>Ga0153948_1000250_pt1 | contig 29380 bp, 23 predicted proteins | sample TSNJ032MetaG_FD_104696 | JGI IMG/M metagenome (GOLD analysis project Ga0153948, IMG submission 104696) | Attine ant fungus gardens microbial communities from New Jersey, USA - TSNJ032 MetaG | ecosystem: Host-associated > Fungi > Mycelium > Unclassified | place: USA: New Jersey, Wharton State... | reverse complement strand
GACGTCACGGTCCATGGAAACGATAGCGGATCAGATGACCCTTTTTATCGTCATGTCCTTCGTGACACAGGGTGAGGTAACGATTTTATTGCGCTCTGACAAGGGTGCAATCGCCGCATTGTAAGCATCGCGCAAATGGCGGAAACCGCATTTCGTCTCAACCTGAAAGCGTAGAAAACGCTTTCGTCAAAGCGCCTTGGAGCGCAATTTCCATCGCGGCCACTTCTGCGGCTGCGGCAACACGTCCGGATCAAACCCCGCGCAGGCGGTCCGTATCGCGGCGTTCTTTCTTGGTGGGGCGTCCAGCGCCGCTCTCACGCTGCGGCAGAGCTGTGACTGTCGGATCGCTCGACGATACCGGAGGCGGCGACATATCCTGATAGAGAAGCTGGGCTTCGGGCGCAGGGCCGCGGCGCTCGCCGGGCAAAAGCACCTTGTAAACAAGGATGCGGCGATCAAGCGTAACGGTCAGCACATCGCCGACTTTCACCTGATGTGCAGCCTGATCGATCTTGTCGCGGTTGACACGGACTTTGCCGCCGACGGCGAGTTTCGCCGCCAGCGATCTTGATTTGACCACGCGCGCGAAAAACAGCCACTTGTCGATACGCTGTCTTCCGCTCGGTTCACCGGTCATCTTACTTCTTCATCTGCTCCTTGAGAGCCAGAAGCTTGGCGAACGGCGAATCGGGATCGATCCGTGCGGGGCGTTCCTGCTCGAAGCGCTTGTTGCCCTGCGATGCGCCATGAGGGGCACCATGCTCGCGCTTCGGCTGACGATCACGACCGCCGCCGTCGCGGGGTTTACCCTTGAAGCCTTCGCGCTTGCCCTGACTTTCGCCGTCATGATTGTGACGCTTGTTCTTGTCGAAACGCTTGCCGCCACGTGCATTCTGCTCGTCGCCGCCTTCGGACTTGCGCGCCTCGCCCTGCTGACCACGATTGTTCTGGCCACCATGACGCTGACGGTTGTTCTGTTCCTGATTACGGTTACGACCTTCGAAACGGCCCTGACGCCACAACAGAACCGGCTTCGGCTCTTCAGCAACCGCGTCACCGGCAGGTGCAGCGGCTTCGGCGACTGGAGCTTGCGCAACTGGTGCTGGCTCTTCCGCCTTCACTTCAATAGCGACAACCGGTGCAGGCACAGGTTCTGCTGCGGGCACGGCAAGCTTTTCAGCTTCCGGCGCACCAGCGGAAACGGCAGCACCTGCATCCTTGGCAGCAGCTTCGGCAGCAAAAGCATCCAGTTCTGCAAGCTTGGCTGCAACATCCGCTGCTTCCATCGCCTCATGGCGATAACCCAGGCTCTTGAGGATTTCTTCCATGTCTTCGGTGGTCGCACCGAGGATCGACATCATGGCAGGCGTGACGATGAAACGTCCGCCGTCATAAGCGCCATCGGGACGAGCACCCGAACCCGGACGCCAGGCCAGCGCCGGACGGATGAGATCGGCAAGACGTTCCAGAATGTCGATACGAACCGCACGACGGCCAAGCACGCGATAGCCTGCCAGACGATAGAACATCGGATCGAAAGCCGGATCGACGACGACAGACGTACGACCAGCGGCCAGAACATTGACCACATCGCCGTAACCGGCGCGCTCGCGACCATCGTTCTTCAAGGCCCAGAGCAGCGTGATGAGACCGGCAGGAGCCGGCTTCAGCAGCATGGGCATGAAGACATGATAGGCACCGAAACGCACGCCAAGGCGACGGAGCGCCGCACGCGAATCCTGATCGAGACCACGTACTTCCTCCACCACCTCACGGCGCTGGAGAATGCCGAGATTCTCGACGATCTGGAAAGCCAGACCGCGCGTCATGCCGGTCAGCGCGTCGGCGCCGGCAAGATCGGTCAGAGGCTTCAGAACGGTTTCGATGTGATGCGCCACGAAACGGTCGATGCGCGCAGCAACCTTGTCCCGTGCGGGACCAGTAAGCTGTTCGTCGGCAAGGATCACCGTGCGCGGCTTCAGAATGTCGTCGCCTGCAACCAAAGTTGCAACGGTCGCACCGACCCAGCGCAAGACACCGTCCGAACCAAGCGCGAAGTCTCCGTTAGGAGCAGCCGCAAAGCGCTCCGCACGGCGATCGAACTCGGCGGCCAGCGCCTTTTGCGCAGCCGTCTTCACTGCCTTCGCGTCTGGCCCCTCGGCCTGGACGTCGGCGGTGAAACGGAATCCTTCCAGTTGCCCAACATTGTGGCCTTCGACACTCACGTCTCCGGCCGGGCTGATTTCTGCTTCAAGCATGGCATTCTCTCTCAGGCGCCTCATAAGCACGCTTGTCCTGCGGTCTACAAAGCGTTTCGTCAACCTTTCATGCAGCGCGTCGGACAATCTGTCCTCTATTTCGCGCGTCTTTTCCTGCCAGTGTGTCGGATCGGCAAGCCAACCGGGCCTATGCGACACAAAAGTCCAGGTTCGAATTTGCGCCACGCGGTGCGACAGAGTGTCGATTTCCCCCTCTGTACTATCGGCGCGGCGCACCTGTTCGCTCATATAATCTTCATCGACGCTCCCTCGGCGCACTAGATCCTGATAGATAGACGCAATGATATCGGCATGTTGTGCCGGTGCGATCTTACGATAATCGGGAAGCGCACAGGCATCCCACAAAAGTTCAATACGCGCCGGCGTTGTCGCGAGGCGCACAATCTCTCCGTCTTTCGACAGATTTTCAAGCGCCTGCTGGTCGACAGCCGGCAAAGCCTTGGCAAGCCCCTCAATCGGCGCTGGCGTTTCCAGTGAGCGGCGCAAGGCTTCAATCGACGAGAAGTCGAAACGCTCCGTGCGCCATTGCAGCACTTTCACCGGATCGAAATTATGCGCTTCAACCCGCTCGACCAGCTCGTCGTCGAAGGGCTGCACCTGCCCCGTCACGCCAAATGTGCCGTCGCGCAGATGGCGACCGGCACGACCGGCGATCTGCCCCACTTCGGCTGGCGTGAGATCACGGAACTGATAGCCGTCGAACTTGCGGTTCTGCGCAAAGGCCACATGATCGACATCGAGATTGAGGCCCATGCCGATGGCATCGGTCGCCACCAGAAAATCCACATCGCCCGACTGATAAAGCTCGACCTGCGCGTTACGCGTGCGCGGAGACAAAGCGCCCATGACCACAGCAGCCCCGCCGCGTTGGCGACGGATCAGCTCGGCAATCGCGTAAACCTCATCGGCGGAAAAAGCGACAATGGCCGAACGGTTCGGCAGGCGCGTGATCTTCTTGGAACCGGCATAGGCCAGATGCGACAGGCGCGGGCGTGTCACCACATTAATGCCGCGCAGGAGCTTTTCCAGAATGGTGCGCATGGTCGCGGCACCGAGCAGGAGCGTTTCCTGCCGTCCGCGCAGATGCAAAATGCGGTCTGTGAAAATATGCCCGCGTTCGAGATCGCCCGCGAGCTGCACCTCGTCGATGGCGACGAATGCCACATCGGTGCGGCGTGGCATGGCTTCTACAGTGCAAACGGAATAGCGCGCGGTGGGCGGAACGATCTTTTCCTCGCCGGTGACCAGCGCGACATTGGCCACGCCGACCCGCTCCACGACACGATTATAGACCTCGCGCGCCAGAAGGCGCAGCGGCAGGCCGATCATGCCGCTCCCGTGCGACAGCATACGCTCGATTGCGAGATGGGTTTTGCCGGTATTGGTTGGCCCCAGCACCGCAGTCACGTCGCGGCCGCTCAGGGTCAGCGGCAAATCATGGGCAGGGCGTTGATTCATGCCAATAATAGAATTCCCGGTGCAGGCACCCCAACGTGCAATTGGGAGGCCGATTGTCGTGTCTTGCGATAGCACTATACGACCTTGGCCGAAAGCGCTCCTGTTAAGTTTGAACCACCCGCGTTTTTAAGATAGGCAGCCCGATATTTTTTACAAATGGCCGATCTTAGCGAACGACCCGATTTAACGAATAGAACGACTCTGGAACGAATCGGCTACGAATCGCTGACTCTGATTCCTTCGCCTTTTGTTCACGGCAACATATGGTAACCGGATTGTCGATAGCCACCATATGCTGAATCTCATAGATGCGACGTCCCGACATAAACAGAACAGAACGCCATTGTCGTTAACTTTTGCCAGAAGCGCGTCAACAGCCAATGACAGCACTCTGAGCAGCTTAAAGAAAACTTAACAATTCCTAATAGTTGGTTATCAGAAATCAAGCCGAGAGAGCCATTTTCGTTAACCTTCAGGCCAAAGCCGGAACGAATCGGCGACGAATCGGTGATTGATCAATTTTCTCTCTTTGTTCTCACCACATCTGGTAGGCTTTTGCCCAATCGCACCATATTGGAACATCGATTGACGCAACGATACACCCGAAAACCGGACAGAGAAGCCGTTTGGCGTTAACCTTTGAATGTTCAAGCAGAACCCTCCCCGTCTGCATTCGCCATCAAGCCTCTCATTGCGGACATAAAAAGGCAGGCTGCGGAAACCCACAGCCTGCCCGAAAGATAAAACCAGTCGGGACGCGGATCAGTCCCGCTCGACGCACATGGCAACGCCCATGCCGCCGCCGATGCAGAGCGTCGCCAGACCGCGCTTGGCATCCCGGCGCTTCATTTCATAAAGCAGCGTTGTCAGCACGCGCGCGCCTGACGCGCCGATCGGATGACCAATGGCAATTGCGCCGCCATTGACATTGACGATCTCCGGATTCAGACCAAGATCGCGAACAACGGCGCAGGATTGTGCGGCGAAAGCTTCATTGGCTTCCACCAATTCCAGATCGTCAATCGTCCAGCCAGCCTTTTCCAGCGCCTTGCGCGTTGCCGGGATCGGGCCCGTGCCCATGATCGACGGATCAACACCGACAGTCGCCCAGGAGACGATACGCGCCAGCGGCTTCACGCCGCGCTTGTCGGCTTCTTCAGCCTCCATAAGCACAACAGCCGCAGCGCCGTCATTCAGGCCGGATGCATTGCCCGCTGTCACGGTGCCTTCCTTGTCGAAGGCAGGCTTCAGCTTAGTCAGCGCTTCGATCGTCGCGCCAGGACGAATATATTCGTCAGACGAAACGACAACGTCGCCCTTGCGCGTCTTGACCGTGAACGGGACGATTTCATCCTCGAACTTTCCGGCCTTCTGCGCGGCTTCCGCCTTTTGTTGCGAACCAAGCGCGAACTCATCCTGATCGGCGCGGGTCAATTGCCACTGGCGTGCAATGTTTTCTGCGGTGATCCCCATGTGATAGCCGTGGAACGCATCGGTCAGACCGTCCTTGAGCATGGTGTCGATCATCTTGAAGTCGCCCATTTTCACGCCGCCGCGCAAATGCGCGCAATGCGGCGCCATGGACATGGATTCCTGACCGCCAGCGACGATAACCTTCGCATCGCCGGACTGGATCTGCTGCATGCCGAGCGCAACAGCGCGCAAACCGGAGCCGCAAAGCTGGTTGATCGCAAAACCTGTTGCTTCTTTCGGGCAACCCGCCGCCATAGCAGCCTGACGTGCCGGGTTCTGCCCCTCGCCTGCCGTCAGCACCTGTCCGAGAATGACTTCATCGACATCGTCAGCAGCAACGCCTGCCCGTTCCAGCGCCGCCTTGATCACGGTTGCGCCCAGTTCATGGGCAGGCACAGTGGCGAAAGCACTGTTGAACGACCCCACTGCCGTGCGAGCGGCGCTGGCGATGACGATGGCTTTCGGATCGGTTGCGGCAGTCATGCTATTCCTCCGTGACAAACTGTTGCGACAGAGAAAAACCAAAAAGACCGCCTTGGCAAGGATTACATCATAAACCTTCGGTAAAGCGAAAAGCTGTTTCTCCGGAAGAGAGGTACTTTAGCGGATGCGGATCATCCCCCAGACGCTAAAATGGCTGCATTGAAACAGGAGGTTCCCATGGTCCAACTCACGCTCGATCACGCCAATTCCATCATTGCAACAGCCTTTGCCAAAGCCAGCGATCTGAAGCTCAAGCCGCTTGCCGTCTCGGTTTTCGATGCAGGCGGCAATCTCAAGGCGTTTCAGCGTCAGGACGGCACGTCGATCCTTCGCTTCGAAATCGCGTCCGGTAAAGCCTTTGGCGCTCTGGCGGTCGGGACCGGCTCGCGCTGGCTGCACAATCAGGCAAAGGATCGCCCGCATTTTCTGGAAGGCCTCTCCGGCGTTTCCGGCGGCAAAATCGTTCCAGTACCTGGCGGCGTCATCATCAAGAATAGCGATGGAGAAATTGTGGGCGCGGTCGGTGTTTCGGGAGATACGTCCGACAATGATGAAGCCGTCGCCGTTGCTGGCATAGAAAAGGCAGGCTTCACCGCAGACGCAGGCTGAGCCTAAAATGAGAAAGGCCGCGAAATACTCGCGGCCTTTATTTTTGATCCATTATCGTAAGTTTTTGTCGGCGAAATGTATAATTGCGTTTGCACTGGTTTCATCCAATCGTCCATCCAATATAGGCGTATCGGACATATACTTTGAAAAAGTACCGGAATAATCAGTATTATGTATAACATTAAATAGCGAAGACGCAGATCTAAATGAAACATCGGAACTCGATATAATTGCCTTGATTAGATCATCCATTTGATAAATACCGTTAAAAATTTATTAATATACAACATTGAGCAATACGATAATTGGGGCATAAATTTGGCAAACCGCTTGAGGAATATTAAACGGAAAGAATTTATTCTTTATTTCTCTAAAATTCCGAAAGATAATAAAAGAAAACGCCGCTTCCGGTTTCCCGGAAACGGCGTTTTTGAAACCTGTCTGCTAAGCTGCAGTAAACCGCAGCGTCAGACCTATTCCTTAGCTTCGAGGACCTGACGACCGCGATACATACCGCTCTTCAGATCGATATGATGCGGACGACGAAGTTCGCCCGAGTTCTTGTCCTCGACATAAGTCGGGGCCTTCAGAGCGTCAGCCGAACGGCGCATGCCGCGCTTCGACGGAGACGTTTTTCTTTTAGGTACTGCCATGGATCCAGCTCCACTGATCGGTCAATAAACGTCCGGCACGGCCCCGGTGGAGCCTGTCACAGCGGACAAAATTCCGGAAAGTCAGGTGCCTATACACGCTCTTGCTGGCTTTGACCAGTCGGAGTCTGATCTTTTTTTCATGACTCGCATTTATTGTACGCAGGTCACATAGGGACCGGAGCGTACCGCGCGACCGGCAACGATGCGCGCAATGCGCTGCATGTTACGCGTCGGCTTCGCCGGATTGCGCAGTGCCGGATTGGGCAAGGTCACAGCCAGAAGCGCTGCCTGCTGCGCGTTGAGCTTTGCCGCCGGTCGCTTGAAGTAATGCTGTGCAGCGGCTTCAATACCGTAAATTCCCGGGCCCCACTCAGCGATGTTCAGATAGATCTCCATGATCCGGCGCTTGGACAGGATCGCATCGGCCGCCAGCGCCAACGGAAATTCCAGCCCCTTGCGGATGAAAGAACGCCCATTCCACAGGAAGAGATTCTTCACCGTCTGCATGGTAATGGTGGATGCACCCCGGCTTGGACCGCCTTCACCGGCATCATCCAGCACAATGCTCAGCTGATGCCAGTCCACGCCGCCATGGCTGCAAAACTGGCCGTCCTCCGCCATCATCACCGCATTGATCACATTCGGCGAAATATCGTCGATGCTCACCCAGCGCCGATCAACATTCTGCAACAGGACATAGTCCTTCACCATCAGCATTGAGACCGGGCGCACGAAGGGGATTGAATAGACGAGGAGGAGAAAGAGCGGCAACACCGCCAGCACCAGCAAAACCCGGAACGCCAGAACAATCCGACGCCCCCACACGGGATCGGCCAGATAATTGCGACCGTTTTTGCTCTTTAAGATGATTTTGGCCACGCCCACCGCCTGATGTACTCCCCCAGCGACATAAACCATTCTTTAATAATATAGAACCCGATTCCATAATCCTGCGTTGGAAACAAGCCGGAAACATATCGTTTGATGACCGTCTGATGAAAAAGCCTGTGCTGATCGATATGCCCAGTTGACCAAATTAGCGCTTTCGTCCATGCCGATCATCATGGAACATGTGACTGTCGAATTCACCGATGCCCTGAACCGTCGCGCCCACGAAGTGGAAACGATGCTGATCGGGCTTCTTGATGAGCGCCTTCGCACCGGCGAGATCGCCCGACCGGAACGGCTGATCGCCGCCATGCGTCACGGCGTGCTGAATGGTGGCAAAAGACTGCGTCCGTTCCTCGTTGTGGAAAGCGCTGCATTGTTTGGCAAGAGCGGCGATGCCGTCCTGCGAGTCGCGGCAGCACTGGAATGCATCCATTGTTATTCGCTCGTTCACGACGATCTTCCGGCGATGGACGATGACGATCTGCGCCGCGGCCAACCGACAGTGCATAAGGCGTTTGATGAAGCGGCTGCGATTCTCGCAGGCGACAGCCTCCTCACCTACGCTTTTGACATTGTCTCCTCTGACGAGACCGATCTCGATCCGTCCGTGCGCGTACAGCTGGTTTCCGCCCTCGCCCGTGCCTCGGGCCTTGGCGGCATGGCGGGCGGACAGGCCCTCGATCTGATGGCCGAGACAAAGAAGCCGGACGAAGCCGGTATCATCACGCTTCAGGCGATGAAGACCGGTGCATTGATCCGCTTTGCCTGTGAGGCAGGGGCGATCATCGCCGACGCCTCCCGCGAAGATCGCGAACGCATGGCGGAATTCGGCTCAGCCATTGGTCTGGCTTTTCAGCTTGCCGACGACCTTCTGGACGTGACAGCAGACGCTGCTGCAATGGGCAAGGCGACGGGCAAGGATGCCGCCGCTGGCAAGGCGACGCTTGTGGCGCTGCATGGCATTGACTGGACGCGCAAACAACTGTCGGGCCTTGTCGCTCAGGCGGAAAGCCTGCTCGCGCCTTTCGGCAAGGATGCCGATATTCTCAAGCAGGCTGCACGTTTCATCGCCGAACGCCAAAGTTAACACTCAGAGATCGCCCTCTCGAACCTTGATCAGCACGACATCATCGACGGAAAGTACGCGCCCATCCTGTGCGCGCACGTCGAGCTTGGCGATATTCTGACCCGACACATTGTCCACCAGCCGTGAATGCGGCTCCTCCGGCGCGAAGAGATGCGTCTCGCCCCATTGCCGCAAGGCAACCACGACCGGCAGAAGATCGCGCCCTTTCGCAGTCAACTGATATTCCTGATGCGCACCGCCATTGGGATCAGGCACGCTTTCCAGAATGCCCTCTCCGGTCAGCTTGCGCAGACGCTCGGCCAGAATATTACGCGCAATGCCCAGATTCTTCTGAAAAGCGCTGAAGCGCGTCACGCCGTCAAAGGCCTCGCGCACGATCAGCAGCGACCACCAGTCGCCGATCACATCCAGCGCCCGTGCACTGGGGCAATAGTCGCCTTTCAGGCTTTTCTTGCGAACCATCTTCACTCCATCCTTCAATCTGGTTGCAATATAAAACTTATTTCGCTACAAGCAAAATGGTTTCATATTAAAACCAAACTTGCTGGAGTTCATCATGCAGATCTCTCCCGACGCGGCAGTGCAAACTGCCGCGAACAGTGATGCGCGTCCGTCGCTCTCCACCACCACCCTTCTTCTGTTTGCCATTGCGAGCGGTCTTGCCGTTGCCAATGTCTATTTTGCGCATCCGTTGCTGGATGTGATGGCCGACGATATCGGACTGGACCGCTCCACAGCGGGACTCATCGTCGGTGCGAGCCAGATTGGCTATGGAATGGGTCTTATCTTTCTGGTGCCGCTTGGCGATCTCTTTGACCGGCGCAAGCTGATCGTCGCGCATTTCCTCCTGTCCTCGCTGACGCTGGCCGCCGTTGGTATTGCCGGACAACCCGCCCTGCTCTTTCTCGCGATGGCAGCGACCGGCCTTCTTGCCGTGGTTACACAAGCACTCGTGGCCTATGCGGCCAGCCTTGCAGAACCCATGCGGCGCGGCCATGTCGTGGGGATTGTGACGAGCGGTATCGTGCTTGGCATCTTGCTCGCCCGCGCGGTTGCAGGCGCGCTGACCGATATTGGCGGCTGGCGCAGTGTCTATCTCAGTTCGGCAGTTGTTACCTTGCTGATCGGTCTCATGCTCTGGCGGAGCCTGCCGCGCCAGAAGCGACAAGCCGCAAGCGTTGCATACCCGGCGCTGATCCTGTCTCTGGCAACCCTTTTCAAAGAGGAGCCGGTGATGCGCATACGCGCCATCATCGCCATGCTGATCTTTGCCGATATCACCACTCTGCTCGCACCGCTGGTAATGCCGCTGAGTGCACCGCCCTTTGAATTGAGCCATGCGGAGATCGGCCTGTTCGGCCTTGCAGGCGCTGCCGGAGCGCTCGCGGCCTCACGGGCCGGAAGTGCTGCGGATCGTGGCCATGCACAGCGCATGACCGGCATAGCACTTGCGCTGATGTTGGTGGCATGGCTGCCCATTGCCATGCTCGGGCAGTCCCTGCTCTGGCTGATCGTCGGTGTGCTGATTATCGATTTCGGTCTTCAGGCGGTGCATGTGACCAATCAGGCGATGATCTATCGTGTACGTCCGGACGCACAGAACCGGCTCACCGCCGCCTATATGGTTTTCTATTCCATCGGCAGCGCCAGCGGTTCGGCGATTTCAACCTGGGTCTATGCCCATGCGGGCTGGAATGGTGTATGCCTGCTTGGCGCAGGCATCAGCCTAGTCACGCTCGTCTTCTGGGCCGCGACACTGAAGACCACGCCGGAGGCCGCAACCCAAGCAGTGAGTTGCTCCGCTTAGTTCTGTCCAGCAGCGATCTTCCGACCAAGCCCGAAGCGGTTCTCGATATAATCGGCAACCATCTTCTGGAAATCTGCGGCAATGGCAGGACCGCGCAGCGTTGTCACCTTCTTGCCATCGACAAAGACCGGTGCGGACGGCGTTTCGCCCGTACCGGGAAGAGAAATGCCGATATCGGCGTGCTTCGATTCGCCCGGACCGTTGACAATGCAGCCCATGACCGCGACCGATAGCGCTTCCACGCCCGGATATTTTTCACGCCAGACCGGCATGTTGCGGCGGATATCGTCCTGAATGGTCTGCGCCAGTTCCTGAAACACTGTCGAGGTCGTGCGTCCGCAACCGGGGCATGCCGCAACAATCGGGATGAACTGACGGAAGCCCATGGTTTGCAGAAGCTCCTGCGACACCTGCACCTCGCGGGTGCGGTCGCCGCCCGGTTCCGGGGTCAGCGAAATGCGGATCGTGTCGCCAATACCCTGCTGCAACAAAATGCCCATGGCCGCCGACGAGGCGACAATGCCCTTGGTGCCCATGCCGGCCTCGGTGAGACCCAGATGCAGCGCATGATTGGAACGCTGCGCCAGCATCGTATAGACGGCAATCAGATCCTGTACCTGGCTGACCTTGGCCGACAGAATGATCTTGTCGCGAGCAAGGCCAATCTCTTCAGCAAGGTTGGCGGAAATCAGGGCCGACTGCACGATGGCCTCGCGCATGACTTCCTGTGCGCTGAGTGGTGCGCCAGCGTCCTGATTGCGATCCATCAGCGTGGTCAGAAGTTCCTGATCGAGCGACCCCCAGTTCACGCCGATGCGCACCGGCTTGTCGTAGCGGATCGCCATTTCGACAATATCGGCGAACTGCTTGTCCTTCTTGTCCTTGAAACCGACATTGCCCGGATTGATGCGATATTTCGCAAGCGCTTCCGCGCAGGCCGGATGATCGGCGAGCAGTTTGTGGCCGATATAATGAAAGTCGCCGACCAGCGGCACGTCATGTCCCAGACGCTCCAGCCGCTCGCGAATTTTCGGCACGGCGGCAGCAGACTCATCGCGATCCACCGTAATGCGCACGATCTCGGACCCTGCGCGATGCAAGGCTGCGACCTGCGCGACGGTGGCATCCACATCCGCCGTATCCGTATTGGTCATCGACTGCACGACAACCGGCGCACTGCCACCGACGATGACGCCACCAACACTGACACCGACCGATTGGCGGCGGGGGAAAGGATGCGAGAAATAGCTGACGGTCTCGGAAGACATTTTGCTCTGTTCTTAACTGGGTCTGCGCTTATAAGGATTTCGATCTATATAATCACTTGCCGACGCATTGTCGCCCTCTCATTATGCGCGTCATCATAAACGAGGATGCCCGCCCATGACCGACGCAACTGCCCGCAAAACCGCTATTGTCACCGGCTCCAATTCCGGGATCGGCCTTGGCATCGCCCATGCATTGGCGGCCGCGGGACACAACGTTGTGATCAACTCCTTCACCGACCGCGACGAAGATCATGCGCTTGCCCGCATGCTGGGCGAAGAACATGGCGCCAGCGTGGTCTATATCGCAGCCGATATGTCGAAGGGCGATGATTGCCGCAGACTGGTCGCCGACAGCGTCAAGGCGTTCGGCAGCGCAGATATTCTGGTCAACAATGCAGGCATCCAGCATGTCGCGCCGGTGGAAGAATTTCCGACCGAGCAATGGGACCGCATTATCGCGATCAACCTGACCTCGGCCTTCCATACATCCGCCGCCGCCATCCCGCATATGCGTGCGGGCGGCTGGGGGCGCATCATCAACATAGCATCGGCCCACGGATTGGTGGCCTCGCCGTTCAAGTCAGCCTATGTTGCGGCCAAGCACGGCATTGTCGGCTTGACCAAGACACTGGCGCTGGAACTCGCAACAGCCAAGATCACCGCCAATTCCATCTGCCCCGGTTATGTGCTGACACCGCTTGTGGAAGCGCAGATTCCAGACCAGATGAAGGCGCATAACATGGATCGTGAAACGGTGATCCGCGACGTGATGCTCGATAAACAGCCGACGAAAGAATTCGTGACCACCGCGCAGATCGGCGCGCTTGCAGCCTTCCTCGCCGCGGACGCGGCCGCGCAGATCAATGGCGCGGCCCTGCCTGTCGAAGGTGGCTGGACCGCGGAATAAGCAGATTTAGTGTTTCTGGTCAGCGTAGCGAGCGAGACTGGAAAAGGCGAGCACCACCAGAAGCAACGCTGGCAGCGCGATGAACACCACCCCGAAACCGCTATGGCTGGCGACAAAGCCGATCAGTGACGGAGCCACCAGCATGCCGGAATAGCCAAGCGTCGTTGCAATCGACAGGCCGACGCTTGGGTTTACGCCCGGCATATTGCCAGCCATCGAAAAGGCAATCGGCACCATGTTGGAAATGCCGATGCCGCAAATGGCAAAACCGACCAGCGACACATAAGGATCGGTGGAAAAGCCGACGATCAACATGCCGATAATGGCAATCACCGTGCAGACACGCAGCGTCCGCACTGCGCCGAAACGGTCGCGCACCAGATCGCCCGCAAAGCGCATTACCGCCATGGAGAAGGAGAAGGCCGCAAAGCCGAAGCCCGCCAGCGTCACCGACGCGCCCAGATCCTGGCGCATATGATAGGCGCTCCAGTCGATGATCGCACCTTCCGGCACCATCGAAAACAAAGCCATCACGCCGACAAGCCAGGGTAGCGGATTGCGTGGCAAGGTCAGCTTCTGCTTCTCGCCGCTCGGGTGATGGAACTTGTCGGCGATGACCGATGGCCACGCGACAGCGATCAGCCCCGCCGCAACAACGGTCGACACCAGCGCATGAACAGTCGAGCCAAACTGCGTGATGAGAAAGCCGCCGCTTGCCGCGCCGATAAGCCCGCCAAGGCTCCAGAAGGCATGACAGGACGACATGATGGCGCGGCGCATGGATTTCTCCACAGCGACCGCATTGGCATTCATCGCCACATCCATCGCAGCCATGGTGCCACCGAAATAGAACATCACGATCACGGCGGTGACGACATTCGGCACCAGAGCGATGATCAGCAGCGCCGGAATGAAGGCCAACGCGAAAATGCGCACCACAGCACCGGAACCGCGTTGAGCCGACAAAGCCCCCGCCACAGGCATCATGGACAACGAGCCGATGCCGAAGACAAGGATCATCAGCCCCATGCCTGCGCTGTCCAGCCCAAGGCGTGCGGCGAATTCCGGAATTTTCGGAGCCCAGCCACCGAAAATATAGCCGTTTGCCAGAAAGAGCAGCGCGACAGCGATGCGCTCTTTGGTGATCATTGGCGCGCGTGACAGCGCAGCATCTTCCCGTCCGGAAACCTGTTCCATATGTCCCTCAGCCACGGCCTGCTGCCGCGCGTAGTATATTCACGCTCGCCGCCACAAAGGGCGCAAGCAGTTCTTCATCGGCATCCTGTTCGACAGCCATGACACCGATATCGTCCAGTGAGACGACATCATGCGCTGCGACAGTGCCAAGCTTGTCATTGGTGATTGCCAGTACGACAGACCGGCTGCGGCTGGCAATGGTGCGCTTGAACTCGGCATCGTCCAGAAAAAGCGCCGTGACGCCGATTTCCGCCGCAACACCGCAGGCACCGAGCACACAAAGATCAGGACGCAGCAGCTCTGCATCACGCAAGGCGCGTGCGCCAACCGCAGCACTGACACGGCGATCAATGGGCCCGCCGATCATGATCAATTCAATATCGGGCGCAGCAAGCAGAATGGTGGCAATCGACGGCGTATTCGTGACAACCGTCAGTGCCTCGCCGCGCTCCACCAGAAGCCGCGCCAAAGCTGTATTGACCGAGGACGCATCGAGAAACACTGTCATTCCCGGTTTAATCAGGCCAAGCAGTACATCCGCCAGCGCCGCCTTGGCCTCCGTGCGCTCCACATCGCGCTCTGCCAGCGACAGCGATGACGGTGCAGCTTTCAGAGCGCCGCCGTAAACACGCTTGCAGAGACCGGCAGCCGCCATATCACGCAAGTCGCGACGGATCGTATCTTCCGACACGCCGAAGCTTTCAGCCAGCTCGGTCGCCAGCACACGGCCCGACTGTTGCAGCAGGTCCTGAATGCGCGCCTGTCTTTCGTGAAGCAAAAGCTCCGTCGCCACGTTTTTCTCCTAACATGCATAAACATGCATAAATCGGCACAAACATGCATATCAGAATTTGCGCACACTGCAAGCGCAAACAAAATGCCGCGCCTTTTAAGGGGCGCGGCATTTTCAATATCGGTGGTCAGAGGAATAGGCTTCTCTTTCCCTCATCCTGAGGAGCCGTTGAAAACGGCGTCTCGAAGGGCGAGGGAAACGCACAGCGCCTGCCCTCGTCCTTCGACAAGCTCAGGATGAGGGGGAAGCGTGGTGCACATGGAGCTGGAAATCATCCCTTTTGGCTAAAGCCAAAATTACTCCGAATACACAACCAGCAAATCCTTCGCGTCGATCTGCTCGCCAGGCCGTACCAGCACTTCGGCAATCACACCGTCGCGCTCGGCATGAATGGCTGTTTCCATCTTCATCGCTTCGATGGAGAGCAGCACATCGCCCTGCGAAACCTTCTGGCCACTGGAGACAGCAACCGTCGAGATGACACCCGGCATCGGAGCGCCGACCTGATTGTCATTGCCGGTTTCCACTTTGCGGCGGACACCGCCCGAAGCACCCTTGGCGCGGTTCGGCACCTTGATACGGCGCGGCTGACCGTTCAGTTCGAAGAACACGGTGACCATGCCCTTTTCGTCGGTCTCGCTCATTGCCTGATTGACGATCACCAGCGTCTTGCCGCGCTCCAGATCGACAAAGACTTCTTCCTCCGGCTTGAGGCCGTAGAAATAAACCGGCGTCGGCAGAACGCTTGTCGGACCGTAGGTTTCCTGTGCGGCTGCGAAATCCGTGAAGACTTTCGGATACATCAGCGCCGAAGCGAACTCCTGATCGTCGATCTTGCGACCCACGGTTTCCTCAAACCCGTTACGCTCCGCATCGAGATCAGCGGCAGGGAGCAGCGAGCCGGGACGCACAGTGAATGGCTTTTCGCCCTTCAGCACCTTCTTCTGAAGTGCTGTCGGCCAGCCCGAAGGCGGCTGTCCGAGATCGCCGCGCATCATCGACACCACGGAATCCGGGAAGGCTATATCCTTGTCCGGGTTCTCGACATCGTTGACGTCCAGATCCTGACTGACCATCATCAGCGCCATATCGCCCACCACCTTGGAGGACGGCGTGACCTTGACGATATCGCCAAACATGCGGTTCACATCGGCATAGGCCTGCGCCACTTCATGCCAGCGGGTTTCAAGCCCAAGCGAACGCGCCTGCTCTTTCAGATTGGTGAACTGACCGCCCGGCATTTCATGCAGATAGACTTCCGAAGCCGGTCCCTTGAGATCGCTTTCAAAGCCCGCATACTGATTGCGCACGGCTTCCCAATAGAAGGAAATGCGGCGGATCGATTCCGGATCCAGACCCGGATCACGCTCGGCACCGTGCAGTGCTTCCACGATGGAGCCGAGGCAAGGCTGCGATGTGTTGCCGGACAAGGCATCCATGGCCGCATCGATCACATCGACGCCCGCATCCACCGCCGCCAGTACCGTTGCAGCGGAAATGCCGGACGTGTCATGGGTGTGGAAATGGATCGGCAGATCGGTTTCCTCACGCAGCGCCTTGAACAGCACACGCGCCGCAGCCGGCTTCAAAAGGCCAGCCATATCCTTGACAGCGATGATATGCGCGCCAGCCTTTTCGACCTCTTTCGCCAGATTGACGTAGTATTTGAGGTCATACTTGGCGCGTTCCGGGTTCAGAATATCGCCGGTGTAGCAGATGGCCGCTTCACAGAGCTTGTTTTCCTCCAGCACCGCATCCATCGAAACGCGCATATTCTCAACCCAATTGAGACTGTCGAACACGCGGAACAGATCGATGCCGCCACGCGCGGCTTCGCGCACGAAATACTTCACAACATTGTCCGGATAGGACTTGTAGCCAACGCCATTGGCGCCGCGCAGCAGCATTTGCAGAAGCAGGTTCGGCGCGCCTTCGCGCACCTGCGCCAGCCGTTCCCACGGATCTTCCGTCAGGAAGCGCATCGAAACGTCGAAGGTCGCCCCGCCCCAGCATTCCAGCGAGAACAGGTTCGGCAGCGCCTGCGCATAGGTATTGGCAATGCGCGCAATGTCATAGGTGCGCACACGCGTGGCCAACAGCGACTGATGGCCGTCGCGCATCGTCGTATCGGTGACGAGAACGCGCTTTTCATTGCGCACCCATTCGGCAAACTTCTTCGGTCCGAGATTGTCCAGAAGCTGCTTGGTGCCGTCCGCAACCGGCGTATCGCCAAACCACGGTACACGTGGCTTTGCGGCATCCTTAGCCGGCTTCGCACGTCCCTTGGTTTCCGGATGACCGTTGACGGTCACATCGGCAATATAGGTCAGAAGCTTGGTGGCACGGTCCTGCCGCTTCACCTGCTCGAACAGCTCCGGCGTCGTATCGATGAAGCGCGTCGTATAGTCGTTCGACAGGAACTTCGGATGATTGATGATCGCTTCAAGGAAGGTGAGATTCGTCGCCACACCGCGAATACGGAACTCGCGCAATGCACGATCCATGCGGCGGATGGCTTCAAGCGGCGTCGCTCCAGACGCTGTGACCTTCACCAACAGCGGGTCGTAATAGCGCGTGATGAAAGCGCCCGAATAGGCCGTGCCGCCATCAAGGCGAATGCCAAAGCCTGAGGCCGAACGATAGGCCTGAATGCGCCCGTAATCGGGAATGAAGTTCTGCTCCGGGTCTTCCGTCGTGATACGGCACTGGAGGGCATGGCCGTTGAGACGAATATCTTCCTGACACGGCACGCCTGATTCCGGCGTGCCAATGGCAAAACCTTCCAGAATATGGATCTGCGCCTTGACGATATCGATGCCCGTCACCTGCTCGGTGACGGTATGCTCGACCTGAATGCGCGGATTGACCTCGATGAAATAGAACTTGCCGCTATCGGCATCCATCAGGAATTCCACCGTGCCTGCGCCGATATAATCGGTCGCATGCGCGATTTTCAGGCCGTAATCTGCCAGTTCCTGACGCTGTGTATCGTTGAGATATGGGGCTGGCGCGCGCTCAACGACTTTCTGGTTGCGCCGCTGGATAGAGCAGTCGCGCTCGAAAAGATGCACGGCATTGCCATGCGTATCGCCCAGAATCTGCACTTCGACATGGCGCGCGCGTTCAATGAGCTTTTCGAGATAGACCTCATCCTTACCGAAAGCCGCCTTGGCTTCGCGCTTGGCTTCCGTGACCTCACGGGCAAGATCGGCCTCGGCGCGGATCGCGCGCATGCCGCGACCGCCGCCACCCCAGCTTGCCTTGAGCATGACCGGATAGCCGACCTGCGCCGCAAGCTTCTTGACCTCTTCCATATCGTCCGGCAGCGGATCGGTGGCTGGCACCACCGGCACGCCGATCTCAATGGCCAGATTGCGCGCTGCGACCTTGTTGCCGAGGCGGCGCATGGTTTCCGGCTTCGGACCGATGAAGATGATGCCCGCTTCGGCACAGGCTTCGGCAAATTCCGGGCTTTCCGACAGAAGGCCATAGCCCGGATGAATGGCGTCTGCGCCCGAAAGCTTGGCGACGCGGATGATCTCGTCGATCGACAGATAGCTTTCGATCGGCCCCAGATCGCGGGTCAGATGCGGTCCGCGCCCGACCTGATAGCTCTCGTCCGCTTTAAAGCGATGCAGGGAAAGTTTGTCCTCCTCAGCCCATATGGCCACCGTTTTGAGCCCAAGCTCATTGGCGGCGCGGAATACGCGAATTGCGATTTCGGATCGATTGGCGACCAGAATTTTCCTGATAGGCAAGGCAGATCTCCCTTACTGCAATGACGAAGGCGCCATTGCTTACCCTGCAATATGATCAAGCGCAAACAAACTGTGCAACCACCAATTAAAAACAAAATGCCCGACCAAAAGCCGGGCATTCTGATTAATTTTATAGCAATTTATGCCAATATATCAGGCAATATTACTTCTGGAAGTAGTTATACTTACCATCTTCACCCTTGCGCCATTCGAACATGACATAAGGCGACAAGCTCGGATCACCCTTCTTATCGAAGGAGATTTCACCCAGAACAGTCTTGAACGGGCCCTTGTCCTTCATCGCGGTCGCAACTTCCTGCGGATCGTTGCTGCCTGCCGCATTAGCGGCGCTGACAAGCGACTGCACACCGGCATAAGCGTAGAAGGTGTAAGCTTCCGGCTCAAAACCCTTGTCGCGGAATGCCTTGATGAGTTCAGCATTCGACTGATCGTCGCGCGGGTCCGGACCGAAAGTGTTCATGACGCCAGCCACTGCATCACCGGCAATCGAAGCCAGTTCGTTGGAGACGATGCCGTCGCCCGAAATGAACTGCGCCTTGAGGCCCTGATCGGCCATCTGACGGATCAGAAGACCGGCTTCCGGATGCATACCGCCCCAATAGACAGCAGTAATGCCTGCAGCCTTCATCTTGGAAATCAGCGCCGAGAAATCCTTGTCGCCCTGGTTCACGCCTTCATAAAGCGTTTCCTTCATGCCGTTCTCGTTGAGCGACTTCTTGGTCTCATCGGCGAGACCCTGACCATAAGGCGTCTTGTCGTGCAGAACAGCGACCTTGCCGTCCTTGTAATGGTCGGCCATGTATTTGCCAGCAACGATACCCTGCTGATCGTCACGACGGCAGGTGCGGAAGGTGTTCCACAGCTCACGCTCGGTGAAGGTCGGGTTGGTGGTGCCCGGTGCGATCATCAGCACGCCGTTTTCGGCATAGATGTCCGAGGTCGGAATGCTGACGCCGGAATTGAAATGGCCGATGACAAACTGAACGCCATCGCCAACGAACTTGTTCGCAACCGAAATGCCCTGCTTCGGATCGGCGGCATCATCGCCATAAACGATGCTGATCTTTTCGCCGTTCATGCCACCCTTGGCATTGGCTTCCGCGACAGCAGCTTCGACGCCGCGCTTGATCTGTTCGCCAAATGCAGCCTGACTACCGGTCAGAGGCGCGCCAACACCAACCATCACATCGGCAAAGGCTGCACCGCCAAAAGCGACCAGAGCCGAAAGGCAAACGCCGCAGAACAAAGACTTTTTCATTTCGATTACTCCCACTTGAGCACCCGCCGCCAGCCAACAATCCCGGCAGCCAAATGCGAATTAGAAAGCGCACCCCCCGAAACGGCTTTCAGAACCGAGATGCGCGTCACAACACATATCCGAGCGCAATCCCGACGAGCCAAGCAGGCCTTCGGTCCAGATCACGCACTCCCGGCATGGATCGCAGCAGAAGCTGCAACCCGTGTTGAAAAAACCGGCTGTTCCGCATTCCCGTTTGCCGGGCGCAGTTTGGGGGAAATAAAGAACCTCCGCCCGAATGACCGGCCTCCTCCCCAGAAGGCGAGATTAAACGTAGAGAATCACACTACGCGAAATCACATAGACAGGTAAATTCGCAGAACCATAAAAGTAAAGCATAGAAATCACCTACTTTCGGCGTTTTCCGCATGAGTTTATGCGGCTGCGGCTACTCCCGTAAAATCACCCCCGCCGTCATCGATGCAACTCATTGTTTTTAATAAATATTCTATTCGACCGACAGCACACGTCTATCGGCGCAATGCGGTATCACTCATCAATAAGAGTCAGCTACTTTTTACAGACCTATATTAGATGCCAGAAAGCAAAAATGCCCGGCACGATGGCCGGGCATTTTCCACTTACGCAATAATGCTGCGTTATTACTTCTGCTGAATGTAGGTATATTTCCCGTCAGCGCCCTTTTCCCACTTGTACATAACGTAACCTGGGAGCTTCGGATCGCCCTTTTCATCATAGGAAATATCGCCGAGCACGGTCTTGAACGGACCCTTTTCCTTCAGCGCCTTGGCAACTTCCTGCGGATCGTTGCTGCCCGCAGCCTTGGCGGCCTGAGCGAGCGACTGAACGGCCGCGTAGGAATAGAGTGTGTAGGCTTCCGGCTCAAAACCAGCGTCGCGGAACTTCTTGACGAGTTCAGCATTGTCTGGGTTGTTGCGCGGATCTGGACCGAAGGTGTTCAGCGTACCGGCAACAGCATCGCCAGCAATCGAAGCCAGTTCGTTCGACACAATACCATCGCCCGAGATGAACTGAGCCTTGAGACCCTGGTCAGCCATCTGACGGATGATCAGACCAGCTTCTGGATGGAGACCACCCCAATACACGACGGTAACGCCTGCCTGCTTGAGCTTGGCGATCAGAGCCGAGAAATCCTTTTCGCCGACATTCACGCCTTCGTAGAGGGTTTCCTTGGTGCCAAGCGCGTTGAGCTTCTTCTTGGTTTCGTCGGCAAGGCCCTGACCATATGGGGTCTTGTCGTGGATCACAGCGATCTTCGCGTCCTTGAAGTTGTCGAAGATGTACTGGCCGGCAACGATGCCCTGCTGGTCGTCACGGCCGCAGGTACGGAACGTGTTCCAGAGCTGGCGCTCGGTATAGACCGGGTTGGTTGCAGCAGGCGAAATTTCGAGAATGCCGTTTTCAGCATAAACTTCCGAAGCCGGAATCGAAACGCCCGAGTTGAAGTGGCCGACAACATACTTCACGCCATCGGCAGCGAACTTGTTGGCAACCGAGATGCCCTGCTTCGGATCGGAAACGTCGTCGCCGAGCGTGATCGCGATCTTCTCGCCGTTGATGCCGCCGGCGTCGTTGACTTCCTTGATCGCGGCTTCAGCGCCTTTCTGGATCTGCGCACCGTAAACGGCATTCGGGCCGGTCAGCGGCGCACCGATGCCCAGAAGTACATCAGCCCATGCAGAGCCGCCAAAAGCCATCACAGCAGCAAGAGCCACGCCCGAAAAAAGATACTTCTTCATTTTTTGAACTCCCATCCTTGTATTTACCCCGAAGCGATGTTTTAGCACCGCCTTATTATCTTGCTGAATACTCAGCAATATCTACGCTGAATCATAGTACTGTCAACGTGATCTTTTAAAAAAAGCTCCGCCGCGAACGGCGAAGCTTCGAATTATTTTGCTTTCCAGCTCAGTGGCGAAGCTTTTTCATAAAGCCAGCCATACTGCCGCACCATTTGTTTGGTGCGCGTGAATTGGAAGCCGATCGAACCGACGATCATCAGAACGATCGTGTCCACCAGATAATAGTGGAACGAAAGCAGTGTGCCTTCAAACAGCGCGAAGTGGATGAAACGCACAGCAGCGCCCAGCGGGATCAGATAGACCAGAAGCCGCGGCAGGCTGCGCCAGGTCTGCGCACAGGCGCGACCTGTCATCCAGGCAGCCCAGCCGCCCAGCACGCATGTGATGAGGAAAAACAGCCAGAAAGACGGTTCTTCGTAGAGAATACCTTGCATGACTTTCTCCTTAATGCCTTCCGCCTTCGAGATAGGCGGCGCGCACTTCCGGATCGGCCAGAAGATCACGGCCAGAGCCGCTCATCGTGATCGATCCGTTGACCATCACATAGCCGCGGTCGGCGAGCTTGAGCGCACCAAATGCGTTCTGCTCGACGAGAAATACCGTGAGGCCCTGTGTGCGGTTCAGTTCCTTGATCGCCTCGAAGATCTGCTTGACGATCAGCGGTGCAAGACCTAGCGACGGCTCATCGAGAAGCAGAAGCTTCGGACGCGCCATCAGCGCGCGAGCGATGGCCAGCATCTGCTGTTCGCCGCCCGACAACGTGCCGCCACGCTGGCTGATGCGTTCCTTGAGACGCGGGAACAGGTCGAACATCAGCTTCACGTCTTCTTCGAAGTATTTCTGATGATCGAGGCTCGCGCCCATCTGGAGGTTTTCGAGAACCGTCATGCGCGGGAAGATACGGCGACCTTCCGGCGACTGCGCGATACGCAGCTTGGCAATCTCGTGCGGCGGCATGGACGTGATGTCCTGACCGTTGAAGAGAACGCGACCGGTGCGCGCTTTCGGCGAACCGAAAATCGTCATCATCAGCGTGGACTTGCCCGCGCCATTGGCGCCGATCAAGGCAACGATTTCGCCTTCATCCACTGTCAGGTCGATGCCCTTCAGTGCACAGATGTTGCCGTAATAGGTTTCAACCTTTTCAACGGCCAGAAGCGGTTGCTTTTTCTGCATGGGATCAGCCTGCATCATTCGCCTCCCTTCTTCGGCTTGGCCGGAGCTTTTCGGCTTCGCGGCGCCTTTGCGGGAGCGGTCTTGTGGCTCGTCGGAACATCACCGGCTTCGACGCGGCTCGAGAATTCGGTCGCCTGGCCAGCAGCCAGTTGCTTGGCCTGCCCCACCCAGTCTTCACGGGCGATGCGGCCATCGAATTCCAGATAGGTTTCGGCCTGCTTGATGTCGGCTTCGGACCATGCGGCGATCTGATCGAAATGATAGATGCCGTGCTCGTTCAGCTTCTTTTCGTTAACCGCACCGATACCCTTCACGAGCGTCAGATTGTCGGCCTTGCCATCGCGAGCCGCTTCCAGTCCACCAGCAAGACGGGACACTTCCGCAGCCTTTTCCTGTTCGATCGCTTCTTCCGCAAGCTGCGTCGTAACAAGATCGATGGCATCGGTCACACCAGGCTTATCCGCCTCGTCGATCAGATCGGCGATTTCCTCGTCGTCGACGCCGAGATAAGCGGCGATGACGCGTGGATCGTTGCGAACCTCTTCCGGCGTGCCGTCGGAAATCTTGGTGCCATATTCCAGCACGATCACGTGGTCGGAAATTTCCATAACCACCGACATGTCGTGCTCGATCAGCAGGAGCGACGTCCCGGTATCCTTGCGGATATCGAGCAGAAGCTTGTTCAGCTCAGCCGACTCGCGCGGATTGAGACCTGCTGCCGGTTCATCAAGGCAGAGGATTTCCGGCTCGGTGCACATCGCACGGGCGATTTCCAGACGGCGCTGATCGCCATAAGGCAGATCGCCAGCCGGATCGTCCGCACGCGCAGTCAGGTTGATCTTGTCCAGCCAGTAACGTGCCTTTTCGATGGCTTCCTTGGCAGCCTTCTTATAGCCCGGCAGACCGAGAAGCCCGAGGATCGTAAAACCGGACGACCGCATCAACGTGTTGTGCTGGGCGACGAGCAGGTTTTCCAGAACGGTCAGGCCTGAGAACAGGCGAATATTCTGGAAGGTACGTGCCACCTTGGCCTGTTTGGTGATCTGGAAATCCGGAAGGCGTTCCAGAAGAAAAGTGTCGCCCGTATTCCGATGCATGGTCAACATGCCGCCCGTCGGCTTGTAGAAGCCGGTGATGCAGTTGAAGACCGTCGTTTTACCGGCGCCGTTCGGGCCGATGAGCGCGGTAATGTCACCACGCTTCACATCGAAGCTCAGATCGTTGATGGCGACGAGGCCACCAAAGCGCATCGACAGATGCTCAACCTGAAGAACGGTGTCCTTCTGAACCGAGGTTTTCTGAACATTGTCAGACATTGTCTCTGTCTCCGCCATCAGCCGTGCCCTTCCTTGGTAAAGGCACCCGACACCATCTTCTTTGCATGCAGGAACGCGCTTGGTTCTCGGCTTCCGACAAAGCCACGCGGTTTCCAGACCATGACGACCACCATAGCGAGGCCGAAGATCAGCATGCGATAGAGTTCCGGCGTGAAGTCGGGACCGAAGATCACCTTCAGGAAGCCCATTTCACGCAGGATTTCCGTGCCGCCAATCATGACGACCGCGGCGATGGCGATACCGACGAGAGATCCCATACCGCCAAGAACGACGATGGCGAGAATAACTGCGGACTCAAGGAACACGAAGGATTCCGGGCTCACGAAGCCCTGACGTGCGGCGAAGAAGGAGCCTGCAAAACCACCGAACATTGCGCCCGTGGCAAAAGCCGTGAGCTTGGTGGTCGTGGTGTTGATGCCGAGCGAACGGCAGGCGATTTCGTCTTCACGCAGCGCTTCCCATGCACGGCCAACCGGCATGCGGCGCAGACGGATCGTGACCCACGCGGTCAGAAGCGCCAGCAGCAAAATGACGTAATAGAGGAAGAATTTGTAATGCGCCGGCGAGAAAGCAATTCCCATATGGGCGGCAAAACCATCCGGACCGGCCTTGAACGGCAGACCGAAGAAGGTAGCCTTGGCAATGCCCGAAATACCGAACGTGCCCTTGGTGAGATCGGTCCAGTTGATGAGCACCAGACGGATGATTTCACCGAAAGCCAGCGTCACGATGGCAAGATAGTCACCGCGCAGACGCAAGACCGGGAAGCCCAGAATGACGCCCCATGTCGCGGCCAGAATGCCAGCCATGGGAAGCAGCATCCAGAACGACAGGCCGAAATAGCTCGACAGGATCGCGTAGGAATAAGCACCGACAGCGTAGAAGGCCACATAGCCGAGATCGAGAAGACCGGCGAGACCGACAACGATGTTCAACCCCCAGGCCAGCATCACATAGATGAGGATCTGGACGCCGAAATTATCGACCCATTTGAGCGAACCCTGCCAGCCCAGAGCCATGACGATCAGGATCGGATAGGCAAAGAGGAAGGCAACGCCAAGCTTGGAAAAATGGGTACGGAAGAAAGACTGGCCTTCTGAGGCATCCACCGTGCGCTTGCTCTTGGCGAGCTTGCGCGCCTCCAGCTGCGGCTGCAGGAACGCAACGAACAGGAACCGCCCCACTGCCGCCAGCGCAACCATGACAGCCAATGCGCCCCAGCGCTGCACCAGCACCAGTTCATTGTTGATATTCTGCTCGGTCTTGAAACCGATGATCAGAACGAAGAGACCCAGCGCCAGCAAACCGGCGATGATACCTTCACGAATGGCCCGGCCAAAAAGGGAATCCGGGCGTGAACTCGACTGTACAGCCATGATTACACCTTTTCGACTTCAGGACGGCCAAGAATACCCGACGGCATGAAGATCAGCACGATCGCCAGGATCGAGAACGCCGCGACATCCTTGTAGTCGATCGAGAAATAAGCCGACCAGAGCGCTTCGATCAGACCGATCAGCAGACCACCAACAACTGCGCCCGGAAGCGAGCCAATACCGCCCAGAACTGCGGCGGTGAACGCCTTGACGCCGGGGATGAACCCGTCGGCGAAGGAAATCACACCGTAGAAGGACAGGTAAAGCGTACCGGCGACAGCTGCGAGCATGGCACCCATCACGAAGGTGAGCGAAATCACGCGGTCGACATTGATGCCGAGAAGCGCCGCCATCTTGCGGTCCTGCTCACAGGCACGCTGTGCACGACCGAGCGATGTGCGATTGACGATGTACCAGAAGATCGCCAGCAGCACGGCGGTTACGACGATGACGACGATCTGCTTGAGCGAAATCGTGACACTGGAACCGAACAGGCTGTACGAACCATTCAGGAGCTGCGGAACCGGCTTGTTGCGCGGACCCTGCGTCACCTGGACGAAGTTGGACAAAACGATCGACATGCCGATTGCCGTGATCAGCGGTGCAAGGCGGAACGAACCGCGCAGCGGCCGATAAGCCACGCGCTCGATCGTCCAGCTCCACAAGCCGGTCATAAGCATTGCGACCACCATCATCAGAAGCAGAAGCAGCGCAATCGGCAGTGCTCCGATGAAGGTTGTGATGATTAGAAAAACAATCAGCGCCATAAAGGCGCCGAGCATAAAAACATCGCCATGAGCAAAGTTGATCATGCCAATGATACCATAGACCATCGTGTAGCCGATGGCGATCAGGCCATAGATCGAACCGAGCGCGAGCCCGTTGATCACCTGCTGGAGGAAATATTCCATCGAAAAGCCACCCATTTAACAAGCCGGAATCTTATTGGCGCATCATTATTTCGTGCACCCTCATTTTTTTCCCGGTCGATTACACCTAACGGCTGCATCAAGGAATGCAAGCCCCTTTCGTCTTAAACAAAAGACTAATTGCTTCATCCTTCCGCAAACCAGTTATGTCCCCTACCAAACGCCCCTTTCGCGTCCTTTTCTACCGAAACGGACGCCTTATCCCATGTTTTCCCCGAAGCCTCAAAGGGCAAGAAATTGGGTGGCTGGCCGCTTTTGACCAACCGTACCCGTTTTATGCAACTGTGAAACCGTGAGCAAACGGATCCCGGTCATCGATGAATATCGTATTATAACCTGTCATGCGTGCCCAGCCCGCAATTGACGGGATAATTCCCGGCAGAACCGTATCCTGGCCCGTTGCAGGCCCTGTGACTTCCACTGCCCGCTCGACGCGACCATGGAACAGCGAACCGATGATGGATTCATGCACGAATTCATCGCCCGGCTTCAGCTTGCCCTTGGCGGTCAGCTGCGCCATGCGCGCCGAGGTGCCGGTGCCGCAAGGCGAACGGTCAATGGCCTTGTCGCCGTAGAAGACGGCGTTACGGGCATGGGCTTCCGGCTTGGTCGGCTTGCCAGTCCAAAGGATATGCGTCAGACGGTTGATATCGGCCAGCAAAGGGTGCTGGAACTTGTATTTCTCGTTGAGACGCTGACGCAGAACCGGGCTCCAGGCGATCAGCTGCAGGGCGCTGTAATCAGCCATATCGGTGTAATTGTCCTGCGGCTCGACAATGGCGTAAAAGTTACCGCCATAGGCCACATCGACCTTGAGCGTGCCAAGATCGGGGCATTCCACTTCCATGCCTTCCGCATAGAGGAAAGCCGGAACATTGGTGAGACGCACACGCTCTACATACTGGCCGTTCTGCTCATATTCGATGGCGACCAGACCGGCTGGCGTATCGAGGTTGAGCTTGCCCGGCGTCTTTGGCGTGACAAGACCCTGCTCGATAGCCATGGTCACGGTGCCGATAGTGCCGTGACCGCACATGGGCAGGCAACCCGAGGTTTCGATGAACAGCACCGCCACATCGCAATCCGGGCGTGTTGGCGGATAGAGGATCGATCCCGACATCATGTCGTGGCCGCGTGGTTCGAACATCAGGCCGGTGCGAATCCAGTCAAACTCGCGCAGAAAATGCGCGCGCTTTTCCATCATGGTCGAACCTTCGAGGTTCGGGCCGCCGCCCGCCACAAGGCGTACGGGGTTGCCGCATGTATGTCCGTCGACGCAGAAAAAGGAATGTCTTGCCATGATGGTCAGTTCCGAAAACGTTGAGGCTTGAAAGGTTCGATGTCGATTGGAGGCTTTGCGCCGGTGATCAGATCGCGGATGAGGCGTCCGGTCGCTGCCGATTGTGTGAGGCCCAGATGGCCATGGCCGAAGCCGTAGAAAATATTTCCGCCCGACGAGGCGCGGCCAATGACAGGCACTGAGTCCGGAATGGAAGGACGATAGCCCATCCACTCGCGTCCGCCTTCGGTTTTGAGACCCGGCAGGAAGCGGGACGCCTTGGTCAGCATGGCTTTGGAGCGCGCATAATTCGGTGGCAGATCGAGCCCACCGAACTCAACTGCACCGCCGACGCGCAATCCTGTCGCCATTGGCGTGACGACGAAACCGTGACTTGGGAAGGTGAGCTGTCGCTTCACGTCGAAAGCACCCACCGGCAAAGTTGTGTTGTAGCCGCGTTCGGTATCGAGCGGCACCGCATCGCCAAACCCTTTGGCAAACTCCCGCGAGAAAGCGCCGGTCATCACGATGAGGTTCTTCGCGCTGATTTCCGCGCCGTCTTCAAGACGTACGCGCGCGCCACCATCTGCCGGTTGCGCGCTCGTCACTTTCGCTTTCAGGAAGCGTGCGCCAAGGCGCTCCGCATAGGCCCAGACAGCCTGACCGAACAATTTCGGGTCACTGACATTTTTCCAGCCGGGCACGAAGGTTCCGGCCACGATGCGCGGGCTGAGGCCCGGCTGCAATTCGGCCAGCCTTGCGCCATGCACATGCTCATGAGCAATGCCAGCCTTCTCGCGAATGTCCCAGCTTGGCAGAGCAGCGTTCAGCTCGGCTTCGCTTTCATAGAGTTCCAGATTGCCGTTTTCCTGCAAACGGTCGCGCAAATCGGCGCGGTCGATCAGCGCCAGCATTTCGCTTGCCGCAAGCCGCATGATATTGGCCTGTGTGACAGCGGTTTTCTCCAGCGCCTGAGCGCTGCTGGCGCGCCAGAACTGATAGAGCCACGGCACCATTTTCGGAAAATAGGACGGGCGAATGGAGAAGGGTCCCAGCGGGTCCATTAGCCAGCCCGGCACCTTGCGCATGACGCCTTTGGAAGCCAGCGGCAGAATTTCGGAGAAAGCGAGCGCCGCAGCATTACCGGAACTCGTTTCCTCGCAGATGCCGGTACGGTCGATGACGAGCACATCGCGTCCGGCCTCGGTCAGAAGTGCAGCCGTCACAGAACCGACAATGCCGCCACCGATGATAACAATATCCTGCTGTCCCATTTTTTGTTGCTTGCTGGGATCAGATTTCATTCTTGTGCGGCTCCCCACCGATGCTTATTGAGGCGTCATCACGGATGGAGCCCCTTGCCTTTGTCAATACCGGTGAACCGGTGCCCGAACTTCGTACTCGCAATCGATGCCTGTCTGGCACAATGCGGGTTCGAAATCAGAGCGACTTTGAAATCGGAGCGCCAACCCGTCTAACAAAATTTTGGAATAACACTATGCCGAAACCCGGTTAAAG
>Ga0153948_1000247_pt1 | contig 29434 bp, 26 predicted proteins | sample TSNJ032MetaG_FD_104696 | JGI IMG/M metagenome (GOLD analysis project Ga0153948, IMG submission 104696) | Attine ant fungus gardens microbial communities from New Jersey, USA - TSNJ032 MetaG | ecosystem: Host-associated > Fungi > Mycelium > Unclassified | place: USA: New Jersey, Wharton State... | reverse complement strand
TACCAATACATCATTGAAGGAGAGGTTATAGGAGCAACTAAAGGTGCATTAAAATGTTGCGCCGAAGATGAAAATGATGTTGCTTATAACGATATTGTCCCTGAGTTTCGCGTGGATAGTTGGCACACGGCAAATTATATGCCGTACTATAAATATGGTAATCCTTTTATTATTCTTATTTTGGCTTGTGGAGCAGTTTCCTGTTTAGCAGGGGTTATATTTGTATTTATTAAGAGGCGTTCAAAATAAGCATGCTGCGTGGTTCACCTTAACATTGCGACAGATTTATCACCGATAGGATTGATTAGAAATAAAGATTATGGCGGATATTTTTGCACGCCCAAAAGTGCGGTTGTATTTGCGAACCTTGGCGTTGATGGCATACACTTTTGTATACTGCCTGATGAAAAAGACCTAACACTGGAAAACTCGCCTGTCTATGTTGTAAGCCCTATGACGCCTGACCATTATGTTGAAGTCGTTGCAGAGAATTTCAATGATTTTCTAAGCCTTGTCGTATCAGTAAAAGACGCCGGGGCATTAGAATGTATTAGTTTTGTCGAAAAGGAAGGGTTTTTAGAACATTTACAGGACATTCCACAAGACAATCCTGAAGTTGAAAAGGCAATTACCGCCCTGTCAAAATCATTTTCTGTCAAAAGTATTGTTGATGTTTACGATTATGTCAAACAAACACAGGCAAAAACTGATTTTACAAAGATACAATACACAGACGAATATTATGAATTAATAGGATAATAAGCGTTATCAGTATACTGAGTAGTTCAGCTTAGTCTCCTGATACGCGATAGGGAGATAAGACATACAGTTCTCAAATGAATAGTTGGTTATAATTGTTAGCTACAGACTATGAAGAATGAGTAAATTGCGTAGCCAATTAATATTTTACAGAGTTAGGATGTTCGATATGTTCAAGCAAGAGGAAATTATAAAAATTCTCAAGGAAGCAGCCGCCATAGACTTCAACTGTGATTTGTTTGGCGCTGAGAAACACCGATACATGCTTAACCCTCCCATAGATGCGTCAGCTGTCCGTAATGTGGAGAAAAAATACGGTTTCACGCTTCCCAATGATTATTTCCGGTTCATTACGGAAATAGGAGACGGTGGCGCTGGTCTTGATTATGGGATATACCCATTTATAGATTTCTTGAGAACAGGTAGAGATGAATATGCTGAAAAATATATTCAGGCATATAGGCGGGGTGTCGCAAAACCGTTTACTCCGCGTCCGATGAACACCGATGAAGTTGCCAATTATGGTTTTGCGAAAGAAGCATATGAGAGAAATCCCAATAAGTTTTTTATTTTTGAAGAATACTGCGAGGATGATGGCGAATATGTCGCATGTTTGGACGGATTCTTTGTCATCGGTACACATGGATGCCAGTGGGATTTTGGTATTATCGTGGCCGGGGAACGCCGTGGGCAGGTATTTGACACTGACAATGAAGGGGCATACAGCTTCGTGGCAAACAGCTTTAATGAATTTTACCAACAGTGGCTTGACAGAATTTCTGATGTAGAGGCATTCAAAAGAGAACTTGAAGCCCGAAGAAAACTGTTTGAAAAGCATAAAAAAATGTTTGCCATATCCTCCTATTGTGACTCGACATGCCGATAGGTGAGCAAACAGTATTTATATTAGTGATGGAGGGTAATTCTAATAATGATAAAAGCACCACTTTTGAATTGGTGGTCGTCGGCTAAGGGCAAGGGCGATGATTTAACCTATTACAAAAAATCCAGAAAGATAGTTCGCATTATCCAAGTGATATATATTGTCTTTGGTATCTTGATAACAGCAGTGAAGGTGATTGCTTTCTTTGGTATCTTGATAATAGCGGTGAAGGCGGTTGCTTTTTTGGGTGGGTAGTATAAGCATAACTACATGGTTCACCTTCGTTTCTTATAACGACCTTATGCAAAAGGGTGAATGAACAGTATTTGTATCTTCGAAAAAAGGTGATTGTGAATGTCAATACTTATGTGTGTACCAAGATTTCTTTGGAAGTTAGGTTTATTCAGTTTAATAAGGTTTATCTTCCCTCATTCGATTTTTAGTTATCTATATTACCTAGTTTGGTTTGTTTTCTTAGACCCCATGATGTGGCAGGGTATAGGGCAAATATTTGGAGGAGTTTATGCTGAAGTGTTTTATCGCTCCAAGCTGCCATCTAAAAGCAACTACATATGCAAAGCTGATTATATTCTACCCTTTTCTGGAAAGTGGACTGTTGCAAATGGAGGTGTAGATAGAAGAATGTCCCATTCTTGGAGTGTAATAAGTCAAAGGTATGCATATGATTTTATAATCGTAGATGAAGAAGGTAAATCTTACTCTGGAAATAATAAGTCTGTAAAGAATTACTATTGCTATGGAAACGATATTATCGCCCCTGCTGATGGTGTGGTTGTGAAAATCAGCAGTAAGCATAAAGACAGCAGAGTGAATGGAAGAAAAGCTTATTGTGATACTTGGGATATTAGGGGCAACTTCGTTGTAATTAAACACAATGAACGAGAATATAGCCTAATTGCCCATCTTGCTCCAAACAGCATAATGGTTAATGTGGGAGATACAGTAAATCAGAGTGATGTTATCGCCAAATGTGGTAATACAGGCAACACATCTGAACCACATATTCATTTTCAACTCCAATCTGGAAAATCCTTTTTTACGTCTGTTGGGCTGCCTATCTCATTTAGCTATGTAAATGCACTAGAGAAAACACCTCAATGGCAACGAGAAAACCGCAGCCGCCAAACAGAGCCTGAAATTGTGGACGGAGTGAACAAAATATATATTGGACGTGGGCTGGAAGTTGTGAACACTTGAAAATTGAGTTATTAAGCATACTACATATTTCGCTCTTGTTTCCAATTGTGACGCAACATGGCGATAAGGCGCAAAGATGTTATTTGAACATTGTCTAAGAATTGTTAGCTACGGACAAGTGATAGCAGTAAAACGACGTAGCAAGTTTATATAACGCACATTACATTTTTCGTATTAACTTGCTGTGGCGTTACAATGTTATAAATTTAGTTGAAATTAAGGTGGTGGTATTTGTGTTGGAAATTACAAGATATTCAATAAAAAATCCTCAATTAGAGCCTTGGGTAAAATTTATTTGGTATCTTGAAACGAAATCAGAGGTATCAATAAGCCATAAATTACTACCAACCGATAGTATAGACATCATCTTAAATATGTCAGATAGAATTGAATATCAAATTGGTGACAATAGACTTGTTGCCAGTGCTTTTCATTTTAACGGGATGCGTAATAAATACGGTTTTATCTTTCAAAAAGGCAAATTAAAAGTGTTTGGAATTTCATTCTATCCATTTGGGTTATATCCTTTTTTGCATTTACCTTTACACCACTATAATAATCAAATAGTTGACTTGCAGATAGCTTCAAAACCACTTTCCGAGAATTTGAAATCAGTCTTGGATAGTAATTATACAATATCGGAGATGGTTTGTGCAATCGAAAGGGTATTATCTTCGACTATTATGATGAACGAGCAAGACATTATAATATTACCAATTTTACAAAACTTTTATAACAACCGTCAAAATACTTCTATTAACTCTTTCTGCATTAAAAATAATATAAGTAGCAAAACCCTTGAACGAGCATGCTTGAAATATACAGGGTATACTCCTAAAACGCTACAACGCATAGACCGCTTTCAGAACGTAAGTAATCGACTAATCTACTCTCAGCAAGCCGGGAAACTTGCTGAACTGGCGTATAACAATGATTATTACGACCAAGCGCATTTCATTAAAGAATTTAGATGCTTTTCTGGTGCATCTCCTAGCAGATTTATGAAAGAACGAATTACAGTTAAGGAAAACACGAGATACACTTTTCGATAAATGCAGTCCGTCGATTTTTTACAATACTTTTAATTTTATTTTCTTTAATATTAAAGTAAATATGAATTGGAGGTATTTTGTTATGAATATAATCACTGAAATTGTCACTTTAAAAACAGCAGAGGGTGTATTCAAAGATGACTTCATAGAAATAGTTGACGGTCTTGAAAAGAATTTCCATTCCCTACAGTTTGGCTTTATTGACACTGAATTACTGTACGATGATACCAACGACGAATGGGTTATGCTTCAGCACTGGAGTACTATGGATAGCCTAAAAGCGGCTTCTAAAAAAATGTTCCAAGACAGTGCAGCCGAAGAGTTTGTAAAATCTCTTATTCCCGGCAGTGTAAAAATGCGTATGCTTCCGCAAGTTAAAACATGGAGATTGGAATAATATGATGAGAAAATTTGAAGTTGAAGTTGAAAAAGTGTCTGGGTATTGTTCGTGCGGCTACAAGGAGGGTGATATATTTCACTGTTCAGGTATGAATACGCCTGAACAAGCATTTTGTGGTGGCGCATATATTGTATTGTTCCCTATGCAGGTTGCTTTACATAGCGGATCAGAATTTCGCTTTGAAAGTAATCCAAAAAGTAAAAGAAAATTGGCATGTCCTGACAATGGTAACGTGATATTCAAAATTACGTTATTGGAAACTGAGGAATAAACGTAGAAATTAAGCATTTAGCAGTTCGTATCGGGTATTAACGGTATCTGATAGGTATTGAGATTATCTGTGCCGTCTGTTCGCCTTTGCTTCCAATTGTGACGCAACATGGCGATAATGTGAAATAGATAGGAGAATAATATGGATAATCAATCATCTAAAGGTCCAAATATTTTCATGGTTGAAACGGAAGTAAATGAACCCATCATAAGCAAATGGCGGGCACTCTATGATGAATATAGGCCACTACTAAAGCCAAACAAAAAATCGGCAGACGAGGTTATCCGTTATCTTCAAGAAAAATATCCTATGGTTATAGAAAATTCTGCGGAAGCGAAAGAAGTAGCGACATTTAATATTGCAGAAGGGCTAAAGCATTCAGGCACTGAGGAGCAACAGGACCCTTCATCAATTCAGCTTGTCATATTCAAAGTTCAAGATAAAGGAAACGGAGCAAACCTATATCGCACACAACAGCAGGATTATCTTGATGTAGTTGCCGAATTTCGTAAAATTCATAATGACGCGCAGGACATTTCGCCAGATGATTTTCCGCTACCAATCTTGGTGAATATTGAAATGAATAGCAGCTATATCTATGTTGAAGGAAGCCCTACGCTAAGTAATGAGATTGAGATATTTCAAGGACATAACGCGAAAGAACTTGAAAACATTTATATTGTTGCCTGTTATGTTAAGCTGCTTAAAAAAGTTGGTCAATTATAAGTACCTCATTATGGTGCAATTGCACTTTTGTCTCCTATTATGACTTCGAGAGAAAGGGCAGAAATCTTATTATCTTATAAAATTAGACATTGTGTGTAGTGTGGAACTTGAAATCGGGAAAAGAGTACGTTCTTTCCCAAGTAGCGGCAGACAACTAAACAAAACTGTTAAAGATGTATTTGGTGACGAACAGAATGTTAGATACAACAACACCGTATATCTGACCGAACAACAGTGGATGGGATGGTGGCTATAACCGCTAGAGCCATCGAGTTAATCGGGAAACACCCAGATAAGAAATCAATATTAGGGTTTCATGTATTGATTTTATATTGAATAACAAAATGCCTTGACGCAAAACACAAGGCATTTTTTTTGTCCAAATTATCAATAACTTCACTTATCGGGCACAATGCCGGTATGACACCGCAGAAAAAAATAAAGCAAAATGGAGGAGTGAATGTGGGCAAACGCATTTTATGTGCTTTTATTGCCATGGTAATGACATTGCTTCTGCTGTGTCCTGAGGCTTACGCCGGTAATTTTTCAGACGCCTATAACGCAGGCGTAAGCTCAGCGATATTAAGCAAAAGTAGCAAAGAAAAAATAGAAAGAGAACTGCTGCGGGTTCTGAGGCTTGACGCATCCGACAGCGAGATGGAAAAGCTTCAAATCGACTGTGAAGCGATTTTGAACGACAGAGCCATTAAAAGTGTGATTCAAAGCGAGGTAACTGTTGACCCTATCGTTGTTTTGAAAGAAAGCGGCAAAAAAGAGGATTTCCAGAATGCGATTGCGGAAAAAATCACTACGCTTTACGGCGCGTCTATGGCCGCGGAGATTAACGATAGTAATTTATCCGCCGTTTACACCGAAATCATGTATGTGTACAACTTCACCGGCCTGCTGTCCGAAACAGACTTTACATTCACCGATGAGCTGCTGAAGATTTACGGCGACATTAACAATCTGGATTCGGACTTTATTAAGCGTAAGCATGAACTGGAAGCAAAGAAAGCGAATGATTTGGTAATAACCACGCCGATTCAGGAAGGTGACGAGTTTGAGCATACGAAATCTGCTTTGGCGGCGGATGGCGATACGACAGAATTATTATTTCAAAAAGTAGCGGGCGGTTATTATTACACAAATGAGATATTGATTGGCCAGGCTTTGTCTGCGGTATATAAGCCTCTTCGCACAAATGTAGTTCGTGATATGAACCTCTATGAAATACCGGGTTCAGAACGTTTTAAGCAGTTTAACTTCAAGTATGGGGATATGCGTAAAGCGTTATACATTGCCACAGGTGATAAAGCCGTTTCCCAGTATTACATCACGGGCCAGGTCAATACGTTTAAAGTCGCCACGCTTAGGGATTTAATCAAGAATATTGACAAAGAGAAGCTGCTTATTGTTGATCCGAACTATTACGGCAAGGATTATTTCGATACGCTGTCTTTCCCGGAAAAGGACGATAAGATAGAGGTTAAGCTGAACGAAGGCGATAAAGTCACCGACTTAACAACGCCTCAGGATACTCAGATGGAAGGCTCTGAGTTGACGGAACCTGTGGAACCTGAAACAGAAGCCGCTAAGCCGGAAACTGAACCTGTTACCAATGCAATCCCGCAATCAGCGGGTTCGTCTTTTTCGTTTGATTTTAATTTTCTAAAACCAGTGGAGGTTTATGCTGCAAGCGATACCATAACCATAAAGAGTAAATATAAGGACAGCATTGTAAATATGGTTGAGTTTTATAGTAAAAACAAAAAACTGCCGGATAACGTCAGGGATATCACCGGGAAATGGGAGCCAACAACGGACAAAGGTAAAGCTGCCGGCGAGCGTGTGAACCTTCCCGGAATATCAGGGTTTGCGAGCGAACGGGCATTACTTATTGCTATAGCAAACGACTTTTATATGCTTGCGAAAAATGAAAATGACTCATCCGTAAAAGAAATGCTTTTGACAACATCCTATTACATGATGTATTCAGCCTTTTTGTATGATTACAATACAGGCGAATCGGTAGCGGTAGGTTCGGGGCTTGGCGACGCATTTTGGGAAGATTATTTTTATTTTATCAATGACCATCCTAACCATTGGGAGGCCATGACTGTCAAGGCAAAAGACTTTTTCAATAAAATCAAAATTAGCGACGGAACCGCCGTGTCCCACAGCAAAACCATGCTGGCGCAGCTGTTAAACGGTCTGGCAAGCTCCAAAGCAAGCGCCGCCAATAAAAGAAGCTTATTTGCCTCTTTTGCCGATGGTCTGCTGTCTGGCTCCTCCCTGCCGTGGCAGGGAAGCAAGGCGGTCGCCGGCACACCGGAAATTATCAGATGGGCTTACATGGTTAACACGAATTCAAGCAGGGATACCTATATTAAAAACATTGAAAAGAGCCTCCCCGGCACGATCAGCATACCCACAAATGTTAAAGATATCTTGCTTAAAGGTATCGAGTACAAAACGAACCAGGTGTTCGACTTTAAAGCCGATGCTCTGGCTGAGCTTGGCGAGGCGGGAAGTTTCATAGTCGCGTATTTGCTGCCTGAGAAAAACTACTTAACGGATTTGGGCTTTACTGAAACCCGATTGAGCCAAGGCAAAACAGCTATGGAAGAAAACTTCCCTTCTTCGGTGAAGGATGTTTTGAAAGGGATTGCGGACGCCATAAATACGGTATCAGAAGGAATCGATACGGTTACGGACGCTCTCAGCGGCGGCAATTTAGCGCTTCCAAACCCTGTGGAGCTTATTAAAAACCTTTTAGGCGGGACTACGGACGATCCATCTGACGTTGCCGGTTCTTCCATTGACACGATAGACATAACGGCTATGAATAATGCCGGTGACGCTGACAATATCACAACCATAAATAACTTCATGCCTTGGTGGAAAAATAATAATTTCAAATTAAGATTGAACAGCAGGCAGCAGATGCTAGTCTTGCAGTCCAAGACGATAAACGACTATATCAAGCAGGAAGTTCACGCCGGTATGTCTGATATTAATTCAGCCGTAACGGAATGGCTGGGTATCGGGTTGACTGTTGATATATACAGAAATCCGGAATTGGCCGCGCAGGTGGCGGCATATGAGAATAAGCCCATATTCCGCTCGTCGCTCAACCGCATTAACACAATAAACAACGATGCCGCTTTAAATTATTTGTTGTTGGCGAATATCGCGAAGGATACATCCATCAAGTTCGATACGGCTTTAGATATGGACTCTCCCTTGTTTGTTGATATTTACGGCAATATACTTACCGAATCCGGTACCGTGGTTATCCCGTTCGCGGCTAACGCTACTTTGCACAAGAAGGCAAATCTAATGAACGTCGCTTTTCTGGAGAGCTATGGCAAGCAGGAATACATCAATATTGAATATGAAAAATACGACGACCCCGTACCATTTGTGAAAAAATCCTTCATTGTGCCGGAAGAGACTATTATCAATAATCTGCGAGATTATCCCGCTTTCGCAACGGCCAGCCTGGACGATTACACCATCCTGATTGAAGATTCTGACGAGAGCAGATTGTCCATCAATCCAATTGCCCTAGACACTTCCTACGGCAGAGTTGATTTAAGAAATTTAGACTCCGCCTCCCCCGCCGTCCAGTCAACGCTTTATAACATTTCAATGTCGCTCTATGTAAACGGAGTGGCTTCAGATACCTTTCACATAAAAGATTCCCCTACGGTTACAGAGCTGATTTCATCCAACATTATTTATCAGGTGGCCCGAGGCCAAGCATACCACAGAATCAATTACGAAAAAGAAAAACTGCTTGATGAAAAGTTACTTGACAAAGGAACCATATCACAGGCGATTAAGTTTGAACGCTTGATAAACTCGTTTAAAACAACGCTGCAGAACTCTATACTGACGGTGCCGAACCTTGGGTATATGGAAGGCATAGAATACGTGATATTCTTTCTGTATAAAATCTTTATCATCGTATTTATCATTAACCTTATGGCACAGATTTACCTGTCCGCCGTCAAGGGGAAACTGTCCATATTCAGCGTAATTAAAATCGGTCTGTCATTTGTATTTCTCGTTATCATAGTGGCGGCGCTTCCGTTTATTTTTAATTACTCATACTACGCCGCAAATAAAGCGTTGCTGCAAGATGAAGCGCTGACTATAGCCGCGCTAAACGAAGAGAAGAGAAACAACGGCATTGAGTTGGGCATCGTTAACGCCGCCTCCCCCGACCTTTCTACCGAATTGTACTTGAAAGTGACCGATGTGGACGTTGATATTTACAATTATCTCAAGGAAGTTGTGTGGAGTTCAGAAGTCAACACCATGCAGCAGCTTTACAACAAATACATGAAATATACGCCGGAGTTACAGGAAACGGACTATGTATTGAAAGGTAAATCCGCGTATTATTCCGTTTCAGATTTATTCGGAAGCTCCGAAATATACACCGACACAAAAACGAGCGAATTGAAGCAAGTTGTATCGGGCAACCCGGCAATATCATTCAGGCTGCCTTATTACGCTATGGTCGATTATCTGCTCTGTCAGGTAAACCTTTACAACCAATCCATATCGTCATACTCGTACAATATATACGCTTACGGAGACGGGCGCCTGCGCTCATCAGGACTAATCAGCCGGTACTTCAATTCCAACGCGTTTCGGCTGGAACGAAACGATGTATTGTATAATGCTGATACATTACCTAAGAATATCGATTCTAAGTTATTATCAATGGCTATATTCGACCGGGCGGGAGTTTTCCAGTTCTACGACATGTCCGGTTGGGACTCACGGCCATTGTTCAGCGAAGAAGCCCTTGAAAAAATGCGATATTCCCAATGGTACGCTGATAATATTACAGACGAGGAGCTTGTGAGCCGGATTGATGTTTTGGACAAGATAGCGATAGATTGGGTTCGGGATAACGAGGCGCTTATCGGCAGAATTTCAGATGAAACATTCATAAAAGTGCTGGCGCTTAAGCTGTCCCTTGAATATAACCGTTTATTCAATGTGCCGGGACCTGAGGCGATTGAAATTCACAATCTGTCAACCGATGATTTAATAAGAATGTCAATCGCCCCCAAGGAAGTTGTTTTTGAAAATTCACCCTACAGCTATCCAAAATTTATTTTACAGGAGGGCGGCTTAATCGGTGTTTATTTAGGCGCAGTATTGTCATTGATCCTGATAGCTGTCTCTATCATCAAGCCGGTTGCGACGGTGATAATCACCTTGTCAATGATTTTGTCGCTTCTGGTATTCAGGATATTACTAAACCGGGATAAGGAAAGCGTTAATGGCTTTATAAAGTTTTCAGTATTGTTGGCGCTGACGAATATCGCCTATTCGCTTCTTTTGAAAGTCGGGATCATCCTTCCCGACAGCGTTGTAATCAATCTGCGGCTTTTGGGGTTAATTATCGTAAATCTGTTATTCCTCATGGCCTACGCCTGGCTGACAATGGTATTGTTTTTCAACTGGTCGGACTTAGGCAACGGCGCATTTAACAACGTTCTTTCAAAGCGTACGTTTAATATCCGGGAAATATCGGGAAATTTCATTCCTAAGAGACATATAGAAACAGAAAATGGAGAAGAGTACAACGGATGGGATATTTACAAAGATTTGAAAGACAGCGACAATTACAGGAAGAAATATAACAAACTTGATAACTGAAAATTTTTTGAAAGGTTATGTAGATTTTAAGGCATATTTATCTACATAACCTTTTTTTTCAAAAAACCGTTATACATTAACGATTCAAACGGCATAAGCCGCTTTTCAATAAGTTTCAGAGGAGGTTTTTAATGTATTTTATAAATGAGAAAATTAAGAAAATCGAATTTGGAAAGTCATAATTTTGATGTTGAACAGATTTGATTTACTGGCAGCTCTTGAAGAAGTTAGCGTCGGAATTATTCTTATTGATGGCGCTGATATAGTTTATTCAAACAAAAGAGCCAGGGAGTTATTTGCGGAATTTAACGCAATAGAACAAAACCCACTGGAATTTTTTTATGAACTTATAAAAGAAGACACAAACAAGACCGATTTTGGGAAGCAAGTTAAAAGCGATGTTAAATTGATAGATAATAATAAAAAAGAACGGTATATAACCATAGAAATAAATCAAAAGTCAGAACCGGCGTCTATCTTGGTTATAGACGTCACACAGCAAAATGCGCTTAGCGTAACGGATGAACTAACGGGGCTTGGCAACCGGAAAAAGTATGAGCAAATAATCAGAAAGCTTGAAAGCGAAGCAGTTTTTCCGGTATCTATTGTTGAAGGCGACTTAAACAGCTTGAAGCTTGCCAACGATTTATTTGGGCATGCGGTAGGCGATGAACTTATTATCGCCGCTTCTCAAATTTTACTAAAATGCATACGGCTTGGGGAAGATGAATTGTGTAGGTGGGGCGGAGATGAATTCGTTATCATTTTGCCAGGAGTTACCGATGAAGCCGCAAAAGATGTATGCGAACGGATAGAAACGCGGTTTTCAGTAAGTGATTTCAGGCCTATTCCGCCATCTATGTCATTAGGATTTGCCACAACCCAACACAAAGGCGAGCCGCTTAAAAATGTATTAGAACGCGCTGAAGCGAGGATGTACCGGGACAAACTTATCAAAGCGTCCCAAAACCGTATCGAAACATTAAACGTGCTCCGCGCCAAATTAAACGATTATTCATGTGAGACATTAATCCATAGCGAGAGATTGAAGAAAATAATTATCTCATTCGGGAAATATTTGAATATGAACTCTGATGAAATTGAAATACTGGGCAATCTTGCCTATTACCATGATATAGGTATGTCCGCTTTGCAAAAGGAGCTATTAACAAAAAAGGCAGCATTCACATCTGAAGAGCGCCGTGCTATGGAAATGCATGTACAATCAGGATATGCCGCTATTAAGGCGATTCCTGAGTTCACAAACCTAAGCGTTTCAATACTACACCATCATGAAAGCTGGGATGGCTCAGGTTATCCATTAGGGTTAAAAGGTGAAGAGATTAATTACTTGGCCCGCATTTTACGTATTGGGGATAACTATGAAGTGATGACATCGCATCGAGATTATCGGGATTCAAAGACAGAGCAAGAAGCGCTGGACGATTTGAAAGCAAATCGCGGCGCTATTTACGATCCGGAATTGGTAGACCGGTTTATAACGATGGTTGTAAGCGCTACAGAAAAAGATTGGTAATATTGTTATGTACTTGCGACGCGATAATTTACCGCAAAGGTATTATCAATCCATGCAAACCGAAAAACTAGAATTTTGAAAAAAGGCGGATTAAATATGGAAAATTCAAAGGAACCCAAAAGTAACACAACAGAAACACTTAATATGCTTACAACTTTCGTTGACGACGCCGAAATAGGCTTGTATGTCACGGACTTTTACACCTGCGAAGTTCTCTTTGTAAACCGTAAGATGGCTCTATACTCCGGTGAAAATGATACGAGCGTATTTATCGGGAAACCTTGCTGGAAGTTAATCAATGCCGAAAGCGAGGACCGCTGCCCGTTCTGCCCTTATGAAAAACTGCTCGACGAAAATGGCATTCCAACTGAACCGTATAATTGGGAGCTTTATATACCCCATTCAGATATGTGGCTGAAGGTTATAAACAGGATCATTACATGGAAGGACGATAGACTGGCGCAGCTTGTCACTTTCTATGATATTACTGAAATGAAAAAAACACAGGACAAGCTTGCAAACCTTGCGTACATAGACAGGCTTCTTCATGTGAAAAACGAATTAATGCTGGAACAAGAGATACAAAAAACTGCTGAGAAGCTGTCGTTAATTGTTTTTGATATACTGGCGCTTCAAAAAATAAACGTTACATATGGAAGGAATATCGGGGATTGCCTGCTGATCAGCATCAGAGACTGGATTGTATCACAAAAAATTAACAATTCTGAGTTGTACCGCATAGGAGGCGACGAATTCTGTGTTGCGGTGGAAAACGCCGGAGAGGAAGAATTGAAGTTATTAGCCGACGCGATTTTACGCCGCTTTACTGAACCGTGGATAGTTGAATCGGATGGAAACAAGCTGCAAATATTTTGCGGCGTCACCATAGCCATCATTCTTAACGAATACATCCATGCGGGTGAACCACTGTTGAACTTGCTTGAAAGAACCTTAAAAACAGCCAGGGAAAGAAAAATGATCACTGTATATAATGAAAAAATGGATAAGGAGTATAAAGAACGCTTAAAATTTGAATTAGTCTTGAAAAGATGCACACGGGAGAATATGGACGGTTTTAATGTTTATTATCAGCCCATATCTGAACCATGCGGCGGCAAGTGGCGGGGACTGGAGGCGCTTTGCCGGTGGAACAGCCCGGAATTTGGACGCGTATCTCCGGAATTATTTATTCCTGAAGCCGAACGGCTTGAATTAATCGGAGTAATCGGATATTGGGTTTTGGAAACGGCCGTTAGCCAATGTAAAAGATTGGGCCTGGATAAGCTCGGCGGTTTTATTTTACATGTAAATCTATCATCAGCCCAATTCGCAGATGAAACGCTTGCGTCAAAAATAATTAACATTCTTAAGAAATATGATTACCCGGAAAGTAAACTGTGTGTTGAAATTACTGAAAGCACGCAATTCACATTTACGGGACAATCTTTAGACACGATAAATAAATTGCGCGCTAATAATGTTTTGGTGGCGTTGGACGATTTCGGCACAGGATACGCAAATTATTACCAGCTTAAAAGCATCCCTGCGGATATTCTGAAAATAGAACGGGCCTTGGTTTCCGACATTCAAAATGGAAATTATACACGGTATTTGTTCCATGCCATGACGGACCTGGCGCACACTGTAAACATGAAGTTGATTGCAGAAGGTGTTGAAAATAAGGAGCAGATGGATATACTGACAAAAAACGGGGCGGATTACTTGCAAGGTTATTTATTCAGTAAGCCTCTGCCGCTTAGCGATTTAGAAAACATGCTTTATCTTTTTGACTGTTATTCATAAAAGAGATGGTATGGGGAGTGCGGGCATAAGGCAACGATTGATTTGTTCAATTTTCAAGGAAAATTCTATGCTATGATTATGCTTGCGCGGCTGCCCTCAAAAATGCGCCGAAGATTAACTCAAAACCGCTACAACAAAGACTTGAACAGCTTACCTTAAATATCCAGGATATCCCGGATATTTATCTTTTTGCCATTCACCAGCACAATGACACCCTCGTAATAGTCAATCTTTTTCACCGCACCGGTAACTGTAATATAAGCGCCACCCTCTTTTTTCTCATCCTTCTGGAAGTAGGTCACGGACACTTCCGGCCGGTCGGCAATAACATCCTCCAGCATACCCAGCTTCATGCTTAATGTTTCCAGCATATCATCGCTGAGTTCTTTCCGCTCATCGGTGAGCCTTGCGGTTTCCGCGATGGCCGCGTCGTAGCCGGTAAGCGCTGCAAACGGTGAAAACTGCGCCGCCCGGTTCGCAATGGGCATCTGTGGGCGAGTGGCGGAAAGATGATGGGGTAGATTAATAATATCATCATATAGACCGCTCATGCCTTATGCCCTCCAATCTGGTTGTTGCGGGCAATCGTCGTTGCGCCTTCCTCAAGGTTCATACCTTTCAAAATGGCGTTTTTACCGTGCTTTTTCCTGATGGCTATGACGGCCTCCTGTATCTTTTTTTCGCGCTCAAGCTCGGCGTCTTCCTTGGCCCGCCTTGCCCGAGCCGCCTCGTAGTCTGTGAAAATGTCAAGCTGCTCAAAGGCCGCAGCCTTTGATACAGAGGATTCTGGGATGACGTGGTTTGCGGTGACATTGACTCGCCGGGCCAAAAGGTTTTTGTCCGCAATGCGGTCAAATAAATCCGAAACAGCCTCAAGAATCAGCTTTGTAGAGGATGTGTGCTTCCCAAGATTCGCGGTGCCGTGGGCGTGCTTCGGAACATCACCGCGCCCGTAGTGGTCTTTTGTAACGGCGCCGTGATAATTTTTCCTGCGCTCCGGGTCTTTGAGGTTTTCAATATCATAGCCAATTGTCAGCACCAACTGATTCGTTACAAGCCCTTTTTCCACCAGTTCAAGCACCAGCAAATCGGTCATTTCCCGGACGATCAGCTTCGCCTTTTCAAAGGGATAGGGATGCTGCAATACCTGACCGGAGCCGATGCTGTTCGAGCTTGGCTTGTACGCCTTGACGTCCGCTATTGTGCATGGCTCCCAGCCCCAGGCGTGATCAATCAGCAATTCGGCATTCACGCCAAACAGCTTATACAGCAGGGCCTCGTTGTGATAATCGTTAGGCTTGCCTATGGAGCAGCGCGCTATGTCGCCCATCGTAAACAGTCCGTGTTCCTCCAGCTTCTTTGCGTACCCTCTGCCCACGCGCCAGAAATCCGTGAGCGGGCGATGCGCCCACAGTGAACGCCGGTATGCCATTTCATCAAGAAAAGCAATCCTGACGCCGTTTTCATCCGCAGGGATATGCTTCGCCTCAATGTCCATCGCAACCTTGCTGAGATAGAGGTTTGTGCCTATGCCCGCGGTTGCCGTGATGCCGGTGGTTTCCAGCACGTCAAGAATGATCTTCATGGCAAGTTCACGGGCGGTGAGATTGTAAGTGTGCATATAGCTGGTCACATCCATGAAAACCTCGTCGATGGAGTAGACGTGGATGTCTTCGGGAGCAATGTATTTCAGATAAACATTATAAATCTCCGTGCTGCGTTCCACATAGTGCGCCATCTGCGGCGGCGCGACAATATAGTCCAGCGATAGTTCTGGCGATGATTTCAACTCTTCGCTGTTATAGGATGACCCGGTAAACTTGCGTCCAGGCGCGGACATCAGCCTTTTCGCGTTGGCCTCCTTCACCTTTTGAATGACCTCAAACAGCCTTGCCCGTCCCGGAATGCCGTAGGATTTCAGCGGGGGAGTAACCGCAAGGCATATTGTTTTTTCAGTTCGGCCCGCGTCCGCCACCACAAGGTTTGTGGTCATCGGATCAAGGCCGCGTTCCATGCATTCTACCGAAGCATAGAACGATTTCAGATCAATTGCGACATAGGTTCTGCTATCCATGCCCCGGCTGCCTCCTTTTCTTTTCGGTTAATACCAAGTGAAGCGCGTCTGTCCTATTGATTATCGCCATCCTCTGGCTGTTTTAACGCGGCCATGTGCTCCGGGGATATGCGTGGCGTAACCGTGCTCCACGCCCTCGTCGCCGTGCCTCTTTTCAAAAATAATAACATAATCCGCAATGAAATGCCACTGTTTCGGCCTTGCATTGGGGTATTCGTGGTAATGTTTTTGGAAGAGAAAATGTTAAGCTTATTTAGCGTGCGATGACAACAGAAGGGAATTTGGGAAAACACACACTTCAAATCAACAAAATATCAAAAAAATCTATTTTTATTAAACAAATAAAAATAGATAAAAAACTGAAATACAACAACGAGGTGATGTTTAATGCAAAAAGAGTTCGGAAAGGAGCATAAGCCTTATACGGTAAATATGCTTCTCAATCCGAAAGTGTTTCATGGCTACCATGAAGGGCGCATATCGCCATATATCCTGACACTGGTATTATTAATTGTCCCTATTCTTGTTCCGCTGAATTATCATATTGCCTTTACATATAGGTATGGCGGCAAGTATCTGTGGATAGCCATACCGTTATACCTGTTGTACGCGTTCAGGGTAATTGCGAAAATCAACCTGCGTGAGAAAGAACGGATTGCCCGTTTCAAATCGGAGCTTGTGGAAAAATACAAGAAACCGGAGCAACTAACGGCAATTAAAAGGCTGCATAACGACGGCGCCATTGAATATTACAGCGGCGTCGTTTCTTATTTAGTAGTCTGCTATAACGGCAACAGCTCAGACCCGCTGTCCCGGTCGAAGGAGCTTGATAAGTTTCTGACTACATTATCCGATTTTTATGTTGATGCGCGCGTGTTTAATATAACGGACACAGGATCGCTTAATTCCCGGTATAGCAATATACATTTGTTTCCCTCAAAGAATATCGCAAAGGATATGCTTGATATCGTTGACTACAATAAAAAATACGTTGAGGATTCATCGCTGCTTGTCGTTACTGTTTATGAAGTCCGAGGCAGGAACACTCAGAGGGTCGTCATGCGCGGCGCTATTGAATCGTCGCTGCGCACGCTTTCCACTTCATCATACAGGAGCGTTTATCTGGCGGATTATAATATGGCGGAATATTTCATAAACCGTGAAATGTTCACGGCTGTCAGCTTTAAGAAGCTGATGCACACGCGCCACGCCACAAACGAATATTACGGCAGCAAGGTCATTGGCTATGATATTGAATACAGTCCCGAAAATATTAAGAACACCACTGATGAAAGCGAGGAAAGGAGGTTTATAGAATGTCTGCAAAAGTAATCGTGTCAGCTCTTGTTGATTCGCAAATACTTTCTTACTTTCCAGAGATGGATATCCGTTTGTTCAAAACATTAGAAGACCTTGATGCATATGTGGCCGATAATCCCCTGAGAGTGGAGGACCTGATAATAACTCAAGACGTTACGAGAGACAGTCCTAACCAGATGTTTACGCTTTTATCAAACATCTGTGGCAGCACATTTTTCAGGTCGGAGCAGTTGATTTATGTTACGCCCCCGAATTCCCGGGAAATAAATATGATACAATTTCTACAAAATGAAGGAAGTTTGTCGAATGTTATCGTGCTTCAAGGCGATCTTACGAAAGAGTTCCTGATTTCCGTCATTAAAGGCGAAGCAAGCGGTAAAAACGCCAGGATTACAAGAAAAGCCGTGGTGCGCCGGCGCGTTTCGGAATATAAAGAAGAAGCCATGCGTACAACGCTGCCGGACGAGGATTTCGTTCAAACAGAAGAAATAAAATTAAGAGAGGTTCCAAGGGTTCCGGAGTTTCAGACAAAAATAATCGAAACTCCCATAACAGGCACATTAATACAGATAACCGGATTGCAAAATGCGCCAAAAACGGAATTTTCCGTATTGCTCGCCCAATATCTCGCCAATCATGGCAAGACCCTGCTGCTTGAAACCGATATGAAGTATTTTGCCACATCATACCTTTTGCATCAGGCCGGGATTGATTACGATAATATACCGTTGAATAATTTCTACAGGGATCCAATCGGTTTTATAGAGCGGATCAGTGATTCGGAGCAAAACCTTATTTGTCTCACGGGAACATCAAAGGACATGAACAGCGATATTCGGGTCTATTCAATTCTGAATACGCTTTACGCTTCACTAAAGCATAATGTTAAGCATTTCGTTTACCAAACGGCGCTACAGAATATTTTGCCCTCAGTTCAGACGATTATCTGCATGAAAAACGACGTATTATCCTTGCTTGAGACGATAAGCAACCTTCCGGTTGAATCTTCTTCACGTATGGATTATGTAGCGATTGACCAGAATGTTGGTGAAATCGCCATACATGACGGGAACGTGCTGTCGTCAATGGTTTCCGAATTAATTAATCATAACGTGGATGTGGAGATATATTCATTCAAATCGGTAAAATTAGGAGGTGAGCCGGTTGATATGTATAGGCATGTTAAACAGCACTTTGCGTAGAACCCCTCTGTTCGAGGGCATGTTCACGGTATTTTGCGATATCGACTCGTTTCACTTGCTGGCGTATTCAAAAAGCACAACCATTGTGGTTTTAACAGATGAATACATTCACGAAATAATGGGTTGGGAAAACGTGACAACAGTTTGCGATGAGCTTAGAAAAAGCCGCAAGGATTTGGATATAGTCCTGCTCGGCCGGAGATTGAAATTCGATGTGCCGAATACTTACACAATCAAAGAAGACTGGCAGTCGCCGACCACCGTTTCAAACACTATGTCGAAGATTTACAGCAGGGAGAAAACCATTTCGTCAAATAAATTTGCACGGCTATACCAGGATTTTAGAATAAACTCATCCCGTTCAGACGATTTCCTGGCTTATATCATGGCTAACCCATCATTGTCTATGAGCTTTCTGCGCGAGCTGTTGGAAAACTATAACCAAAACACTATGGAGACTCTATCGCTCCGCAATAAAATTGAAACGCTGATACTGGAAAACAGCGGTCTTGCCGACAAGCTCGCAATGAAAGACAAAACCATCGAGGCCATGGAGGCTACGTATAATGAGCTTTTCGCCCAACATGGCAATTTGGTTCAGAAAATAAATTATCAGTACAATATTCCTTATGACGGCGAAGGCGAGACGGGGTTTAAGCAGCCGGTAATCAATTTCGATAAAATACTGTACATAAAAGAAGTTACCCGCGTGAAGTATACGGATACCCTTTTATACTATGTGCAGAACATAATGAATACCGTCCATAAAAAGCATACCCGTTATGTTGTCATAGAGCCTTTTGGGGCGAATGCAGCTATAAAGCTGTATCCAAACCACACGCCTACAACGTCGCGTCTGCCCCATTACGCTTTAAGGAATGAGGATATTTTAATGATTGGCTATCAAACGGATATTATGATGTCCATACTTCAAAACACCGCCAGACACGGTTTCTTAATTATCCTTGACCGGAGCCGTTCGGATTATATTTATGTGCAGGGGGACAAGGTTCGCCCAATCTATACATTTTCAGATATAGAAGACAGGGAAGCGCTTAATATTCCGTTCTCCAATACGCTATCCTATAGTCACCGGACCAGACATATCCCATATATCGAAGGCTTTCAAAATATGTCGTCACAAGAAAAGCTTGTCGCTTATTCAGAATTGCCGGTATTAAAAGAAATGATTACTGCGCTTGAGGTCTGATATGAATAAGGAAAAAAGACAGCCCAACGTTGTCGGCCAGCGGCTGAAGGCAAGAGAAAAGCGGTCAAGAAAAAGCGAAAACTTCATTGTTTTTCGTATGTGGTGGAACACGTTCTTTTCGTTGTTCCGAGCTGACCGCGGTACAATTCCCTTTGATATCGGCAGCGGCATATATCTGGGCGAAAACCAATATATAACCGGGCAATATATGTCTACATGCTTTCTCGTGACCGAATACTCATTGCAGACGCCAATAGCAATGTGTTCCAAGCTAATTCGGGAGGTAAAGAGCGTTGTTCCTGATATTGTCATAGATTTCACTTTTAAGAATATAAAGTTTGAACTACAGCCAAATGATACTGCGCTGAAGGACAGGGTTGAGGGCTGGAAAGCTCATCTATCCGACCCGGACGTTCCAAGACACGTAAAAGAAAGGGAAGCCTGGCTTCTCTATTCTTATGAGGTTTTAAATACCGGGAAGCTCGCATATCAGACGCGCTCAATTATCTGGGTCAGGGCAAAAAACAACGCCGCCCTTAAGCGCGCCTGTAAGGAAGTAAGCAAATACTTATCAGAGTACGGAATCTCATTCAAGCAGATAAAGAATGATATTACCCGTTACATAGACTACAGCACTATACTTCTGTCAAAATACAGCTCAACCGGCAAAGACATCCCCGCGATTATATCCACCACAAACTCGTTAGCTGAGATATTGCCGGTTACACAAGGCATAAACGATGAAATCGGACTCTTTATCGGCATAGACAAAACAAATAACGCTCCCTATTTCATAAACACAAAGGCAACCGCCCGCGCAAAGAATTTTTATGTTGTCAGCGCATCTGGTGAAGGTAAAACCTTTTTGGTTATAACGTGGCTTATTGACGGCTTCGCGGACGGTTATTCGGAATGTATCATGGACATTAAAGGGAACGAGTTCACGGCTTTTACGAAAGCCTGCGGCGGTACGATATTATCCATGCGCCGGGACTCATCCATGTATATCAATAATTTCAGAATCCGCTGCGAGGGGTTGCGCCCGGGGGACGATCCCGGCGCGTACTTTAGGGATAAGCTGGCGTTGAACAGAAGATTTTTGGCAGTTATCGCAAATTTAGGCCCTGAGCTTGAGGATCGGGGGCATGCTCTGTTTGAGGAATTCCTGGCCGCGGTTTATTTACAGTTAGGCGTCCTGCAAGATAATGTAAATACATGGCACAGGACGAACGAACTAAACCCCTTTAAGATATATGAGTATTTTCAAAATTATGTATCGCCGGATATAAGAAGGTTGTACGGCGATATCATTGATAAAACACTTATGAATTTGAAAATTTATATCGACCCCAAAGGCTCCAATTCCGACGCGTTTAGGACAGAGTATAATCTGGACGAAGTTTTGAACACAAGGGTATTGACGTTTGATTTCGGGCTTTTAGACAGCAGGCGGAACGTAGACCCCGTTATGCTCAAGCTTAAGCTTCTTGACATGACGCTGATTAATGATGAATTCATTAAACGCAACAAAGAAAAAGGATTAAGCACGATTAAAGTCCTTGAGGAATCACAGATTGTTGATGACTTTCTGATGGATATTTACGCGGAGGAATTCTCTCTGCGGCGTGCCCAAAACCAAGTCACCATCATGCTCGGCAACTCGGTCAACGCGCTAAAGGGAAGTAAATCCGCACAAATCATCCTTGATAATTTGAATATAATTGTTGTAGGCAAGACAAACAACACGACGATTAACTACTTGAACGACGAATACCGGCTCGGCAAGCATATGGAAACCTTAGAACGCATAAACACGGACATCGATTATGACCGTGTTTTTTTAGTTATCAACCGTATGCAAAGAAACAATACCTATGCTCAGGTGAAAGCCTTTGTTCCCGATAATGTAGTCAAGGGTCAAATATTCAAAGTCGTAGATACGGTCGGCAGCGAAGACAAGACAAAATAGACAAAGCGTCAATTAATAAGAAGGAGAGTTTATATGGATATTAATAAGTGTTTTTATGTCGAAACAACTAAAGATGGCATCACGGCGATATATAATGTTGGTAAGAGTTTTTTTGCATCAAAAGATACGTCAAACGGGAATATGGGATGCTTTAAAACATCAGATTCGAAAGCAATAAATAAGTATATCAAAGAACTCAGCCAAGACGGATGGCTTCCACTATCGCGTGAGGACATTGATAAAACCCACATTAACGCATGCGGCGTAGTAACTGCGTACCCCTTCAAATATAGAAAGGGTTATATATCCATTGAAAAGATTGAGGCCGTAGCGTGGGAAATGAATTACGAATGGAAGCGTGCCGACCATGATACGAACCCGTTCTCCGCCCTAAAAGATTATTCGGATTTTGTTGATCAGTTGCCGGAGGACGCAAAATACAATACCGCAATGCTCGGAAATTCTATCAAATCTTTCTCTGATAGGCTAAGCAATATTGGCGCTATAGAGCAGATTGAGAATTTCTTTACAGAGATTATTTATATTCCGGATCCGCGGCGTTTCAACAGAACCATAAAAGAACTGTGGAAGTATTACAGGAGCCACATCAAGGATTGCTGCCGCTTGGTTTGGGATGATATTTACGGCGACGACGATGAAAATTTTGATATAGGAGCGTTGATTGATAAACACCACGAAATAAAAATACTACAGCAGTACATTTCGGATGAGGCATATGAGCAGCGGCTTAACAGAAGCGCCGCTAAATAGTAAAGAAGAGGTGCATTTTGGACATCAAAAAGGCTTTCTATGTAGAGCTTGATAACTGTGGGATTACACGCATTTATAATGTTAACGACAGATTCTTTTCATGGAAGGAAACATCCGGCGACAATGACGGTCTTATAACAAGGTTTGATCCATCTCAAGAAGCAGAAAAAAATGAGTACATCAGAAAACTCATTAAAGAAGGTTGGTTTAAGCTATCTCGTGAAGAAATCAACTCAACACGATTGGATGAATATGGTAACGTATCCGCATATCCCTTCGAATACGCGGAAGGCGTTATGTATATCGGTATATTTGAAGATTTAGCTAAAGATATGCAATATAAATGGGATTATAAAGACCATGATACCAACCCATTTTCGGCCAAAAAGGATTATGCATATTTTTTATATAACATTTGCATGACCAACCTTACGCAAAAAGCAAAGCACGATACGGAACCACTTGAAAAAGCGCTGGAACAGTTTAAACAGAGGCTGAGCGATATTGGAGCCATGGAGCAAATAGAAGATTATTTCACCAAAGAGCGCTATACTCCCGATCCGCGCCGCTTCGACGATAATTTCTATCAATTGATAGAGTATTATCATAGTCATATAAACGAGTGCTGCCGTGCGAAATGCCTGGGCTTTTTTAATAATAAATCTGATTTGGATTCATTGATAATGAGCCTTCAAGAATTAAAATCTTTGCAGCAACTTGCGGCGGATAAATGGTATGAAATGGAGCGCAGGATGTCAAGCGTATCAGAGTTTGCGGTCATATCCGCAGACCCTTATAAGTAGTTCTCTGTGGTTCTTGACCACAGCAATAATATACGAGGAGTGTTAATTTATGAATGAATTGATGATTGGTTTTGGAATTTGGTTGTTGTCCTCAGGTTATTGCCTGTTCAATCCGGGAAGCAGCTTTGGAAAAAAAGTTATATTCTGCTCATGGATACTCGGCCCGTGCAAGATGATTTGCTCACTTTTATTCAGGCCGTCAATACCGATTTTGGGGAGGTTCGCCGGAATGACTATTTTGGGGACGGTAGGCGCTATCGTGCTGGCCTACATGTTCGGAGAACGTGTCATAGACAGGCTCAACCCCAATGCGTCAAGGATTAAGTACATTATTATCGGGTTTCTTTCTTCGGTTTTATTTTCAGCCCTCATCCCGGTACTGTTTCCTTAAAAAGAAAAAGATATATACATAATAGCTTCGGGCGCCTTTAACGGCGCCCTTTTTATTTTAGAGAAATTTATCACCTCAGAATACCACGCCTGACAGGCGGACAAGGCAGGTGATAAATGAATGCGTAAATCCCAGGGTGCAGCCATATACCCGGTTTTTATAATATGCCTGTTGGCTGTTTTAATTTTTTTGCCACTAAACTCTGACGACGAGCTGACAAGTGGAACAACCATATACGTGCAATCGAATAAAAGATATGACCTATACGAGAGAGCGCTGGCGACAAGCGGCGGTACGGCGCATGTACCGATTGACATTTCCGGTGATATAGCCGCGGGCGATATAAAATTCTCACCGGATATCGACCCCGATGTAGCTGAGATCAACAAAATCCTGTATACATACGCGGTTCGGTATACAACGGCGGGCAAAAACAAATATCCCGGCGGACCGGCGATATCGGCGTTAAGCATTATGTCAAGCGCGCCAACAGAGAAAAACCCGGTTCCGTCCGATTTATTTATGTGGCTGGGCAATTCGGAGGATTTATGGAGAAATTTTATAAACGGCGATCCAAATAAAATTATCTCTGTGACTTATAGGGATATCGGCACCGGAGAAAGCAGCAACGGGAAATGGTACGGGGCGCTCCAACTGACAGCCACTTACGGAAGGGAATGCCCTGCTATTGAAAGCGACCTCGGTAAAATTGGCGCAATCGGCGGTACGACAAGGCTTGATAAATCCGGCGCTGCGGGCGACAGGGCAAATCCAATCGACGCGCTTAATCTGGCGATAGGAAAGCTGTACAAAAATATTAACTCCACACGAAATAGAGAAGCAAAAGAAGTAGTCAACAGCTTAAATGATTACAGTATTCAGGCGGCAATCGCCCTTGCCCATAACATAGGCGAAAGCGTGTTTACCGCCACAGACAGCAAAGCTGTCATGGCCTCTTATTGGCCCGCAAATCAGATTGGGACTCTCCAATATTGTAAAGCGTTAGGCGACCCGGAAGTAATCGCCTATCTTGACGCGTATGTTACCCGCGAGCATCCCAAAGGGCATATTGCCTATGATTCGGAAGTGTGCAAGGGCGCAATCGACATTGTCATACGTAAATGGACGGGCGACCCGGAATTTCTGACTTTTTTGCAAGGCGTCAGGTCAAGGCTGTCCCGCGAGAATTACGACCAAATCATTCATCGGCCATCATACGCCATCACGTCAATTATAGCGAGGCTGGCTATGGAACACCGCATGCGGGGTGAATGGTAAACTTAAAGTGAAAGGAGAAATGGTTTGAGGAATAAAAAATATGCGGTAATTATTTTAGTCCTGCTGGCAGTATCTTTCCCAATTAATTCCGTGCTTGGACAAGCAGGGCTTTTATCAAACTCCAGCCCATTGGCGGACAGATCTGCGCTTATGTCAGCCGTGCCTGCGGATTCGACTGATGAGCGGCAAGGAATTTTATCAGCGCCGGTATCAGGCGAAAATGATAACACCGGCCTTTTATCATATCCGAGTAATGGTCTGCTGCCGGGGCTTTACAATCAAGAGTACGATTTTGATTTTAACGAATTGCAATGGGATACCGGAATGTTTGATATTTCTATCACAAGCCCATTAAACGCCTTAGAGGAATTACAGCCCATGAGCTACGCATACCGTCCAGGAATGGGCGAAACATACATAAAGTTGAATAACGATGCAGCTTCTATAATCAACAGATATATGGAAAGAGCGCATTATATCCCGGTCAAAGACCCGTTGTGGCTTTTAGCCATTGGTGCGGTTGAGTACAACTACAGAGAAAACGAAAGCGATATTATTTTTTCATGGCCTGTAGATACTTTCGCCGCCCGGGATAACCCTGACTATTTATTAAATTACAACTGGCGCGAGGTACGGCGGATTGGCGGCGACGACCTTGTAACAAGGCGTACGGGCGGCGCCATCGGCCCGTTTCAAATGGAATCATTCTTTGGCGCAAATACGGAACCGCTTATACCCGATGATTTTGGGCTTATCGGTTCCATAGACGGCCAGCCGCGAACTGATTGCTGGCTTGAGCTTGGCGGAAATCCCGGTACCGGCACGGATATTATTTGGAAACAGGGTACATACGCAGACAGATGGTCTATCGCGGACGCGGCTAATCAAACATTAGCTGTGTATAATGAAACAATAAGAAGATCGGGTTTGACCGAATTGGATAATTTGCCTGACCGGTATGGCAAAGTCACGCTGTTGATGTGGGCACATAACCGCGGTACGGGTTTGCTCGGAAGCGACTCCGCACGGGAAAGCGTCGAAAAGATACTTGAATACAAGGATGAGCTTGAACTATTGGTTTGGCAGCACCAACCAAGCAGATTCGCAAGACAGGAATACTTTATGAGCAGGGCAACGGAAATCAGCAGCTATGCCGGATGCGATACGTATCCGGTTATGGCGTTAATTTCATATATGGTGGTGGAAAATCGGTATGCGGGACGTTGGTAAATCAATAGTTTTAATTTTAACTCTCATAGTATTGCTTAATCAATCGGTCTATGCCGATTATATATTTGACATTGACAATACCATTGTGGATCAGATTGATTGGAACACGAAGGTAGAAAACAACGAATACAAGTCGTGCGTAAGCGAATATGATATGCTCCCGACAGTTGACGAGTGTTTGGAATGGGAGATAGATCCTGAAATTCTGGAGGATATGGAGCCATTTTCTACTAATTTCAACGGTATAAACAACCAGATGATTTCACTGATGGAGAGGTATTGGAAACGCGGTTATTATTTATCCGGATATGATTTAAGGTCGGCTATATGCGCGTTTAACTTTATTACCAAAGACCCCGGCCATGATTACCGTGTTATTTTGAATTATCCGGTTGACGGCAGAAAATACACATTTCTTAACATGAATCTGTTTGAAATGGACTATCAGGAAATAATCAAAATGATAAAGTTCAGAGGGCTTAGCGTGGATGTCAGGCACGGAATGGTTAATGAAACTTTGAAATTTTTCTATGACTGGGCGCCAAGCCAATTTGAACCGCCTGTGATACCACAAGATTATGGCTTATTTCCAACAAAAAAGATCCGGCATGATTATGAAACGCGGCAGTATTACGGATGGACAAATACGCTTAAGGAAGAGTCATACATTTATTATTTAGAAGGCAAAGAAAAAGAAGGCTCTATTTCGGAATGGCACGTTCTTCTCAAAGAAGTTCAGGATGAAATATTAGGCGTTCGTAATAAGGACAGCGAGTATTATGACGAAAACTATGAAACGAAGATTTGGAGACAAGCTACTTATTCCAGCCGTTGGAATATTGCGGATATTATGAACGGTTTGGTCGGAACGATAAATAATAATGAGTTGAAGAAAACAAAAGTTATTCTTGAACCTGTGGCGAAGGTTTCTTCCCGGGATACAATAAAAGGGATTTTGTTGATATCCGAAATTATGAATAAGCTTGAGTATTCCACTCCGGTTCCAAGCAAAGCAGAGATTGAGCGTGTTCTTAAATATTCAAACTATATTATCGCTGTTGCCAATCAGAATAGCTATTATAGATATACCGGTCAGTCCGCATTTGAAGAATTGCGTTTGGAACTATGGCGGAAATTTCACGAAACATTTGAAGATACGGCATGGAAGCATACAGTGGCGTATTTAGTGACATCAAACGCAGTAAGATGAGCAAAGATTTATGAATCAATTTAATTGACCCGCGAACAGCGACTATATATAATACAAAGTAGAGAATAATTTTGAAATTGCAACATGGTGAATTGAAACACATCAGTAAAACGCACTCTAAAATAAGAGACACGAGGAGGAATACAAAATGATTATTGTAACAACTGACTTTATTTCAGGAAAAGATATTGAAACAATCTCGTTGGTTAAAGGCTCATCTATTCAAACGGTTCATGCCGGAAAAGATATTATGAACGGATTAAAAACATTGGTGGGCGGCGAACTTACCTCATACACTGAGATGATGGACAAAGCCAGAAATACAGCCACTGATAGGATGATTCAAGAAGCAAAGAAATTAAACGCGGACGCGATAGTATGTGTCCGATATTCGACAAGCAGCGTAATGCAAAGCGCGGCGGAAGTTACTGTTTTCGGCACCGCAGTTAAATTTATAAAGTAGCATGAAGTGAATAGCCGGTTAAATCCGGTAAAAGCTCATCTTTACATGGCGCATTTTAATAGGCTGTCCTAATTGGCAGGCGCATAATGAAAGATAATGTCATCAATAAAAACTAAGGAGGATGCTTTTATGGACGACTACGCTTGCACCGTTAAGCATGACGACAGTATTTCAGTGTGCTTCAACATTGAGCAAGATAAGCCCTTTGATATTGGCAACAAGATGAACGGAATCAATGGAAGCGCCTACATGAACGGCTACAACTGGGAAGCGTTTTTTAACTACTATTTATCCAACTACGCTCCGGATGTACTGGAAGGGATGCAAACAGATCCTGAAGCCGGAATGTATGCCGCATACTATCCCTTGACTCCTGAAAATGAGGCAAGGGCAGAAAAGCTTGTAAAGATTATTTGTAATCTTATTGAAAATGAAGAAGAGCTGTACCGCATCATCAGAGATGAGGGCGATGAAATTGAATGGGACTAACTGTATAAGCAACGGAATGTCTATTAATTACCGAATAAACAAAACCAAACCGCTGATGCAATGAAATTGCAATAAAATTCATAAACCGATAATCTGAGGAGCCAATCCCAATTGGCTTCTTTTTTATTTGCGATAACTTATGACAAACAAAGAGGTGATTAAAATAATAACGCCGATAAATGACATCGTTTTAGTTAATACATCGGGCAACGTATTAACTTACACATGTCAGATAGCGTCGGATAAGCCTTTAAAATGCAATGCCGCCACGCTAAGAAAGCATATAGTAAACGAGCTTACCAGAATGATTTATTCAGGAGCCGTAGAGTTTAACGCGGATGAGTTGTCCGAATGCATTGAACGCAGATTAAACATACCGCAAAAAATCGAGGTTATTGGATTAACTGCGGAATGAAGTATATCATCCCCTGTCTGCTTGCATTATTTATTATATTGATTTTCTACCCCAACGATTATGACGAGGTGGATTCGACAATATACATAGGAAACAATAAGTATTACGCCGTTTATGACCGGCAAAGTGCTTTTTCAGGACCGGATACCGCAGCGGTTCCGGTTAACGCCGATAGGTCAAATAATTACAGCGGCAAAGATACGGGAGAATGGATAATGCCGGTCAACAGCAGCGAAGGGTTCTATATATCGTCATTGATCGGATACAGAATACTG
>Ga0153948_1000246_pt1 | contig 29469 bp, 24 predicted proteins | sample TSNJ032MetaG_FD_104696 | JGI IMG/M metagenome (GOLD analysis project Ga0153948, IMG submission 104696) | Attine ant fungus gardens microbial communities from New Jersey, USA - TSNJ032 MetaG | ecosystem: Host-associated > Fungi > Mycelium > Unclassified | place: USA: New Jersey, Wharton State... | reverse complement strand
CGTATCGACCGGTCTACCAACCCGCGCATGGCCGCCACCCATCGTTTGGTAGCGAGGGTGATGGCTCCTATTTCTCGATACGGAGTTTCATCCATGTTCAAAGCCACACCCAACCCCCCAGACGCCTCAATCCCGTATGACCCAGCCCTCGACCCGCAGAAGATAAAAGCGGCAACCGACCGCGCCATCAACTTCTACCTCAACCCCGGCGCCCTGAAGATCTCGATCCCTTCAACCTCGTCATGCAAGGCGAACAGAATCTTCCTCATCGACCCCACCGTGGACGAAGAAACCTTGCTCGTCGAAGCCTGCGAATCCCTGGCCGCCGCCAGCGATATGGCCCGCGACATCGGCGACACCGTCGAAAACCCACAGCGCCGGGCCATGATGATGCTGCATCAGGTGATCATGCTCAGTGAACTGATGGTCAACCGGGTACTGGACGGCCGCCGCGTGCCGAACTAATCACCCGGTCCCCTGTAGGAGCTGCCGCAGGCTGCGATCTTTTGATTTTGCTTCTAAAAACAAGATTAATAGATCGTCCGAACGCGGCCCGAACCTGCGGCAGCTCCTACAGGTCATCATCCTTTCAAAGTGCCTCGATCGGAGTTCCATCTGATGCCCGAACCCAAGCCCAATCCACCAATCACAGACCCGCTATCACCCTACGAATCCCGCAACTCCAGAAAACTCCACGACGCCGCCGAACGCGCCCTCGACCATTACCTCGCGCCCGCGCACATCATGGCGACGCCGTACACCCCCAACAGCATGTTCCTGGTCAACCCGCAAACCGACACCGAATCCCTGCTGGCCAACGCCTGCGAATCCCTGGCCTCGGCCACGGTCATGCTCGGTGATTTCGCCGGGACGCTGGAGGGGCCGAGTCGTAATACGGTGTTGGGCATTGCGCAGGTGGTGATGCTGGGGGAGTTGGCGGTGAATCAGGCGCTGGATAATGTTGTGCCAAGGGAATAGCCGACAGCAGTAAAGGCCTCATCGCGAGCAGGCTCACTCCTACAGTGGATCTGCGTTGGTCACAGGTTATGTGCCCGACAAAGATCCATTGTAGGAATGACCCTACGGAGGGTGCCCCCCCGGGATGGTCAAGATACGATACATAAACAATGTACCCCCCCTGACGGGTATTCGAAGTTCCACTCATAGATGAACCAGCCATGCGGGTAGCTATTTAGCGATTCTGGTTTACCTTTGTTGTTAATGTTTTGCCGCCCGTTATTGAATCTGTGTCCATCGACCGCCGTGCCGTAATTTAAATACGGGGGCACTGGCCTGAGCGTCTCTAAAATATTTTTGTAGCTGTCTAGTGTCGAGTTTGAGATGGGGATCCCTCCTACCTGTTGTATCCACGCCGCCGCTTCTATGTACGAATGAGGGAAGCGGGATGGTGACACCAGTAACCTTTTCACGTTGCTGCATCGGACAACATAGGATCTTGACTGAGGGGGAGTGGATGAATCTGTTACGGTGACTGTGGCTTGTCCGTTCCCTTCACTCCAAACCGCTCCAGTCTGATCGACTTGTGCGAATTGCGGTGCACTCGATCGGTAGATATACGGTGGTGTTCCTCCTTGAGCGCGACGCAGGGCACTTGCGTTCCCGGGGGCAGGGCTGACTCGCCTCCATACTGCAATCCCGCTCTGCGGGAAAGCGAGGTTTAATCCGTTCAATATGAGATCACCGGGATCGAGGACTAAATCCGACACTACGTTGACAGCCCACACTCCCGACTCCGTCCCGGTGCCATACAACGCCTTGGCCTTGTAATCATGGCGTGCGATCGACAGCCCCGTCAGCTCAACCGTCCATTCACCTTTGTCATTGGCCCTGATCTTTTTGCCAGTGGAGATGGCACCGTCGTAAATCTCCACCTCAAGAAACGTATTCGCCGTCCCCGTCAGATGAACAGTGCGGTCAACAGTGTTGCCACCATTGCCGATTGGCTGCCCGTTGGAATCATGCGCGGCGGTGATGGTCGGCGCCACGCCGTTCAACACGGTCAAACGCCAGAGGTTCGACGTCGGATTATTCGCGTATTGGCCAACGGCCTTGAGGGTGTGCAGCACGTTGAGCGTTAACCCGCTGACGATGTGGGTCCAGATCCTGTCGGAGCCAGCTTCCGCGATGCCTTTGGAGATCGTACCGAGGAAAACTTCCACCTTCTGGCGGACAGGCGCGAAGCCCTCAAGCGTGATACGAGTGTGCACGGTATAGCCGTTATCGGGGATGTCCCAGTTGCTCTGGTCTTTCATTGATCTGATGGTCAGCGGGACGTTTTCGGTCACGACCACGACCCACGGATTCGAGACCTGCTCACTGCCATACCTGGCGATGGCGGTAAAGCGGTGATCACCCTCGCTCAAACCCGTCACAATCAATTCCCAGTCACCACTCTGTGCATCAACGTCAGCCGTACCTTTGACGGTGGCGCCATCCTTGATCTGGACCTTCTCGCCTTTGGCCCCTTTCCCTTTAAGCTTGACCATGGTGTCGACAGTCGTACCGCCATCCGGGATTTCCACCTCGCCAGGTAAACCCTTCACCGAGTCAATAGTTGGTGGTACCAATTCCACCACTTCCCCGACGACAAAAACCAACGGATTCGAATAACTGATCTTGTCCGTCGCATCCCGAACGATGTGGTAGCGCACACTTAACTTTTCACCGCGACGGGCTTCAAAGTACTGCTGCACAAACGCGGCGTTGAGCGGAAATTTCACCGGTTTGCCGGCGCTCAGGGCATTGAGTGTCTTGTCGTCTTCGAACAGCAACTTGTTCGACGCATCATGCAATTGCCAGTGCACCACATCCTTGGGCAGGGTCGGATTGTTCACCGGGTTGGGGCAATTGACCTCGCTGATGCCGCTGGGCAGGTCCTTGGGTTCCAGCGCACCGTCCTGTTCACCGAGCAGGATGGGCGGAACCAGCTCAAGCCTGGGCTCGCCGATGTTCAGCGGCGCGGCGGGCAGGGAAGGCCGGCGAATGACCTCGTCGTTCTCGCCTTCGCTGAGCAGGTTGTACGACACCTTCAGCGTGCCGCCCTCGCCGGGTTTCAGGTAGTCGGGGCCTGAAATGATGACGATGAAACCGTCGGGGTCATCGGCCTCCTGCAAGGTCGGAAAGATCCAGTCCAGCTCGGGCTCGAAAACGGTGCCGTCCGCCAGGGTGATGCTCCAGAGCAGTTCGATGGCGTTGTCCGGGGTAATCAGCGGATCGTAGGGGATGCGTACGATCACGTTTGCCAGGTCGGGATCCAGCGCACCGCTCACGGCGCTTTCGACGATGGGGGCGGCCAGGCGTTTGGGTTCGCCCTTCATGTTGATGAAGCGGCCTCTGGAGCGTTGAATGATACGGCCGCCACGTTCCAGATCGAAGAAAAACACCCCCTGAGTTTTTGCCAGTGCCCGGGCACCGCCGTTGTCCATCGGCACCTCGACCACAAGCGGTGGGTTTTTGTCGATGCGCTCGCGAGCGTCGACCGCCACGGGGTCGCCGTCGAGGGTGGTGCCCTGCAAGTGCATGATGATGATGTCGCCGAGTTTGAAGTCGACGGGCGATGCCGCAACGACCTGGAGCAGCAATTGTTCATTGCCCAACTGGTCGAGGTCGAGTTCGTTGCCGTCAGCCTGTTTGAGAATCGGCGCATCCAGCCGCGAGTTGCCGGTGTCGACGACAATGCGCGCTTCCTTGCACCAGTCCTCGGAGTCGTTGTCGACAAAGTCTCTGACCAGGAATGACACCGCCAGCCCTTCGTTCCCGGAATCACCCGCCGCCAGGATGATGTCTTTACTGATATGGATGACGATCGGGTTATTCAGCGGGTCGTCGATCTGCGCTTGAGTGACCGGCGCCGACGCCACCAGCTTGCCGCCCCAGCTCGCGATGATCACGTCGCCCACGGCGATCTCGGGATAAGGCAGGTTGGAGCCACTGCCGGGTACGGCATTCACCACAATGTCCACACCTTTTTCGGCGGTGTCCTTGTCGACACCGTCCTGAACAATTTCCGGTGGCCTGAAAGCCATGTGCAGGTTGGAATGACCCTGCTCTGGGTTGGTGTCCTGGCCGGCGGGGATTTCCAGTTTGACCGCGAGTTGGAGCGGCGGAGCAAAAGGCTCCGGCTGTTGAGCGACTCGTGTCACCCGATAGGCCAGCTCCCAGGCGCCGGTCTGAAAGCGGCCCGGTGCGACGAACAGGGTGGTGCGCTGGGTCTGCTCGGCCGGCTGGGTAACGGTTTGCTGGTCGACCGGAACGTTGTTGAGCAGCAGCTCGACCTTGTCGCCGATTTTTTTGTTCGACCAGACCGGGACCTGCACCTTCAGGCCCAGAGCCGGAAAATTGAGCAGTGCGGCGGCGCGGTTGATGGCCCACTTGCCGTCCGGTAGCAACTTGGCGCCGGGGATTTCGGGGTCGAGCAGGGCGCGTGTGCCGATGGCCTTTCTGGGTTGGACGAGCATGACGGGAACTCCTGCCGAACGGTGTGGGCGGTGGAGTGATTGAGCGATCAGACGGGGGATTTGGCTACTGTCAGATCTGACAGGTGAGTATGGATTTTCGACCAGCGGTCGTGCCCTTGGATTCGCTATAGGGTGTTTCTCAGCCAAAAAGACAACGGCCAGCGAGGGCCGTTGTCCCCTTCATCAGCGAATGCCTACAACGTTAGAATAACCACCCCCTGTCTTGACGGATCCTTCACCTCCTGAAACCAGATACCTGGTTTTTTTTGCCGGAAATGGCCACCAGTAGTTACTGTCCTCGGTTGACCAGTAATGATGATTTCCCATGGGCCACCGACTTCCATAAGCCACATGTATTTCGTACAACTCCGCCATGCTGGGGATCCGAGCGCCTGCCGACACGGCCGATGAGTTGGCTTGCCCCCAGGTTGCATTCCCTAAGCCTATGCAGTGGATTACGTTCGTCACCGTCACGTTGTAGCTCTTGGACTGGTTGGCGCTGTCTCGGGCGGTGATGGTCGCTACCCCCCTGCCGCGCACGGTCACTAACCCGGTTCCATCGACTACCGCTACTCCCGTGTTGCTTGAGACATAGGTATAACCTGGCAGGCCACCGGAGGCCTGATGTCGCACCGAGTTACCAGAGTCGAAAGCAGGAAGAACTTCGGGGTTGCCCGGAATGATGTAAGTCTTTCCACCCAACGTGACCGGGCTGGTATTGAAGTTCAACGGTGCCAACGGATTTTCCCGAATAAAACTGCGCGATGCGGTCTGTTGATTGTTGGCTACCGACTTCGCGTACACCGTGTTCGAGCCCAGATGAATGCCGAGGCTGAGTGACCAGTCACCGCTGCCGTTGGCAGGCACGATTTGCCCCGCCACGTTGTTGAGAAAAACCTGCACGCTGTACAGCGGCGTTGCTGCTCCGCTCACGACCACCGAGGTATCGGTGGTTGTCGCGCCCGGGCCCAGTTCGCCGCCTGAATGTCGGACCGAAGTCAGCGTAGTGGTGCGGTGGGCCCTGACGGTAAATGAGTGGAGGGGTGACTCAAGCTGACCTCCATAGAGTGCTTTGGCTTTGAGGGTGTAGGTGGTGTTCTGACTGAGGCTGGCAAGTCGAATGCTGCCGCTGCCATTGAGGCCCAGTGGTATCGGCGTACCAATGGGTGCTGCACCGTTGTATAGCTGGACACGCTGATTGCTGTTCGCACTGACGGTTACCGTGACCTCGCTTTCGTACGTCGTGCCATTGTGGCCAATGGAGCCTTTGACGTCGGTGACGGAAACGATACGAGGAGTCGTAGAAACTGCCACGGTAAAGGCACGAGTCGCAGATTCCGGTTGCGTACCGTACAAAGCCCTGGCCTTGATGGTATGGGTGATGGCGCTCAGACCGGTCAGTGTTTTGGTCCAATTGCCACTGGAATCTACAGGTGTGACGGGAGCGACAGCCGTGTTGTTATCGTAGATTTGCACGCTCTGGCCGTTACTCGCAGTGCCGGTAACCGTCACCGTGGCGTCGAACGTTGTGCCATTGGGAGGGATTTCTCCCTTTGAATCACTGATCAGGGAAATGATTGGAGCCAACGCTTCCAGCACAGTGAAAACTCTAACCGCAGATTCTGGCTGACTACCGTACAGTCCCTTTGCCGAGATTCGGTACACGGACGGGGTCAGGTTGGTCAGCGTCTTGGTCCAGTTCCGATTGTTGTCGACGGGTGTGTCGGGTGCAATGGGCGTCGTGCCGCTGTAAATCTGGATACGCTGGTTGGCGACGGCAGTGCCAAAGATGTCCACGTCAGTTTCGAACGTCGTGCCATTGTTGCTGATATCACCTTTTGAGTCGCGCACCCCGGATATGGCTGGCGCCGTAGCTTGCGCCACTTTAAATGTCCGGACTGTCGACTCCAGTTGATCGCCATAGGTTGCCTTGGCTTTGATCGGGTAAGTCCTTGGCGTCAGATTCTGCAGCCGGGTGCTTCCTTCGCCATTGCCGCCAAGTGTTATCGGGTTTCCGATTGCCGTTGCCCCGTCGTAAAGCTGCACCACCTGATGACTGTCCGCGTGAACCGATACGGTGACCTCAGTGAAATAGGTCGTGTCGTTGTCATCAACGGGGCCGTTGGCGGCCGTAACGGCGGTAATGCTTGGCTTCGTAGCGACGGCAATCGTGAAGGTTCGCGGCTCGCTGATTTTGTCATCGACGTCGTATAGGGCAATTGCCTCCACCCGTTGCAAACCCTCAATCAAATCCACCGTCAATGTCCATTTGCTGCTGGCATCCACGCTTGGCATGCCTTTGGATACGCCATTGATATGGACATCGACTTGTTCGGCCCGCGTGGCTGTCCCTTCGATCGTCACACGCTTGTCATAGGTCTGGCCCGCTTCAGGAATGACCGTGCCTTGTGCCGTCTTCACGGTGGTGATGACGGGTGTGACGTACTCGTAGTGCTGGTGAATGATCAGCGGCAGTTTCGGGAAAGCGATCGCGGCATCTTCATCCGTGCCGTTATCGAAAATGACTTTGCAAACCACGATGGCGTTGGAGCCGTGAAGCAATTTCAGCAGTTCCGTTTTGAGCAGGGTTTCATTCAGACCTTGAGTGAGTTGCGTTGAGTTCACTTCATGCGCGCTGAGCAGATCGATTCGATACGCGCCCGTGCTGGCCAGGCCCTCGATGTACAGCCAGACCCGTTGCTTCAAGGCAATAAACGGCCATGCCTTGACCAGAACGTTCGCGTTCCCGCTGAGCTCCATTACCAATAGTTCACCTGCGGTCGACTGTGGAACCTCAGGTCTTGGCAGCTCCGTTTCAGGGGCTTGAAAAGTGAGAACTTTCAGCGGGAGGGTTTCCGAAGCGGTCCACAATCCATAGCGCTGGACGTCGTAATTGACCGCTACCTCGCGATTGATATTGGCGCCGACAAACGAAGGTGGCAGGTGGAACCTCACGGTGCCGGTGGCCTCGGCGGGTTTCTCCAGGTCTTCCGAAGTCCCGGCGCCTGGCGTGCCCCGCCATTTCAATCCGAGTGTGTCGAGCAAGGTGTCCATGGTCGCGTAGCTGCAATCGATGTCCACGCCATTACGTGCGTCCATCGGATTCAGCATGCCGCCGGGGGCCTGGACAACCGTAGGTGGCGGTAATTTGCCCAGAGGGATGCCGACCATCACCTCCAGAGGCGCGGAATAGCTGTATTCCCCGGAGGCAGCGTGCAGCAACGTGTAGATGACGGTCACGTAGTAGCCGATATTGGCCGATACATAGCGTTTGTCCACGCGGAACCTTACGGGTTGGCCGACTGTTGCCAGGGTGATCGGCACGCTTGCGGTGGTGCTGCCGTAAAGGGTGACCCCGATCCAGTGGTAAGTCAGCGTATCGCCCTTGACCCAGTCCACCGGTTTGACCAGCACATGCACCAGTTTGTCTGTTTGAGACGGATCGAGAATGTCATCCGGTGCTTCTTCGACCTTGGGCGCTGGAAACGTTGCTTGCCATGTGCCCACGCTGACCCGCAGAAACTCGGACTCACTGGTTCCATACTGGCCGGTAGCATCGTTGAATACCCGGTATTGCAGTTTGAGGCTGCCGTTGTCCAGCGCTAAAACGTGCTCGCTGCTGACGTAAATCGTCACCTCGCCGGCTTTCTGCTCTTCACCTGAGACGGTGTGCTCTGCTTCGTGCAGGTAGGCATCGTCGTTGGACTTTTTGCCCAGCCAGATCAACGTGAGGTGATCGCCATTGCGGATACCCGGGTACCTGATCACCACGGATGCCGCCATTACCGTGACCGGCAAAATGTTCCCGACCACCTCGCTGATGGTCGGAGCCGGCAGCAAAGACGGATTACCGATCACCGTAGCGAAGGTGCGCCTGGAATAAAGCGTCGGGCTGCCATTCTGCTTGCGCAATGCATAGGAGGCGTCGAGGGTGCCTTGGGCAAAGAGTTTCACGAACTCGTAGGCAACCGGGATTTCATGCAAATAGGGCGGGTTGCGGACGATGGCTTCAACGCTGAATGTCTGAGGTGGTCTGCCGGGAATCGGCGTGCCGACTACAGTGATCACGAGCGTGTCACCGGCAGTGAAGACGTCGTTGGGTTTGATCAGGATCTGCAGGGTGACAGGGTTGGCGTCCAGGTCCGCAAGAATGATTTTCCCGTCGTCCGCTTCCTTGATGATGAGCGCATCGAGGCGTGATACCCCGGCATCAACTTGCACGAAGGTAGCTTCTGACCACTTCACACTCCAGTTGTAAACCACATCGCAAATATCGTAGTGGATCTTCATTGCCGCACTGTCACCGGCCGTGAGGATATCTTCGGGCCGGGCCATGACGACAATGTCGACGGTGCCTTCCACTTCTGCCTCTGTCAGCACATGTGGCAGAAGAAAAACGCTACCCCACATTGCGAGAATGATGTCGCCCTCCGCGATATTCGGATAGCGCGTGATGGTCATTGGCACGCCCGTGTCGAGCCACGGCTTGGTCACACCGTTATCGATGACATCCTGCGGTAACCCGACCTTCTTCAGCTCCGAATGCCAAGGCTCGAAGGGACGCTTGTCGTCACCGGCCGGGTCGTCGATTTCCAGCAACAGCGTCAATGTGGCCGATGGATCGTCAGGCACGGTTTCGCCGGCGCGGGTCAACACGTAGTGGCAGGTGAATAAACCCGGTAGCAACCCGTCCTTGGGAGCGAAGAAGAACCATCGCTGATTGAGCTGTTCATCGCTGATCTTGAGTTCGGCGACCTTTTCGTCATTCAGGAAGACTTCCAGCAAATCATCGATCGCCATGCCCAGGTAAGGATCGATAAGGGCAAACAACCCTTCATCGAAAGCCTCGTATGCGGTTTTGTTGATGCCTCCGTCGGCGCCCGGCACAGGGATAACCATGTCGGCGAAGTAGGCAGGGAACAATCCCGATGCCGGGGCGGGCAGTTCATTGCGACTGGGGAACAGGGACCGACGGAAAGTGAACATGATCAACTCCATCCAGATAGGTGCTTCCGTGAACTCAAGGGTTTCTGGCTCTGGAAGTTCGGGCTGCGGATCAGGGGCAGGAGTGATTTAAGGCCTGAAGGGGAGGGACTGGCTACTGTCAGAAATAACAGGTGGGCGGGTATATCCGATGAACGGTTGGGCGCTTTACGAGGGTGAGAGCAGGGTGAAATCAGGGATTGCGCAAAGTTTTCTGTTTGAGGATATACACCGTCACCAACACCGCACTGGTCAGCATGAACCCCCGCGCCCACGGCAGGGGCACCAGGTAGCACGAGAACAGAATGCTCGCCCACATCAGGCCGATCGCGTAGACCTTGCCCTTGAGCGGAATGCCGTTGCCATCGAGGTAGTCGCGGATCCATGGCCCGAGCCGGGGATGCTCGACCAGCCATTGATAGAAACGCGGAGAGCTGCGCGCGAAGCAGGCTGCGGCGAGCAGAAGGAAAGGGGTAGTGGGCAGAACCGGCAGGAAAATCCCGATCACCCCCAATGCCACGCTGAGCCAGCCGACGGCCAGCAGCAAGTAGCGCAACATCAGGGGGCGGTTGCCTATGGGGTTGTCCATAGGCTGTGTCTTAGTGGTGACGTGGCTTGAGGATCGCCGGTTTTTCGTCCGGGGCCTGGCACAGCAGGTACAGCGCGGTCAGGGCTTCCGGGATCTGCACGATCATGTCGTCCATCAGGTTGGCGTCCTTGGCGATGTCTTCGAACTCTGGCTGCTCGTCGAACAGGCCGGAACCGACCATGATCGGCAGGAGCATTTCGCTGACTTCTTCTTCGGCGGTCTCGAACCAGGCCGCTTCACGCAGGAATACGCCTTCCATGAAGCCGATGCACCAGCCGCGCAGTTCGGAGTCGTCCGGCTCGTCGCCCAGGTCCAGGTCGCACGGCAGTTCGAATTCTTCGTCGGACGCCAGTTGACGGGCGATGTGCGCCTTGAGGCCGATCAGCGTGGCTTCGATCTCTTCGCGCTGGGCCTCGCTGCTGTAATGCGGCTCTTCGGCGAACAGGGCGTCGATCCACTCACGCTCCGGTACATCTTCTGCACAGATCGACAGGGCGGTCAGGTAACCGTGGGCGGCCACGTAATCCAGCGCCTCTTCGTGCAGCTCGTCGGCGTCGAGAAAGACTTGCAGGCGGGTTAGTTGCTCAGCGAAGGACATTACGGGGCTACCTTGGGGGAATAAACAATGCGGGAATTCTAGGCCTTCTTGCGCGCTCAAGCCAGCCGCACGGCAGATTTGCCCCGCCACGGCCCGCAGATCCACCGCCCATCCCTGTAGGAATGAGTCTTCTCAGCGGCACCCCCTGCCGGGGAGGGCTCGGGTATACTGCCGCGTTTTGCGCTCCCTGCTCGTATTGCGGTGGTCTGGCAATGCGCTCTTACGTTTTGTTTAAGCAGCTGTGGCTGTCCTGAACCAGCCTGTGCAGGGATGTTTCGGTAGATTTTTGGAGTTTTTATGCTCGAACAGGCTCAACGCGTCCTCAAGGACATCTTCGGCTACGACAGTTTCCGTGGCCGTCAGGGTGCAATCATTGAGCGCGTGGCCAGCGGCGGTGATGCGCTGGTGCTGATGCCTACCGGTGGCGGCAAGTCCCTGTGTTTCCAGGTGCCGGCGCTGCTGCGCGAAGGCCTGGCGGTGGTGGTGTCGCCGTTGATCGCCTTGATGGACGATCAGGTCGCCACCCTCGAAGAGCTGGGCGTGGCCGCCGCTGCACTGAACTCCACCCTGAGCGCCGAACAGCAGCGCGATCTGGCGGCGCGGATCAAGCGTGGCGAAGTGAAGATGCTCTATCTGGCGCCCGAGCGTCTGGTACAGCCGCGCATGCTGTCGTTCCTGCAGGGCTTGAACATTGCCTTGTTCGCTATCGACGAAGCGCACTGCGTGTCGCAATGGGGCCACGACTTCCGTCCGGAATACCTGCAATTGGGCCAGTTGGCGGAAATGTTCCCCGACGTGCCGCGCATCGCCCTGACCGCCACCGCCGACAAGCGTACCCGCGAAGAAATCGTCACCCGCTTGCACCTGCAGAACGCCGAGCGCTTTCTGTCGAGCTTCGACCGGCCGAACATCTTTTACCGCATCGTGCCCAAGGAGCAGCCGCGCAAGCAGTTGCTGGCGTTCCTCGCCGAGCGGCGCAGCGATGCCGGCATCGTCTATTGCCTGTCGCGCAAGAAGGTCGAGGAAGTTGCTGCGTTTCTCAGCGAGCAGGGCTTCCCGGCGCTGCCGTATCACGCCGGTTTGCCCAACGATTTGCGCGCCTATCACCAGAAGCGCTTCCTCAACGAGGAAGGCCTGATCATGGTCGCCACCGTGGCGTTCGGCATGGGCATCGACAAGCCCAACGTGCGTTTCGTCGCGCACCTCGACCTGCCGAAATCCCTTGAGGCCTATTACCAGGAAACCGGGCGCGGCGGCCGTGATGGCCTGCCGGCGGACGCGTGGATGGCCTACGGTCTGCAGGACGTGGTGATGCTCAAGCAGATGCTGCAGAACTCCGAAGGCGATGAGCGCCACAAGCGTCTGGAGCAGCACAAGCTCGACGCCATGCTCTCGCTCTGCGAAGAAACCCGCTGCCGCCGGCAGACGCTGCTGGCGTACTTCGACGAAGACATGCCCGAGCCGTGCGGCCACTGCGACAACTGCGTCGACGGCGTGCAGACCTGGGACGCCACCGAGCCGGCGCGTCAAGCACTGTCGGCGATCTATCGCACCGGCCAGCGCTATGGCGTCGGCCACTTGGTGGACGTGTTGCTGGGCAAGGACAACGAGAAGGTGCGCAGCTTCGGCCATCAGCATCTGTCGGTGTACGGCGTCGGCAAGGCGCTGAGCGAGAGCGAATGGCGCTCGTTGTTCCGGCAACTGGTGGCGCGTGGTCTGGCCGATGTCGATCATGAGGGCTACGGAGGCCTGCGCCTGAGCGACACTTGCCGGCCATTGCTCAAGGGCGAAGTGACCCTGGAACTGCGCCGCGACCTCAAGCCGCAGGTCACCGCCAAGACCGCCAGCAAGAGCCCGGCCAGCCAACTGGTGCGTGGCGAAGAGCGCGAACAGTGGGAAGCCCTGCGTGCGCTGCGGCGCAAACTCGCCGAGGAGCATGGTGTGCCGCCGTACGTCATCTTCCCCGACTCGACCCTGCTGGAAATGCTCCGTAGCCAGCCGACCTCGCTGGCCGACATGGCCCGGGTCAGCGGCGTCGGTGCACGCAAGCTGGAGCGTTACGGCGAGGCCTTCCTCGAAGTGCTCGGCGGCGAAGCCGAAGCGCCGAAAGCGGTGGCCGATGTGCGCCACGAACTGATCACCCTGGCCCGCGCCGGCATGACCCCGATGCAGATCGCCGGGCAGTTGCAATGCTCGGAAAAGAACGTCTACACGATGCTCGCCGAGGCCATTGGCAAACAGCAATTGTCGCTGGAGCAGGCGCTCGACTTGCCTGAAGAACTGATGGGCGAAGTGCAGGACGCGTTCCTCGACGGCGAGGGCGAGTTGCCGTCGGTCGCCGAAGTGGCCGAGCTGTTCGCCGGTCGCGTTCCGGAAGGCGTTCTTTACTGCGTAAGGGCTGCGCTGCAATCGGAATTCGAAATGTAAGAGGGCGATTGCGCCAACCGTCAGGCAGTTGTAACGATTCAGTACAGGTCGGCTCTTGCCTATAGCCAAATGTCATGCTTAGCTGACTAATAATTAGTTTTTCTCTATTTGTCAGTCTACTCATGAGTATTTTATGCCGTTAACCGATCAACACCGCTTTGGCATGCAATTGGCCCAGATGTCTCGTGGCTGGCGTGCCGAACTGGATCGCCGGCTGGCCGGTCTGGGCTTGTCCCAGGCGCGCTGGCTGGTGCTGCTGCATCTGGCGCGTTTCGAAGACGCGCCGACCCAACGCGAGCTGGCGCAAAGCGTCGGTGTCGAAGGGCCGACCCTCGCGCGCTTGCTCGACAGCCTGGAAAGCCAGGGCCTGGTGCAACGTCAGTCGGTGATGGAAGACCGCCGGGCAAAAAAGATCGTGCTCTGCGCCCCGGCACTGCCGCTGATCGAACAAATCGAAACCATCGCTACACAGTTGCGTCACGAATTGTTCGAAGGCGTCGACGAGGCCGATTTGAAGGTGTGCATGCGCGTTCACGGGCACATTCTGGCCAACCTGGAAAAATCTTGAGGCATAACCGCGCGCAGGTTTTTTGAGGGATCGCGCAGAGCAGACTATAAGAACTACTGGGCAATATCGTGTTCGTACCGGATGTGCGAACGCATAGAAACCGGTTTTGCTTATTTAAGGGATGCTCATGCTCGCAAGTCGGCACGTGGTACTGCGCGGTGGCGCCAGATGGCTGCTGGTCGCTGGTGTATTCAGCTATTCGACCTGGTCGATGGCACTGGGGCTGGGCGACATCACCGTCCACTCGGCCCTCAATCAGCCGCTCAAGGCCGACATCGCGCTGGTGGATGCCGCAGGCCTGAGTGCCGGCGACCTCTCGGCCAGCCTGGCCACGGCCGATGAATTCGCCCGGGCCGGGGTCGAGCGGGTGTTTTTCCTCAATGACCTCAAGTTCACCCCGATCCTGCATGGCAATCGCCAGATGATCCGGGTGACCTCGCGCAAACCGGTCAATGAACCCTTTCTGAATTTTCTGGTGCTGCTCAATCAGCCCAATGGCCGACTGCTGCGCGAGTACACGCTGCTGATCGATCCGCCCGGATCACCGAGCATCGTGCCGGCCACCGACGAACCCGATCCACGTCCGCAATCCTCTGAATTCCCCACCGTCGAACCCGCCACGACGGCGCCACAGGCTGCCCAGGGCAAACGCGACGCCGCCCCTTCAGCGCCTGTCCCTCCGGCTGCTGCGCCAGCCAACGATGCCTTGGCCGAGCAATTGGCGGCCAGTGTGTTGCTCAATCAGCAACTGCAAAAGACCGTCGACGAACTCAACGCCAGACTGCAGGTGCAGGATGTGCAGATTGCCGACGGCAAAAAGCAGATCAGTGATCTGCAAACGCGATTGAGCGAACTGCAACAGCCACCGGCGCCAGCCATCACGCCGCCAATACCCGCGCCAGTCACCACCGCGCCTGAAGCTGCCGACGATGGCCTCAACTGGCCGCTGCTCGGTGGCTTGCTGGTGCTGTTGGGATTGTTGGGTGCCGGGCTTTTCGTACGACGTCGCCGGCAACTGGCGGAAGTCACGGCGCCACTGGAAGTTCTGCCCGCCGCTCGACAAACAGATCCTGAAGAGCCGCCAACCACCCAATCGGCAAACATCCGCGCAGCCACCGAACACCGCGAAGAACCGGCGGCCGGCGATGTGCTGGAGGCGGTGGGGATTTATCTGGCCTATGGGCGTTTGGGTGAGGCGGTCGGGCTGTTGCGCAATGCCATGGACAAGGAGCCCGAGCGTACGGAGCTGGGTGTGCAATTGCTCGAAGTGTTGGGGCGGCAAGGGGACAGCGCAGCTTATGAACAACAGGAAAACCGCCTGCGTGATGCCGGGGTGGATCCGCAGCAACTGGCCGCGATCCGTGAGCGGCATCCAAAATTGACCGGCGCTGCGCCGATAACCCCGGCGGTGTCGATGGTCGCAGCCGCAGCGGTGGTGCCTGCGCCACCGGCGCCCGAGGATGATTTCGAATTGAATCTGGGTGAGCTGTCGATGGCGTCCAGTTGGGATCTTGAAGACAGTCGTTCGACACCTGAGCCGCCCGCAGAACGGACTGCATCGAACTCCGATCTCGAGATCCTCCCGCCGGACTTCGAGCTGCCCGAAACGGTGGCCAGCGAAGAGGCGGAGCTGGAGTGGATCCCCGAACCGGACGCGCAGCCGCTGGACGATGACTTTCTCAATGAGTTCGGTGATCCGGGCGAGTCGCTGGCGCTGGAACCGCTGGATCTTGCGGCCACTGAGCCGGAACACGGTTCTGAGAAGCTCGAACAGGCGCAGACCTGCATTGATGACGGGGATATCGACAGCGCGATTGCCTTGCTCAATGAGTTGCTCAAGGAGGGGGACGAGCCCCTCAAGCAAACGGCGCGGACGTTATTGGCAGGTATCCGCTGATCTGAGTGCCATTGGCTGATGCGGTGCCTGTACTGACGCCTTCGCGAGCAAGCTCGCTCCCACAGTTGGAATGCGTTCCATTGTGGGAGCGAGCTTGCTCGCGAAGGCGTCAGCGCCGACAACATCAATCCACCTGAGTATTCAGAACGTCTGCCCCAGATTCAAATAAACCGCCTGCTCATTCGCATCATTCAAGCCATAGGTGAAGTTCAGCGGCCCCAGCGGCGTATCGAAACCGATAAACACACTGGCGGCATTGATGTAGCCGCTGTCGAATTCATTGTCGTTGTTCCACGCCCGCCCACGTTCCAGCGAAGCCCCGGCATACAGCGGGAAGTCCAGTGGCAGGTAGGAGCGCGGCGTCAACCGGCGGTAATACACCGCGCGCATCAGGCTGACGTTTTGTCCCGAAATCGAATCCTCGCGAAAGCCCGACAACTGTCGTGCACCGCCGAGCAGGAAGCTCGACGTCACCACGTTGGCATCGTCCAGCGTTCGGCCATAACGGCCGCCGAGAATCAGCGTATCCGGACCATGGCTCATGGCTTTATCGAGCTTGAATTCCCACTGTCGGTAGCGCGTGTCCGAGCCGAGGCCCGGTTCGAATTGCATCAGGGTCAGGCTGACGTCCTTGCCCTCGTGGGGGAAGTAGACGTTGTCCAGCGAGTCGAACGAGTACTTCAGCGAGTAGAAACCTTCAGTGAAGTTTTCCCTCGGCAGATCCTGATCGCCGATGCGCACATCCGCTTTGCCCCAGGCCTCGCCGACGCCGAAACGGATTTCGCCGTTGTTGCCGATCTGCCGACCGAAATTGAGGCCGAAACCATAGCGCTCGACGCGGTATTGAGCGATCGGATCGTTGTCGAGTATTGAATCGACGTTCTGCGCTTCAAACGCAGCATACGGGGCGACGAAGTAACGCGAGCCGACGTCCAGTGGCTGATAGAACTCGGTATAGAGTTCCTGCTTGTCGCCGATCTGCGCCCGGGTCAGCCATTCCGCGCCGAGGCGGTTGATGCCGTTGATGCGGTAGCTGGCGCCGAGGTTGAAGGCGCTGTCACCGCGCATGTCGTCCGACAGATTCAGGCCGACCCGCAAGTAATCGGTGCCGCTGCGTTTGCCCCGGGCGCTGATCACCAAGGTGTGATCCTGGCCCTTGTGCACCACGCGGTATTGCACCTGTTCGAAGTAATCGAGGCCGTACAGCGTGCCCATGTCCGAGTGCAATCGACCGAGGTCCAGCGGCTCGCCGATCGGCTGACGGATGTAATAGCGGATCACTTCGTCGCCGACTTTCGAGTCGTTCTCGACCCTGATCGCGGTGATGATCGGCGTGCGCTGGCCCGGGGCACGGGCTGCGTTCAGTTCGGCGTCCTGAGATTCGTGAGGTTTGAGTTGAGCGAGGCGGGCGTCGAGAATCCGCGTGGCGCGGTAACCGGCGTCGATCATCTCCTGGGCCTTGCCGAAGTCGGTCACGCCGAATGCCGCCAGCGCCGGCTGGATCAGCACATCGGTGGGTTTAAGGGCGGCCAGTTGTTCTTCGGAGTTGCGCCGGGTCATCAAGGTGATCGACTGGTTCAGCACATCAACCACGGTGGCCAGTTGCTTGCGGTTGCGCAGTGGCGTACCGATGTCGACCACGATTGCCACGTCGACGCCCATCTCCCGCGCGACGTCGAGCGGGATGTTGTCAGTCATGCCACCGTCCACCAGCAGCCGCCCGTCCAGTTCGACCGGGGCGAACACCGCCGGAATCGACATGCTGGCGCGGATCACCTGCGGCAGGTGGCCTTTGCGGAACACCACTTTTTCGCCGTTGGCGATGTCGGTGGCGACGGCGCGGAACGGGATCGGCAGCTTGTCGAAGTCGCGGGTGTCACTGGTGTGCGCCAGCAGGCTCTCCAGCATCAGCGCGAGGTTCTGGCCCTGAATCACCCCCAGCGGCAGGCCGAGGCTACCGTCATCGCGAAAACTCAGTTGCTGTTTTACCAAAAAGTCGCGGTCGTCCTGCTTGCGGCGAAATGGCACGTCTTCCCGAGGCGGTGCGTCGGACAGCGCTTGCTGCCAATCGATGTTCAGCGCGAGTTTTTCCAGTTCATCGATCTTGTAGCCCGAGGCATACAGGCCGCCGACCACCGCGCCCATGCTGGTGCCGGCAATCGCATCGATCTTGATGCCTTGTTCTTCAAGGGCCTTGAGCACGCCGATGTGCGCCAGGCCACGGGCGGCACCACCGGACAACACCAGGCCGACTTTGGGGCGTGGGGCTTCGGCGGCATTCACAAACAATGGCAACAAGCCAAGCAGCAGACAGAACAGCAAACGGCGCATGGTGAGTCTCGGGGCAAGCGATAAAGCCGGCTATTATAGCGGCGCCCTCTGTCTCAGGAGTTTCAGCGAACATGACCGTGAAAAAAGCGGAAGTCGTCATTACGTATTGCACCCAATGCCAGTGGCTGCTGCGCGCCGCGTGGCTGGCGCAGGAGCTGCTCAGCACCTTCGGCGACGACCTCGGCAAGGTCTCGCTGGTGCCGGGCACCGGCGGGGTATTTCACATCAGCTGCGACGACGTGCAAATCTGGGAGCGCAAGGCCGACGGCGGTTTTCCCGAGGCCAAGGTACTCAAGCAGCGGGTGCGCGATCAGATCGATCCTGATCGCGACCTCGGCCACAACGACCGCACTCAGTGAGACGCAGCTTCGGCAGCCACGGTTTTCTTGTCGGCGCTGCCTGACATCCGCGCCGAGACCACGATGGCGACGATGATCAGCGCGCCGCCGAGCAGCATGCGCACGGTCGGGTTTTCATTGAACAGCAGCCAGGCGATGGTGATGCCGTAAACCGGTTCCATGGCGAACACCACGGCGGCAGTGCGTGCCTTGATCACCGCGAGGCTGGCGACGAACAGGCTGTGGGCGACGCCGGTGCAGAACACCCCGAGCAGGCCGATCCACAGCCAGTCCAGCGCGCGCACTTCGCTCAGTTGCGGGGCCGCGACCGGCAGCAGACACAGCGCCACCACCACGTTCTGGCACAGCGCGGCCTGCACCGCCGGGATGCGTCCGGAGCTGGCGCGGTTGGTCAGCGAGAGCAGGGCGAACAGCAAGCCCGACAGCACCGCCCAGAGCAACCCGGTGGTGGCGCCGCTGGCCAGATCGAACGCTGGGGTGACCAGCACCAGACCGACGCTGACCAGCACCACCAGCACGATTTCATTGGCGCGGATGCGTTCGCGGAAAATCAGCCCTTCGAGTATTACGGTGAACGCCGGGAAGCTGGCAAAGCCCAGGGTCGCGATGGCCACGCCGGCGACTTTTACCGCGATGAAAAAACTCACCCAGTGCCCGGCCAGCAACACGCCGCTGAGCGCCAGACGGCGCCAGTCAAGCGCCTGCAGTTTCTGCCAGCCGTTCTGACTGGCGAAGCGGGCGAAAAACGCCAGGGCGAGCACGGCAAATGCGGCGCGTCCGAAGACGATCACCGCCGGCGAGGCGATCGCGAGTTTGCCGAACACACCGGTCAGGCCGAACATCAGAGCGCCAATATGCAGGGCGCCGAGGGCGGTACGCGGAGTCATTGCAGTCCTTAATCCGAACACAGTTTCAATGTTGCCCATTGAAACGTGTTGCGGCGCAGAAGTCTGTCGGCGAACTAGCGTTTTTTGTCGCAGGAGTCGCGACGCAATTGCCCCGGTGACGCGCCGAACTCGCGCAGCACCGCCGCCGCGAACGCGCTCTGCGAACTGTAGCCGACCCGACTGGCGATTTCGCCGACGGGCAGCGCGGTCTCGCGCAGCAGGCAGACTGCCTTGTGCAGCCGCCGGCTGCGAATGTAGTCCATCGGCGTTTGCCCGCATTCGGCCATGAACCGCGCGTGCAGCCGGGCGCTGGACAACCCGGCGATCTGCGCCAGATCGGCCACTTGCAGCGGGTAGGCGGCGTGTTGCTCGATGTGCGCATCCAGCGCCGCGTAGGGCAGGCGCCGTGCCGAGAGTTCGCCAGGTCTGGCGTGATTCAGGCTGGCCAGCAGCAATACCGCGCCTTGTTGGGCGATCAGCGGATCAGTGACCGGGCTGTTCGCCAGCCAGTTGACCAATTGGCTTTGCCCGGCATCCAGCGACAACCGCGCAGGCTGGTCGAGCAAGCGCTGGCTGGCATCGGCGTGCTCGCCCAGCGAATCGTTCAGCCATGGCCCGTCCGGCACGTCCAGCACCAGACAACGACTGCCATCGGGGCTGCCGCAGGCGTGATGTGCGCCACCGGGGACGACCACGAAACTCTGCTGGCGCACCTGGCTGCCCTGACCTTCGACTTCGAAATCCAGCGCGCCGGACAGGCCGAACACCAGTTGCGCGTGGTCGTGGCTGTGGATGATCAGATCGTGGGTGTACTGGCGCAGTGTCAGGATCGGGCGCATGGCAGAGGTCTCCGAAGTGAGCGCCAGTCTACACCGGGGCGACGGGCTTGCGCGCTGTCACACGACTGACGCCTGCCTGTCATGGTCGATTCACCCGGCGCGTGCACAGTGGCGAAAACATCGCAGAGGGTTGCCCATGACCAGCGCCGAGCTTGCCAAACCCAGCCGCAAACAACGGGTGCGTACTTTGTGGATTTCCGACGTGCACTTGGGCACGCGGGATTGCCAGGCCGAGCACTTGTCGCAGTTTCTCAAGGGCTACCACGCCGACAAGATCTATCTGGTGGGTGACATCATCGACGGCTGGAAGCTGCGCGGTGGCATGTACTGGCCGCAGGCGCACACCAACGTGATCCGCCGCCTGCTGACCATGAGCAAGCGCGGCACCGAGGTGATCTACGTCACCGGCAACCACGATGAATTCCTGCGCCGTTATTCGAAGCTGATCCTCGGCAATATCCAGTTGGTCGACGAGGCGGTGCATGTCACGGCGGACGGCCGGCACCTGCTGGTGATTCACGGCGACCAGTTCGACGTGATCACCCGCTATCACCGCTGGCTGGCGTTTCTCGGCGACTCGGCCTACGAGTTCACCCTGACCCTCAACCGCTGGCTCAACCACTGGCGTGCGCGCTATGGCTACGGTTATTGGTCGTTGTCGGCGTACCTGAAACACAAGGTGAAGACGGCGGTGAGTTTTATCAGCGACTTTGAGGAAGCCATCGCTCATGAATGCGTAAAACGTGAATTGCACGGCGTGGTCTGCGGGCACATTCACCATGCCGAGATCCGCAAGGTCGGCGAGGTGGACTACCTCAATTGCGGCGATTGGGTCGAGTCGTGCACGGCGTTGATCGAGCACTGGGATGGCACGATCGAGCTGTATCGCCTGGCGGATGCACAGGCGCGGGAGGCGCAGCTCAAGGCGGCCAAGGTTGCCGAGATCGCCTGATTTTTCAGGTGTACAAAAGGGCCTCATCGCTGGCAAGCCAGCTCCCACAGGTATTGTGAACACCACAGATCACTGTGGGAGCTGGCTTGCCAGCGATGAGGCCGGTGCAGACAACATCAGGCCGGGGCGTGCTCTTCCATCGCCGCCTTGTAGATCGAATGCTTCGGCTGCGCAAACAGCCGCTCCAGCATCGGCTCGAAAAAGCTCAACGGCAGGCTGTCATACGCCGGGTCGAACGCCGCCGCATCGTACCTGGCGCAGAATTCCACCGTCGCCTGATACTGCGGATGCGCGGCGAATTGCTCGCGCAGGTGCCGATCCATGCCCAGATGATGGAAGAAGTAGTAGCCCTGAAAGATCCCGTGCTTTTCGACCATCCACAGATTTTCGGCACTGACAAACGGCTTGAGAATCGCCGCCGCGATGTCCGGGTGGTTGTAGGAGCCGAGGGTGTCGCCAATGTCATGCAGCAGCGCGCAGACCACATATTCCTCGTCACGCCCGTCGCGATAGGCGCGGGTCGCGGTTTGCAGCGAATGGGTCAGGCGATCCACCGGAAAGCCGCCGAAATCGCCTTCGAGCAACTTCAGGTGCGCGACGATCCGTGACGGCAATTGCCGGGCGTAGGCGCTGAAGTCTGCGGCGATGATTGCCCAGTCTTCCTGCGTGCCGTCCTGCATATGGGTGAAGCGGGCATTGGCGTTCATCGGCAAGCCTCCAGGTGTGTCGGGATTCAGAACGCCACGCGGCCGAGGATCATGTCGCGGTACATGACGAAATCGCCGAGCAGGCTGTACAGCGGATGCTGGAAAGTCGCCGGACGGTTCTTTTCAAAGAAGAAGTGACCGACCCAGGCAAAGCTGTAACCGGCCAGCGGCAGGGCCAGCAACAGCAGCCAGGCGCCTTTGGCGATGGTCATGGCGAGGATGAAAATCACCAGCGTGGTACCGATGAAATGCAATCGTCGGCAGGTACTGTTGGCGTGTTCGCTGAGGTAATACGGGTAGAACTCGGCGAAAGTGTTGAATTGCTTGATGTTTTCCACGACTGCGATCTCTGTGGTTATTGTTCTGACGGCAAGTTGTTCGGCGGGTAGCTTATTTGAGTCTAGAGTGAACACTGGTATCAGCCAGTGACAATGGGCGCCACTTTAGTATCCTTCGCAAATCGGGTCGTAACATGCGATCCATCATGTAAAAGAATAACGCCATGAGCGAACGAACGACTTCTGCAAGCTGGGCGATGGGGATTGTCAAAGCATTGGAGATGGACGGCCTGGATTGCCGGGTACTGTTCAAGCAACTGGGGCTCGATTACGCGGCCCTGGATGATCCGGATGCGCGCTTCCCGCAAGATTCCATGACCCGCCTCTGGCAACGGGCGGTCGAGCTGTCCGGCAACCCGGCGATCGGCCTGAACATGGGCAAGGTGGTGCGCCCGGCGTCGTTCCACGTTGCCGGCTATGCCTTGATGTCGAGCAACACCCTGGCCGAAGGCTTTCAACGGCTGGTGCGTTATCAGCGGATTATCGCCGAGAGCGCCGACCTGAGTTTTCGTCTGCTCGAAGAAGGCTACGCGCTGATCCTGACCGTGCATGGCGATCACCTGCCGCCGACCCGGCAGAGCGCCGAAGCCTCGCTGGCCTGTGCGCTGGGGCTGTGCGGCTGGTTGACCGGGCGCACCCTGCATCCGGTCAAAGTGCTGTTTCAGGGCGACGAACCCGCAGATCTGCAACCTTACCGGCAAGCCTTCCACGCGCCGCTGATGTTCAACGCGCCGTACGATGCGCTGATTTTCGAACGCGCCGACATGGAAGCACCGCTGCCCACCGCCAACGAAGCCATGGCGCTGCTGCACGATCGGTTTGCCGGGGAATACCTGGCGCGATTTTCCGAAAGCCGCGTGACTCACAAGGCGCGCCAGGTGTTGTGCCGTTTACTGCCGCAGGGTGAACCCAAGCGCGATACCGTGGCGCAGACCCTGCATCTGTCGCAGCGCACCTTGCAGCGCCGGTTGCAGGAGGAGGGCACCAGTTTTCAGCAGTTGCTCGACGACACTCGCCGCGAACTGGCCGAGCAGTACCTGGCGCAGCCGAGCATGACCTTGCTGGAGATTGCCTATCTGTTGGGTTTTGCCGATCCGAGCAACTTCTTTCGTGCGTTCCGTCGCTGGTTCGACACCACGCCCGGCGATTACCGGGCGCGACTGTTGCAGGCGCCGATCAATGACGCCAAAAGGCCGGAATACACAGCACAAACACCGTAATGATCTCCAGTCGGCCAAGCAGCATGCCGAACGACAGGATCCACTTGGCCGCATCCGGCAGGGTGGCGAAGTTGCCTGCCGGGCCGATGGTTTCGCCCAGACCCGGGCCGACGCCGGACACGGTGCTGGCGGCGCCGGTCAACGCGGTCATCCAGTCCACGCCGAGCAGCGACAGCAGCAGGGCGATCACGCAGATGGTGATGGCGAAGAAGAACGAAAAGGTCAGGATCGAACGCACGATCTCTTCGTCGAGCCGGTGGCCATTGTATTTCTGCTTGATCACCGCGCGCGGGTGAATCAGCTGGTTAAGGTTGGCCTTGAGCAGGATATAGGCGACCTGAAAACGGAAGATCTTGATCCCGCCCGCCGTCGAGCCGGAGCAGCCACCGACAAAGCCCAGATAGAAAAACAGCATCAGCGAAAAGTTGCCCCACAGGCTGTAGTCGCCGAGGGCAAAACCGGTGGTGGTGACCACCGAGGTCACGTTCAGCGCCACGTGCCGCAGCGCTTCCAGCCAATGCAGCTTGGTGGTCCACCAATACCAGGTGCCGAGCACCAGCCAGGTCACCAGCAACATGCCGAGCAAACCCTGCACCTGCTGATCCTTGATCAACGCCTTGCGATTGCCGCGCATGGTCGCCACATACAGGGTGAACGGCAGGCTGCCGAGGATCATGATTACCACCGCGACCCAGTGCACCGCCGGTTGCGTCCACTTCGCCAGCGACTGGTCGGAGGTCGAAAAACCGCCGGTGGAGATCGCCGACATCGCGTGGTTGATCGCATCGAACGGGCTCATCCCGGCCCACCAGAACGCCAGGCTGCCGAGGATGGTGATGCCGACGTAAGCCGCCACGATCAGACGCGCCACCATGTGCGAGCGCGGCATGACCTTTTCCGAGCGGTCGGACGATTCGGTCTGGAACAGGCGCATGCCACCGATGCGCAGCAACGGCAGAATCGCCACCGCCATGCCGATGAAGCCGATGCCGCCGAGCCAGTGCAGCAGCGAGCGCCACATCAAGATGCCCGGCGACATGGTGTCCAACCCGCTGAGCACGGTCGAACCGGTGGCGGTGATGCCGGACATGCTTTCGAAGAACGAATCGGTGTAGCTGATGTGCTGGGTCAGCAAAAACGGCAGCGCGGCGAAAATGCACACCACCAGCCAGCTGCTGACGGTCAGCAGATACATGTCGCGCGGGCGCAGGTGGATGTGTTCGGGGCGGCCGGGGATTACCAGTGCAAGGCCGGCGACGAAGGTGATCATGCTCGCCCAGAGAAACGACGGCAGATCGCCGGTGCGCTCGAAAATCACCAGGGTGGCCATGGGCACAACCATGGCGATGGCCAAGGTGATCAGGAAGATGCCGATGATGAAACCAATGATCCGTAAGGTCGGCAACGCCATGAAGTCCGCTCGGGCTGAAGGAGGAAGGGCGCCATTCTACCCGTGGGGCAGGGCATGTAAACCGGCACCCTGTTGCCGGATACCGCTAGAATAGCCGCACATTTTTCTCAGGAGGTGGCCGATGCAGGCTCTCGACGCTTTGCTCAACCGTGTTTCCGTTCCACGCCTGGTCGAACCGGCCCCTACTGCCGAGCAGCGCGAAGCCCTGTTTGGCGCAGCCCTGCGCGCCCCTGATCACGGCCACTTGCAGCCGTACCGTTTCCTCACCGTCGAAGGTGCAGCACGCGAGCAAATGGGCGAATTGCTGGCCGAAGCGGCGCAGATGCAGGAAGGCGAAGTCACTGAAGCGATGATCGACAAGGCGCGCAACGGCCCGCTGCGGGCGCCGCTGGTGGTCGTGGTGATCGCTAAACTGCAGGACCACGTCAAATATCCGAAGTCTGAGCAGTTGCTGGCGGCGGGGTGTGCGGCCCACGGGATTCTGCTGGCGGCGTATGCGCAGGGGATCGGGGCGGTGTGGCGCACCGGTGATCTGGCGTATTCGGCGCACGTGGCCAAGGGGCTGGGCCTGGCTGAAGACGAACAAGTGATTGCCTTTCTGTACCTCGGCACGCCGCAGAAAGAACCGCGTGTGGCGGAGAAGGTTGATCTGACCGAATTCGTCAGCGCCTGGCCCGGCAAGGCCTGACACCACCGATCAAATGTAGGAGTGAGCCTGCTCGCGATAGCGGTGTATCAGACGAAAATTCATTGACTGATCCACCGCTATCGCGAGCAGGCTCACTCCTACAGTTTTGATCAGGGTTGCACGACAGCGCCCGGTACCAACGGCAATTCCAGACTGGCGATAAACCCGCCTTCAGGATGATTGGCCAACACCAGACTCCCGCCATGCCGCTCTGCCGCGCGCTTTGCAATCGCCAGGCCCAATCCATGTCCCGCCGCCGTCTGCCCCGGCGCCCGGTAGAACGGCTCGCCCAACTGGCTCAGATGCTCGGCCTGCACGCCCGGCCCATGATCGCGCACACTCACCACAATCCGCTCGCCCTGACGCGCAGCCTGCATTTCAATCGCCTGCCCCTCGGGATTGAAGCGTTGAGCGTTGCGCAACAGGTTGTCGACGGCGCGCTCGATCATGGTCGGCCAGCCGGTCAGATTCAGCTGCGGCTCGGCATTCAGTTGCACGGTCTGCTCCGGTGAGCCGAGCTGGGCGTCCTTTTGCAAGGTGCCGAGCAGGGCGTTCAGGTCTACTTCTTCCGCACTGGCGTTGTCGGCATCGACCCGCGCCAGCACCAGAATTTCGCTGATCAGCGCTTCCAGCCGATCGCATTCGCGGGTCAGGCGTGGCCAGAGTTTTTCGCGTTCCTGCGGGCTGGCGCGCTCGGCCAGTGCCAGAGCAATCCGCAGTCGCGCCAGAGGTGAGCGCAACTCGTGGGACACATCGCGCAGCAACTGACGCTGACTGCCAATCAGGCTTTGCAGGCGCGCGCCCATGCGGTTGAAGTCGGTGGCGAGCACGCCGAATTCGTCGCGGCGGTTGGCCAGTTTCGCCAGGCTGTTCTGTTGATAGGTGGTCTGCCCCAGATCATGCACCGCGCCGCGCAAACGGCTGAGCGGGCGGGTGATGGAGAAGGTCACCAACAGGCTGAACAGGGTCAGCACCACCAGCGCGATGCCCAGCGCACTCAGCGGCCAGAGCAGGCTTTCGCGGTGCCAGGCGTCGAGCTCCGGGTGCGGGATGCGGAAGATGAACAGGTAGGTGTCGCCGGTTTTTTCGCTGGTGAACTCGTCGGTCAGGCGCCGCCAGGGCAGGCGCCGGTCATCGTTGTTCTGCCGGGCTTCAAACGCTGCGGCGCGGCGCGGGAAGGTGCCGCGCACCACGGGGTCGCCGCTCTCGTTCAGCACCTGGACGTCGATGTGATATTGGCGCTTGCGCTGTTCGAGGATGTCCTGCGCGGCGTCTTCGCCCTGGGCTTCGTAGGTTTGCGTCCATTCGGCGGCCAGGGTGTTGAGGCCCGGGTGGCGGCTGAGGATCCACGCGTCCTGATTGAGCATGTGCCCGAGCAAGATCGACAGCCCCGCCACCAGAGCGATGGCCAGCCAGAAGCTCGCGAGAATACGCCAGAACAATGAACGCACAGAAAATCCTCAATCAAACGCGTAACCCCTGTAGGAGCTGCGGCACGCTGCGATCTTTTGATCTTATTTTTCAGAAGCAAAATCAAAAGATCGCAGCGTGCCGCAGCTCCTACAGAGGGCGGATGTGAACAGGCCCGACGGGGTTAGCCGTCGGGCCCGGGTCAGAACATTATTGCGCTTTTTGCGGTTGCTGCGCTTTCCACGCCTTGAACTCGGCCCATTCGGCGCGGCGTTCAGCCTGTTTCTTCTGGATCTCGTCGAATTTCTTCTGTTGATCCGGTTTCAGCAGGTTGCGTACGTCAGCTTCGGCTTTCTTGTGGTTGGCGGCCATCTCGTCTTTCATGGCTTTCTGGTCAGCCGGCGAGAGTTTTTCCAAGTACTTCTCGACTACTTGGCGACGCTCATGCATCTGCTCACCCATGATCTTGCGGATCTGATCGCGCTGTTCGCGGGACAGGTCGAGTTGGCTGTACGGGCCTTTGCCGTGCATGCCGTGCATCTGACCGCCGTGGCGTGCACCGTCCATCGGGCCACCCATCGGGCCGCCATCCTGTGGCACAGCCATGGCGACGGTTGGCAGAGCGGCAGCGAACATCAGAGCGATAAGAGTCTTGCGCATGGTGTATCTCCTTGTCTCGTTCCCGGTACGTTCCGGATGAGTTCAGATTACGGAGATCAAGGTCAGCGGCGGTCAGCGCTGCGTAAAGCTTGGGTAAAGACGCTTCGTACCCTGCCTGACAAATATCACTGGCAATCCACCTGTGGCGAGGGAGCTTGCTCCCGCTGGACTGCGCAGCAGTCCCTCTTTTTTGATTTGAAAAACGAGGGCCGCTTCGCTGCCCAGCGGGAGCAAGCTCCCTCGCCACATATAGCATTCAGGCAGGTCTTTCCCGATTTACAGGCTGTAGTAGTAACCACGGCTGCGCAGGGCGACGATCCGCGGGCGGCCGTCGGGGTGGGGGCCGATCTTCTTGCGCAGGTTGCTGACGTGCATGTCGAGGCTGCGGTCGTACAGGGTCAGCTTGCGGCCGAGGGCCAGTTGCGCCAGTTCCTGTTTGTCCAGCGGCTCGCCGGGTTGCTTGAGCAGGGCTTCGAGCAGGCGGCTTTCGGACATGGTGAGGGTCAGTTCTTTCTCGTCGATGCTGACCACGCCACGCACCGGGCTGAAGCTCAGGTCGCCGAGTTCGAGCTGGGTCGACACGGCGGCCGGGTGACTGCGGCGCAATACGGCGCGCAGGCGCGCGGTGAGTTCACGCGGATCGCAGGGTTTGGCCAGGTAATCGTCGGCGCCCAATTCCAGACCGAGGATGCGGTCCAGCGGTTCGCCCCGGGCCGAGAGCATCAGCACTGGCAAATCGGCGTGTTCGCTGCGCAATTGCTTGAGCAGTTCCAGACCGCTGCCGTCGGGCAGCATCACGTCCAGCACCACCGCCGCCGGGGCGGATTCGGCCAACGCTTTGCGCGCGCTCTGGCCATCGTGGCAGGCGCGTACCTGGAAGCCTTCCTGGCTCAGCCAGCTACTCAGGAGTTCGCACAACTCCTGGTCATCATCAATCAGTAACAGCTCGCTCATGACTCACTCAATTTAGCCATTGCCGACGTTTTCGGCTTGCTCCACTGGCAAAGATACCGCACAGCAGCGCCAATAGCGCTACCCCGGCGCCGGTGACGAACCATTGCTGCTGTTCGGTCAACAGTCGTGGCAAGGGACTGGCCTGGACTTCCTTGAGTTGCAGCTTCAGGCGCTGGTTCTCCTGGCGCAACCGGGCGAGCTGGGCGCTTTCGCGGGTGTTGTCGGCATTTTGCAGTTGTTTGCTCAGTTCTTCCCGCTGCTGCTCACTGGCCTTGAGGCGCTGCTGCAGCTCGGTAATCTGGCTGCCGGCACTTAACGACAATGGCGTGGAGCTGCCGCTTTCGGTGGTTTCCTCACCATGGGCGGGCGCCATGATCGTCAACGTGACCCACATCAGACACAACGGACCTTTGCGCATTGCGATTCCTGCTTGCAAATGGATATTGGGCAGGTTGTCGGCAGGCAAACGAGAATAATGAGCGATTGAGAGTGGGGAGAAGCGGGAAGGTTCAGTGCCAGAGGCAATGTCGAGCGTGGTGAGTTGAACAATTTGAGCTTGGGGAGTCATTGTGGCGAGGGAGCTTGCTCCCGCTGGGGCGCGAAGCGCCCCCCGCTTTCCAGCTCATAGGCAATGGGACTGCTGCGCAGTCCAGCGGGAGCAAGCTCCCTCGCCACAAAGTCCCTCGATATCCCTTGGTTACGGCAAAACTTGCTTGAACGGCTTGACGATCACGTTGGCGTACACGCCGGCGGCGATGTACGGATCGGCGTCGGCCCAGGCCTGGGCGGCGCTCAGGGAGTCGAATTCGGCGACGATCAGGCTGCCGGTGAAACCCGCAGCGCCCGGATCATTGCTGTCGACCGCCGGGTGCGGGCCGGCCAGTACGATGCGGCCTTCGCCCTTGAGCACTTGCAGGCGTTCGAGGTGGGCCGGGCGCGCGGCGAGGCGGGCTTCGAGCGAGTTGGCGACGTCGGTGGCAATGATTGCGTAAAGCATGTCAGTCCTCGGTTTTTGGCGTTGTGGTATCGGCGTCATGCAGATGGCGGGACAGGTAGATGCCCTGACCGACCAGGAACAGCACGGTCATGCCCAGGCTGCCGAACACCTTGAAGTCGACCCAGATGCTCTGGAAGGTGAACGCCACGAACAGGTTGGCAGCCCCGCAGAACAGG
>Ga0153948_1000245_pt1 | contig 29529 bp, 48 predicted proteins | sample TSNJ032MetaG_FD_104696 | JGI IMG/M metagenome (GOLD analysis project Ga0153948, IMG submission 104696) | Attine ant fungus gardens microbial communities from New Jersey, USA - TSNJ032 MetaG | ecosystem: Host-associated > Fungi > Mycelium > Unclassified | place: USA: New Jersey, Wharton State... | reverse complement strand
GGCCCTGTTCCTGGCGCGCAGTACGTTGGCCTCATGGCAGAGTGGCTATGCACCGGATTGCAAATCCGTTTACAGCGGTTCGATTCCGCTTGAGGCCTCCAATTGAAAAGCCCTGACTCCGGTCAGGGCTTTTTTGTTTTTCCGCACGGCAACCGCGCTATGCAAAGTCTGGCCTGGCGGCGCCGATTCGCGTTGACCGCATTGACCTCCGTGTTGTTCGGCGTCGCCATGTTCAGCGACGGCGCCTTCACCACGGGCAGCCCGCTGCACGGCATGTATGCCGTCGGCATCTTCTCGATCCCGACGCCACTGCTGTTCCAGGTAGCGCTGGGTGCCGATGCGCCCCCGCGCATGGCCTGGCTGGCGCCGGCGACGTCGCTGCTGGGGATGGCCTGCCTGTGGCTGATGATGTCTGGACTGTTACGCTGGCTCCAGCACAGAAATGGCGGCAGGCACGCGACATGATCATCCGGCCATTGACCGAAGACGATGCGGACATGCTCTGGGAGGCCCGCCTGCAGGCGCTGCGCGAGTCGCCCGGTGCATTCCTGTCCACGCTGGCCGAGGCGGCCGGCGATTCCTCGCAGGTGATGCGGGTGCAGCTGACCGATCCGCATACCCGTTACTTCGGTGCGTTTGTCCAGGCACAACTGGCGGGCTTCCTGCGCTATGTGCGTCCGGTGCGGTTGGCACGGCGGCATACGGCGGAGATCCACAGCGTCCATGTTGGCGCAGCCCATCGTGGACACGGCATCGCCCGTCAACTGTTCCTTGCGGCATTCGCGGCGGCACGCACGGATGGCATCGAGTCGCTCACGCTTACGGTGCTGGCAGACAACGCTGCCGCGCGAGGACTGTACGAGTCGCTGGGATTCACCGAATCCGGTGTCGAGCCGCGCGCGGTGAAGCGCGACGGCCGCTATGTGGACATGGTGTCGTACTGGATTTCAGTGACCAGCCACCCATCATCGCCGCCACCTTGAATCACCAGCTCTACGCCGGTTCGTGGGCCGGCGTCTGCGCGCGGAAGTTGCGCCCGACCGGTTCACCCACGCCCAGGTAGTGGCGGAACAGATAGATCAACGGTTTCCAGCGCGCGACATCGATGTGCTGGCTGCCTGCATGGGTGATCGCCTCGTGCGCATGCACGCAGCGGATGCGGCCTTCGACGATCACGAAGTGCTGGCCATCGTCATCACTGGGCGCGTGCATGGCTGTCACCGTGACTTCCACCTGCAGCGGGCACTCGGCAATCGTGGCGGGTGCCACCTGCGATGACGGTATGGCGTTGAAGCCGCCCAGCGCGAACTTGTCACGCACATGCACGTAGCCCATCGCCTGCTTGGCGTCGGGAACTGGATCGCGGCCGGTCGCACGCGCGATGGCCTCGACCTGTGCCGCCTGTGCAGAAGACGGAAAGTTCAGCACGCACTCGTTGCGCAGTTGCAGGTTGCAATAGCCCTGGCCCTGCGTGCCGAGCCCCAGCACCACCCGGTTGCCCAGCGCCCAGAACGAAGAGAGCGGGCTGATGTTGCTGCTGCCGTCGGGATTGAGCGTGGTCATCAGCAGTACCGGCGTGCCCGGGTACAGGACCGAAGGCGTGATGCGCCGACGCTGGATCGAAGGGTTCGTCACTGCGGTTCTCGGAAGAGCGGGGCGGTGACTGTGCGCCGAGGCGGGCCGGCAATGCTTCGGCCTGCATCGAACTGTCGGCCGGGCCCTGCATGCCACAATGCCGGCATGGTCCACACCTCTGGTTCCCTTGTCAGTGTCGGTGCCCTGGTCGGTGATCAGGCACGCGCCGCCATGTTGCTGCAGCTGATGGACGGCCGCGCGTACACCGCGATGGAACTGGCGCGGGTGGCCGGGGTGACGCCGCAGACGGCGAGCACGCACCTGCGGCGCCTGATCGAAGGCGATCTGCTGGTGGTCATCCCGCAGGGCCGCCACCGCTACCATCGGCTGGCGTCGACCGAGGTCGCGGACATGCTGGAGGGCATCCTGCGTGTGGCCGAACGCACGCCCTCATGCACTGCCGCCGCGTCACGCAGCCTGCCGGCGTTGCGCGAGGCGCGCTCGTGCTATCGCCACCTGGCCGGCGTGCATGCGGTGGCCATCACCGATCACCTGCTGCAGGCAGGGCACTTGCTGCCGTGCGACGGCTATTGGCAGGTGAGCGCAGAGGGGGCGGCGTTCCTGCGGGAGCTCGGCCAGCCGCTGGCCGAGGTGCTGCAGCAGCCGGTGACGACCAGGCCCGCGCGCTATTGCCGGGGATGCCTGGACTGCACCGAGCGGCGCCCGCATCTGGCCGGGCTGGTCGGCGAGGCGATGCTGGACAGCTTCGTGAACAACGATTGGCTGCGGCGTGTTGAAGGCCGTCGCGAACTGCGGCTGACCCCGCCGGGGCGCGAGGCGCTGTGGAAGCGGTTCGGCCTGGCGACCTGAGCGCCCGGCCAGTCTCATTCACCCGCGACATGCGGAGGCGCTATGGTCAGGTTCCAAGTCTTAGGGAGCTGCAATGGCGAGCAAGGACATGATGGACCGCAGTACGCAACCGGAATGCCGCCGATGAGCAAATCCGCTGCGGAAGTACGCTGGTTGACGTTCCGGCTGATGAACGGCCAATCGATCGGGCCGGACCGGTTGAAGGATGGCTGGGTAGTCGCCTCGGAGACCCGCCACTGTGGCGTGCGGCGCGAGTCAATCGAAGGCGCCGGCGTGGTCTACGCGCTGTATGCACCGGCCAATCTGGCCTCACCGCGCCGCGCGGAAATGCGCATGCGCGAGTTCCTGATGAGTTCCGGCTACACCTTCACCATGGGCACGCTGGGCGGCTGACGCCGCCCGTTGCGTTTACGGGCGCACCGTCAGCGCCTGGCCGAGTGTTCCGATCGGGCCGCGCACATCGTGCAACACGGTGCTGGTCAGGCCGATGCCCTGGCGGCCGAACGACACCGACGTGTCGAAGCCCAGCCACTCGCCTTCGGGCATGCCGAACAGGTGAGCGGTGAGGTCCAGGTTCGGGAAGGCCACTTCCTTCGGATCGGCGCGTACTGCCATGCCGTTGGACAGGTCGAACAGCGTGGCGGCACGGGCCAAGGGGCTGACCGGTTCGCCGTCCAGCAGCGACTGCGTTGCGCGCGCCCAGTAGGTTGCACGGCCGGGTCCCTGGTCGTGGCGACGGATCTCGATGCTCTGGATGAAACCACCGGGCCAAACCGTGCCCGGGTCCCATGCCGGCATCGATTCCGGCGGCGCAATGCCGCTGATCGGCGTACCGGCGATGGCCCCGGTGTCGTTCGGGCGCATCAACCAGGCACGCACGCGCAGCGCCGGACGATCGCCATGGCGCAGCGTGGCTTCCACCAGTTCGATGGTGCGGCCACCGCGCAGCACCTGAACATCGGCCTCCATCGCTTCGATCGGGATGGTGCCGAGGATGTCGTAGGACAGGCGCGCGATCAGGAAGCCATGGCCACGCGCTGCGGCGTCGCGTTCCAGGTGGTGGGCGAGCAGTCCGATCGCTGGCGCGATGTGCTGCTCGCGGATGTTCCAGGCGCCGCCGGTATGCTCGGTCGGCAGGTAGCGGGCGTCGCTCAGTCGTTCGAAGAAGGCCATCGGGTGCGTTGCTTCAGCGGGGAAAGAGGCGGCAGGGCGGTTGCCGGCCCCTGCATCCTAAGCGTTCGGCAATGGCATGCGCTGCGCCAAAGCGGTCAATTGCGCCTGCGCGCGGGCCATGCCCTGCTCGATGCCATGTGGACGGATGTCCATGCCTTCGGCGTAGACGAAATCAACCTCGGTGATGCCGATCAGGCCCAGTACCGATTGCAGGTAGGGCGTCACCGTGTCGGTGCCCTGGCCGACATGCACGCCGCCGCGCGGACTGAACACCACCGCTTCCACGCCCTGGACCAGGCCCTGTGGCCAGGTGTCGGTGTAGCGGAAGGTCACGCGCGCGCGGGCGACCAGGTCGAACCAGTTCTTCAGCGGCGTCGGTACGTTGAGGTTGTACATCGGCGCGGCGATCAGCAGCAGGTCGCTGTCCATCAGCTCGCCGATCAGTGCATCGGACAGCGCGATGGCCTGTTGCGCACGTGGCCCCGGGTTCTCTGCACCGCGCAGTGCGTGAAAGATCTCCTCATCCAGCACCGGCAGGTCCAGTGCGGTGAGGTCGCGCACGGTGACGTCGTCATCGAAGCCCTGCGCGGCACGCTCGGCGAGGAAACGATTGATCAGGCCGGCGCTGCGCGAGGCGGTGCCGTTGAGGCTGGAGTGGAGGACAAGCACCTTGCTCATGGCGGGAAGTCGATCTGCGTGGAAGGGGAGGGCGCCCACTCTAGGCTTTAAAAACTTCGCCAGTGGCGCTATTTTTTCCTTCCATTGGTTCCTGGTTGGATACATTATGGCATTGTCCGATCTGAACGGTATCGACGTGTTCGTGGCCACGGTGCAGGCCGGCAACTTCGCGCAGGCGGCCGACGCGCTGCAGGTCACCCGCTCGGCGGTGGCCAAGAGCATTGCGCGGCTGGAGGCGCGGCTCGGCACCCCGTTGTTCCTGCGCACCACACGCAGCCAGCAGTTGACCGAGGCCGGGGCGCTCTACTACCAGCATTGCCTGCGCGCGCTGGAGGAAATCCGTGCAGGCGAGGCCGCGCTCGAGGGCGGGCGAACCCAGGTTGCCGGTCGCCTGCGCGTGTCCCTGCCGGTGTTGTTCGGCCACCTGTGCATCGCACCGATCCTGCTTGAGCTGGCCCGCCAGCATCCGGCGCTGGCGCTGGACCTGCAGTTCAATGATCGTACGGCCGACCTGCGCGAAGAGGGCATCGACCTGGCGATCCGCATTGGCGCGTTGCCCGACAGCAGCCATCTGGTGGCGCGGCCGCTGGGTGAACACCGCATGGCGATCTGCGCCTCGCCGGCGTTCATGGCCGGGCGCGAGCTGCCACGCACCGTCGATGCACTGCGTGGGCTGGAGGCGGTGGCCTACAGCCGGCGTGGACAGGTGATGGAATGGAAGATGCGGGTGGATGGCGAGCCGCAGGTGTTGAAGCCGGATGCACGCGTGCAGATGGACGATCTGCAGGGCGTGGCTGATGCGGCCGTGGCAGGGCTGGGCGTGGCCTGGCTGCCGTATTGGCTGGTGCGCGATGCCCTGCAGCAGGGACGGTTGCTGGAAGTTCTTCCGGCTGCCTCCAGTGCGATCTATCCGATCCATGCGGTGTGGCCGCGGGTGCCCCACCTGCCGCTGAAGACGCGGGTGGCGGTGGACGCATTGCTGCAGCAGTTGCCGGCGCGCCTGCTGGAAGTGGAGGCCGGACGCGCCGGTGGGCGCTGAGCCGGCTCCCGCAGGAGCCGGCCGGACGCCGGTCAGGGAGACGGGCAGTCCGTTTCACGGCACAGGCGGTACTCGGCGTCGCATTGTTCGGAGGTCTTGCCCAACGGTCCATGTGTCGCCCGCAGGCACTGCTCGTATTTCAGCGTACAGAAGTCGCAGGAATCTGCGGCGAAGGCCAGGCCAGTCACGGCCATGCCAAGGAGCATCACGGTCTTCAAGGTCGTCTTGATCATCACGTCAGTCCTTTGTCTGCCCTTCAATGGGCGGGGCTACCATAGCAGTCCTTCCATCGCGGCCTTGACGCACCGCGACACGCGTTGTGCTCACCGCCGTGCAGCCTTCAACGCTTCGACCACATCGGCTTCAGAGAAGCCGCAATGCCCTTCGCCTGCCGCAGGCAGCACCCGCGGCAACGGCCGTGCGCCGGCATGTGCCGCCAGCTGCGGATACACCGTCTGCATATGCGGCACGATGGTGGGGTCGTTGTTGTTGAACTGGATCACCAGCGGTTGCTTCAACGCGCCACTCAGTGCCAGCTTGGCGCGGATATCGGCCTGTGCCGCAGGCACGGCGTCGACACGCTGCACGCCGGCATTGAACGCCGTGTCGTCGCCGAAGCCGCGGTAGACCACGCCCCTGTTGCCCACCGGCATGCCGCCGCTACGTGTCGCCAGTTCGTGCAGGACCAGTGCATGCAGGCTGATCGTACCGGCAAGTGCATCCGGAGCGACCTGTAGTTGCTTGGCGAGAACGTCGGCATGCTGTGGGGTCTGCTGCAGCGCGCCGGCGATGCCTTGATAGAGTGCTGCCTGCGGCAACGCGGCCGCTTCGCGCGACGCCAGTCCACTGGCCGGCAGGCCTTCCACGTTGGGGAAGAAGTAATCGAAGGCGACCAGCGTGGTCAGCAGATCCGTGGCGATCTGTTCGCCACTGAGGTTGGCGCCGCACAGCGAGACGCCACCGGCGTAGTGCTGCGGGTAGCGCTCGAGGCTGGCGAGTGTCACCGCGCCGCCCATCGAGAAGCCGAGCAGCCAGGTGTGGCGCACGCGCTTGAGCTCGCCCAGCGCGTGCTGGCGCAGGCGCTCCATGTCGGTGATCGCATCGGCCACGGCCCAGCCCTGGCTGGCATAGGCACTCTGCGCGACGGCGTAGCCTGCGGCCAGCAGCGTTGCAGTGCTGTCATTGGCGGTCATCGGCGTAGTGCGTGGCGCACCCACTGGTTCATAGCCATGCGCCAGCATCACCAGGTCGCCGTTCCAGCCAACCGGTACGTCCAGGCGCCAGGGGGCGCCCTGCAGCTCACCGCTGAGCATGCGTGGTGCCGTGGGTGGCGCAGCCAGCAGCGATGTCGCAGGCAGCAGAAGGCCGAGGGCGAGGGCGCATCGAAGCAAGGGACGCATCGTGGTCATTCCATCCGGGAATGGCGCCGAGCATAGATGCCCGCGAATTGTTGCGCGCGCTGCACTGCCGCAGGGGATTGCCGGTCGGCAGTGGCGAGCTCTACGCTGGCGGCATGGCCCAGCACACTGCCGCGTCGATTATCCGCATTCCCCACGGGAAGGCGGGGTAGCGCGCGGTCATCACGGCCATGCAACCCGCCCGGGAAGGCGGGTTGCATGCGGCGCTCTCCCGGGTATTGGAATCCACCGAGGAGAACGCAGATGCACCCTCTTTCATCGACCGGCAATGCCCCGACCCTGCACCTGGTGTGCGGCAAGATCGGCGCCGGAAAGTCCACTCTGTCGCAGCGGTTGGTGGCGCAGCCGTGCCACGTGCTGATCAGCGAAGACGCCTGGCTGGCGGCGCTGTATCCCGGCCAGATCCATTCCGTCGCCGACTACCTGCAGCGCGCGGCAGCACTGCGCGCTGCGCTGACGCAGCATGTCCGCGCGATCCTGCAGGCCGGAGTCTCAGTCGTGCTCGACGTTCCGTTCAACACGCCCGCCGCCCGCGCCTGGGGTCGCGAACTGTTCGAGTCGGCCGGCGTTGCCCATCAGCTGCATTTTCTCGATGTTCCCGACGCCATCTGCAAGGCGCGTCTGCGCGCCCGCAACGCGCGCGGTGAACACCCGTTCCAGGCCAGCGATGACGCCTTCGAGCAGATCACCCGCCACTTCGTGGCACCTGTGCGGGAGGAGGGCTTCGTGGTGATCCGTCATGCGCAGGTGGGGTGAGTACCTGCAAAGGGCCGCGTTCAGTCGATCATGGTGGTGGCGATTCCGATACGATCTGACGCATTGAACCCTATTCGCTTGATCTGGAGTCCCATCGTGGTCGACCGTCTCGCCATCCTGCTCGAACGCTTCGCGGTCACCGCCTCGGTGTTCCATGCCGGCGCGCTGTGCGGCATCAACACCCTTCAGGGGGAAGATGAGGCCGGCCAGCTGCACCTGGTGCGGCGGGGGCCGCTGCAGGTCAGCCACGGCCAGCAGACCCTCCAGGTCGACGTCCCCAGCCTGCTGCTGTACCCGCGGCCGATGCCGCACCGGTTCAGGACCGATCCGCAGCAGGGCGCCGACATGGCCTGCGCCAACCTGCATTTCGAGGGTGGCCGGCTGAACCCGATCAGCGCCGCGTTGCCCGATTTCATCTGCATGCCGCTGGCGGATCTCTACGGCGGCAGCGCAGCGCTGGAGCTGCTGTTCGAAGAGGCCTTCGAGCAGCGCTGCGGGCGTGCGGCGATGGTCAACCGGCTGTTCGAGGTAGTGATGATCCAGGTGCTGCGCCAGTTGATGGAAGGCGGCGAGATGCGTGGTGGCCTGTTCGCCGGGCTCGGCCATCCGCGGCTGCGGCTGGCGTTGGTGGCGATGCATGAAGCGCCGGCGCAGGCGTGGACGCTGGAAGACCTGGCCGACGTCGCCGGCATGTCGCGCAGTGTGTTCGCCGCCAGTTTCCGTGAGGCGATGGGCACCACGCCGGGCCAGTATCTGCAGGGCTGGCGGGTGGGCCTGGCGCAGCAGGCACTGCGCCAGGGCAGACCGCTCAAGCGGATTGCCGACGATGTGGGGTACGGCAGCGAAGCGGCGCTGTCGCGCGCGTTCAAGGCGCACACCGGGCAGTCGCCGCGGGAGTGGCGCGGACAGGCCCGCGCCGGCGCCGCCTGAGCCTCGGCCTCAGCCCAGCACCAGCCGCGCCAGTTTCATGCCGCCGAACAGGCCGACCAGGCCCAGTGCCACCGAACCGCCGGCGTACAGCGCTGCCAGGCCATGCTGGCCGCGCTGCAGCAGCAGGCCGATTTCCAGTGCATAGGTGGAGAACGTGGTGTATCCGCCGAGGACGCCGGTGGCCAGCAGCAGTCGCAGCTGCGGCGAGGCGCCATTGCGCAGGGCGAAGGCTTCGACCAGCACGCCCATCAGCAGTGCGCCGCTGATGTTGATCAGGAAGGTCGACCAGGGCCACGGACTGCCGACCGCCACGCGCGCACCGATCAGGTTGCAGGCGTGGCGCAGGCAGGCACCAAGTCCGCCGCCGATGAAGACCAGCAAATAGTTGTTCAATGCGTGCATCACGTGCCTCGGGTAGGGGTTCGCTGATTCGATGGCGAACGCCGAGGGCGGGCACGGCCTGCCGTCGACGAACACCGGTTCGTCCTGGCAGGAGCCATCAGCCCTTTCAGGCGGTTATCGGGGGAGCCCCATCCCCATCGACGACCATGCTACCAGCGGCAGTGCATTCACGTCATCGAGGTCGTCAGGACCCGGATGACCTTGCTGCGGCTGAAGCCGTCCATCAGCAATTCGAAGGCCAGCAGGTCCAATGCTGCGTGGCGGCGATGATCGATCTCCAGCCCCTTCTCCTCCACCAGATGGCTGACCAGTTCGTAGGCGTCCTGCCAGACGTCCAGGTGGGCCTGGCTGGGGATATAGGTATTGCCCCGTTCACCGACGCCAAGCCCGCTCACCCCATACAGCAGTTCGCGCGCGTCCAGCTTGGCCGCATCGGCGATGCGGAACAGCTGTTCGGCCTTCACATGGGCGGGGCTGACATGGTCGTTGAGCCAGTTGCTGATGGTTGCCGTCGTCGAATCGGCGGCGCGGGCCAGATCGGCCGGGCGAGGGTGCCCGGCTTTCTTCATGGCAATGGCGAGTCGTTGGCCGAGAGTATTCATCTATGCAAGCCAGCTTAACGCGTGGATCGCAAAGTTCCCTTGTTCCAAGAATAAGTCTGGTTAACAGAAGGACCGACCGTGACCGAATTCTGGAGCAAGGGGCAGGTGCGCATCCGGCTGGGTTTCCGGACCGATGCCGAACTGGCGCGCTTCTTTGGCATAAGCCGATCTGCGGTGTCGCAATGGCCCAGGGACTTCCCGATTCCTGCGCTGCGCCAATACATCCTGCATCAGCGCTACCCCAATCTGTTCCCGGCGACTGAGGCCGCAGAGGCCGAATAGGCCTGAACTGCGCCGCATTTTGTCGCATATAGCACTCTAAGCGCAGTTTGCTAAGTATGCTTAGCAATATAGGAAACTTCGATGGAACGGGACTTGGCCATCGGTGGTGCCTACTGGAACAGGGGGTGGGGGGATCGGGTAGTGTGTCGGGTCCGCCCCATCCGGGGACCCTGTCATCCCGTATGTGGTTTCGTGAACGATTAATAATTTCGATCACGAAAGTCGCTGCATGTAATTGACCTGTCGTGAAATCTATGACTAATTGGCATCAACCGGGCGTGAAGCCCGGGAGTCTTTCAGTAGCTCGCAAGTGAGTCGGTAGACCGTCAACGATGCAGAACAAGTCCAACGGAGGTCGTATGGAATACGGCATGCATGGCTTGGCTGAACGGGTACGCCGCGAACTGGAAGCCAGTTATCACAAACACGGATGCGGTCCGGCGTTCTGGGATACCTACCAGCAGGTGCTGGACCGCCTGGTCCCGCAGGGGACCGAGCGTACCGAGGTCACCAATGAAATGGCGCTGATCATCGAGCAGCTCGGCATTGTCCGACGTGCGCAGCTGGTACCGCCGCACGCCAACGGGCCGCGTTGATCCGTTGATTCAAAGCAGGCGCCAGGCGCCACAGGCCAACAGCGCCAGCAGCATCGAAAGCAGTGCCAGGGTCCGCGGTCGCCACCATTGCCGCGGTTGCCCGGCCATTGCCTGCGGGCTGCAGTAGCGCACCAGCCCCGAGCCGAAACCGGCCTGGTGCTGCTGCCGCGCGCAGGCGTCCAGGCAGGCGCCGCAGGCCAGGCAATCGGCCTGCGGTCCCTGGCGGATGTCCAGCTGCATCGGGCAGGCGCTGACACAGGCGGCGCAATCGGTGCAGTCGCCCAGGCGGTCGGCGCTGAAGGTGGGCATCGGTCCGGCCAGCAGCGGATGCGCCGCACGGAATACGTAGTCCTGCGCGGTGGTCGGGTCGAGCAGGCCGCGGCCGCGGCCCAGCACGCCCCCCAGGCCCGACGGGCGCATGCCGCGCGGTTCGCCGCGGCGCGCGTCGTACAACATGCGGGGCGTGTACGGATCGGTCAGCAGTGGCTGCATGCGTGCAAATGGGCACAACGAACGGCACACCTGTTCGCGCAGGAGGCCGGCATTGCCCCAGGTCGCTGCGGCATAGAACACCACCCAGAACGTTTCCCAGCCACTCCAGCCGGCGTGTGGCGCAGCGTTCACCAGTTCTCCGATTGGGCTGAACAGGCCGACGAAGGTGATGCCGGTCCACAGCGACAGCAACCCCCAGGCGGCCTGGGTGGCAGGGCGTACCGCCGGTACCGGCAAGACCCGCGCCATGCTGTGCGCGATCCAGTCGAAGGCACGCCGCCACAGCGTCTGGGGGCAGGCGTGGCCGCACCAGACGCGGCCGGCGAGGTGGGTAAGCAGCGCAAGGGCGACGGCCAGCACCGCCAGCAGACCGATCAGCATGCCGACGTCGCCGGGCCACAAGGTCCAGCCGAACAGATCGAAGCGTCGTGCATTGATGTCCAGCAGCAGCGCCTGCTGCCCGTTCCAGCGCAGCCATGGCAACGCGTAGAACAGTGCCAACAGAAGCACGCTCAGCGCGCCGCGCCAACGCCAGGGGCGTGGAATTCCAGTGCAGGGCATGCTCATCCCAGCGGCAGCTCGTCGTCGTCGTCGCTGGGCATCGGGCGCTGCAGGTACCAGGTGACCGCGCTGGACAGTGCCGTCACCGACCAGAACATGAAAAACCCTGCCGTATAGCCCAGTTCGCGGCTGATCGCCGTGCCCGGGAAACTGATCGCCTGCAGTCGCAACGGGTCGACGAAGGCGAAGAACACCACGCTGGCCAGGCCCGCGGCGATGAAGCTGGGCCAGAGGATGGCGCCCCAGTGCTGGATCAGCTGCTGGCGGCGGCTGGGAGAGGGTCTGTTCATGCTGTCCCGGATCGGAATGAGGGCGGCGCGTATACTCCGCCGAGGCCGGCGCAGCATCCGCAGGGCATGCTTCCTGCAAGCGTGCCAGCCTAGGTGCAGCGGACTGCGCCGACATTGATCTGGATCAACGGCGGTGCGGCCCGGCTGGGGCACACTGCCGGCACGCTTTGGGTACCCCGATGAACGCAACACCGCCGCCTGTTCTCCCCGTCGCCTCGCCCGAGTTGTGCACCGAGCAGGAAGTGACCCGCCTGGTCCACGATTTCTATGCCCGTGTGCGCGAGGAAGAGCGGTTGGGGCCGGTGTTCGAGGCGCACGTCCACGACTGGCCGGAGCACCTGGCGCAGCTGGTCGATTTCTGGTCGGCGATGCTGCGCGGTACCCGCCGCTTCAAGGGTTCGCCGATGTCCAAGCACATGGCCATCGAGCTGGACAAAGACCTGTTCGACCGTTGGCTGGTGCTGTTCCGGATCACCACCGCCGAGTGCAACAACCCGCCGATGCAGGAGCTGGCCAACGACGTGGCCGCACGCATCGGTGACACGTTCTGGAAGCGTTACCAGATGCTGCGCTGGCCGCAGGTGGGCCTGCCGGTGCTGGGCATCCCTGCCAAGGATTGATCTGGGTCAAGGCGGCGCAGGCCGCCCGGCGTGATGCTGGCGGCATGGACACATTCTCTCCTGCCGCCGGTGGCCTGGCCTGGACCTTCGACCCCGACCTGCTGCGCCGGCACGATCGGCCAGGCCCGCGCTACACCTCGTACCCGACCGCGCCGCATTTCCATGATGGGTTCGACGCGCCGGCACTGCGCCAGGCGATCGCCGACAGCAACCATCTGGCCCGCGCGCTGTCGCTGTACGTGCACGTGCCGTTCTGTTCCAGTCCCTGCTTCTACTGCGGCTGCAACCGGGTGATCACCCGCGATCGCGGCCGTGGCCACAGCTACGTCTCGCGCGTGCTGGCCGAGGCCGACCTGCTGGCGCCGCAGTTCGAGGACGGCCGCGAGGTCATCCAGCTGCATCTCGGCGGCGGCACGCCGAACTTCCTTGATGCCGAGGCGATGACCACGCTGGTGGAGGGACTGCGCCGGCGCTTCGATTTCAGCGATTCGCCGCAGCGCGATTTCTCGATCGAGCTCGATCCGCGCTTCATCGATACCCGCGACGTCGCCATGCTGGCGCGGCTGGGCTTCAACCGGGCCAGCCTGGGCGTGCAGGATTTCGATCCGCACGTACAGGAATCGATCAACCGCATACAGGGCGTGCAGCAGACGCTGGACATCCTGCGCGCGTGCCGCGACAGCGGCATGCGTTCGGTCAACGTCGACCTGATCTACGGGTTGCCGGGGCAGAGCCTGGAAGGCTTCGGCCGCACCCTCGAACGGGTGCTGGCGCTGCGCCCGGATCGCCTGGCGGTCTACGGCTACGCGCACCTGCCGCATCTGTTCCGTGCGCAGAAGCAGATCGACGAGAGCCGGCTGCCTTCACCGGAAGACAAGCTTGCGCTGCTGGGCTTGGCGGTGGAGAGGCTCTCGTCGGCCGGCTACCAGTACATCGGCATGGATCACTTTGCGTTGCCGGAAGAGGATCTGTCGCGTGCGCAGCGTGCCGGCCAGTTGCATCGCAACTTCATGGGCTACACCACCCACGCCGATACCGATCTGCTCGGCCTGGGCGTGAGTGCGATCAGCCACATCGGTGCCACCTACAGCCAGAATCCGCGCGATCTGCCGTCGTGGGAGGATGCGGTGGACCAGGGACAGCTGCCGGTCTGGCGCGGCGTGGCGTTGAGTGCCGACGACCAGCTGCGTGCGGAACTGATCCAGCAGCTGATGTGCCAGGGCGAGGTGGATGGCACGGTGCTGGGCCAGCGCCATGGTGTTGATTTCGAGCGGTACTTTGCCGAAGACCTTCGTTCGGTGCAGCGGCTGCAGGAAGATGGCCTGGCCGAATACCGCGACGGTGTGGTGCGCGCCAGCGAGCCGGGGCGGCCGCTGCTGCGGCTGCTGGCGATGTGCTTCGACCCGTACCTGCGTGCCGCCCACGAGCAGCCGCGCTACTCGCGTGCGATCTGATGTGTCGTCGCGCAGTGCGCGCTTGGTGCCCGGAGCCGGAATCAGAACCCCTTGTGCTGCAGGGGGTTCGGGGGATTCTGGGGAAAATCTGGGCAGTCCCGCAGTTTCGGGGGCCAACGCGCTGGTCACGGCAGTCTAGCCGCCGCTCTTCCTCTCGTCATCGGCCCAACGTAGGACCTCGGACCTCTTCCACTTCTTCTCGTTTCCGATCTGGAGTGGTGCAGGGAAGCTGGGACGGCAAGCCAACCTTTCGAGGAAGCCCCGCCGGTTGGGCCTTCCCTCCGGCGTTGTGAGGCCCAATAGGACGGCACAGGAATCCGCGCTGAGCCAGCGTTCGCCCTCGATCATCGCGGCCAGGACCGTGATGGTCGGGTCAGGAGCAGTCGATTCGATCACGGCGCCTCCTCAGCCGGGCTCAAGACGCTGGAAGCCGCGTCAGGCTTGCGCAGGTGCGACGCGTACTCCAGCCACAGCAGCGCTCCGGCCATCTCTTGGATGGTCTGTTCGAACGAGTCTCCAGGCGCCACGGAATGTGCGACCTCTGGCCACTCCTGACCCATCATCTGTGCCGATACACGGGCTTGATTGATCTTGGCTCCTTCGGCAGCCGCAAAGATCCCAAACGTGATTGCGCGCCGGATGTCCCTGACTGCCTTGGCGGAGATCTGATAGTCGGGTTCGGCCTCCAGGTGGGCCAAATCGACTAGGTCATCGAAGATGCTCATGCTTCGGCTCCTGCGGCGCGATACAGGCCGGTCACGATGTCGAGAAGGAAATCCATGGTCACGACCGTGTCGTAGCCGAAGGAAACCTCCTTCCCATCGGCTTGCCGCATACCCTGCCAGAGCACCTCCTGCACGTGGTCGGTGAGCAGCCTTGCCTTGCTCAGCGCGAGGTCCAGGTCCTGCCCGGATACAGCCATAAGTGGCGACCCGGGGATTGAGATTTCCTTGGTCTTTTCCAGGTTGACCGAGTGGCTCATTGGGCACCTCCGGCGTAACGCAGCGCCCTGCACATTTCGAGAAGGTCAGCGAAGACGAACATGTCGTCGTCGCTGATCCTGTCGCTGTCCAAGTTGCTCAACTGCCGCTGGACGTAGTCGAAGTAGATGTTGGCCTTAAGGTCGCTGTGAATCGTGTCGATCCCGGCGCAGACCTTGAACAGGGGGATATTGTCCTGCACAGGGATCAGGCTGAACGGCTCTTCCTTCGTGAGATGAGTGTCAGACATGGCGGGCCCCCTTCAGCGGCTCGCGGCAGACGTCCCGCTCGTTGTCACGCAGGTAGGTAAGCAGGTCCTCCGACTCGGAGAGGAGGCTCTCCATACCCAGCATGAGGCAGTCCACGGCATGCTCGGAGAGGGGGGCATACAGCACTCGTTCTTCTTCCTCGCAGGTATCCCGCAGATCCTGCTTGGACGAGAAGTCACGCCGGATGACGTCCAGGATGGCGATGGCCGCCTTCGTATTCTGGTCGACCTTGACCAGGCGGTTGGTCAGACAGTCGGAAAGAGGGTTGTCCTTCCACATGGAGGTCAGGTAGTGCTCGCCTGTTGCGAGCCTGCTTGCATCAGCGGGAGGGGAGGGGGGTACACTGTGGTTCGCCATAGTGGCTTCCTTGATCTTCGCGGAGATGGGTACGACTAGGCAGACGGCTCGAGCGTTGGCGCGCTCGGGCCGTCACTGTTTTGGGACGGAGATTTCCAGACTGCGCGGCGCCCGGATTGCAATGCGGGCCTTCCCTTCGCGCGCTGCGAGAACGACCAGGTGGATGTTGTCCCCGATATGGATTTCGCCTTCTTCGAACTGCTTGATGACGCGGCAGCCAGCCAGCGGGTGATCGCTGCTGTGCGCCGGTGTAGGGCTTTCCTTACTCATCTTTCAGGTTTCCTCGGTTTAGGGGCGTGTGTGAAAATGCAAAAGTCGGGGGATGTGCGTCGCTCGCTGCAGCGACGCAAAGAACGACGTTTGGGTTGTGGGCGGCTGCGATCTCAATCATTCGTAGTGGAACAAGCACTGCTGCTGCACTGCCTAGAGCCATCCAGGCCGCACGAACAAGCCTAGATGACGATCGACTTGGTGGCGTGTCGTAACTGCCGTCCTGACAAGGGGGGTTAGCATTCATGCCGCCGCCTTTGCCAGTTCGGCGCCTATCCGCGCGATGCCTTTAGGCGTGATCCTGGCCTGCTCAACGATCTTGTCGCTCCCGTCTTCGCGCTGGACAGTCGTAACCTTGTGGCACATGACCCCTTGCTGGATCCGGTCCTGATAGGCCAGCCAGCCGCTGTGGCCCGGTCGTTGGTAGATCCATCCGTGAGCCACAAGCCATCGCCGAAGGTCCACGGGACGCACCTGCAACGCTTTGGCCGCGTCTCGCATGCACAGTGAGCCATCAGCCGCAGCAATCCGATGCAGCGTGGCCACCTGCGGTGCTTGCTCAGCGACCGTCTGTTCCAGGCTGATCACTTTCTCGGTGTAGGTCAGAAGCAGGCCGCGCATCGCAGCAGGATCGGCAAGTATCAACATTGGATCCGGCTGAGCGACGTTCGCTTCCAGCTCCTGCCAGCGGTCCACCAAACGGGCAGTGAAGGCTGGAGATAGCTGGGCTACGACGATGATGCTGTCCCGCTTGCCTTGAACATCACCAACCAGGGCATCTACATCCGCTACCCGAACGGCAATCTCGCCGTAGAGCTTGGAGTGCTGCAGTAATGGCCGACGTGGGTCTGCGGGTAAGGAGCGAGAGCGGGTACGTGGAGACCACGGTCACCACGCGGCTGACCAAGATCATCGGGTCGTACACGTTTCCGCTCTACAACCCAGTCAACTCCAACAACAAGTGGATCGCGCCGCCCGAGGCAAACGGGGGGCTCATCGTCAATGACTTTTCAGGCGGTGAGCCCTTCTACTACTTCACCTGCGAGGGGCAACGATCTGTGTACGGGATGCTGGTCCCTTCGGTGACCATCTCGGGGAACAGCATCAACTGGAGCTGGGACCCTGACGTGGTGAACTTCCACGTCAGGATGGAGATGTTCCCGAGCCGGCCCACCACCGACACAGTGGGCGGCATCACCCTTCATTACGGGATCTACAGCTGATGGCCGTCGGGCTACGCATACGAAACCAGGGCACCGGGCAGATCCAGATCGGCCTCGGCTATCGAAACCTACAGCTGGCCAAGTCGGGAACGTTGAACACAGGAACCTTCTCAGGCGGCGCGACGGCTGGCTCACCGCCTTTCGCAAGCTGGTCTCCACGTGGGTTGCTGGCGTCAACTGCCGGAACAACGAACCTTCATGTAATCAGGTACATCAATGACAGCGTCGCGTACATCACGGGGTTCTCTATCGTCCAGTCTGGTGTGACCTGCTCAGTGTTTGCATCGAACAATGCTCCGAACAAGACGTTGGAGTACTACACGTTCGATGCCTCCGAGCGTGCAGCTTCAGGACCGGTCGGGCTGCGCATGCGCGGGGAGGACGGATCAGTCTTCTATGACTCGAGGCGGAAGGGGGTGCGCGTGCTGCAGGTTGTGCCGCTCCCACCGCCGCCGTTCAATACCCCGTACGTTGAGGTCGGCCAGTTCTTCCCCGGCACGAGAATTGGCATCGCTATTCCATCGCCTAGGTTCTACTACTCATCGGTGTCTCAGGATCGGTGTACGGCCTACGCCGACGCTTTCCATATGACGAGTGACAATAGAATCTTCATGTCAAAGTACGAGACGTTTTCACAGATTCTCATCACCAACACGTTCCCGGTGGGCGGCGTGACGATGGGGCCGCAGAACGCCACGATCTTCATCGTGGACCTGACCGAGGTGCCGCTGGGATTCGGATGATGCGAGACTACGCGATCTGCTGCAGCAGATCCTCGTGGTTGTTCCGCGGCGTTTTCACCGCGCGGCTGACTTGGTAGGCCTCCATCGCCGGCGGCTTGCTACGCTGTCCGTTCATCTTTCTCATGCCGTATCGCAGGGTAGTAACGGGAAAGGGTGCACCATCTTCAGGCGGTGAATTCATCGCGATGGAGTGATTTATGTATGAACGACGTCGAGGGCTACAGGTACGCATCCAGCACCAACTTGAAGGGCTGCGAGCGATATGGATACGGGTCAAGTATCGGAGTGAAAGGCTTCAAGCGATACGGGTACATGCTCGGCGCAGGAGCGACCGTTCCATTGAGGCTGGCTTCTTGCGAGCAGCAAATCCAGCTCAGGATGTTCAGTGAGGCCCGTGCGCGAGTCTAGTGGGACATGATCTAGAGTGCTGAAGTTTCACAAATGCAAGCGGGAGCAATTAGCGTAAAACTTGAGTGGGCGGCGTAGAAATGCGCCGTCCATCATCATTCTATTTGCTCGCAGGCGGCTTGGCGCGCTCTTGCTTGAGAGATGCCGTGTGAGTGAAATCGGGGCCTTCATCAGTGAAGCAGGTGGTCCCAGCAACGAGAAGCAAATTCTCTGGCGGCGATCTCATTGCTCATGCCGCCTGATCGCATCTCGAGCCTCTTCACTAGATCGTCAAGCCAGGCTTCGCGGCTTCCATGTGGATCTCTTGTGTAGATGTCGCATGCGATTTTGATGATCGGTTGGATATCTAGGCCGAAGCTGGCTCCAGGAAATGCACCAGAGCCGAAGTGCATGCGCCAATAGATGATCTCTCGTTCGACATCAACGAAGCTTGTATCCCTGCTCATGGCATTTCCCTCGAATGTGCCAAGGTCAGTGTACGCCTGTTGGTCGAATGGGCTCATTCATGTGCTCGGTTCAGTCTTCTCTTGGAAAGCGACCTGCAGCTAACGGGGCGGCGCGCATGCTTCCAGTGCGGTGAATCCACCGCGATGGAGTAAAGCTATGAATGACTTCAAACGTGATGCATCCAATACCAACAAGCCCGCTGTGGCGGAACCGGATGCAGGGAAGCAGAAGCAGCAGCAACAGGAGCAAGAGCGCCAGGACAAGGAGTCCAAAGAGCGTAATGCCAATGAAGGCGGAGCTCATAAGTCGAACAAGTAAGTAAGATCGACTGTGAGTAGTTGAAAGAGGGTGGCGCAGGTTTGCGCTGCCCCTTTCTGTAGAAGGAGCGAAGTGCGTGAACAACTTGAGAGACAGGAGCACAGACGCAGAGGCTTTGATGGTGCGGGTGGCATATCAGCTTCGGAGCCCGTCTGAGACCACGTTGCTGCCATGTAAGAGGTGCCGAAGGCCAAGTCCTGGCGGCTATCTATGTGCCAATTGTCTATGCGACGACCTCGCGGTTCTGATTGAGAACTCGGGGGCTGCAAGTAGATGGCTTTCCTCAGTAAAGATCGCGATCCAGGATGAAGAGACTGTCCTTCGATATGCGAGGAAGGCTGCATCCAAATAGATTTTTTCTCCTCCGCCTGCAAGTCGGCAGCGTGACTGAAATGGCTTTGAAATTTGAGATGGAACCAATTAGGGAGAAGTGCCATGGGCCTTCAAACCATGCAGTTTAGAATTGAGAGTCGCCTCAATGACTTGATAGAGATATCGCGAGACGGGAAGGCGTTCTATGAGGAAGCCTCGAATCGAATAGAGAGCTCGGAGCTTTCCGATCTCTTCATGGGCATTGCAGGGGTTAAAGGCGAGCTGGTCGAAGAGATCAGTAAAATTGTTTCCACAAGTGGTGGTCGCCCCGCAGAGCGGGGCACATTCGTGGGTGCAATGCATCAGTACTATGGGAAGATGCTCGCGGCGTTTGGCGAGACCCAGTACCAATATGTGAAACAGTTGGAGAAGTCTGAAGAGCGTCTCGTTCAGACATTCAACGAAGTTCTCAATGATCCAGACCTATCTCAGGACGTGAAGAGGGAGGTTGCGCGGATGATCCCCAGGGTCAGTGAATGCCATTCCGTGATGGTGAATCGGCTGCAATCGATGCATCCGCACTGAAGTCGAGCTTTTCGCAGCAAACTGATACGCCGTAGATGCCATGCGCGTAGGTCTGATTGCAGAGTCGTTGCCCTGGCTTGTCTGGCTAACTTGTTGACCAAGTTCAGTCAATTGCTTGGCACCATCGCTAAGCAGCGCAGTGCCTAGACCGATTCCGAACGATTCCCAGGCAGACAGCACGGTGTTGGAGCGCACCTTCCCGGGCGTCCTCCCCGCAAAGATCAGTGACCTGTTGGCAAAAACCTACGTCATTACCAACCCGGTGACCGGCGAAGAGAGTTTCGAGCCTGGTTGCAAGTTGATGGCGATGATCAAGGCGGCGACAGACACCGTCTATCTTGCGAACCTGCAGCCAGCAGCAGGCGTGGCCTCGCAGCCTAAGGTGGAGCCCGATTTGGCCGGCTAAGGGACTGGCCTTGGTCAGTTGGAATCCGCTGTCAGATCGTGGGGGCGATTCGGTGCTTCAGAGAGCTGCGATCTTCACCGTGGACCTGGCCGAGGTGCCGCTGGGGTTTGGGGAGTGCCGGCCCGTTACATCGCCACAACAGCCGCTGCGGCCAGATGGCATCCATGTGCTATCCCGCCCGGATCACCGCCGCCTCCCTTTAGGACGGCATGGGCCATCTTAGATATGGCCGGCTATTGAGACACGGGAGCGGGTTTGGCGTAAGGCTGTGGGGCTTTGCCAGATGGTGGATCCGAGTATCGTGGAGGACAATCAAACCGACTATAAGCAAGAGGATCAACCGTTGAGCGCTTCCATGCTTCCGAGAATTGTCGGTTTCGATGTGCCGCAGCTACATGATCGCGTCGATTCCTCTACTGATGAGGCCATCATTGCGTTGTTGGATCTTGCGCCGGGTGCCCGCTGGACTGAACTCTTCGTGAGGAAGTGCGAGGCCCTGGCGTCTCAGCTCTCCTTGGCAGAAGTCCGGGTTGAAGGCTGCAAGATCTACTTTTACGGGTCAATCAGCGACTCAAGAGCGCTCGCCGATGCGGTCATGTCCATCGTTCACGTGCTGAATGATCAGCTCATGCGAGAAGGGAACAACGCAGCCTCGCGCGAAGAAAACTCCTAGGAGCAAGAGAGGCGCGACCAGCATTGACCTGCGATCTCCGCTGCGCCAGGGTGACCGCGCAGACTGGATCGGGCCGCAAGTCTGCCCTCGAGGTCACCCAGCCATTCTGCGCGCGTTCCGTGCGGGTCTCTGATGTAGATGTCACATGCGAGCCGGATGACCGGGTCAACTTCATGGCGGAAGCTAATGGCCGGTAGCGCACCAGAGTTGAATGCCAATCCCCAATGCGTGAGTTCACGTTCGACGTCAACGAAATCCTTGTTCCTCTTGCGTTCCATGTTCTTCTCCTGTTAGAGCTGCACTGTACACCCTTAGAATCGGCGGCCTGTTCATGGCGCTTGTTCATACTGGCGCCAATCGGGCACGGCTGCGTAACACGCTGGGGGCCATTGTGGGGTGGCAGCAGATGGCTGCATCGGAGTAAGACATGAACAACACTTCCCAGCAGCAGAACGACAATCGCAACTCGGATGCCGATAAGAAGCACCCGGGTCAGCAGGGCCAAACAGACGGGAAGGACCTCGGCGGTGAGGATTTGGCCGGAAAGCAAGGGCAGCAACAGCAGCAGCCGAACAGCACTGATCCTGCTCAGCCAAGCCCCGGCCAGGCCCCAAAGGTCGGTGTCGATCGCGACAATCGTCGTTGATGCATAAGGAGTGGCCGCGCCAAGCGCGGCTCCTTCCGTATCAACAGGATCGCCAAAATGTCGTCCCACGCTCAAGCTGTGAACTTGATGACGAAGATCATGTGTCAATCGCGCCCGGCGACCACGACGACGATGGCTCAGTGCCGTACCTGCCAAGGGCAAAGTCCTGGTGGATTGGAGTGTGCGCGGTGTTTGACTGAAAAGTTGGGAAGGGTGATTGCGAATAGAGGCGCTGCTCTTTGCTGGCTTGAGTCGTTCCTGAAAGTTCAGCGAGACGAAGCACACGTGTTCATATGTGCAAAGAGAGTTGATGCGTCAGCGTTGTAGCAGTCGCATTCCGACCTGACATTGCGCAAGCGTATGCTCGGTACATCTAGGAGCAACGCTATGAATTTCCCGATATGCATCTACGATCGAACGGGTACTGGGCTCCGGCTTCCTTCCGAGTGGTGGATTGATCTGCAGTCAGATCTCCCCGCTCTAGTGAACGGTAGTGAGCGCATAGATCTACCACGTTCTTCGAAAGATGAGCGCCCTCGCCTGGATCCGGAAGTTCTCAGTGATCTGTCCAGACGAATCCGGGGCTCGCAATGGCTAGAGTAGATTCAGCTCAACCGCCAGGTGTGCGCTGGCTCTTCTTCCGACTTCGCAATGGGCAGTCGATCAGCCCGGCTAGGCTAATGTCTGTCTGGTGCGAAGCTACTGAATCAACCGAGTGCGCAGTCCGCCGCGAAATCATTGACGGCGCTGGCTACGTATATGCTCTCTATGCACCAAATGGACTGCGCTCCCCCCGACGTGTGGAGCTGCGCATGAGAGCACTTCTGGAAGAAGCCGGGTATGCCTTCACGATGGGGAGCTTGGCTGGGAGACACCCGGCCGACGGCTGAGGGCGCCGCTTCCAAAGCTGAAGGACCATCATCCGAGCCGAGCCATTTTTCTTGGATTCGCTGCCGTCTTCGGATGCATGCCTGCGCATATCCAGGCTATTGAAGAACCTTGACTACGCGGCAAGCAGCGCCAAGCTATCGTCTCAGAGAATGTGCTCGTAGCCTATGAAGGACTATCTGGCGCACCAATTTGCTCGGTCAGAACCGTCAACGATTGTTCGAAGGCTGCGGCGAAGAGATCGCTGCTGTCGCCCCGGTGTTTGGCCACAATGTTGGGCAGCAGCTGATGCCATGCGTCGGAGAGGTCGTTGGGTGTAGGGTGGGTCAGTACGCAGATTCGCAATGCATACTCCATCGCCTTTAGGTAGCCGCGGTGCATCTCAAGTCCTGCCTCGCAGGCGTGGAGGCGATCGAGGATTTCCGTGATTTCGGTCGGCATGGCAGTCTCGACAGGCGGGGGGCGGGCAGGGGATAGTTCGCGGACACCTAGGCGAGCCCCCTATGAGCATCCTCAACGTTCTGCTCACTCGTGACCACCTTGTCGTCGCCGTGGATACCTTGGCAGAGGATGCCCGAACAGGGGCGCATTCCGCGGGGGCGAAGCTGCTTCTGATCCCTCAGCACAACCTGGCACTGGCCACTCGCGGCTCCACGCAGTTCTTCCTCCGCATCTACGAGCTAGCGCTGCAAGCCAGTTTCCGCGCGGACTTCACGATGGAGCAGCTTTCCGCCGAGCTGGGGTTGGTGGTGGACCAATTATGGCCGAACTACGAGAAGGCAGCGGCCGAGGCTGGCCTGCCGCTAGAGCAGCTCGGGACCGAGTTGGTACTGGGCGGCTGGTCGCCGAAGAACGGGCGAATGATGGCCACGGCGTATGCCAAGAGCGACAGTCAGCGCCCGACCCGTGTCCAGCCGATCGGCGGGCAGCTGGCATCGCCCGGCGAACCGCTCCAGGCGGTGATGCCGAGCATGTCCCAGACCGATTTAATGGCCCATGCGCGCCTCCAGTCCAGCTACCTCAATGAGCAGATGGGCCGGCAGGTGGCGGGTGGTCGGCTGCTGGCTGGGTTCCTGCAGAACGGGCAGGCCATGGTCAAGGACCTAGGAGCGATCTGATCTGGCTCGGAGAGTGTTGGGCGAATCGGACGCACATGGCCTGAGGGTGGCCTGGCCGGCTGTACCAGGGGTGTGTAGCGGCGGGTGCGAACATTGACGTCGATCTGGCGGCCTCTACGCGGTACTTACCATGTTGGATCTACGCTCGGTCTCCCCGAGGAGCCGGAGTAGTGCCATGCCCAACAGGGCTGTTGTTTTCGTCAGTGAGGCCACCCCCCACCTCGCTGTGGAGCATTTGGCCGCGATCATGGCGGACGCGGCTCGGTTCAACAGAAATGCAGGTGTCAGCGGCGTCACCCTGTACGACGGCATACGATTTTTGGCATATATGGAGGGGCCGCCGGATGGTCTGGATGTTGCGTTCTCTAGAGCTGCAGGCGCCTCAAGCCATTCAGAGTTGATCGAACTGGCTAGGGGGAGGGTGGGGCAGCGCAGACTTCCGTACTGGCCGATGCGTTGCGTTCCCCTATCGCCGCCGGAGCTGGTGCAGCTGGTGCGGGCCGACTGGACTTCCTTCCTACAGCGGGAAGGTGATCAGACTGGCCCGGCCACCGCGATGGAGATGCTAGTGGGGCTGGTCGAACCTTTTACGAAGGCCAGTTGACGGCGGGAGCTGGCTCATCCGCGATCGATTCGCGCACTCATCGGTGTACCGGAGAAGCCATCGTTCATTTCGGGTCCTCGATGTCGAGTGGATCATCCGGCTTTGGATCGAAGAGAGCTAGCAATCGCTCGCGGCGGCATTGTTCAAGCCAGTGGTGCCAGATCTCCATTTCATCCATCAACCCTGTGGCTCCGCAAGCCGGGCATGTAAGCGTGGTGCCCTTGGGATCGGTTTGAAAGCCTGCGTCCTCGGCCATTGAGGACCTCAGTCCGCAGTTTTTACATGTTGTCCGCACCTGTTCCAAGCGGATGATCGCCCCATTGAGCGCAAGTAGAGGCAGGATCGTATGGATCCTGAAGGCGTTGGGAGGGTGCATAGCCGTGCCATTTGAGGGCTGGACACGGGAGCAAAGGATTCTGCACCGGAGAAGAGCCACGAGTCCGCAGTGTGCGCCGCTCAAAGTGAACCCTTCATCACAGCGAGCTGAAGCGTCGACCGCTATCGCAGAGTGTGAGACCGTCGGCCATATCCTTTCGGCCATGCTTGCCTCGCACGGCTACCAAGGCTTCCGCACCGCCCCGATTCCCTCTGGCTGGGTCCAGATGGGGGAAAGCTGGGTGCTGTGGTGGAATGGCCGGCAGATAGTCAACGTCTCTGCCGCCAAAGATGGCGGCGTCCACGTCCGCCTCAATGCTCGGAAGATGTGGGATACCAAGGATGTGCGTGCCGCCAGCATCGCCCAGGGCAAGCGCTACGCCGAGCACTGGTGCGCGGCCAGGCTCTACCCAGAGTTGCGCCTGCGCGCGGCTGTGGCCCGGCTACTGGACACCACACCAGCCGAACCGCTCGAACCACTGCCCGGTCTGCCGCCGACACCTTAGCAACAGCAACAGGCCCGGCGCCTTGCCGAGGCCGGGGGAAGGGAACTGGCGCGGATCAAGGAGGTGCTGGAACCGCGCCGACCGCCGAAGGAGACCAAGCCCAGAGCGAAGGATCCGACGAAGGCTTGGATGAGAGCAGAGCGTGCCCATCCAGCTGCAGCCAGTCTTAGAACTTGAGTCTTCGCACAGCGTCAAAGTCGCTTTCGTTGCCGAGATGAGCGTAGTACTGCTCGGTTGTCGCGTAGTTTGCATGCCCGGCCAATAGTTGGACCCTCCGTAATGACACGCCCGCCATGACCATGTGGGCGCAGAAAGTGTGGCGTAGCCGGTGGAGGCTCCCGCCGATTCCCGCGCGCTTGGCGTCAGAGGCGAACCACCCGGACACCGTGTCCTTATGCACGGCAACCAGTGGATCGGGGAGGTGGCGCAGCGCCCAGCGCGCATACCGGTTCAGCGGCACCTCGCGCCACTTGCCCGACTTGGTACGTCCCTGACCATCTTCGTCTGGCTCGCTCTCGATCCTGAGCCTGCGCCCGGCCACCGAATCCTTGCACAGCCCAACCAGCTCGCCGCGGCGCAGCCCTGTGTGCGCCATAAACAGCCACAGGGGCGCCCGGCCGGGATTTGCACGGTACAGCTTGCGCATCGCGGCCCGGTCGTAGAACCGCACCGCTACGCTGCGGACGCCGCGCGGCGCCAGGGTTTCCTCCAGCGGGTTGAGGTCCAATTCCTTCCACTTCACCCCGCGCCGGAAAGCGGCCTGCAGCCTGCGCACTTCCTTGCCCACGGTCTCAGGTGCCACCTTGTCCTTGGTCAGGCGGTCTGTCTTGTAGGACTCCATTTCCATCGGGCGCAGGGTATCGATAGGACGATGCCCGAAGCGGGCAATGAACAGCCGGACCTCGCTCTTTGCCTTGCCGTGCGTGGTGGGGTGCTCGGCCTTGTACCAGTCCAGATACCACTCCAGGTAGTCGCAGACTTTGGGCTGGCGCGCCAAGATTCGGACACCATAGGTGAGCTCTGCTTCCTTCGCGGACCGAATCCTCTCCGCCTCACGGGCATCGCACTGTCCAATGGACCTGCGAAAGCGCCCGTTGCTCTCAGTCCAATCGATGTAGGCTCGTGTTCCTCGCCAGTACAGTCGCACCGTCGCCATTTCGGTCACCCTGAGTAAGGCATGCCTTGGCTTCCCCGGCCTTCCTAGATGAGAGCATCACCCGAGTTGGCGGGCGATCTCAGAAGCAGGCTCGTGGTAGTAGATCATCAAAGACTTGAGATCTCGATGTCCGATGATTCGAGCCAACTGCAGGATGTCCAACTTCTTCGAGAGCCGCCAGATGGCCTCGGCTCGGCTGTCGTGGAAGTGCACTTCCCTATGTCCGGTCGAATCGCGGACTTTTCGCCAGAGCGCATCACGCACGGCCGACTTGAGCTGGAAGACGGGCCCGAAGCCAAGGGGAAGTGTCTTCAGGATCTCGCAGGCCCGCCGGCTAAGCGGTACATCCCGCGCGTCGCCGTTCTTCGTTTTCGGCAAGTGCACGTACTGCTCGGACAAATGCACGTTCGGCCATGTCAGTGACAGGATCTCTCCAGACCGCATGGCTGTCTCTAGGGCGAGCAGGAAAGCCAAGCCCGTCCGCTGGGTGGCCGTCTCCGCTGACAGACCCTTGTCGAGCCCGAACGCTGCAATCAGGTCGGCTTCTTCAGTGGGAGATACGCGTCGTGCGCGGCCTTTAGGCTGCTGCGGCCAGCGAACGTCCGACATGGGGTTTTGCTTGATCCACTTCCATTCCCGGCGCGCAGTCTCGAATACGGACCGCATCAGGTTCATTTCGCGAGCAACCGTCCCAGGCTTGACCTGCCTAAGCCTTCCATCTCGCCAAGCGATGATGTCCGAACTGCTGACTGTCGCAATTCGCCTGTCCAAGAGAGGCAGGGATCGTTCCCACGCGGCGATGCGCACCGACTCCCACCGTTCGCCAGCTCGCTTGGGCGCCTCTTCCTTGACGTAGCGGCGCATGGCTTCACGCAGCGACTTATCTGGCAGCTTCCCACCTCGAAGTTCTGCCTCCCGCTCAAGAGCCCACTTCGCAGCTTCCTGCTTTGTGTGCTTGGTAGTGGAGTCGCGAACGCCGGCCACGTACACCTGCACGCGCCACTTGTTCCCCGATCGTTGGATGCTGGCCATGGCCGCATCATATGGGGAATTTTTGGGGAGAGTAGCCGGGCAAGTCCGGGCAAATCGTGGTGATCGCGGAAATCCAGATCACCCTAAGTGCCTGATTTCGTGCCGAATCGGGGTAAATCGTAGCGAACACGTTGGCTCCCCAAAACATGCGATGGTGCCCGGAGCCGGAATCGAACCGGCATGGGGTTGCCCCCGGCGGATTTTAAGTCCGATGCGTCTACCAGTTTCGCCATCCGGGCCTGCAGCGCGGCGCCGATTGTAGCCCACCCGCCGCACGGCGGCTGGATTGCATCGGCGCAGTGACGTGCTTAACTGTCGTTCCTATTCATGTCATAGTCCCAGCCATCGTTCCCAGGGGGGGAGCCACCTGATGTCGCTGCACGCGATTGCCTATGCCAGTGAGGCCCGCGCCGATCTGCAGACAACCGATCTTGACCGCCTGCTGGCCGATGCCACGGCATTCAACCGTGTAGCCGGCGTCACCGGTGTGCTGATGTTCGACGGCTCGCGCTTTCTGCAGTATCTGGAGGGTCCCGAAGATGGCATCGATTCGGTGTACCAGCGCATCGTCAATGCGCGCAGCCATGGCCAGCTGAAGGTGCTGTGCCGCGCGCCGGTGGCGCAGCGGGCGTTTCCGCGCTGGTCGATGGGTACCCGGCGCATCGACGCGGAGCTGCTGGCACAGATCGTCGAATCGGCGTGGCCGGGCTTCCTGCTTGGCAGCGGTGGCTTCGAGCGCCTGCTGCAGGCCTGGACCGGCGCCGATGGCGAACTGGAACCGGCCGCGGTCGCACTGGGCTCCTGATCCCATCTTGGCGGCCAGGCACCCGCGCCGTTAGGCTGTAGCCTTTCTGGCGTGGATTTACCCGGAGTGGTGCAGCGAATGATCAGGTCGGCCGAAGCCATGGCGGCACGCATGCCGTTGCGCAGGACATGCCAGTGAGCGCCTCCCTTGCGGCAGCGGAGACCCCGCGTTTCGCAGTGATCGGCCTGGGCTACGTCGGCCTGCCGCTGGCGGTGGCCTTCGGTCGGCACTGGCCGACGCTGGGCTTCGACATCGATGCCGATCGCATTGCCGAGCTGCGCGATGGTCAGGACCACACGCTGGAAATGGAGGCCGACGAGCTGGCCAGTGCACAGCAGCTGCAGTACGGCAGCGATCCGGCTCTGCTCGATGCCTGCAATGTCTACATCGTTACCGTGCCGACCCCGATCGATGCCTATGAGCAGCCCGATCTGGAGCCGTTGCGTTCGGCTACGCGGCTGATCGCCAGCCATCTGCGCGCAGGCGACCTGGTGATCTACGAATCCACGGTGTACCCGGGCACCACCGAAGAGGTCTGCGTACCGCTGCTGGAAGAAGGCTCGCGCCTGCGCTTCAACGAAGACTTCTACTGCGGCTACAGCCCGGAGCGGGTCAGTCCCGGCGACCGCCAGCGGCGCCTGGCCGACATCCGCAAGATCACCTCGGGGTCGACAGCGGAAGTGGCTGCGGTGATCGATGGCCTGTACCAGCGCATCATTGCCGCCGGTACGTTCCCGGCGCCGTCGATGCGCGTGGCGGAGGCGGCCAAGGTGGTCGAGAACATCCAGCGTGACGTCAACATCGCGCTGGTCAACGAGCTGGCGCTGATCTTCGATCGGCTCGGCATCGATACCCAGGATGTGCTGGATGCGGCCGGCAGCAAGTGGAACTTCCTGCCCTTCCGGCCGGGCCTGGTCGGCGGCCACTGCATCGGCGTGGACCCGTACTACCTGCTGCACAAGTCCGAGAGCGTGGGCTACCACCCGGACCTGATCCACACCGCGCGGCAGGTCAACAACCGCGTCGGGGAGCATGTGGCGTCGCGGGTGCTGGCGATGCTGGCCGAACGTGGTCGCGTACCAGCGCAGTCGCGCATTCTGGTGCTCGGCGTGACCTTCAAGGAGGATTGCCCGGACCTGCGCAACAGCCGTGCGCTGGAGCTGGCGCAGCGCCTGCGTGATGCCGGTGCACAGGTCGAGGTCAGTGACCCCTGGGTCGGCCCGGCGGCATTGGCCGATGAGGGCGTGCAGTGGCTGGCCGAACCCGTGGCAGGGACCTATGACGCGGTGGTGCTGGCGGTGGCCCATGCCCGCTTCAAGGCGATGGACGAGGCCGGTATCCGGTCGCTGCTGGCGCCGGGCGGCCTGGTCTATGACGTGAAATCGGCCTGGCCACGCAACGTGGTTGACGATCGCCTGTAAACCCGGGCGGCGGGCAGCGCGGTAGACTCGCAGGCAGTTGCAACCAAGGAACGCCATGCACCGGTATATCGTCTACCTGCTCGCCATCCTGATGTTCCCCATCTGCCTGTGGTTGGCCACGATCTGGCCGGCCTGGTACTGGGGCGTCGGCCTGACCGCCGCGATGGTGGCGCTGGGGACCTGGGACCTGCTGCAGAAGCGCAGCACGCTGCGCCGCAACTATCCGGTGATGGCGCACTTCCGCTACGG
>Ga0153948_1000244_pt1 | contig 29534 bp, 31 predicted proteins | sample TSNJ032MetaG_FD_104696 | JGI IMG/M metagenome (GOLD analysis project Ga0153948, IMG submission 104696) | Attine ant fungus gardens microbial communities from New Jersey, USA - TSNJ032 MetaG | ecosystem: Host-associated > Fungi > Mycelium > Unclassified | place: USA: New Jersey, Wharton State... | reverse complement strand
GCAGTGTATAGCTGGAGATTGAGTTGACACGGTTAGCACTGCAGTGGACGCTGCATCTATTGAATTTACGGGGGTGTGCTTGTATGTGACGTCATCACAGAGATCTCGGAGTCAGGCTTAGGAGCTATAAGGAAATCATGTGATGGAAGAGACGGTTTTCGAGGTAGTTGGGGAACTGTGTCATCCGCCTTCCCAGCATCAACGCATTCTCGACAAAATCCTGTTGATGTTGTCAACCTCTGGTAGAACAGCTGAGCTGTAAAGACTCACGCCCGCCCTTCATTAGTGGTACATCCATCTTGAAACACACAGTGCACCGTATGATTGGCGAGGGTTTTTGAGCAGATTGATATCGTCTGCGCTTTGGTTCTTTTGGTTCTTTGAAAGATTTGGTGGATTTCTGGATCTGAACAGAGGAAGTTGCTGATGCAGTTGCCGCACCCTCAGTTATGGACGGAAGTGGAGCTGTCTGAGAAGTCAATTTTGGTTTTGGTGCAGTCTTACGACGAGGACGAGGAGGGTTTAAGGGGCTTTGTTTCATCGGCTTCATGGTGTAACCGACGGTTCGTACCTGGCAAGAAGAGTCAAAAGTCAAATTACATAGTTTGACTGGCACTTACAGCTTGAAGTTGTGTTAATAAAGCCCCTTGAGAAATCTGATGGGCAATGTAAACTTTTGGTCTCTTGGGCTAAAAGGCGTGAGCTATAGCATGAAAAGCGAGATCAAGTGCATACTATCTTCGCTAAGGCCGCGGCATTGTCCTTATTTTGATCTTCCCCTCCAATCCAATTCAGAATCAGATTGTAAATAGCATCTGGTGCCTTCCGCAGACCAAATTTAATAGGTCGAGGAAAATTCTTATCCGGCTCGGACGGACTCGAATCGTCCGTCTTGGACGATGCTTGTGGAATCGGAAGGCGAAGAGTGAAGGAGACCTCGGATAAGCCAGAGCCATCTTTCGACAGAAGACGTGAGCATGAAGCAAGAGATCCTCGAGGTATCAACCACCGCTCATTAGGCGTTTCTTGATACTCCATTACAAGATCCCACTCTCTGATGGGCGGAAGATATACTTGCTGTTCAGTGGACAGTGTGAGTGAGGATGGTGCGCCGGAAATCTTGACGCCAGGAAGATGAGGAAGGGCAAAAGCAAAGTTTCGTATCTGTTCTGGAGTAGCACTAGGTTCAACAGCGAGCCGAAACTTGGCTGCGAAGATTGGGTTGACGGACGCCTCATGGTGGATTCTAGCAACAAGGTCTGACGATATTGTATACTCCAGTCCCCCACCCAAAGCGAGCCTGAGCTGGGTGACATCCTTATTACTCGATGAGCATGATGACGTTTCTGGTGTCGCAAACGGCATAGGGATGGATGTACTCTGTTGGCCCCCCTTGGAAGGGTAGGAGTTGGCTGCGGTCGAAGTGGGTGGCAATCGGTGTGTCGGGACAGTAGATACAGGTTGCATGTAATGTACTTCATAGAATGTGGTCTGCCGAAACTGATGTGGGCCGATGACAAGGTCGCACTTGCCCCTCGACATGATTGTATGGGGTGGTGGTGGTTCCGGTACTTTGGCACCTCGGACCCTACTAGTAAATTTTCGAAATGTGTGGTTGAGCCATTGGTCTCGAGCTGTCAATTACGGTGAGCAAAAATTTAGAGTAGAGAAATACACGGCCCACATTGACGCAACGAATGTGCAAGCACAAGGCTGAATTGCGGTGAGCAATCGGTGTTGAGAATCCAGAAGCATGAAACGATACCTGTCGGGAACAGACTTGAGACCAATATCGACGTCCGCAGTGTCGAGTTCCCAGTTTCGCTTCTTACCATAGGGAAGGTCAATCCGAGCCATGAGCGGAGTGAGGAAACCGGCGGGCTTCCATTTTTGGATAGTTACCTTAACTACTTAACCATCACATCTCATGTACGGACTTCATCTTATTCATGAATGCTCTTTGCTCGACATTGTTTCTGATAGACAGGGTTGAAAAAATTGCACAATGAGCAGTCGAGTCCGTGAGTTATGTCGTTCTTGTCCAAAGCACTGCTCCAATTTGCCAAATTAGAAAAAGGGGGCACTGTCTTCCGCCCCGTAGCGAAAGCGCGCTCGCGTGCACCGACAGTAGTTCCTTCCCAACCCTCGTCTGGCCTCTCAAATCCAAGAACAGTCTATGAAGATAATCCAACCCAACAATCCCTATCACAAGCAGACTCTTTCGTTGCACCTCCTACGAATCCTGAGCTTCAACCGATTCCTATCGTACCCCCACAGCAGCAGAATATGATGATTGATTCACTTCTTTCTGCTCATGGAATAGACTTTTCTGGTTCTCCTATACATTCTGATTCTCCTCCGGTCCTCATCAACACTTCTAATTTACCGTCTAGTTTGATTAATGTCGGACGCAATATGTCCAACTCGAGAACTATGCCTCAGCGGGACAATCGGCCACCTATGGTTTTCCCCCATCCATTTGATCTTTCTCATGAATTGGCCATGATGACTTCTGACCCTAGTCAACAGACTCCAGTCATCTTTACTCCCTCTGGCCAACCAGTCGAATTTACCAACACACCAATGCCACCTGTGTTTGACAATTCTCAACAAAACCCAACGTCTGGAAACGCATCTCGACAACAAGCTCAAGAAATATATATAGAGAAACCAAGACGAAAGAGGAGGATTGATACTGATGAGATTACCTCTCAACCGAAATCTCGTAGTACTACTCCTCGCCAAAGACGATCTCGTGGGCCATCTCTTCCGCCCTTCAATCCCAGTGTCGATCCTGGCGAAGACATAGATCCTACTGTCATAACTATGGCCACGCTCTGTAATGATACAGGCCAGGGTCGTGTCAGTAGCAAAGCTGCCGAGATTCTCACTAATCACGCGGCTTGGAAAGCCAGGAATAGAGAGAGAAGGACCCGCATGCGAGTGGCCATGGAAGCCAAAAAGTATGGTCGGCAGGTTGAACAGGAAACTGAACAGCATCCTTCAGTCCCTCTGGGGGATGCTCCCAATGATAGCAGCGAGAATGCCGGCCGAAGCACTTTGGGTACAGATGAACAGACCGGTATCGACTATTCTCAACAAATGGAGACAAGTCGCTACAATGTTCAGGTTCGGATAGGTCCCAATGGCGAGACAATTATCGATGAAGAATCCCTCGTAGTTGACCGAGCCGAGAATGAAGATACCTCGGATTACATTCACGTCGTCGAGTCTGACCACACAAAATTTGTCAATTCTGGGACCTATGGGAAGCGGTATCGCGCTTCGCGTTGGAGCGCAGAAGAGACTGAATTGTTTTTTAATGTAAGTTAGCCTTATAACCATGCTCATAAACTGATCACATGGACTAGGCCCTCTCACAATACGGAGAAAACTATGAACTTATTGCATACGTATTGCCTGGTCGTGATCGTAAATCTTGTAAAAACAAATTCAAGACCGAAGATAAGAAAAATCACGCTCGTATAAATTATTGCCTCAATAACAGGATTCCAGTCGGTGGGTCTCCTAGAACGATAATAACTCGACTTTCAACTCATCAATCTTAGACATGAAGACATTAGAACGTATGACAGGCAAGGACTTTTCGGGCCCAGTTCCCGAAATATGTGCTCCGCCTCCTCCAGTGATACAACTAGGACCATCGCAAGAGCAAGGGAGTGCGGAAGAAATTACCTCACGTGCAGCGGTAACAAAACAAATCAAGAAACGTGGTCGACCGAGAACAGCTGGAATTCCAGAGGAAGGTGTAGTAATTGTTGGCGATATAGACAATGTTTCGTTGTGAAGTTCGTGATGTGGCCTTGTACACTAAACAAAGCAGTTTCGTCCTTCTCAGTGCCAATCGATTTAATCCTAGACTAGAATAGCAAATGTGGAACCAAACTGCTTTGTCGGGCATGCAATCAATCAACCAATGCTGGATGACTTACCGTGGAGAAATGTAGGAGTGCAGTGCAATTTTGCAAACATGACATCACTGTGTCACGATTGTGTCACGTGCATGTTTTTACACAACAAGACCCAACGTCAAGGTGTAAGACCTTGCTTGTAGACAGCAGTATGTTCGGAGGTGTTGTTATGGTAGTAGTGAGAAAAAAAGAATTCTTGTATATTCATTGCGACGGGATGGATGCAGCTGGAGGTCAAATCCCCCAGTAGATCATCAACGGTAGGCTTCTGTCTAATGGGGATTGTGTTTCGCGCTACAGCACGACAAATTCAATGATTGAGATTGTAAGGAGAAACTTGATTGCACCTTAGCTTATTTTTGTTCTGCAGCGGATTCAAATAGTATTTAGCTTTGATCCGTCTATCCATTTAGGGCTAGCATCAGGGGTTGAGATCCTGACATCTAAGGAAGCGTGGGAGACCCCCCGATTTTGAAACTCAGGTCCAGCATCTCAGTATGGAGTATTTGGATACTTAGATTTCCAGCAGGAAGTCATCCACTTTTTTTTTGGGTCGACAACTTTTAGTGAAAGCTAAATTTAGGCACACATCGCTCGACGCTCTGAGCCAGAGGAACAGCAAAGCATGCCTGGATAGCGGAATTCTCCAGAGGCAGGAAGAAGTTTCCTCACCATGAACACAGAGAAGCGCAGGGAAGCTACTCCAACATATGCTAAGGGAGGCACGTGGATGTCCTACCTAGGCCACTCCACCTCTTTATGTGCAAGAGCCACTAGAGAAATCTTAAACCACGCCCCAATAGGCGAGTATAGCCAGTTCCCTCGGGAAATATCTGCATGCCCATGTGGTCAATCAGATATCGAAACTAGACGTCACATCCTCACCGATTGTCGATTCACAAAAGACCGAGCATCCCTTCCAATCCCTTCCATCTCCATGCATAGGCGACTTCATCAAATTCTTCATTTCTAACCCATCCGCTTTCACCTTCCAAACACCCAGGGGACCTCCGTGAACCCACGACGACCACCCCACGTGTCCCATGAGACACCATCCCTAGCTCAGAATGAGCCAGCCAAGTCCTCCCGAGCGAAACATACGTCCTCACAGCCCCCTGCTTCCCTTCTTCCCATTCCTTCGTATCTATGCTCAGTCTCTTCTCGTAGTACAGAGCTTGGCCCAATCGTATTGTTAGTGTTAGTTAAGGTGTGCCTTGGTAGTCAGTAGACTACCGCGGACTGTGTTCGTACACCGCGGTATAAATTGTTGATTTTAAAAAAAGCTAAATTTAGACGACCCTACGTCATTCGTTCAGCTGTTTCTCTATGCGTGCACGCGAAGTATCTCGAAGCCCTAGTTTACACTAAACCCTCAAGCCTATCAAGATGTCCCACAAGATTGTTATATGTGGCGCAGGGTTTCTGGGCAAGTGAATACAGATTTTTATGCCGCCGTCAGCTAAGGAGGGCCAGGGCAGGTATGAATATTGCTCGCCAGATTGCAAGTGTATCCATAAGTTCCTCAGCGGTCCGCCGTGTGCAGCTTTCCTCGCGTAACCCGTTGCCAATTCATGCAAAACTCGAGAAAGAACTTCAAGGAGACCGTCTTCTTCCACCCGTCACCCTTGATATAACCAAACCTTCCACTCTAATACCAGCCTTCGAAAATGCAGGTGTTATTGTGTCCCTTGTTGGACTCATGCATGGCACCCCGCAGCAATTTGAAGATATTCAATGGCATGGTGCTGAAAATGTTGCCACAGCAGCCAGGCAAGCTGGTGCTAAACTCGTTCACTTCAGCGCAATAGGCGCTGATCCAGATAGCCATATTCCATATGCAAGGACCAAAGGTCTGACAGAGATATCCGTGCTGAAAATTTGCCCTGATGCAACGATCATTAAACCAAGTTTGGTGTTTGGTCCTGAAGATGACTTCTTTAACGTATGCCTTTGTTTTTGTGAGGGATTAACGTCTAATAGGGCCGTGGAACAGCGATTCGCAAAGTTGGCGAAGTTTCTTCCGTTCTTGCCGGTCTATGGAGGCGGTAAAACGCGTTTTCAACCCGTTTATGTAGGTGATCTGGCCCGCGCAGTTGAGGTCATATCACGAATGGATCCTAGTATCGAGAGTCAGATTTCTGGAAAAATTATCGAAGCTGGCGGTCCGGATGGTAAGTATTAACACATTTCTCATGCTCTTCAACTTGGACGAATCGCATACAGTATACACATTCAGACAACTTATGGAGCTGGTCCTACAATACACAAATCGGCGCCGACTTATTATCTCGTTTCCTTTTTCGCTTGGTTATATTCAAGGTGCAATACTAGAGCAGCTTCCTCGCAACCTCTTCACCGTAACTCGGGCTCAGGTGAAAAAATACGCCTGCATCCACCGATAATGTACTGACCAATCATGATTCACGTCACTATCAGGTTGAACAACTCCAGAAGGATAACATCGTGGCCGAAGACAATCATCTTCCCTTCAAAAAGCTCATCGGGGAGGGCTATGGTCATTCTCTTCTAGAATCTTTGCTCTATCACCTCCCTCAGTATTTGCGCTAAGTGTAACAAGTAGTTTTTGGTTGGTGTATTATTTTGACTTACAGCTTCAATATCATGAGAAAGGAACCATGAGAAACATCAACTCAGAGCCGAATATCCTGCCACGTTGATATTTATCCTCACCATTCTGGGCATGGTAAATATACATCACATATATCCCCTTGGTGTATGCTTACTTACTGCCTCTTATCCTGGACTATCCTGGAGGAGCCAAGTGATGAGATAACAAGCCAGGTGGCTTATCATTGATCATAGTGGAGTAGAAATGCGGCCATCATGCGCATGGGATATAGTACCGTTACGTAACAAAAGTCTGTCTGTCGATTTCCGAGCTGACAAATGCAGAACCTTTCCAACCTCTTCTTGTCCACGAACAATGAACAAAGAACCTGAGAATTCGGGTACTGACTTGAATCTAGCTCGATCTAAAGTGGTTACACCGAATAATGAAAATCAGATATCGGACTCATCTCATGAAACGGAAGACAAGCAGCCTCTGGCCTTCGATGACAAACGTATCTTCAGTAAGAAGGAGAAATGGTTAATTGTTTGCATGATCGCATTCTTTGGCATCTTTAGGTGAATATCGAAGACCATATAGTAGAAATGTTTCCAAAGATTTTTCTCAAGTCCATTTACCGCCAATATCTACTTCCCTGCAATACCCATTTTGACGGAGGCATTCCACAAGTCAACCGAACTGATTAATTTGACAGTAAGTATGGTAGCTTTTAGTGGGCGCTATTAGGCCACTAAAATTTACTAGGTTACTATGTACATGATACTTCAAGGCATTGGTGAGTGCTTTGCATCTTTCATTTCAAGAGCCCTATGCCTGAGGGATTATCTAGCTCCTATGCTATGGGGAACACTCTCAGACACGGTTGGTAGAAGGCCCATAACTGCTGCTTGCCTCCTCATATTGGCTTTGTCGTGCGTTGGGCTCGCCTTGGTGCCGACTTCTGCATATTGGCTACTCATGATCCTCCGGTGCCTGCAAGCCGCTGGATCAGCTAGCACCATCGCCGTTGGCGCTGGTGTCGTCTCAGACATATCGACACCCGAAGAACGAGGAGGGTTCTATGGCTTCTTCATCCTGGGACCGATGGTCGGCCCTGCACTTGGCCCAGTGGTTGGCGGAGCGTTGGCGCAGGGACTTGGTTGGAGGTTCGTCTCTAGCGCATACCTGGTGTCATATCTCATCAATCAACACCGGAAGGTCGATCTTTTGGTTCATGTTCATAGCTTCATCCGCCTGTCTCGTTATAATCCTCCTGTGTGTAATAGTAATCATCTTTCCTTGCTTAGACCCTGATCTGAAGCCCAGGATAATGCCTGAGACGCTCCTTTCAGTGAGATACAAGAGAACAAGAGTTGCGAAAATCATTTACACTCCTATCTTACCGGTTGTTGGTCGGAAGCAAGAAGGGAACCGACCTCAAAGTATACCTCAGGTGGCCAAGAAGCCTTTCCAGAATCCGTTCAAACTCCTTGCAAAGCCAGATATCACACTTCTACTGGTTGCTAATGCACTCATATGTGCCTTGTACTATGGAGTTCTTGCCTCTATCTCTACACTCTTCGATCAAACGTATGGCTTGGATGCGACGAAGATAGGACTCTGTTTTCTAGCCATGGGTGGCGGAATGGCTATGGGAAGTAGCATAAACGGCAAGCTATTGGACAAACAGTATGAATCAGAGAAGAAGCGGTTTATCGAGCAGATGTCGAAAGACTCTGAAAGGCAAATTGATCCAAAGAGTCTGACGCAGATGCCAGAGTTTCCTTTAGAGAGGGTAAATTTACATGTTTCCTATAAATGTTGGAATTCAAGTCGTGTTTTCAGGCCCGTCTGAGTTTAATGCCACCCTTGGTCATCGTTCTTGCTGCTGCAACAGCCGGCTATGGTTGGGCACTGGAAAAGCATGCAAATATTGCTGGCCCCCTGATCCTTCAAATAATCAGTGAGTGTCAGATGTTATTCCAGGACTCTAAACTCAGGCATTCAACTAGTTGGCTATTTGTGTATGGCAACCATAAACGGATTATCTACTCTCATGCTTGACCTTGTGCCTGGTCAGGGCTCAGCAGTCACCGCCTGCGTAAGTGTTTCTGGATCTCCGTTCTAGAGTTTATTCATACACTTGGCGCAGAATAATCTCTTTCGGTGTCTATTAAGCGCTGTTCTGGTTTCAGTCATCCAGCTTATCTTCGATGCCATCAACGTTGGGTGGACTTACGTGCTCCTGACCGGCATAGCACTGTTTTCTTTACCTTTTATTTACATAGAGATCAAATTTGGCCCTAGGATCAGGAGGAAGCGCCTGAGTGTTCAAACAAAAAGCTAGTCAATGCGTTTTCGGGTTTTCGCCAAATCTCTTACTTCTATACAATTGGACGCTATTTAGCTGGGCGCATATTCAATGCTTTGTGATCATAAACAATTATCTAAATCTTCCCTTCCCAGTTCCCTTCTGTCAGAAAAAACTACCAAGTTAAAAAGTTATCTTTCCGGAACCAAGATCTAAGTGACTTTCGACCACGCTCTCTCGTATTGATTGGCCGCCTTAACTCGAATGTTGAGCTTCTGGGCAGCCATTAGCGGCCAGTGAGGATTTCGCAGCAATGCCCGAGCCAATAGAATAACATCTGCCTTCCCTTCCTTCAAGTAGGATTCAGCTTGTTCGGGCTCTGTAATCATCCCAACGGTACCTATTAGGAGTCCAGGTACAGCTCTCTTGAGTTCTACGGCGAATGGGACCTAAACATTATCTCATCATTACTGAACAACTTAAGGTACCATGACCACTAGCCTGATATCCAGGTTGAGGGGGAATGACTTCTGCAGCCAAATTTCCCCCTGAGCTGCAGTCAACAAGATCAACCCCAAACTCCTGCAGTCGAGCAACAAGGATTTTGCTCTGCTCGATACCCCATTGCAGCCATTTACCATCCGTGCTTTTTTCGGATCCTTCCGCCCAATCTGTGGCACTTATACGAACAAACAGAGGTCCACTCCACACTTTGCGGACTTCCTGGACGAGGGTACTGATAACACGTAGCCGATTTTCCAGAGGTTGACCCCCATATATGTCATCACGGGTATTAGATAAAGGCGACACAAAGGAGTGAAGCAGATAACCATGCGCTGCATGTATTTCAATGAAGTCAACTTCAGAAGGAGAGTGAATAGCAAATCTTGGGCATAGGAAGAACTTCACGCACATCCTGCTTTCTCTGCACGTTTAGCTGATTCAACAAAGGCCTTGATAACTTGATCGATGTCTTCCTCAGACATTGGCTTTGGATCAGGATAGCTACCTTTCTTGAATGACAGGTCACTTGGTCCATATACTGACGAAATGTGAGTCCAATGATTCGAAAGAGAACGAGATAATACCTTCTTTAGGCCACCCGTTGGCTTCCTCCGTGGCCAAAGCATTTTCCGTAATTCCTCGAATCCAAGGTGCAAGCAGAGAAGCTTTCCTGCCGGCATGGGCGAGCTGAATGCCTATCTTCGTTCCTTGAGCATGGACAAAGGTAGTGATTCGTTTGAGGGGTTCAATTTGTGTGTCAGTCCATAATCCCTATTTTTCAAGTAAACACATATAGATGTTATAGGGTGTTTTCGCATTCACTGCATCCTGGGGTGAAATTCTTCCCTCAGGAACCACCGAAGTCGCTTCAACGATGACCGCCCCAACCCCTCTAGATGCAAATCCCTAAAAACACATTTAAGCCTCAGCTAGTGACAGACGACAGAATATCCATACACCTAGATGCACGAGATGCCAGTCGGTGGCATGTCCGTTGTCAGAGCTGTACTGACACATGGGAGACTGTAGGTGAGAGATGAGCAGGTATTACTGAGCGATTAAGGTTAGTAAACTCACGACCCATATCCTGTTCTTGAAGGTTACACCTCTGATTGTCAAAGGTTTGAAGAGTAACGGTGATTCTGAATCCTAAACCTAATCAGCCACTGCTTGCGGAGAAACATGCAATTAACTTGCTTGGTCCCACAATGTTCCGATCTCAGGTTCATTCAGAGGATAGAACTCCCTTGCACCTGGGACTGGTTTGTTAGTCAGATCAGAGGGCATGGTACCTCGACGGATATCGTGAAAGTATTATCTGCCTTGAAATAGATGACGGTATCAAGATGTTTGTCAGCATGGGACAAGCGCCATTTGAGTAAAAGGGAATATTAGAACTACGATCCAATGGAAGTGTCGTTACCCAATTTCCTCATGACAGAGCTCAAGAGGATTGATCCTACAGCTGAGTATAGTGGTCATCTCCCGAAGATACAGTCCTCCACGGGATCCACCTACTTCGTCAAGCTTGGGTCTTCCTCAGAACACGAACAATATGTCGGAGAAGCACAATCGCTGAAAGCCATAGAGATTGCTGCTCCTGGACTGGCACCCAAGCTATTCTCCCATGGACAGGATGAGGGTGGGAGGCCTTACTTCATCTCGGAGTACAAAAGCATTGTTGGTCTATCTGGAAACTCTGCCAACATGCTAGCGAAGAGGCTCGCCACGGAGCTATATCAGTATAAAAATCAAGAGGGCTTTGGCTTCAACGTACCAACATTCTGTGGGATGACAAAACAAAAAAATGGGTGGTATAGAACTTGGGAGGATTGTTATGACAGTCTGATTGGAACTTTGCTGGATGGTTTGGCCGAGCATGGTTACGACGATCTTGTCAGAACAGGCGAGGAAGTGCGGGGACAGTACGTGAAGTCTCTGCTAGGAGAGTGATAGTATCAGCCTGACACATACAAGAGTCATCCCTAAACTGCTTGGTATTCTGAGTCCAAAGACTGTCAACGTGTAATCTAACTCTAACCCAGGCTACCTTAAGGTACACCCTGCCCTGCTGCACGGTGACCTTTGGGTTCGGTTCCAACATCTTAAGTTTCTTAGTCTGTTCGGTGACACTTGTCCTAGAGCGGTAATGTGGGCGTCGATTTATCGACAGGCGAGCCCGTGATATTTGACCCGTCCTCGTACTATGGGCATAATGAGGCAGAGTGAGCCAGTCTTTCCTTCATGGGGACATGCACTGATTATAATCAAGTCTCGCCATTGCTCGTATCTTTGGAGGCTTTCCACCATCATTCTTTGAGACCTATCACAAATATTTGCCGAAGACTGAGCCGATCTCCCAATATGACTTGAGAGGAGAGCTCTACAAACTATATCACTACCTGAATCACACCTTTCTGTTTGGCGTAAGTCGTCTGATGAGATGTCCATACTCTGAGCTGAGCTTTTTTCATAGGGTGGATATTCGGACAGTGCGCTTAGAATAATGAAGAAATTACTTGCAGAAGTCCCAGATCTGTAATACAGACGACTCGAGATAATTCATACCTGTTATAACACTGTCGTAACCCAAAATTTTCCCATCTTCCGAGTCGACTTTTAATTTCTCATATTCCAAACTGCGTTATAATCCATACGATATGAAGGTTGACTGTCGATGAATGGCAGTGTTTGAAGTGTTTGAGTATGTGTACACTTTTTTTTCAACAATGACAAATATATCGACGTCTGTAAAGACCATTCTGTTCACTCCAGCCATCCTAGCTTTTGGAGGTTTGAATCTTGAAGCAGATAGGCAGTATTAACAACACACTGCTTGTTCAGGTACTCACTATGGAAATGAGCCAAGGTAAGGCACATGCGTTAGTTGACCTTTTCTTGCTCAAAATTTCAAGATATCAACGCCGCACACGAAACGTATGATTATGAGGATCCCAGTTACGGTGTAGATGGAGATGACGGGTATGAGGAGATTACGCAGGAAGACTGTTGGACCGTTATTTCAAGTTTCTTTGACCAGAAGGGTCTTGTGCGGCAACAGCTCGATTCCTTCGATGAGTTTGTCCAGAATACCATGCAGGAACTTGTGGACGAGAATTCGGACCTCATATTAGATCAAGCAGATCAGCATACAGGGCACGAGACAGACATGAGTCGCCGCTATGAGATCAAGTTTGGTCAAATATACCTTTCTCGGCCAACAACCACTGAGGGAGATGGTGCCGTTGCATCTATATTTCCTCAAGAGGCTCGACTTCGTAACTTGACTTATTCTGCGCCTTTGTATATCGAGATGCGAAAGCGTGTTCTGGTAGGGCGTGAGGATCCCGACACCCCCGGTGAGGTCGCTTGGGAGGCAGAGAGGGAAGACAATCCGGATGATGTATCTAAAGCATGTCTTGGGAGGGTGGGTTCCCTAATATGCTGTGACATTTTTGGAGATAACATTGGGTGGTATAGGTACCAATCATGCTGCGCTCAACTTTCTGTATTCTTCGTGGACTACAAGACCAGGATCTCTACGACCTCAATGAATGCCCCTATGACTCCGGAGGATATTTTATCATCAACGGTTCTGAGAAAGTGTTGATTGCGCAAGAGAGAATGGCCACTAATCATGTCTATGTTTTCGCCAAAGCCCAGCCCTCGCCTATAAATTTCCTTGCAGAGATTCGCAGTGCGGTGGAGAAGGGAGGAAAGACTATCAGCCAATTCCAAGTCAAGATGTTCCATAGAAATCAAGAACGCTCGGTACGTATGCAGCCTATGATTCTCAGAAAACTTAATGATTTTGTGATTTAGTTGGGCAATGTCATGAAGGCTACGATACCTTACATCAAAGTCGATATTCCCATTTGGGTCGTTTTTCGTGGCCTCGGAGTCATCTCGGATCGGGACATCTTGGAGCACATCTGCTATGATCTGCAAGACACACAGATGTTGGAGATGCTTAAGCCTTGCATAGACGACGGCTTCGTCATCCAGGATCGAGAAGTTGCCTTGGATTTCATCGGTAATCGTGGTACAACCACTGGTTTGTCTCGTGAACGTCGTATCCGATATGCGCAAGAAATCCTGCAGAAGGAAATGCTACCTCATGTCTCCATGGCGGAGGGTTCGGAATCAAAGAAGGCGTATTTTTTCGGTTATATGATCCATCGTTTGCTCTTGGCGGCCATGGAACGACGAGAGCTTGACGACCGTGATCATTTTGGTAAAAAGCGTCTTGATCTGGCAGGCCCCCTCCTTGCCAACCTATTCCGTATGTTGTTCCGAAAGTTGACCAAGGATGTATACCGATATCTTCAAAAGGTGACTCTTGATTCTACTTTGGCATCCAATTAGAGTTCATGCATCATTCCAGTGTGTGGAAACACACAAGGAATTTAATCTCACTCTGGCTGTCAAACACCAAACTATTAGCAATGGTCTCAAATATTCTTTGGCTACCGGAAATTGGGGCGACCAGAAGAAATCCATGTCGACGAAGGCAGGTGTCTCTCAGGTGCTGAACCGCTATACGTATGCATCAACTCTTTCCCATCTGCGCCGTTGCAATACTCCCCTCGGACGTGAAGGCAAAATTGCTAAGCCACGTCAACTCCATAATACCCATTGGGGCATGGTGTGTCCTGCCGAGACGCCCGAAGGTCAAGCTTGTGGTCTTGTCAAAAACTTGGCACTCATGGCCTGCATATCTGTCGGCTCCTATTCTGCTCCTGTCATTGAGTTCTTGGAGGAGTGGGGTCTTGAATCTCTTGAAGAAAATGCTCACTCCACCTCACCATGTACGAAAGTATTTGTCAACGGCGTTTGGATGGGTGTTCATCATGACCCGGCCAACCTTGTCAAAACCATAAAGAAACTGAGGAGAAAGGATGATATTAGTCCGGAAGTCTCGGTTGTCCGTGACATTCGAGAGAAGGAGCTCAGGATCTACACTGATGCTGGCCGTGTTTGCCGGCCGCTATTCATTGTGGAAAATCAGCAGCTACTTCTGCAGAAGAAACATATCCGTTGGCTTAATGACAGTTGTGATGACGAAGGCAATGAATATAAATGGGAGCAGTTGATCAAGGGTGGTGTAATTGAGTTATTGGATGCCGAAGAAGAAGAGACTGTCATGATTTCCATGACTCCTGAAGATCTAGAGAATTCACGACTCCAGGCTGCCGGTATTGATCCTCACGCAAATGATGGAGACTTTGACCCTGCTGCACGATTAAAAGCCGGAACTCACGCACATACTTGGACACACTGTGAGATTCATCCTAGTATGATTCTCGGCATTTGTGCGAGTATAATTCCTTTCCCCGATCACAATCAAGTAGGTTTGGAATCATCTCAGACTTCAAATGTTGCTCATTGTCGACACAGTCCCCTCGCAATACCTACCAATCTGCTATGGGTAAACAGGCTATGGGCATTTACCTTACTAATTTCTTAATCCGTATGGACACCATGGCTAATATTCTCTATTACCCTCAAAAGCCTCTTGCCACCACTCGTTCTATGGAGTACCTCAAATTCCGTGAGCTACCCGCTGGTCAAAACGCAATTGTCGCTATATTATGCTATAGTGGCTACAACCAAGAAGATTCAGTCATCATGAACCAAAGCTCCATCGATCGAGGTCTTTTCCGAAGTATATACTACCGCAGTTATATGGACATGGAAAAGAAGAGTGGCATTCAGCAGCTAGAGGATTTCGAGAAGCCGACGAGAGAGACCACGCTCCGGATGAAACATGGTACATACGACAAGCTGGAAGATGACGGCTTTATTGCTCCAGGTACTGGTGTTCGAGGAGATGATATTATCATCGGAAAAACGGCGCCTATTCCGCCCGACAGTGAGGAGCTTGGTCAGCGAACGCGCGCACATACTAGGCGTGATGTTTCAACCCCTCTCAAGAGCACAGAAATTGGCATGGTTGACCAGGTTCTGATCACTACTAATTCGGAAGGTACTAAGTTTGTGAAAGTTCGTGTTCGATCTACACGTATACCTCAGATTGGCGACAAGTTTGCATCTCGACATGGTCAGAAGGGTACCATTGGTATCACATATCGCCAAGAGGATATGCCCTTCACTGCTGAGGGCATTGTACCTGACCTCATCATCAATCCCCATGCCATTCCATCCCGTATGACTATCGGCCACTTGGTTGAGTGTCTACTGTCCAAAGTAGCGACGCTCATAGGAAATGAAGGTGATGCCACCCCTTTCACGGATCTTACTGTTGAATCCGTGTCTACCTTCCTCCGAAGAAAAGGCTATCAGTCTCGTGGCCTTGAGGTCATGTATCATGGCCACACAGGCCGTAAGCTTCAAGCACAGATTTACCTCGGGCCAACGTACTATCAGCGTCTCAAGCACATGGTTGATGACAAGATACACTCGCGTGCTAGAGGTCCTGTGCAGATTCTCACAAGACAACCTGTGGAGGGTCGTAGTCGTGACGGTGGTCTACGTTTTGGAGAAATGGAACGTGATTGTATGATTTCTCATGGTATCGCTGGTTTCTTGAAGGAGCGTCTATTTGAAGCTAGTGATGCATATCGTCTACACGTTTGTGATATGTAAGTGCCCTTTGATCCTAACCTAGATTAACCTTCATTTTTTTCACTTCTAGATGTGGCTTGACTGCCATCGCTAATTTGAAAAAACAAAATTTTGAGGTTTGTTTCCAATACACTATCAGAAGTACTCGTTATTGACGAAAGGATTTCCAGTGTCGCGCGTGCAAAAATAAAACAGCCTGTTCACAACTCTACATCCCTTACGCTGCTAAGTTACTCTTCCAGGTGCCTTCGCGTCATATTATCTACGCTGACCCTTCGCTGACCAAACATATTTCAATAGGAGTTACAGAGCATGAATATTGCTGCTCGGCTATATACTGTATCTTCTGGGCGTATTCGAGATTGATGTCTGCTACCTGTTTATTAGGTTAGAATTTGTAATTATTAATACATGCCACCATGAAAATGGACTACAAAGACACGAATTATCCGTCTACATACAATTGGGACTCAAGAATCAGGTATATCAGTCATCCTTATCTCCATCTGGACCTATGAGGCCTTGACGTTCCTCGGATCGATTAGCATGTACATTTTCACCTGAAAGCCGTTCCGTCCGAAGTTTTCTGGAGGGATTTTCCTCTTCATCATCTTCATCACCAATTTCAAAAACAACATGGTCCTCGGTAAGCGAAGGAAGACGACCATTACGACCACCGACAAGTGTGGCATCATCATCATCCTCGTCTCTCAATCTCTGTCGTCGGGTAAGGGACTCAAGATCGTAATCTTCAGCATCATTTTCATCCTGAGCAATTTCATCAGACATAGCAAGACGTCTGTTGTTTGTCGATGGACGCCATAAATAAGCAATACCACCAAAAGCTACTAGGTAGAGAAGAGCCAACCAGCCGTCAAGTAGCCACCAGCGGACTTGCCACTGCTTGGCCTCAAAATCTGGAAAAAATAGGAGAATCCAATCACAACGCTGGAAAAAGCTGGGCTCACCTTCGGCCAAACGGCCAGAGAATGCGAGGGAAGAGACGACGAAGAAGATGAAGATAGTGAAAACAACAAACATGAGGATCTGGTGCAGACGCTGGAACATCCTGAGTTTAAATCGTTGTTTGCGCTCACGAAGGTATTTGATTGTTGCTAGTCACATTATTAAATGGGACACGGAAGATTTGTTCATCAAAGCACACACCACTCAAAGAGTACATGATCCAGAGGAGGAAACCACTGAGAGTAAATGCCAAAGGCACAACGAACACAAGAAAGACCAGGGCCGAAGTTGACTCAAGGGAAAGCTCAACAATCCCAATGGAGTACAAGACTGACGAAATATAAGTATTCAATCTCCTTCCCTACTTGATAGTCACTCACTACCAAAAAGGAAATGGGTGCCAGCCAAGATTTGACACTTCAGCATTGTTCGGCCCAAGGATTCTTTGACCACACTCAATCCCATGGCAACAACAAGTAGCATGAAGAACGACATGGAAGCCTTGCCAGCATCAAGGATAGAGACTTCAGGAACCAGTCAATCAGATGAGGGAACAATCGAATCTTTCACTAACCGACGATAAGAAAGACGGTTGAAGAAGTGGCCTTTCCGTGTGCGTTCAGATAACGATAGTAAGCTTATTGTATGGTTAGATAAACGGAAGCCATAACTTGAGAGTCGCTTACTCCAGTTAGCCAGCATCTCAATGACAAGAAGTCCCATGAGGCCCGAGAGATAGTTCTAAGCGATGTTCATACATCAGTCAACTGGAGGAAAGTGATCAAGACACACTTGTAATGGCAAAAGATCCTGAGAGTTCCTCCAGCAAAGATAGCCCCACACCAATCCAACGAAGGCGTAGATTGCCGACATAGCAAAGTAAAACTGGAAATGCGCAGTCATCAATCTAATGTTACTTTAAGATCTTTCAAGACGCATACGTTGACTTTGGGATAGTCTATAGCTTCCAACTGGCCATTGAAAGTATTTTTGAAATAAATATTACCTAGATATTGTGGATGAAACGGGACATCTGTCGATGCGCGAGATTTTGTAGACCTAGAGGAAATAGGCAATATAGCTGGAATGCTTGAATACGCATCTTTTTAATAGACAATTGGGATACATACCAACGCAGTAATATCCTGTCTTTGTTACATGGTAATGTATAGCTTGATTATATGTCAGAATGTTATCTGGACTGGGGTTGGGGTTTTCTCGAGGAGCGAAGCGTTGTTGAAGTGGCCCAAGAGATTTTGTAGACATGGAAGAGATTGATGCACTGTCAGAGGAGAGAAGAACGCGTGCAGACCAGAAACTAGTATCATTTATGGTCTTGCCCAGTGGAAGGTCTAGAATAAAATGACCGAGGTCTTCTTGTGTGCAATCACCCTGTACAAGGGCATCTGAGGTACACACGTACGTTTTCTGTTGGTGATTTCAATGCAAGGAGATGCGTGAGCAAAAATGGGAGCATACTGGAACTAGGTCGTCTTCATCTGCTGAATCCTTCTTTCCCAGGTAAGGCGCGTCCGCCCATTCGTAGATTACCATGGCCACTTGTCCCTGCGAGCCCTTGTCAAATGTAACTTGGATTTTATTGAGGATAGAGCTGACAGAGGGCAAAATCTCCATACCATTGATGTAGGTGTTTTCCCCAGCCCACATGCCGCTACATGTCTGTCTGGAATAATCTATAGCATACCATAAGGTCACACGCCCAAAAAAATTGGAGAACCAACCTGAGTCCGATATTGGAACCTGGAAAGCGAATACAGGAAGAATTAAGGAGAGTAGAGGAGTAAATAAGGCTGAAAATATGACTTTTGAATGTGGAGGCATGAGGAAAACGTGGTATATTTGTTATTGTTGAACTCGAAGGATGCTGTTGCCTGGGCATCATTTGTCTTCCACCATGTTAGGTGACGAGGACGTCTTCGACAGTGTGACCTGGGAGTCCCCTTCTTCTCCTGCATACGAAAACCATCTTGCCGCTCCTTCCGGCCCAGGATTCAGGCAAAGCACCGTGGACTCTGGCGACCCTCACGAGCCCAAATGGGAGGGCTATTTAGTCACTGCCGTGAAAGATCCAGTCAAGGAACTCGCTGAGACTAAAGATGCCTATGTCTCGTATGTAATAACTGCAAGAGTACGCTCCTTTCTGCCGTATATTGATTCTCCATTGAACTTTGAGACCAAGACCAACCTACCTATATTCTCCACCCCTAACCCATCTTCACGGCGGCGATTTCAGGACTTTGTTTTCCTCCGAGAGCACCTTGTTCGAGATTTTCCTGCGTGTGTTGTACCTGCCCTCCCCGATAAACACAGGCTGGGTATGGATTTTAATCATGCTTGCCAGGGCTTGCTGTAACACTCTTTAGAGTATATCACAGGTGATAGATTCAGTCCCGAATTTATGGAACGCCGGAGGCTTGAGTACGTAAATGATCATCCTCTTAATATCTTACTCACTCGATGCTAAGCCTCCACCGCTTTCTGCAAAGAATATCAAGACATCCCACGCTCCAGCGCAGCACACTTGTACGAGCATTCTTCGAGTCAACGGAATGGGTACCCCACCTTATCCTTTTGAATTTTACAATCTCTGACCTGTTCATCAGCATGTATACATGCACCAGCACGTTGCCCATCCTCCGAATTCCGAGCTATCTCCCAGTATCATTGACAATATCTCCGATACCCTCCTCAATGCTTTCTCCCGTGTCAAGAAACCAGACGAACGGTTTTTAGACATGCGTGAAGGGGTGAGCAAATTTGAGGATGGACTTAATCACACGGAGAGGCTGTATTCACGAATTAGGAACAGAACGAGCGGTAAGTCTATCGCCATAATCATTGTCTTCTCGTCTTTCAGGGTCTGAGGCTGAATGAGATGGAAACCCTGAATCTGGTGAAGATCTCACAGCAGATTATCACGACTTGGCTGTGGCTGTTCAGGGATTAGGATTTTTGGAATCAGGTATAACGGACCCTTTGAACCACTTCTCCAACACTCTTCTTGAATTCTCGGCTCTATTGCGTCATGTTGTGCGTTCTCTTATTTATCGCTGTACATTGACCTGAAATTTCCAACAGACCCATACAACTATCGATCCCCTGCTCAGCCATCTCCATTCGTTGCTGACTTACTCTCATGCTAATCGTGCTGTACTCAAGTTACGTGATCAGAAACAACTTGATTTCGAGGACCTTTCGGATTATCTGTCCGGGGTGACGAACGAGCGCGATCGTCTTGCTGCAGTGATTAGCGGACATGCTGGCAGTACAGGACTGGGTATTGGCGCTTATATTAAAGACCGTATGGACGCACTGCGCGGAGCTGACGACGATAGGAGTCGGGTTGAGAAGATGCGCAAACTGGATACCAAGATCAAAGAGGTGGGCTAATACAGGACTTTCACTGAATTCTCTGCTCAACCCAGCATAGTTACAAGACGCTGTCACGACAGCACACGAGACTTCAGATGCTTTCAGCGATGAAACACTTCGAGAACAAGTTATTTTTCAACGCGCAAAAGAAGCTGAGATGAAGGAGATGCTTGGGGACTTTGCCGACGGTCAGATCGAGTTCTACAAGGCAGTAAGTTGCGTCCCCAACCCCCTAAAGTATATGCGCTCAACATGACGATCAGACTATGGAAGAGTGGGATCGCATCATACCTGTAATACAACGGATTCGTGTGGATATTTAGTTTAATACTGGACATTTAGTTGAATAACAGCTTTGCTTCTTATTAACTTGTACTTTAGCATAGTGACCCTTAATGATCCTGAATTATTATGACTCTGTCATGACTTTATGGGCCAAACATTTCCTTCATGCGTTGTATTTTCTCCCCAGACTCTTGGACAGCCACAGAAAGCTGACGGCGTAAATTAGCAGGACAACTCACTTGAACAAGACAGACGAACATTTATGATTCCGGTTTTGACCGCTCGTATCATATGCATTTCGGCATCATCAGAAGTCCCAGGGGTTGTGTGTTGTTGCACTGCTGGAATCCAAGGTGGTGGATCCTGAATATATTTTCTAAGGTTGGTTCAAAAACTGGCATAAATGAAAGCAAACCTTGGTATGAGAGGCGGTTGGTACTGTGCCATCTTTGAGTTCAATTATGACGGTAAACGAGATTTTATCTGATGGTGAGGCCCATGAACAATTCAATCTTACTGGATGACAGGTTTACAAACACACTCACCTTCAAGTTCGAATTGACCGAGTACAGATTCGATCATATTGATCTTGATGAGGAACGAACGGAAATATTGGGCAAGTCCACCAGGAGTCATAGCATGTTCGACACTGTATTGCCATTAGCTGTTGTGGAAAAAATGGGGCAAGGCAGACGAGAATGACCTTGTATCCTTGTCGAAGGACTCGACTCGAATCATGTGCTCTACTGAGAAGATGAACCGTTCTAGAGCCACTTCTTTCTCGTCTTTGATGACCACAATTATCCGCGTTACATTTCCCTACATGTGTATAAATAATCAGACTCAAGTTTTTCAATCGATCAACTGACAAGTTCGAGTTCAAGACGAATAGCTTGGACGGCTCCGGAAATGTATTCGTTGAGAAGGGGGTGGCGAGATTGGTATACTGGTGTTTCGTATTTCTTACGACGGACAAAGAGATCTGCTGGATAAACTTGACGAACGTAGAGGATCGTATGGATAGCAACTTCGACTGTAGCGTAATGAATTTCTCCTGTGAGCGAGAAGCTGTTGTATATCAGAAACGCCTGGAACTCACTGAATTCTGCAATACCACGAACTACTTCTATTTTTTTGTCATGAATATGCCAGGATCGTTAGCGAACTAACCGTTGAGCACGTACCGTTGAAAGTGAGAGTTTTAGTTTCACTCATTTCAGTTTTTGAGAATAGACGGGTCGATGACCCTAAATGAGTTAGTTGTTCTTACCATTACCATTGGATCAGTTTGTCCCACGGACCACAAGGACACACAACTGAAAATATAGAAGAAGTGTATTTCGGTGGCCCTGGACTAACCCAGTCACACAACTCATAGATTGTGGAGACTACCTCTTCATCGACCCCTTGAACAGAGAAAAGGTCTGTCAGTCCAAACTCTCTATGCCTATAGAAAAACACATATGCTGGGACTTTACCTGGCCGGAATTGTGACGGCCTCAAGTCAATTCTGTGAAGAATAACTACTAGAGGGTAAATAAAATCCAAAAAGAAAAAGCATTTTTGTAAAGTCAAATGAGACAGTGTCCAGTCAAATCAACGATTGGATTTAGTTCATAGATTTCTTCAACATCTATGCCCATGCACGAGAGACTTGGAAGCTTTCTTCTTTAAAACATGCAGCGAGTAGCTCAAGTGCTTCTTTTTAAGAGTAGACAACACATAATTACGGTATCTCAACTGCAATCGACAGAAAAGCTAAAAATCAGTCGAGGTCAGAATCCTCGTTGGCGAATTCAATTACACATCACGAAGCTTCTATAGTAACAATAGTATATGAGCCTTTCTGATGATCAAACGTCATTAGATCCTAGTGTCATATTCACTCAGCCTCTACAGACACGAAGAAAAAAAGACTACCAGAAAAACGAAATCGATGACTAATAAAAACAAACGAACAATCAAAAATGCAATCAAAATGACGATACAAAAATAGGAACCAGGAACTTGACAACATCTCGTTCCTGAATAAGGTAATTACCCTACTGTTTGGGGATATCATCTTGGGCTCTTACTCGAGGATTCTCAAACTAGTGGAGAAATCCGCAGTGTGAAGATCGAAATTTGGTGATATAACAATCACTTTTATTTCTGCATCCTATATAATGCAACAAGCGGACTAGCGCCAAGACGTGGTCTGAGTCATAGGGCAATGGGACAAAGCAATTGAACTGTTGGGATCAATTGCTCTAAAGTAAAGGTGGATGTTTCTAGTAAAGGTAGTCAGTGTCGAAGCTTTGACGGAGAATGACATCATCTCTCTCGAAAGACATCACATCTCTCTAAATGGTAAGTCCATTAGTTAGAATTGATCCGAACCCGACTTATCCCGAAAGTACAATGATGAGACTCATCTCTCGTCCGTCCCCGGAACCTTCCACAGTAGCTCACTTGAAGTGGATCTGATTACACTTTACAACAGGGAATATGTAAGGATACGAAGTAACATGAGAGCTGAAGTATACATCATACTTCATACGGCAGACCAGTAGCGAATAGTATCCGCAGAGAATTTAGAATAGCATCTAAACTACTACATGAATGATGGAACTAGTGAGAACAACAAGGAATTAGTTCAAAAAGAACTCACAAAAAGGAATGGTGTCATTGGGAGTTTGCCAGTCTAATAGAATAGGGAGTATAGAGTATTAAGTATTTTAATCTATAACGTTCTAGAAAAGGAAAGTTAAATGGGGGACATCCTAAAACAGCTCCTGATGTCTAGTGTAAGAGTTCACCTTTGGATCTATACGTTCGGACAGCACCTATGCCCATATCCTCAGTACAAAGGCAAAGAGATAAGAACAAACCAAGCGCACCAATCAAATTTAATCATCTCATCCGCACTCGCTACTGCGCTCGAAATAAACGTTCTCGCCTCGACCCACATCCAAACTTTAAGCAAAACACTTAAATGACCCGTAAGCATATCTTTCATCATCCCCATTTGTCCACCAAGTTGCCTCAATATCGGTATCGCATGAGCGATCATGTCCATATCCGGATCCAGCTGTCTGCCAACCCCTTCCAAAACCAGAATAGACACCATCGTATTAGTGAAATCTCCTTCGAGTTTGACATGATGTTGTCTAACATGTCTGAAGATGCGCGATGAAAAATCAGGAATTGAGATTTCTCCCAAGGAAAAGGTTCTGCGTCTGAAGTCATGTACAACATGTTCAATTTTGAGGGCAAAGATCTCGGGGTCGATTGCGAGCTCAGGTGAACGTGAGCGTTCTATCATTAGTTGACCAGCACGGAATCCGTCAAATTCTACAAGGGAACGAATCAGATCGAGAAAGTTGCGTTGGTTGGTTGCATTGAGCGTTGCTATAAGACCAGCATCGAGGAAGATAAGCTCTGGGATGTAGCCAGCGTGATGAAGACGCTCGAGCTCGGCTTGCCACTGTGCAGGTTTATTCCTGAGTTCAAGGAGGGTGGAGACGACTTTGTCAGAGTCATCGGCTAAAGGATGGAGGTTTGAAGACGATATGTTGTTGGTAAACTGCCGGCGGAAGAGGTGGTTCCATATCTTATCCGGGAAGCTTAAGGGCTTGGTGAATTTGATCATGATATTGCCCGGGTGCAGGTCCGAGTGAACAAAGTTGTCAAGGAGCAGCATGTTCTGGATATTATGTCAGGTCAGTCTGGGTGAAGACGTGAAAGGGACGTGCCAAAAATGCATCTAGGCCAATGCTAGCCACCTGTTCACTGTAGGGGCCAGAACCACTTTCCAGGAGGGATTCCATAGGCAACCCATTTTTGAATTCCTCGATCAGAAGGTCCTTTGTCGACCAGAGTTTGAGGGGTCTGGGAAAGACTACAGGAAGGTTCCTATGGGCAAAATTGTTTTCAAAAACAAGCAAGTTGTCAGCCTCGAAGCGGAGATCTGTTTGCTGGCTCATCATGGTTCCGAATACTTGAACTTCTTGAGTAAGTGAAAGCCATTTCATTCCTGGGAGTAAGGACAGGGTAGAGGCGAAAAAGTGCATGATAGACAAATCGCGGGAGATGGTCTCGGAAATGTGAGGGTGAAGAACTTTGATGGCTACTGAAGCGGTGGGAACAGAGGGAGGGGAATCCTTGCAGATGGGAGGAGCGAAGGGGCTACCAGGTTTGCGACGAGGTCCCAGGTAAGAGGGAGGAATGAGGTCGTGTTTGAGGGTTGCACGGTAGACCTGCATCGGTATCAAGCATCAGGTATAGGAGTCGCGTTAAAGTACGAGCCTGTGCAATTGCCCCTGTTCCGATAGGAACCTCGTCAAAGTCCTCAAAGACGTCTTCAAATGGGCGTTGGAATATCTGCTCGATGACCTGTTTTGTATGGCAGAGAGAGTGGGGTTTTGAACGAGATTGTAAGGAAGCGAACGTCTCGCAAAGAAGGGCAGGGAAAAGATCCTTCCTGGATGCAGCCCACTGGCCCAGCTGGGGGAGCTGTGAGGATGTGGAAATGAGGCAGGTGAGGACGCTGACCTTTACAAACGATGGGCCTGCTGCCTCCATTTGGTGAACGAGAAGGCGGTACCACAGATGAAGCCATCTGTCGCTTTTGCAGATGAGAAGGATGGGACTGGTGATGAAGACGGGGACGAAAAGAGTGAGGAGGTAGATGAAGCGCTTCGCAGTCAGGATGGGCTCCCAGACGCGGTCTCTGAGAGACTGTGCAGCCCTGGAGAGGATGGAGTTGTGTGTTTGGGAAAAGGGGGGGATGAGGGCTGGTTGGGGAGGGAGGAGGGTCGGGGAGGTGAACAGGCGATGTCTGGACAGAAGAAAGAGACCGCTACCACCGGTGAGGGGGACGAGCCACAGACGACGCCGCAAAGAAAAAGCAAACAGCCGACGGCAGAACATGAAAAGTAGTGGGACTGGATGCGCAGGTTCTCGGTTCACGGCCCGGGTATCCCGAGGACGGGCCGGACCAAGGCAGGAGGAGTGAGGTGTCTCCTGGAGCGGGCCATGGCTGGGGTGCATGGGTTTGTGTGTCTTGTCTCCTCAGATGCCTATCTTCCCGGCGCACTCGCTCAGGCTGCTGCTCTCCGCGACCTCCACCCTCTCCCCCATCCTTTCCACATCATCTGTCTCGTCACCCCTGAAACCGTCACCGTCGACACCATCAGGGCCCTCCGCAGCGCATTCGACATCGTCATCGGCGTCGAGGTCCTCGCGCAGCACAACAACGACAATCTACTACTCCTCGGTCAGACCCCCCTCATCTCATCCCACCCCGACTGACCCCCCCGCTAGGTCGTCCTGACCTCACTACGGTCCTTACCAAACTCCATGTTTTTCGTCTCACCCAATACTCCAAGATCATCTTCCTAGATGCCGACGTACTTCCAATCCGTCCAATCTCCCATCTGTTTCATATCCCTCATCCTTTCGCTGCAGTTCCCGACGTTGGTTGGCCCGATATCTTCAATTCCGGCGTTATGGTTCTCTCCCCAGGACAAGACAAATTCGACCAACTCTATCACCTTCTCAAGTCCAAGGGATCCTGGGACGGAGGAGATCAGGGGCTCCTCAACGACTGGCGTGCTGGGGACTGGTATAGGCTCAGCTTTACTTACAATACAACCCCAACTGCTGTCTATACGTCCGTTCTTTCTGTCTAGTCTCCGCCTAATGCTAATGTCGTCTAGTTACGCGCCAGCTTTTCAACGCTATGGCTCTCAAATAAGCGCCATTCACTTTATCGGGCCGGAGAAGCCTTGGAATGCCATCCCTATTCGTCCCCCATCTCTGGCTGAAAATCCTGCTACCTCCTCTGCAAGCAGCTCTGGAACCACTTATGATTATCAGTCACTTGTTGACCGTTGGTTTGCCGTATACGACAAACACTACCGCTCTCAGCCACCCGCTACTTCTCCATTTCAGCCGAAGCACTACCCTTCGGTATGGAACACTCTTTCTTCTACCACTCCTTCAGCCCTGCTTTCCTCAGGCAACCATTTTACGTTAGATGATCTTCGAAAGATGTCCATTGAAGGAATGTCTGGCGCGGGATTCGACAACACATCGCCCCCTGGAGAAGGAGAGTACCGGAGTTTACCATTGGAGGGGCGGTTCGATCTCATGCGACCAAGAAAGCCTTTACTCAATGAAAGCGACGATGATTCACTCTCAATATCTGGGCCCTCACTCTCCCCAGATCTTAAGATGGAGATGGATTATTTCAGCTCAGAAAGAGATCTACCTGTGACACCTGTGCCCAGGCATTTAGGTCTACCAGAAGATCCCGATCCGGTGATCTGGCATACACTACCAGCACCCGGTCCTCCAAAGAGGTCGCTACCCACAACACCCATGACTATATCTGATTATTATGCCTCCTCTGCTGGGCAAACAAGTGACGAAGAGGATTGGGATCTTCCTGATAATTCTACTGGTTACCCGAGTTTCTTTTCATCTCCTCTTTTCCAGCAGCTTTCCACCAGTCAACCGCCTTCTCGAACTGCTTCTCAGCATCTTCACCCACTTGATCGTGGCCAGGACTATCACAATAATCAAGGTTACCACGAACACCATGGTTCTTTGCACAGTCTCGAACAAAGAGATGCAGGACAGGCTCCCGGTCGGGGCTCTCATCCGTCATCTCTTGTCCAATTGTCGTGGAATCCAGCTGTTGAGCCTCCCCCAAACAACTTTCTCCCACATTCTCGAATTCCTGCAGACACATCCTTTACCAATGCTTGGGATTTGCAACATCAAGAACATACTCGCAAGGGGGTCGCTTTTCAAACATCCTTTCCAGAGCCGTCACTTGAGCAAGGACCCCATCGTAATGCAATTGGTCATACCTCTCCGATGAGCTTTGGTCACAGCAAGGCGAAATCAATATTTCCTTGGGAGGATGAACGGCGGCTGCGTCCGAGTCGTGTGTTCCCAGAGTTGGATATTCCATCTTCTGCAAAATTCGTCGGACAGACAAATCCTATGACACCTCTTACCCCAAAGCCTCTTGACAGAAACGGGGCAGAATCCTCATCAATTCCCAAGACTCTAAGTTTTACCAATGCTTGGGACGGTGATCGCGGTATTCAGAATTACGCATCCAGGCTTGTCCGGACACCCGCGCCTCACTCTAACGTTGGTGATTGGCGAGGGACGGCTTGGGATGAGAAAGTGGAAGCCAACAGTCAGGATGGCGATGATGAAGATGAAAGGGATGAGAATGAGAATGATAGTGAAGATAATGATACAAGGCGCCGAGCGCGGACACGAATGGTTTCCGTAGTCCAAAATGCAAAAGAGGCACAAAAGCCGGGACAAAAGACATACCGATCTTCGGGTACTCAAACGGTTCCACGAGAGAAGCGTAGCCAAGGTGTTCAAAAATCCACATTGACTGAAGTGCCTGCAAATCAAACCAGTCGTCGACCATCGATTTCTGGAACGGGGTCTCTAGCTTCTGGTAGCGGATTGAATGATTTTCAGGGTCATGCTGACAGTGATTCCAAGATCCTGTTTAAGCATGGTAGATTTTCTGCTACCAATGGGATCTGGTCCCGCTCAATTAGCAGCGGATCATACGGAAAGTCTTCTCTGCCTTTGGAACATGACCGTCGGCCCCAACGTGGCGTTACTATGCCATCATCGTCCTACCCTCAACGCCTGCCCGCAGGGTCTTTACCTTCTCATGTACATGAACCTCTTACGGTGCCAAAACCTCCACGAGCATCTAGGCCGAGATTGATGAGTACTCCAGGGAAGTTTGTTCCGCCACCTAAAGCTCGTTCTTCGAGCCAGATCAACACAAACGCACCACCTGCCAAAGCGCCTTCGATATCTCAACGTTATGTATTAAATGATTTGCCTATTGGTGTCCCTCCTTCATGGATTGGTGTTGCGTCACCACCTTTGGAGGACCGTCCACCTGTAAGGAAGGGGATGAGAACATGGGATCCTGCGCGAGGTGTTGAATTGTTCAAGCGTGGATCTGAGCAAGTTCTTGCTCGATTTCTCAAGATGGATTCTTGGGATGAGAATGAGAATGAAAATGATCGTGGGGAATCCTGATTGGTGGGATTTGTTGTGTCATTTGCTATTGCTATTTTATTGTCTGGGGATGGTTTTGTATGTCACTTTTTGTTTTTCGGTGTCCTTTTATTGTTGTCCAGTATTATCTGCATGTTGTTATTTTCGTACACCTGTATACTGTGGATCTTGTTTGGTTGACATTCTCATAACGACGATCAGTTCAATGTCTAATTTTAGACATGGTAGCCAATTATAAACTGAACATCTATGTACTCGAGCAAAGGGTCAAGACTACAGGATATTGAGCAGTACAATCGTGGTCAGGCTTATTCACGATCATGGTCACGTTGCAAGCAGTGAAACAACGATGTCGAAATTCCTAGACATAGTATATAGACCGTGGAGCAAAGTGTATAGCAATCAGTGTACTATGACATCCACCTCAAACGTCTTTGAAGAACCAAAATCTGTAGAGTAGGTGAAGTTACCGTTGTCAAGCGTGATAACGAGTGCTGATGTTTTGATGCTTTGATGCTTTGATAGTTTGACCGAGACCATGGCCGGCGAAGCTCGGGCAGATGCCCCCAGCACGCATGTCTTACATGAGGTTGAGCGGAACGCGAATTTGGAGCGTCAAGCTGCAGAACATGCAGCTTCCGTCGCCAAGGTACATGCGCTTTGGAGCAGGCATTTGGGTCATGGTTGGTTAATTGATGACCATGTGTAGGCCAAGGGTCGCCGATTCACGGGTGAAATGTCGAGTTGTATGGACCAATCACGTCATGCCACAGGGGAAAATGTCGAGGACCGTTTGGACCAAGCGGTGAATGAGGGAAAGCGAGATGTGGCTGATTTGCAAGCTACTGGTGCTGTGTTGGTTGGTAATGCCAAGGAGATGGCTGCCAAGGTTACTGAATCAGCTCAAGTGTGTGGATTCTTTTCATTCGTTTTT
>Ga0153948_1000236_pt1 | contig 29953 bp, 29 predicted proteins | sample TSNJ032MetaG_FD_104696 | JGI IMG/M metagenome (GOLD analysis project Ga0153948, IMG submission 104696) | Attine ant fungus gardens microbial communities from New Jersey, USA - TSNJ032 MetaG | ecosystem: Host-associated > Fungi > Mycelium > Unclassified | place: USA: New Jersey, Wharton State... | reverse complement strand
TGACAAGGTCAGGTGATCACAGAACATTCTGGAAAAGGACATGTGACCATGGGACTCTAGGGTACAGCCACTGTAGTAGTAGTATAAATAGGGGTGCAATTTGATAGAAGAACTCCATTGAGTTCTTCCTGAACATCCATCTGGGGTGATCACTAAGAGCACTCACTGCTTATTGATAACATATATCCCTCTAGCTACAGAATGTTCTAAGGGTTAGGGTTAGAAATGTAGGAGTAGACAACTAATTAAATGTTGGGTAATTATCATTTAATTAGTTCAGGACCACTCTGGTAGATTACTACTAGTGTGTCAGGAGTATGACTTAGTGTAGTCCCCTTATATTCTCTATAAGGTTCAAGTATGTCTTACTTCTTTTATTAATATTTTCCTATTTGTACAGTAGCTTAGTTAGCACCTCATTATTGGAGCATGTTCTTTACTCAGCAGACCTCATGTCTGCCATGTACTTTTCTTATTTCTACCTCATGGTATATAGGTATATATAGTAGTAGATACTTTCCTGTATTCTCTACACTTTATCAATTGTACTATTCTCTTCCCTTTACTCTATAACTCATCCTCAAGTCTTTATTGAGTGTTGCAACCTGAGTTACTCCTTAAGATTGTAACATACCTCCAGGAGAATCCTTAGAGTTTAGGATAAAGCTCCTGGAAGTGTACTCTATAATATATATACTATTATAGTCTGTCCATCCCTGATCCTACAGTTCCATACACCAGGGTCAGGAGTCACCAAGTTGAGCTTGAGGCAATTAGATATTACATAGTAATATTTAATTGGGTGCAGAGTCACTCCAGGAGGTTGGTCTAGTATTCCAGGAATGGTATTGGTAGGGTCTCCTTACAGTGTTGGCAATAGAACTATTGAGGTAACATTTTGCTCCCTTTGATTCAACTATCATCAAAATGTTCTCTTGCTAGGCATTCCAATTCATTCTATTGAATTTGTCAGATTCTGCAAAGACAGGCATAATTCCTGAAGTGGTTATATTTGGCAAGAATAGTAGTTATATGCAATAGAATATTTGAGTATATGTAGTGGTATGGTTGCATATAAGTGTGAGAATGTTTCTACATGCATGTATGTGATGTACTTCATTGTTTTAGATATCAAGGCTGGGGTCCATAACCAACTAAAATAAGGATATGTCTACATGGCATATAAGTATAGAGTGGAGAAGAAAAAAGGTAAACTACATACCTTAGATGTTACCCAATGTGGTGAATGACTGAGGTATTTACATGGTTGTTTTACCTTATATACTTATGCTACCTGAGACACTGTAACATCATAGAATGACAATGTAAGCAAAAATAGAAAATAAAAGGAAATTACTAATCATTGTTATTTTATGTCCAAACGTGCTCATTCTATTGTAACATAGATACTCCCAAGGGATAGGCCTCCCAAAAGAAGAGCCTATCTTTGGAGGGATGGTAATGGTTAAAGGAAGAGAAGACTTTGCTGATTGCTTCCTTGTAGACATCCATTTCCTCCTTTTTTACAATAGATTATATCTGTACACTGCAAACAAATTATTACTTATATTGTTAATAAGTTGAAAATCAAACAGCAATGGTTAGATTCACCCTTTTGCTGCCCAAATTCACCCTTGTATCACCAATCCCATCCATTCTCTTGAAACACGATTCTCTTGAAACACCAGAGCACCACTTATTTCAAAAACCCAAAAGCAGAAATTTCAATCTGGCATCTCCAAGCTTGCCTTGAATGAATCTGTCCATCATCTGTCCATCCCCGGTATCTCCATTATCACTGAAACGGGGATGTACGGTATAAGATAATTATCCACTTTTCCCCTATTACTCATAAAGGCAAATAGTTACGTTTTAGGTAAAAACTTCTCTCCGCCGATACGGACTTCAGAACTGACATGAATACAGCGGCACCCGAGGACAATGAATGGCCGGAGATTTAGATAACTTTGTTTATACTCTTTTCAGAAACCATACGACAAGCGCGTGATGCTGTGCACACCCAAATGAATGAAAATAACCTTCTTCGGATAATTGATACGACCGGTGTCAAGTAGCCTAAAATAACTCATTTCTTGTCATTATGATACAGCTTCGTAACCACCATGTGTATACACGCTGCGCAACGTGGGTATCTACTCAGAGAAAACAATGGCAACAATAGGGAGTTGGGAATCTTGCTTTACACATTATTATGATCATTATGTATACAGCTGTGATGACTCCAGGCTTTGAAATCGTCGCCATGGAATTACAAATTATGACTCACAGAGTCATATGTAAAAAAAGCCATTTGAACAGAGGGCGGTGCAGATAGAGGAGCATTCCATACATTCTACACTTGAATCTCTTTGATTGTTGCGATGCAGAAAATAAGAAGTGACGCGTGCTTGTTGAGAAGGGATGTAATACGATGGTGATGGTTGACACGCAGATTAGGCTGAAAACTCAATGGTCACCAGCTCTAGGGTTTGGGCTTGCGGACCCTGCATTAGAATATAAGGCTAGAGATGTAAGCGTGCGAGGAGAAGAGGACGACGATGGTGAAATTAGTGGCGATGATAGCGAACGGCAGTGAGATGAAGAGCATAATGACGAGGAAGCTGGATATGGAAATTTACCGATCCCTGCAGCTGAATGATTCGTTGTCAGAGCGCTCGGAAATAAAAAATCCGAATGAGATGACGAATATATAATGTATGGCTCCTCATGAGCCAGCTTTTCATCGGCGTTGATATGGCGTGAGGGGTATGCAGAAAACACTGAATCTGGGTAACTTGGGGAATCAAAGACGCTCTTGGCAGGATTTGATGTGAGAGTCTGTGCCGGCTGAGATGAAATCATTGCAGGACTTTGTTGCTGGTATCTAACGGCATTGGTATTGGGGAGATGAAGATTTTTGTAGTTGCGTGACTGCCGATGCTGTGGAGGGTGAACCTGACGACTGGCCAAGATCAACTTTTGTAGTTCAGCATTAAGAGCCTCTGCAGTCTGCAGCTTCATTCTCTGCTCGTGAGGGGTATAAAGATCTGTATGGGTATGATTGAGAGGAGATGCAGGCGTGCGAGGAGATGGTGATTCGCTAGAGGATGTTGACTAAGATAATCATCAGGATGACAAGAATGCATAGCAAAGACTGTATCACATACGGGTGAACCTTGGGCTACTAGTTTCTTATCATGAAGCCAATTTGCAGGATTTCTTTTCCTCTGCAAACTCGACTTAACAAAGGCATGCCGCTCATGCCGCTGCAGCGGAGATTCTTGAAAGGGGAGCTGACGGCCTTTATCATCATATCGAGGATTTTGTGAGGATAGAATGGGACCTGAGCGGAGATATTGGGCAAGTGAGGACATGGCCGTTGAAAGGAAAAGTGGAACCAAGTGAACAGCTTATGTTCTGATCCTGCCGAACAGGTGCCGAATTCATTCAGTCACGTGATAAAAATGCTGTGGGAGATTGTGGATGTTTCTGGAGCCCTTCTCCGCCGTTACTTAAGATGTTCTCGGCCATGGCCTCCGTACCATTTCACCATGTTTCGACCATCTTCGTTCTACCGTAGTCGTTATGATCTGGACCGCGCACGTGCTCTTGCTGACCAGCGTGCCAGACGAGCCCAGTGGTTGCCGGACGAAGACGATGATGACGATGTTTACAATGACTATCGGCTTAGTCCCTACGAGCGTGCATACCTAGATGCCCACCGTAAACACGCACAAATGGAGCTGAGGAGAGAGCGGGAGACAGAGGAAGCAAGACACAGGGCTCTGGAAGAACGCAGACGGCAGCAGGAAATCGACGAGAGAGAGAAAGAACGGCAGAGATGTAGACAAAAGCCAATGAAATCCAAATCTCCTCCTGTTCATCCTCGCACCAGCCCTCTTCCTGACCGCAAAGCTCCATCTTTGCAAGAAGAATATACCAGAAAACATGTAGAAGCAGCATCTGTCCTTCAACGTTTCTTCCGCATCCGCCAATCCATTCACGCAATTCAATCTTTGATCTCCGAATTCAATGCCCTTCATGCAAGTTTCACCTACCCCTCTACAATTTCATTTCAGAATCCTTCATCCCCCTCCGCGGATGTTGTCAATGTCGCCGCTGTAGATTCTTCTTCACGCTCAGACGACATCGACTCCAATACAAAGATACCTAAATTGGCATTCAATTCTACAAACTACGGCCTCCTCGCTCACAACGATGCCCTAGATAAATTGCTAATCAAACTCGATGGAGTAGAAAGCTGGGGAGATCCCGGTGTGCGCGAGAGGCGGCGAAATGCTGTGAAGCAGATCGAAAAGGAGCAAGGGCTTGTTGAAAAGTTTTGGAGAATGAGCTGGTTGAAACATGTTGACGTTGCCTAATCGAGTTGGTTTATACTATATTCTTTAATGACATCATAATATTCACGCATTATATGTAACCTCTATAATATGTCTGAGGACCAGTGTACCAATGCGAAGAGAGCGGTTCTAGTCCAGGTTCCAGTTCATTGTCTCCGATTGATCTGCTTACAAGGAACAATGTTGTGTCGATCACTAATTGTGAACTTCCTGATATAGACAAGCAATACGATCAAATATCCCGTTTGGGATAAGTCAATAGCCATTTAATCTTGCACAACTCACTGCCTATATGTTCAACCCAAATGACGCCTTATAACAAATTGAGCAATGAGACCCTATCCTAAAGTACAAGAGCAAAACATTTTTGGATGTCACAGATATAAAATAAAGAGCAAGGAAGACAGATACGCTTTGTATTAGGGGCTAAAAAAAGGTAGCTTTTGAATCAAGAACTCACAACATAAAATAATTAAGCCGGTCCCATCCGAAGCTACCAGGTTCCTCCAGTATGAAGTCGATACCCATATTTTCCCAAGGTGTAGGCGTCGGTACTGGAGTCAGGGGGTTTTGAGTAACCCACAAGTCAACCAGGACACCAGTTTCCTTCTCCAATACCTTTATATCTGTCTCGAATCTGATGTCCTCCTCGGGTTTTGACACGCTCCAATGGCACAAAGAAATACTAACTCTTCGGAGGTGTGTAAGATCGTGTGTACGTCTCTCAATAGTGCGAGCGCTTATGAAGTCGAGTATGCTTTGTCGTGAAAATGTGGCATTGATACAATGAAATACTTCAAGCTTTGGGCAAAGGCACAGCGGACTAGGAAGTTCGTCATCAGCGCCGGGTGAGATCTGAATTAAATCGCTGAGATCTAGAACCTTCTGAGGGATGAAGCGCGATAAAATGAAATCGTTCATGGGGAGTGACGAAGAAGATGGGGATGTGCTGTTAGGGTCATTGACTGGTGCCTCGATTCCCTTCAATGATAAACGCTTCAGGTTCTGCACGAGAGGCAGAACATTCAGCACCGAGGCATCAGAGACCTCATAGTCCAATTCCTCGAGAGGATAAATCAGGCGTTTGAGGAATGAACATAAGGAAGTCAGAAAATAAGAAGACTCAGGCCATCGATTATTGAATTGATCGTTCGGCCATGAGTTGTCTGTTCGTTTACACGATAAATGTCTGAGAGTGGGTGTGTTTAGATGTTCAAGGAGCGAGCAACTGGTAGTGTCCTGGCATGACCCCACAATGATCTGAAGCGATTTTAATAAAGTCAGCGACATCATTTTCAAGGGGTTTAACGATAAATTTTCTTCGACATGAAATCCAACGGAGATGCAGCAAGATTCAAGGTTTGGTGTTGAATTCAGAGCTTGATAAACCCCAGATGGTCCAGTGATTCGTGCGCCAAGGTCAAGACCTGTAATCTTGTTCCATGGAATCGGCAGTTCCATGAAACGTGAATGTAATATAGGGAGGGAAATTGTACGAAGTGATGGTGCACTGAGGATAGATACTGTCCTGGACAACTGACAGACATCGATTGGTTCTGTGTTCCTTCTCATGGGCTGATCAACTTCGATATGAAGGCTTTGCAGCATAGGAAGGTGAGAGCCCTGGAGCCTGTCGAGAATATCCCCCCAATAGAAGTAGAAATGAGACAGAAAAACGTATTTCCACCGTCGAGCATGAGAGATGATGAGATCGAGATAAAGCTGTGCTTGGGTATTACTAGCATCTCTACTTCCTGGACAACTGTACCACTTCATTGTGTGCCGCTCACCAACAATCATAGAAATGGAAAGCGGAAGACCTCCAGAGCGTGATAGCCATGAGCTTATGGCTTCTCGCCTCGCTACATCTAGGGTATGGGAGGGATGAGTTGAGGGTGAGCCGATTATATGAATGGAAGCCCATAGTTTTGGGGTAGAATAAACGATCTGCCTCCACCTGCGGCAAACCCGGCCCAGCAGCAAGGGTGCCTCTTGATCACTCATTAGGGCATTATGAGCGGTCGGGAGGCAATGGTAGAATATTTCCTGAAGAATTTCAGGGAGAAGCCGACGGATAGGTGCAAGAAGAGCTTGATGAGATTCAACAAACGCGGAAATTCGTGCTTTCTGACAGATAAGCTCATTGTGCTTGCTCTGCAATTGTAATATCTTTTCTTCAAGTGATATGGCTCGGGCAAGGAACGAGGTCAGTTCTGTACGGATAATAGCTGTCTCTTCTTTAGTTGGTGGTGCATTTGTGTACAACTTGTGCTGGACTGTCCCCGGAGAAACCATGAGAAGAAAAAGAGGTCACAGAAGCAGATAACAAGGGATCCAGTGTTCACGTTCATTGAGCTTCTGTGATTAGGGCCGCGTGACTGAGTCGGCGGTTAGAGGAACAATCAGCGTATAGAGTCAAAAAACTCCCGCTTCTTCGTCTGAAACCTGGTAAGAATACCATTGTGCTGTCAAGAAATACCAGTTCCGCTCTCTGCCAAGTAGACCGAGTTCACCACCGTAGGATTCGTATATATGGAAATGAAAGCCTGGTAACAGATAGAACTAAATACGGTCAGTGAGTTTACATAATCAGAGGGCGTGTTTCCCCTGCGACTACAAGTTTCAGTACTTCTGAGTCAGATTCTCAGGTGGACAAACATCCATGTGCTGGACCTATTTCTCCCGCTGAACGTGTAGTTAGTTAATCATGGCTGACCGAGGAAAGCTCGTACAGCACCCGCTCAAGAACGAGCTAACGTTGATAAATATATTTCAAAAACCCTAATGATCAAACAGTCACTGAGTTTGACCTCACACCCGCGATCATAATCTTTTAGACGGTTGTATCAGGCCTGTATCATGATCGAGAAAGAAGGAATTGCAGGAAGTCGACGTAAACACAACACAGGTGAAGAGTCTCAACTACGACTGGGCCCAGGATAGGAAAAATATTTTTAGAGTGCCATCGAATTATGTCTGTTCTGTGCGCGTGGCTTAAACAATGAATTGCCGCTGTTACTTGGAAGCTATAAGATCCTGACCTTGGAACACACTAAGCATCAGAATCATTCGTATCTCTTTCTGACTTTGCTCTGCGTTTATCGACGAACATGTCCATCGGCACTTTGGCCACCTTTGCTCCCTCGCCCATTATCCCTGTCACAGACGTGAGCATGAGGAATCTCATTATATCTCGAGGCAAAAGAACTGATGGCTGTATATTGTCCAGGAGCTGATGAAAGCACCTGAAAACGCTCCCATAGAGCAACAGCGAAAGGTTGCAGCTTATAATGAGCTTCTTGAAGTCATCTATATCCACAAAATAGAACTTGAGAGTCTTGAAGGTGACCTTGCTGATATGAAGGCCGATATTGAGAGTGAAATTGAGTACCTTGCCCTCAAGGATGCTGGAGGCACTGGTTTGGAAACCCAGGAGAGCGGATCTGAGACAGCAGCTGCGGCTGCTTCCATGCATTTAGGGTCTCAAGTGCAGGAAGACGAAATGAACGCCTCGGACACTGACCCAGATGCTGCAGGAAACGTTGCTGAGCTGACCACAAGCCTGAAGAATGTTGTTGGCATCACGAAAAACACAAAGAGCCGAGGAAAGGGAAAGGGTAGACAGGAAAAGGCGAAACTGAATGGGATGTATTTCAAATATCACAGAGGCCGTCAGATCAGCCTTCATGATTATGACTATGTTGACGGAGACGAAGAGGAGGGATATTATGGAGGGAACAATAGAAGATCAACGGAGGCTTGAGTCTAGTTCAATCTCCGTTTAGGAGCCTGAAAACAAACAACTGGAATTTTCTGACAATGTATAAGTAATAGGAGTTGAATAAGAAAGGCGGCTCTACAAAATCACGTGCTCCAAATTTTGGAAATTGTCTGCAATATCTGTTGGTTGTACTACTAGGCATGTCCAGTCTCGCGGCACAGTTGGCGCAGTCTGCGTCTCTCAATGTTGCATTACTCACAGACCGCTCAAAACGAAAACCCTCAGAATCCTATCTTTTTACTGGGCGGGAGGCAGATCAATATGACTTGGATTCTATCTACGCACTCGGAACGAATGCATTCCTGAAGTTATGTTCTATTGACCATCGTTTAAAGCAGTTTGAACACGAGTTGTTCTCTGATACAGCAAGAGCTACGGATAGGACACTATTGACCAAGAAGGAGAATGAAAAGTTAAATAAATCAATTGGACAGTTCCTGAGGCTCCTAGGGCCTTGGATGTTGGATGTACCGACAGCGAGAGTGATGGAATGGCTAGTAAGAAGGTTCAGGTTGGTACGCATATTTTTGATGCGCACAACATGGCTTGACTGGTGTAGGATTCATGAATTCAATGTCGAGGATCTGCTCGCCTTGTTTTTGCCTTACCATGACACACCACAATTTGCGAAGCTGGTTACTATTCTCCACATCAAGTATGGCGGCATTAACAAGCTTTCGTTTTTTCACGCTCACATCGCCTCAGACCCAGTTCTACCTGGAGCTTCCTCCTACCTTTCAAATCTGCGGCTCAAAATGTTCCACGGGTTTCTCTTGTGACAGAAATGCTACGAAACAGTGATGTTACACGATTCGTTGTTTCTCTACTTCCTTCTGCATTGAAGGAGAATCGTTCGCATCGTGTTCTCCTGGTCTTTAATGCCGCCACCTTGCACGAATTCATTTCACGAAGTAAAACACTCGATGAGGGGACGATGGCTTGCATTCTTCCTGCTTTGTTAGAACCTTTGGAGGTTAAAAACGAGGCCTCATTGGATGCTATTGTACGCATCTCTCTATCATTCTCCTTGGTCCGACAAGCCTGAAATTTTCTCTACAGCTCGGCAGTTTCATTCTCCTATCGGCGTTGTCGCTCAAATGTGATCTTTCGGCTTCAGCACTGAAGGTCATTGTTGGGTCGATGGCTTCATGTGCATCTGCTGTGGAAACCAAACAATTCTTGAGTGCAACTATTGCTGTCTGTGAACCTCAATCTGAGCTGCAAGCCTTCTCAGGATCAACAGTCAAGGCCATCCTCAAGCTTCCGTGAGATCAAACTGCGATGTCAATTGTGTGCTATAACACTCACGAATATCTCCAGGGACATCCAAAATGCTCTCAGCAGCACTTTTAGTTGGTTTGGCTCTGAGAAGCTGTTCCGTCCTCTTGTGACGGGCCTGGTCTCCAAGTATGTTCTGGTTCCGTCAATTTTAAACAACTCAGTCATGGTCCCTCAGGCTACCCCACGAACAAGCGGTAGCCCTACTCGAATCAATGATTAGATCATCGAATATCCCTTCCTCGGTCATTGAACGCACAACATCCCTACTTATCAAAGAAGCACTCTCGGAAGAAGATTCGAGGAAAGTATCCGTTGCACGATCGCTTCTGACTATCGTTCAGCAACGATATCCGGATATCTTTGAGCGGGCCACGAAAGCTGAACTGAACGAAAACGAGGAGCTGAGGCAAGCCATTGACCAACTTTCTCTGTCAATGGTACATTTCTTTGCATGTGCTGAAATGGGGTTGATCTGATGATGTTTTTTTGCAGATTTCTACGTCATCTGGCAGCAAGGACAAGACAGACATGATCATTGCGTCAGCGAGTGCCGATACTAACGTGAGGCTCATTGCTGTGAAAGAGTTGCTTTCCTCGCTGTCGAACGATAATGATTTATCATCCACGGATAAAGTGAGGAAATCCAGTCTCGTGAAGACTTCATTCACATATTTGGAATATCAAGGAATCAATCACGTCTGCTCTCATTCCCCGTATCCAAGACTCTGATCAACAAGTCCTCGAAGTTCTTTATGGATCAGATCTCGTGGCTATGCTTTTCTCAACTAGGTCTGCAACATACATCCAAACACTCTCTGCAGTCCTTGCATCGAAGCCTAAGCGTAGTCAGCTCCGTCTCCACCTTATGTTTGTTCTCGGAAGGGTATATCCAAATTTGGAACCGAGGTTCAAGGAACAAGTTATTACAGAAATTGTGTTTCCCCTCCTTTTGTTCTCGAAACCAAGACAACATACTGCCGAAGTAGTATGGCATATCTTGGCAGAAACGATGACCGAAGAAACAGGGAAGGGGTCTGAGATGTTGAAGGGCTGTGCCGATATCGTCAAAGCTCAAAGGGAGGGAAACAATGGGAATGTAATCGAAAAGATGAGGTCTATCAACACTGCCCTCAGTGTCAAGATTGCTCGTAAATGCTAGACATCATTATAATCGGTGAAGTACTTACAGTGTGCTTGCAGAGAACATTCTTTGGTCGAATCAAGAGCTTCTTCCTATTTTGTTGTCATATATCGAATCGACAAACCATCATACACGTGCTCTCGGTTACCTCGTCGCGAAAGCCTTGCTGGACAAACTTTCTGGGCAGCGTCAGATTGACATGGCGAGAAAACTGTTAGATGGGATGAAGCTTCAAGAGATTAATGGGATTGATGATCTTCCAGCCGAACCTGATCAATTTGTTGAGGTGGGTCCTTACTCACTTTGATTGGTCTTGGTTGATCTTTCTTGATAGAGAGTAAAAGAGGTGCCAGAAAAACATGTAGTCCTCAAGCCGACCAGACAAAGCACACTGTCGTGGCTTCAAGTATCCCTTCTTGTTTCAATTTGTGGCATTCCCCCACCAGATGGTTTGGTTCTCAACTGGTTGTCTGATCAACCCCTGGTAAATTATTCAGTTCCTTTTTACAAATGTCGTGCATACACTGACTCTCTTTGAGGCCTCTACACAGGATACAAGAGGGCCAGACTATGTCGCTCTCATGCGTGCAGTTTATAACCTCGCAAATCGTTCATCTTTCCTTGTTCTTACATCCTCGCTTCTTCGTACTCTCTTTCTCAATCTGAAATCTGATGCTTTAGTATTCCTCGCTGGTATCTGGACCCGAGAACCACCGATGTCGGCCGACAACTCGTCTCTGCATGAAATTGCTCTTCGGCATGCTGCTGCATTCTTGGAGGCTCATGTACTTGAAGATGATGGGGTAGACTTTCAGACAATTGTGCCTGCCCTTCTTATAGCATTACAGAGTGCTATCGGTGGCGCCAGGAAGGCTGCTGTCGAATGTCTGAATAGAATTAGGCTAATCAGCGAGAAGAGACTAAAGAATGTTTATAAATTTGATATGGTATACGGGGATGCTAAAGGTGCATATATCAAAACCATTATGACAATGGATACTCATTACGTGATAGATACATTGCAGTATCTGGAGCAAGGTGACCTCAAGCATTATCTTGGTTATTTAGTTGCAAATCAACACCATTTCATCCATGACCCAACCTATCTTCGCGTGGCACACGCCGAACATCTTAATCTTGTTCAGAGTGACAGGAAGAAGGATGCTCGGTGAGTTATCTTACATTTTGTCAAGTTTGATTGAAACTGATCAACCTTTCCATATCTTTTTAGGTACAAGAATAAAATTATGTATTATCTGCTTTCCCACGTCAACGAGATGATACTTGACGAAACCAAAGTCAAAATTCTTGAATCACTCAGTCTAGTTTCATCGGGAGTCAAAGCCCTCAGCTTGCTCCCCTCAATCGAGATCCTCCACACCTGTCAGAGCGATGTGACATTGGCAACACTTTTGGTGTCTTCCATTGATGGCTCTTCCATTGCGCAACTGAATAACTCTGAAACTCGTTTATGGGAGATCTATGTCCAATTGTTGAAGATGTATCTCCATCCCTCTTCAGAGCCTGGACCTCGAAATGTGCTCATTCGATTGCTGGAGACTGAGTTGTTCTCAAAACTGGTTGATGAAAGACAAGTAACTATCTGCAAGGTGATAATTGGAGTAGTCTCCCGCGACATTGATGCGGTGGGTATCTTTGACACCATGCAATTCTGGGAATTCATACCTCGCACAGCAAAAATATGGCAAAAAGCTGCTTACAAACATAATAAAAAATGTTCCGCTTATTGTCAAACTGTTGAACGTATATGGCCCAACTCCAGAGGGTGCTTCACCAAGGGCGGCGAAACGTGCTAAAATTACCGAGTACGAGCATCAGTATCTTGTCCGCTCCTTTAGTGAATTGCCTTCAGATCCACGCAGAGTGATGATCCCTTATCTGAGTTAACCCTCCTCGCCGAAATTCTGGGATCCAACCCTTTGCCAGGTTCACTCGAGCTTGTATCTGCCCTGTTGGAAACTCTCAGCAAACTTATTCAGAGTCCTCCTACTTCTCAAGCTGACGCTAGTTATGTCGAGCAAATGCTAATGTCAGCCATTGATAGCGCTTCATCCAACATATCGGTATGTTCCGTTCCGCTTCTCGTGCTCCTTAGTCTCAGCCCCTGAACTATCTGAAGGAGAGCCAGAACGTGATACCAAACGTGCTCAGGTTGGATGTATTAGTGGAAGTCATTCGAGGTGAGTTTGAAATTTGAATATTGAATCCTGTTGCGCTCATGTGATCAAGTTGTCGGGAATCCTCAGACTTTTCACCAAGCTTTGTTGCTTATGGCGAGCCTGGCTCGTCTGGCCCCAGAATCTGTGTTACACAATGTCATGCCCGTTTTCACTTTCATGGGGTCTAATGTCTTTCATCGTGATGACACCTATAGTTTCCGGGTGATACAGAAGGTATGTGCATCTACCCTAGATATCTCCGTTGACCTGATAGAGAAACTGTATACAGACGATCGACGGTATTGTACCAGTTATGGCTGCTTCTCTCAGGAACGCCAATGCCGATTCCCTGGACTTGTATATCGCCTCAAGAGATTTTCTTCGAGTGTTTACCGATGCTGCGAATCATATACCACGCCACCGCAGAAATAAGTGTGTGTATTGATTTCCCGATTCTTCCATCTCATAAGCAATTATACCAGCTTCTTTATTCATCTCGTTAATGTTTTGGGAGTGGAACATTTTATATCACCCATCTGCATGTTACTTGCAGAAAAGTCGACAAATCGGATTGTCAGGCAGAGTCAAGAAGAAGCTGCTGCTACTCTTGGTTTACCGGTGATCTTACTGCAACATGTACCGCCCATAATCCGAATTTCTGCGTTTGTCGAGTTCCTCAAGGAGGTTGAACGACTAGCGATATGTGCCTCTAACCCAGCTGATCATCCCCCTGCTCTTTTGGATCATATTGTGTATGTATCAAGCCTCACCTCTGTCTGACATGCACTCAAAATTTCTTAGAGATGGTGAATCCACCGTTTCCGCTCAGACTTACACGAAGCGATCACAGGCGCTTGTGACATTGATTAACCAAGGAATACAGTCCGATACATTTGTTGACCTAGACAATTCCGCAAAAACGCTGTTGGGCTTTCTTGTTTCTGGCCTCATAGCCCTCGCAAGTGTTGATGATACCACAGCGAAAAGATTTGGCACAGTTGGCGCTGCCGCTCAGAAGACACTCAAGAAGATTCTAACAGTTATGCCCGCAGCTAACTTTGTCCAGACAATTCCATCCATGCTGGAATCGGAAGATTTGGATGTATGTCAAATTATGTATCCTCATTTGATGATCCTCAGCGTTTTGCTATAGGTAAAACTTGGTGCTCTCAACCTTGTGAGCGAACGCGTCCCAAAGATCGCAGATCATGTCCGTCAAGACGTGGCGGTAACAGTGATTGTCCTTGTGGAAATCATGATCAAGTTGCTAGCACAGGAAAATCTGTTGTTATCTACGCACTGTTTGAGGGCTTTAAAGGCAATCGCTTCAACTATGGTGTCAAAAGAGGAAGTTGCGCTCGTAGCTGCTTTGCCAAGTATTATTGGTGTATTTAAGAACCCTGATCTTGTGCTTCTTGCTTTGGATATCGCCAATCCTCTTTCGTATGTCTAAGCGTGTCAACATTCTGTTTCCAAACTGATCTATCCTGATATAGTTCAAAGTTGGGTCCAAGAATTATACCATTCTTTAGAGATATTGTGACTGCAAGCATTGCCACTCTCAGAGATACTGTTGATAGTGAGTGTTGTTTTGAACTATCCTTGCTAGTTGGACCTGGCTGATTTGTGACCAGCTTTGCCCGAGGCAGCGATAGGGGTTTTACATAGCCTGCTTACATCTCTACCTGCTTTCTGGGGCTCATACGCTCTCAGTCAGACCGTTGATCTCTATATGGACCATTGCAAGGCCAACTCAGGTCACCCAAAGGCACCCTTGTCCTCCTTGTTAAAGTCCATTACCAAGAAGGTTCCCACGAAGATACTTCTCCCAAACCTTATTGACATATGGCCTGTGGCTGCCTCCAGCCCAAATCTAGTGAGAAAACCTAGAATCTGATTGGGGATACATCTAATCAAAGGGACAGTATCGAGTCTCAGCTTATTTGGAAGTCTTGTCAAAGGCGCTTCATCATGCACCCCAAGATGCTGTTCTCGAGCATACTAAGGGTTTGTCAAACATTTTCCTTCAGACCCTTGATATGGTCAAAATGGCTGACCCATCCATGAGCAAGGTAGATTTCTCTATTGTTTTGCAAAGTTGCCTGATCAGACTTTTGCCTATCAGGCGGAAACACAAGTCATTTCGGCATTTAGAGAGTTTGTGGTTAAACTCAATGATTCAACGTTCCGTCCGGTGTTCCGTCGACTTTACGATTGGGCATTTGTACGTGAAGGAGGTATGTCGGTTCCTGAAAATATGGTATGCCTCCTCTCAGACTGTGTTAGGCGATAACCCTAGAAAAATAACCTTCTTCCATACTTATTGTGGTCTTCTTGATTTTTTCAAGGTCCGTCTCTTGTGATTATCGAATCCATCCGAGTCATCATCGTTAGCTTCTTGTTCTCATGATAGGTTCTCATGGTTCCATATACAACGTTCCTGCTTCAGGCCTTTGATGCCCACCTCAAGACACTGGCAGTATCTTCAGACGAATCCTCAGTTGAATCCTCTGCTCTCTGGACTTCTCTCATCATGACCCTCACCAAAACATTGAGCTACGATGATGGAGGTATGTACATATGGATCAAACCTCGCATGCATGTAACGACTCTGATACTGATCACTAATCTCCTATAGGATTCTGGAGGGATGACAAACTCAGACAAGTTGCTACTCCTCTGATACAACAAGTACCTCAGTGCACGAGGATGCCAACTGAGGCCAGGTCACTTTTCAAACAATGCTTGGAAGCTTTTGTAGAAAATGTGTCGGACGATGCTCTCCTAAAAAGTACTAATCTAGATTTATTGATGCATACCCGGTCAGACAATGTCAAAGTTCGTCAGTTTGCTCTTGCTTGTGTAGAAACACTATGGCGCTCGCATGGTGGGAAACTCATCGGTACGTTACTGACTTACATGCAGATAGGCAAACTAAAAAGAATTACTATTCTTATTGCAGGCTTTGCTGCTGAAACCGCTACATTCATTGCAGAGTGTGGTGAAGATGAAAATGACCTAGTTGTAAAAGAGTCTTTCCGTTTGAAAGAAGCAGTAGAGAGTGTTACAGGAAAGATAGATGGTTTATGAGAATTGTAGGTTACGAAAGCCCCAGGAGAACAGCTATTGAAATAGAGTGGAAAAAACCTCACAACTGCCATATCACAAAGAAAAAAAGTGAGATCATGAGGAGATCAATCCATGTAAAAGCGCGTCATATAAGGATAGAATGAAGCAAATGAGAAAAAAACCCTTGGAACGCAAAAGAAAAAACAGTTAATAAGGAGGGTATACAATATGGAAAATGTCATGCATGAGTTCACCGTCCATGACGTGGACGTGAAAAAAAGTCCTTTTCATGATTTGCTAATAGCCCGTTCGATGTTCATGCATTGCGATAGCAATTGTACGATCACCCCTCGCCCGCACGCATTGCTAACAAATACATCCTGTGAATGTCCCAAAAAAATCAATCAATCATTGTCCTCTTTCGAATTTGACAGTCTCTAGAAGAAAAGGAGAAGAAGAAAAAGAAACCCTCACCTTTGACAACTCTGCTGGACCTTTTCTAATTGAAGCCGGATCCGAGCACGCACGCAAAAAGGAGTGAAATGCGGGTGACCATATCTCAGGTCGTGTGAGTGACGGCCACCGGCTCTGCACTTGTTTCGTATCCGAGAACGGTGGGTCTGTCTCAGCCATTTCCCATACCGTTGCTCCCAATGACCAAACGTCGACTTTGAGTGCATCATAACTAAAACTAAACAGTAAAAGAAAAAAAAACAAACATGTAAGAACCATGTTTTTACGTCTCGGGATATATAAGGACTGACCCTCGCATCTCTGGAGCTTGCCAGAAGATGACACCGGCTGGATCCGACCTCATGGACGATTCAGTCGGCAATTTAACCGCATTTGAAAAATCGGCTGTCACAAAAGCCGTATGGTTAGCTTGTACTTTTAAAGGACACAAGAGACTTTTGAACGCACTGAGCTTCAAGATCCCGTGGCTATTCAGCAACAAGTTATCTGATCGAACATCCCGATGCGCGATCCGATTGTCCTGCAAATACTGAAGCGCAAGTAAAACCTGCGATAAAAAATAATATTCAAACTCAAAAGACCATATTGAAAAAAAAGGTTGAAACTCACGTCCAACGCAAACCTCGCAATCATACGATCATGCAATACAAGTCCGGCTGCTACCAATCCCACAATATCCGCTAAACTCCTTTCCATGAGCTCCATGCGAACCCAAAGGGTATCTTCCGTCAAATCGACATAAAGCGCATCCAACCCAAGTATATTCTCATGCCACAACCCTTTCATCAACTTCAACTCTCTTTCCAAATCAATCAATTTCTGAGCCTCCGGTACTTCCACATTCGAAGCAGAAGGTGGCGTGATCGCTATGATTTTGATAGCGACGAGCGCTGGCGCGCCTTTCTCTGTCTCTTCAGTATCACGACTCTTGACATACGGATGGAGACGAAGCTTATCAGCATGGTCTGGATCAACACGAGCTGCAAAGACGGAACCGGATTCACCCTCGGCAATCTCCTGCAACTCGACATAGTGATCTCGAGGTTCGACTGTCGCATCGATGAAAGGCGCGAGCGGATTCACAACACCTGAAAGCCAGCCTGGATATCTTTCAATCAAGGCCTTTGATGATGGCAGATCCGATGGTCCCGATGCTGAAAGTAGTATTGAATCCGCCGACACATCCGGAGGTGTAGACTCTCCACTGACGACAATCAGAGGCCGCGCCGCATATGCGGCGGAAGCAGCAGCAGCAGCATCTCCTCTCAGGACATCCCATGTACCTTGTTCCTGGTCTTCTTCTCGCGTCAAGATATGGCCGTCAGTGTCATCCTCCTTCCCAAGATCACCATCAACACTCCCATCCCGAGAAACAATTTTCATAATCACGGATTCCTTAGGCACATTACCAAACGTATCTCTAGGAGAAGGAGACGTCTTGCGATTGCAATGGGCCACAGTAAAACTCGATCGAGAAGGCGATGGTGTTTGAGTGTAGTACGAATCAAAGTCCAAAAGCGCGGTCCCAAGTCCCCCTCCAGACCCAGGATCAGTGGTCGGTGTAGGCTGTTCCTGAGACTGCGCACTGCTCAAAGTTGAATTTGTCGATGCCGAACCTGTACTCTCATCACTGCTGAATTGAGAATTGATAGGTGACGGCGGCGCACCAGAATGTCTCCTCGACCCTGCGCTAGAACCAGAACCTTTGTCAGCAGGAAATACAACACCCATAGGTGACAGTGGTGGATTTTCAGGTGAGGCAGTGCCCTCGCTTAAAACCTGCATCTGGTCAATGGGTTTGCGAGAAGAATGCTGCCATTGCTGCTGTTGTCGGTCTGCATTGACGGATGGAGCTAGCGCAGTGAGTTTTGTAACATACGCCCCTGTTCTCCGGATAACTGAAGCATTCCGAATAATCTGAGGTGTCGATTGACTGTAGCCAGTCATAGTACTCGCACTGAGAGTAGAGATACTACTTTGACTTGAATCTCTATTGGACCTTCTAGCACTAAGCTCTTCTTCGTTCTCGTCGTCTCCTCTATTCTTTGAATACCTTTCTGGAAGCAATAATGATAGGCCATCGGGCCCAGGACGTAAAGTATCTCTCTGCCTTGCATGATTTTCAGGTATACTAGAGGGAAAGGATCCGGTAAACACAGCCGATAAAGGAGCTTCCTTGAAATCATCCTTCTCCTCCATGTTTCCAAACTCATCTTTAAGCTCCAGAAAAGAAGACGAAATCGAGTGGGGGGAAGGAAGAGTTGCGGTTGAGTGTGAAGGGCGCGATGCTGATGGCCCTCCTCCAGAACCCGAAGGCAACGACTGCACCGAATCCGTATGCACTGTCGATTCTGCCGGGACAATGATGAGCGGGATCGGTTGCGTGGATGGACCGGCAACTTCTGTCTGTATTGATGATTGAGTGGTGGCCTCGCTCAATAGAGACGATGCAGAGAGAACGAGTTTACCCCAATCATCGCTATCATCACTTGCATGTAACGACAAGCGGGGAGGCCGTGAAAGGCTCTCATTTGGAAACCTTCGAAACTGTGGAGTGGAATGGGAATCTGTCGACCTGCTTCCCTGAGAAGAATTTGTGGACTCAACGCTGGCATGAGACCGACGGGGAGATGGTGGCACAGACTGTGAAAGTGAAGACACGGCGGTAGATGCTGACTTCGAAGCTGAAGCCTTTGACTGCAGGTTTCTGGACTTGATGTCTTCATGGATGTTAGTATTATTTGCATTTCGTAAGGAATTATAGGCAGGTGGAGGTGAGCTTGGGTTGGAGACTTGCATTCTGCGGGGTGGGGTAGCAGGAAGTAGGAAAGCATTGTCTGGACTAGAGCCCTGGCAGCTCAGATGAGACTCAGAGTGGATTTTAACAACAGAGATTGAGGGATTGTGAGTTGACCGTGTGGTACTGGACCATAGTTTGGAACTCGTGCTCGTGCTATTGGTCCTAGATGAATGTAACGATGTCAATGATGTCGATGTTACTAACGCATAGGGTACTGGTACATTTGTTGATGTAAGATAGGGTGATTGGCTACGCACGGATGCACCTGAGAATTTTCGCACAAGGGAAGCACCTGACGGGGTGAGCAGAGGTGATGCATTGAACTCGTTGGAAGAGGGGGTGGTTGGACGGTCGATGGGTAGAGCTTGAGCCTGACCTATCAAGGTGGAATAATGGGATGCTGGAGAACCTGGACGACTGGTATGTAGTTGCAATCGTGAGTTAGCAAGTCGTCTTGCGTTTATCAGGGAAATTTCCTCCTCTGTCAAGCCTTTATCTGCGAGGGACTTGGCCCATGAAGGCGGCAGCCCAGAAAGCCTACAACATGGTGTCAGTGAACCTAGTCTATATAGATGTATCATCGTTGCTGTACGAACTCATCATCTACGTGTACATTATGCTTGAAAAGCACTGAGTACTCAAACAGAACATGATATAGATGGATACACACTGAAAAATTACTAGGCCAGGAAACCCCCGGGTCTCCCTGGTCGACTCCATGCCGCGTGGGTGGTGAGGGGACATCGGATTGTATGTTCTGTGAGGAAGACTTGGACCGTAAGCCAAAGCTCAGAAAGCTCTTCTTTTTCTTCGGAACAGCCTGATCAATGGGGATGACAGAGAGCTGGGAGGCAGCTGAGGAGACAAGAGACATGGTCGACTGGCAGGAGGCAGGAAACTGTCTGTGATATTGTAGGAGGGGCGACTGTGGAGGAAGAGAGAGGGAATCTGGGGACAGGGAGGACGGTGATCTGTTCTGTGAGTGGTATAAATCCTTTGGAGGCGGTGGCGGCGGCTTATCCTTGCTGTTGAGCCTGAACATCTTCAACGTCGAGAATCTCGATGTTTTCAGGTTCCCGGTGCTCAACGACGCGCCGCCGCTGTTCGCCATAGAGAGCTTAACCTGGGCTATGTGAGCAGGAAAATAAGCATAAATGGGGATTGGGAGGATATCGGCACTGGCCAGACGACGGCGTACGATGGATGCTGTTGATAGGTGTGATCCGGGAAATTTGAGTCCCTCTGGATTATTCAGTCGCTGAATGCTCCGTGGCTATTGTACTTTGTCGCTGCCTCAAGCAGGGGGAGAGAGGGTCGTGGTTGCCGTTGATGACGATGACCACAGCTGCAAACTTCGAGCAAGCGCGCTTGCCTGCCTTTTGGGGATATTCATGTTTTCGGCCATCACGGACTTGAAAACATTTCGAGCAAAAAAACTCACCTCTGACATTGTTTGCCACATCCTCTCTTATAGCCTTTGCTTTCCATGGAACTACTGTTTAACAGATAAAAGCCCTCCTTCTGCTCAAGGCAACGAAGCAGGATGCCTTCAATATAGACAATGCCTCGGTGATGCCGACGTACTTGAAGAAATCTAGCTTCATTTTAAAAAATATGACGCCCAGTTTTGTAGTCTGCCAATACTCCCTCTTCATCTCCGTTTCATGCACAGATGGGCCCATCTGCCTCCACGTCCCCTGTTACGGACTAGTTTACTTAACAAGGTAAGCACCGGCTCGTGACTCATTCCTCCTGACCTCCGTTCTCCCAGCTTCATTCCGTGATTATATAGCCGCCACTGGGCTGATTCTCTTGCAATTTCGGGAAGTAACATTCTTGCTTCATCATTTTTTGTACTTTTCATTCCCGCAGAAATGACATTCCTCAATGACTTGCCGTCGGTCACCTCTCTCGTCCTTTGCGCTTTTAGCGGTCTGAGAAAACATATATTTTGACCCTTTGTGATGCATCTCCCAAAGTAATCCCTCAAGTCACGAGAGCGGCACAGATGCCCTGCTCCTCGTCGACTCACGAACTAGACTATCTAGGGCTAGGGCTCGGGTCGAGGCCCTTTTGACTCTTTCTCTCCGATGGGGCGTCGTTCATATCTCGGATACGTGTCAGCACCCTCTTTGAATGAGCTAGTCAACCGAGTTCTGCCGTTCGTGATCACGAAATTGGCCGCTTCGCACACTATATCCACAGAGCATCCTGCTTGTCAAGTCCTAGATCATCTCCGGATTTCGGTCTGGCTTTATGTAACGTGCATCCTCCCGTTTCCTGGATTTTATTGAATGCCTCTTGACTCTCAGAATGGTCAGAGAACTTTTATTAGTCTTCTCTCGACCATAACCTGCCGCTTGATGCCTGATGCCTGATTTCATATCGGAATCTTAACTAATGTCTACTTCCTATTCAACCGAACCATTTGTCAACCAACCAACTACTTCACTTTCAGTGTGGATTCTTTTGGCTTTCGAAGCAACCTAGTCGCTGATCCAACCTGTCTTCTCGGTCGCCTGTATGGACACTAGTGAACTGTGAGGTCTTCTTCCAGAGGCTTCTCGCTTTGATATTGGACTCTTTGTATAGTCTCACGACGTAGCTGCTGATTCGAAATCCTCGCGCGCCAAGTCTTTGGGTCTTGAAACACTCATCAATGGACGTCCACAAGCCACTTGATTCAGTTTTCGAATCATGTTGTCTCTCAATGAAGGACCTCAGATGACTAATCCGTGCCACGCCAAACGTCACATAACTGATGGAGAAAAAAATAACTTATTGAACAATATCTCAACGCTTCAACTTGGTTCTAACACCTCGCACGACGCAGTTTGCCGACGGCTTCATGTACTATCTTTTGATCACTTCGAACTCGCCAGATGTGACGGCAATAGAAAAATTATCCCACCGCGCTCGACGTCACCGTTCATTTTACCCTGATTGCACCATCTATTACAGAACCCCTTTAAGTACTCATTAGATGATGGGTTAGAACGCACCATCGTCCTGGGTGCGGTATGCCTAAGACTGTTCCAGCATAAAAGAGTGTACGTTCCATCGCAAAGTGGGGTGATTGATGATAACTGGGCTCGAAGGTCGTTCTAGCGATGGCTTGATGATGCAAATAAACCCTTTCGGAGCCAGTACGTGTTCGACCGCGGAGAGTAAAGCACTTTGGTTGTTATCTTGAGGATAGCAGTTTCTTGCTTTCGATTATCACCTCGCTGGAGATTTGACAATACAATCGATTTATGGTCCATCATAGTGGGACATTAAGACGACTATTTATCAGGGCTTGAGTACACCTTCTTTGCATCAGTATCGCAACTCCTGGATATTCGGAGCACGTCCAGAGCTCTGTAGCGTCATCCATCAAAAAATCCCAATAATCGAATATGAAGCCTTAGGGCCCCCAAAGCTCCTTTCAAAAAAATCCGTGAAACGCAAACAACTCCAAGCGTGATCAGACAATGACGTTTTCTAGCCACGGGGATGATGTCCTCCACAAAAATCATGATCGACAGAAGATCGTCCAAAACAAGGTATCAGAATAGTGACAGAGGCGCATCAATATAAACTCATTAAGCGCCGATTGATCCCACGCCAGCGAGTGCTTAATAGTGAAAGTGGCCTCATGATGACGTATGTAGATGGTATTTTGTGGTTATGAAGAGATGATGAGTTCCCTAACCCCCTAATAGTATGAGTTTTTTTTACGCTGGGCTCTCTCTTGTTCCTTGTAGCAGATAGGTTAACTCAAGCCCACACCGACCGATGCGCAAACACTGGTAGTCGATAGTGATATATTTTTTTTTCCTGCGATGGCGATACTGATCCAAGAGTAAGGGATGATGATTGAGATGGAACTAATGACCACGATTGTCTCCACGCCAATTCATTCCCTGAGACTACAATTGTAAAAGCCAAACATGACGATGAGCTGCTCACAGGGACCACCACACCATGACAAAAAAAAGAAAAGATGAACACGAAGGTTGGACGACACGCATCACAACTCACCATCCCAACGCAGCAAATCGCCTTACCCTCCACACCCCTTAAAATCATCGTCCGGCGAAAGAAAGGAAGTTAGCCTTAAACAAAAATGAGAGCTCTAGATCTAAGTAGAGTGACCCATGATTTATCTCGACGAAGATCGTAATGAACTCTTTTAAGATGGCAGATATGACTATCGCCACGAGAACTTTTTAGGACGCTGGTGCCCTGATTCATATAAGTACGTCGATGGCGATGGCGATACTGATGGCGACTTATTGATATATAGCCTTTAGATTATTGAGTCCCTGCTCATATGAAATCGTAGGTCCCACAGGAACCGAAAAGATCCAGAAGCTATGCTTTTGCGAGCCCGGATATATCGCACTCTGACTGCCAAAGGTTCCGAATAGCCATGGTAATTAGGAGAAAAGTTGAGGGGGAGGGGGGGCAGTGGCTGTTTTCGCTTCGATGGAAAGACGCTATAGAGGTTCCTTGTTGGTATTCGAAAGGGCTAGGAAAAACAAAAGTCATACTTGGGAGGGCGATCTTGTTCGAGAGTGTGTGCGATGACGTCGACGATTGGAATGAAAAAGATTTACACTCCGTAATCACAACTCGGATGATGCTGATGCCGATCATGAGAAGCTGGCTCAATCTACCGCCAAACGGAGAGTGAATACCGAAGAGCATTTGAGATATGGGTGAACATTAAGCACGCGCATAGTGAGGTGCTGTAGACCATTCCAAGGCATCCGGTGTTGAATGTTCGCTCATCGTTTGGAAATGTGAAAGAAAAAAATTCCTGATGCTTTTACTCTCTTGTTGGAAAGGAAACGGGCGATTGAATTTTAATCGTAGGACATGATCTAGCATGAATCGGCTTAAAACTTAATTGCTGACAGAAGATTTGATGCCTGCCTCGTCTCAAAGCCTCAAGCGAGGAATTAAGTACCCTGGGCAAGAAGTTTCAAAATACGATTTCGCTCAGAGTAGCTTCGTTTGTCAGAGTCGATGCCTCTGACTGTCTCTTTTTCCGTGGAGGACTGAAAAGCACTCGTGGATATCTCCACTCAGTTGGCTGATGATTCGAACAACTGTTTACTTATAGAAGTTGCAACGACGCGTAGATTGTCAGCCCCTCTGAACCGATAGACATCGAAATCGTGATTCATTGAAGTTCAGCGCCCACCTCAGTGATGGTTGATGTTCATTTGAGCGATTCTGTATAGGTGGAGTGATACTACCCAAGAAAGGAATAGTGGCTGAGAAAGGTACCCGTACCCGCGAAGAGAAAGATGTCACACAGTAATACGTGCGATACCCTGCTAGCAGTGGTGGCAGACATTGTATCATGGTTCAGCCTACGATTTGGACAATAGGCCTCGGCTGGTATGACTTTGTTCAAAAGAGTTGACATCACGAAGTATGTGTGTGTGATCTAGAAGTGGACCAGTGAACCGAATACTCATTGCGAGAAACCTCGTAACCCATCGGCCCTGCGCCACAAGCATCACGATGCTCATAAACCAAATAGCTACAATAGATTAAACTAGCTTTCTTTTTGGTCTCTCCATAAACCTGTTTACGAGAGAACCTTCGGGGATGTACCACCTTAGGTCAGCATTTTGCATATTGGTAGTTAAAATTCACTTGGGGAGATTTCATTTGATCTCAAAAAGCATATCTTGAGCCCTCCAATGAGTCAATACGTTGTTCCATTCTACTGGAAGCGGTAGAAGTAGACACGGTACGGCATGAATGTCATCTGGGGCATATCAGCTACTACCTGAGTGGAGAAAGGAAGCTGGAAAGGGAGGGAGTTGATCAGGAGTTTCTACGTCCAAGAGTTGAGCTGAAGGAGGAGAAAAAGCGGGGAAAGGTCCCATCTATGGAGTTCTGGCATGACAGAATATGGAATCATTTTCAATTGATCTCCGGCACATTAACGACTAATAAGTGTCAGACTGGGGCAAAATTAAGGCCGGACGATCTCGATGGTCAGTCAAATATTCGAGATACATAAAAATGTGGAGGACAGAAGCAATCATGAGTCATTCGCTCAAGGTAGACACTAGAACGAAAAGTGACAATGGAATAGAATCTAGCCTTCAGCAGGGAACGGTCCGCTCTCCGCTTACGTCAGCGGGCTTAAAATGTCTGGTCTTCGGATTCAGTCTTCCTCTTCCTCTTACACCCGAGTCTTTGATTCTTCTTTTCTCCGTCGCCGTTCACATAAATCTCCGTGACAGGTAAATTTCCGTCTTCTTTCTCTATTACATAGTTTTGACTTTCTTCAAACAGGCAATTATTCCCACTTTGAAACACATGTGCTATGCCTCTTCGCTTAGGAAATGAACTCGAGGGTGCAATCCACGTCTTATATCCCCTTTCCGTGTCGCGGAACCTCAAATTAATCAGCTGTACCTTTTTTTTCCTCGGCACTGTTGGTCTTCAGATAATGCCTTTGTACCTCCATCGTTCTTTTGTCGGCGCGTGGTTCTTAGTCACCAGCAACGTTACGCCTCGAACTGTTCTGTCACACAGGGCGAAACTGCGGACGTAGTCTGGAGCTTTTTGAGCTCAAAGCCAATCGGCGAGCCACTACTACCTTCGTTCTGCCGAAAGACTCAGCCAGACGCTCGTCAATGGCACGGGGAACTCAAATCTGGATCTACCGTCAGCAACCCTGAGATTCGACGCCTGGATCTCCGAACAGGTAACAGTATCCTTTGATCACTATCTGCTGACCTGGCAAGAGGCAACACCGAACTTTGAGCTGTCGCGATCTCCAAACATGCCCCGTGGCAAACGCCAATATGGCATGACGGCGTTCATCGTCATCTTCTTCCTCTCCTGAATTTTGAATTCTGTGATACATCTACGCACATACAAACGTATGGACACAACCTTAGAGGGATATCAAGTTTTAATATCCGCGCTGGCGTGGTCTATAGCTAGTTTGTTCAATGGGGAAATGAGCAACTACCCTCAGCGAAGTGTCTACGTCAGGAGCTCGTGAACGGAAGTTCAAGCCGTGTCCCGATTTGACTTTTGCGATAGCCAAGGGAAAGGCGAGAGAAAAATGCAATTTCGAATTTATGGTAAAGGACCACGAGTATATAAGGTGTAGTCGTGGATGGGATTGTTATTCTCACAACCCCCTGTAGTTTCTTCACGGCAATTATCAAGCCATCTGTCGTTCTAAACATCTAAATTGCTACAGCTTTTACTCCATCCCTGGAAACTGCAATGAATTCTCCGAATACATCACTGTGCTCTTACGAACCCTTTAGTTGCTATTGCAAACATCCGTCTGCAGACCATGCCCTCATACCTTGTGGACATCCCAATGACCGTCCGATGGGCCATCCACTGTACTCTGTCGATGATGCTCTACACTATGTCTGGTGTATCCTGTGCAAGACATGGTGTTTCAATCTGCGGAATGACTGTCCATTGAAGCTGAATGGAGGCACGAAAACCGGCGATAATGCGCAGGTCGCCCTAGCTCCAGAGAACAAGGACAAAAGTACCTGCTCCCGGCTGTGAACGTTCGTGCAGTCCTCGTGTGAGTAATCTTCCAGAAAATTCATTGATTCAGACTCATGTATTCGTTCACCCTACAGTTATCATTCCTTTCCATTCTTTTACGACGCTCAATCTTTTCACCGATCTCGACTTTCCGAGTGGGCAGCTCTTCGCCACTTGGTACATATCATGGAGTTGCCCTCCATTTCTTTCCTGCCCACCGTGGTGCAGACGGATGCTCCGTGTGGGCTTCAATTATTAAACACATGGATAGAGCACCGAGACGACGAGAACATCATATTTCATTTCCGCCTTAACTGATGTTCGAGGCGGACATTTTTTTTTCGTCTTGATTGTCTTTTTTTTATCTTTTCTCTCTAGATCTTACTTTGTTTAGCTCTAAGTCTGGACTCGCTTGTTATCATACCATCTCTTTTTTAGAAGTTCTCATCCTAGGGTTTTATGCTTCCTTGCTATCGATAAACTGATCTTTTAGACAGCTATGACGCAAATCCTTCAATTGTTTCCGAACGTCTATAGACCGATCAATAGCGCTTCATGTAACTTCAGACACGTATGACATGTACAGAAGGTCCTTCTATACCAGGACTGACGTTTTGAATCACCGTCGCGAAATCCCTTGATCCTTGATGCATTGACTCTTTTGATTCGGATTATCGATATAAGCTCATGGGGCCACAGATAAGATCATGAATGAACGTTTGGAACTTCTCGAGACATAATTTATAGGCCCCAACTATCTGCTTACCAGAGTACAAAGAGTTCGACGAGACTGAGTTGCCAGGCGCTGTTTTTTGTTAGAGTAACGGTGATCTCGGTATCTTAAATGCTTTTATCCAGGATTCATTTACTTTTCGGGGTTCTCCCGACGGGGATTTAAACACCGATGACGAGAGGTTATTTCCCGATCAAGGCCTGATTTTCAGATGTCGCTTCTCTTCATGTTATTCTGTCTATCAATTTCCCAAGAACCATGACCTCGAAAGCAATCAACAGATGGTAAAATTAGCGAGAGAGATAGAGATATTGTCCAATGTCCCGTTCGGTTTTTAAAGAGATGCGATTGAAAATGTTCGGTACCGGATAGAATCGCGGACTTACTAGACTAGGCTGGTGAAGATCCACGCTATGATTTTTGCGAGGCCACAGAGCGTTCACTCGTAGTAACATGCTGTTTTCTTCACCACTTGGACTTTGGCCTCTCTAAATCAGGAGAGGGGGATATTTAACTGTTTCTTCCAAATCGGACACCGCATGTTACGTCTTCTCAACGACGATTTGATTCGTGCCGTTAGTTCAAGAAGTCCACAGCTGAGAGGAAGATGTATTCATTTGAGGCGCTTGAGGTCTTGTCGAGTTACCCTGGTGAGCACTTGTAATTCTTGCATCCGATCAAGAGATAAATCATTTGAACCCGTTAGATTTGCGAATTATTTGGACTTTTCACTAATGGATTTGATTAAGAGTCAACACAGATTTTACCTTGCACAGGAAGACGGACGAACGATCCCAATCATATAGGAAAACGCAGCACCTACAACCGCGATGTGTGGACGCCTATGTTACGGACCATACGGTCCGTTTTAGTCTATATTAGGAGCTAACTCTGTTTGGAGAAACTCGATGAGCTCCTCTTTCACGGCTTCACCTTGACGCTCAACTTTTTTTTTGGACTTGTATTCCATCCTCATCGATTTCACCTTTCCAATTCTTCAGCTTTATATGGAAAACGTTTGGATGATTGAATGTTTGACAAACGCGCTCACGCATGAGGTGTACACTCTTTGCGCGTATGATTTGGCAGTACGAATGTCCTTAGGGTCTTGAGAATAACAAATGTTCTTGAATCCAGAAGCTTCTTTTCATAATCGTGGCTTGATCTTCCTAGAGGCCTTATTTCAGGCGTCATTCATACGGTCCGTTACCAAAGGGCCTAATCGTGGAACGAAGGTCCTGCCAAACGCGTCGTTTATTCTAGGTACCGTTCTAGAGGGCTGAAGTAACACATTATGCTTCGAGATGTTACTTGACCTGCTCAAAATGACTTTGTCTGCTTCTCGGTTGAGGGGAACGGCCGCGCTCAACCAATACTAGTCACCGCACACGGAAATGAAGATGTTCAGCTTCCACTACCTACTGTTCAATGATATTCGGTTGTTCGCGCTGCTTCGGTCAGGCCTCTAGAAAGAAAGTTTTCGTGCTGTGCATGCCGGAAATGGGAGCGATCATTTAACCTTTTGCAGATTTACAACTTGTCGCGGTAGTGTATGCTCTCATTAGGATGACTGTCTTGCTAAATTAACGCTCTTCTCGTCCGCTAGTAGTGCAGGCATGAACCGGGCGCAGCTATGGCTGACATCGCAGTAGCTTGTAATATAATCCGTCTTTAAAGCGGATAGCGGAGAACTTGCAAGCGCGTTGACCCGACTAGGGGACTGTTTCTAGAAGTCTCTTGGTCCTCCTGTTACGTCAAATTGAATGAAAGATCGCTGTATTCTTGATTTCTGGGTATGTGTTACTCGCAAAGTGGTTTACGCAGTTTGAGCAGATTTATGACGCTTTGTGTCCGTGATACGAGGTCGTCATTACCTCATGACGACATCTCTACCAAGCTAGGGTGTGTGTAAGTTGAAGTGATGAATGGTCATGCAATAATGACCTAAAACATACCGATTCTTGATGTACGAGTGGTGGCGTACTCTAGTCGTACCATGAATCTCGCTTTCTGACAGGTTTCTGTAGATCCCCCGTGGAGATATCTCTTCAGGAAAGTCTTTAGATCTAAATAATGCATCCGTACGCGTTTATATGTGTATACAGAATTGCAATGGTCATTTATCATCTTTGACACTGTTGTCATCTGGTATTCAAGGGACTTTCTAGTGCTATGATCTAACTGACCAACCAACAATTTGGAAAGACCATATCAAAGTCATGACAGTAATTTCGGGTATTTCCGAAAGCAGGAACTTAAAGAGGGTTTTGTGAGACCGTTTGTTGTCATGATAGGTGGTGAGACGGCTCGAAGCAACGTTCTCTTGGGCGCAACATTCCTCTGTGACATCCAAATACAATTGGATTAATGAGTACAGTGCGAGTCCCCCTTGGGATGGTAATATCGCCTGAGTCTCGAGACATTTTTGAATCGGCTGCCCGCGAGCGAGACAAACGTTCGAGAAATCAATACAAATAATTTTTTCCGTGCATTCATTTCATTGACCGAGCCAGGTTTCGGATAGCTAGTTACCCTTCTCTTGATGTCATCCACGAAATCGACTGGGTGCAGATATTTCACCTCAGAAGAAAATATGTGGC
>Ga0153948_1000233_pt1 | contig 30111 bp, 25 predicted proteins | sample TSNJ032MetaG_FD_104696 | JGI IMG/M metagenome (GOLD analysis project Ga0153948, IMG submission 104696) | Attine ant fungus gardens microbial communities from New Jersey, USA - TSNJ032 MetaG | ecosystem: Host-associated > Fungi > Mycelium > Unclassified | place: USA: New Jersey, Wharton State... | reverse complement strand
CGGCGGGATCAATCGACGATAATGACATTGTCGAGGGGCGTGTGGATTATGTCGCCAATATGCGGCGTGAGGTGCATGAGGAAACCGGGCTTGATCTGGCCGATGCAGAAGGCGAGGTGCGGCTCAATCTGGTAACCGGCAATCGCAGTATTGCACTGTTCCGCCGTTACCGGTTTGATGCGCCATCGCGGGAGCTGGTTTCCGGGATCGAAAATTTCGTGTCTTCGCAGGCGGAACCAGAGCTGGCCGAGATCATTCCGATAACGGGAGCGGGCATGATGGGTGATGCAACGCCGTCTTATGTTCGCGCTTTTGCCGATTGGCATTTCAGCCATTGAACAAATAAGCCAGACTTGCTGATGACAGAGCCGATAAATTGGCTATGCTCGCACTGAATTCTATAAATGTGATGCTTGAATATAATTGTTGAAGACACTGGTTCTGGTTTATTTCCGGAAAAGTGTCGAGGGGAGAATGAGGGATGAGTGAAGCCGCTGTTTCCGGCCGTTTTTATGAGGTTTTCGACGTTTTCGCCGAGAAAGCTCTGGCTGGAAATCCGTTGGCCGTCGTTCATGACTGCGAAGGGCTGAATGACGCCCGCATGCAGGCCATCGCCCGCGAGTTCAATCTGTCCGAGACCGTTTTCATTTTTCCACCTGCCAATCCCGCCCATGAAGCTGCCGTGCGGATCTTTACGCCCGATTACGAACTGCCTTTCGCCGGTCATCCGACGGTGGGTGCGGCCGTTTCACTGGCGCGTCGCCGCAAGACAGGCGACGAGGCCGACCGGCTTGTTGCGCTGGAAGAAAAAGTTGGCATTGTACGCTGCGGCGTCATTCTGGGCGACAACAGCGCATTCGCTGAATTCGATCTGCCGCGCTTACCGGAAAAGGTCGATGTGCGGGTTGAAAAAGAAGAAGCCGCCGCGGCCATCGGGCTTGGAACTCACGAGATCGGTTTTGAGAACCATGTGCCGGGGGTCTGGAGCGCGGGGACGCCTTATCTGCTCGTGCCGGTTAGCAATCTCATTGCCGCGGCAAAGGTGTCGATCGATCCGGTCTTTGTCACCGAGAGTCTGCCGCATGTCGATGGCCGCCCGCTGCCGATCTATGTCTATTGCCGCGAGACGATCCTCTTCAACAGCCATTATCATGCGCGCATGTTCGTGACCGGTGCGAATGTCTATGAAGATCCGGCGACGGGTTCGGCAGCCGCCGCCTTTGCCGGAATGATCCAGCAGAACGACAAGCCGGTGGATGGCAGCTCGCAATGTTGGGTTGAGCAGGGCATGGAAATGGGGCGTCCATCGCTCATCCGTCTTGAACTCGACGTCAATGGGCAGAAGCTCACGGGCGCGCGCATCGGCGGCACGGCGGTCAAGATTGCCGAGGGCCGACTGTTCATCTGACGCGATTTGTTTTCGCGCCATTGATCGCTGTCAAGGCAATCTCGCTGCCCTATGTATTAGGAGTATTGAGAGAGCTTTTTCAGGAGACGACGCGCCATGATGATCAAGGAAATGTCGGACTACGATCTTCGGGAGATGATTCAGAATTCGCATGTGGGGCGGCTGGCTTATATTCTGGACGACCGCCCTGTTATCGTGCCGATGAGTTTCCGGTTTAATGGCGGGTCGCTCTACTCCTTCACCACCGACGGCCAGAAGACCGCCGCCATGCGCAAGAACGATGCTGTCTGCATCCTGTTTGATCACATCATATCGCGCACCGAATGGAAAACCGTCGTGCTGCACGGTCGGTATCGCGAGATCGCCCGGGAGGACGAAAAGGCGGCCATCGTCAACATCATGTCCGCAGAGCCGACATGGTGGGAACCGGCCTATACGAAGACCGTCACGAAGGACGGCGGCACGCGCAAGCTGGAGCCTGTGTTCTTCCGGGTCGATGTCGAAAGCGCCAGCGGTCACCAGACAAGCTGACCGCCGCGATTTTCTATCAGATCGAGCCTATCGAACGACGAGTACCGGAACGGTGCTGCGCGTGACGACTTCATAGGTCTGGCTGCCAAGCAGCAGGCCTTTGAAACCGCGTCGTCCGTTTGAAGCCATGACGATGAGATCGCTGCCCAGTTCCGTCGCGGAATCGATGATGGCCGTCGCCGGGTGCTGGGCAATTACATGCAACGTGTGGATTTCTGCACCGTTTTCTGCTGCGAGTTCCTTGGCGCGTGCCAGTGTCGTCTCGGCGAAGTCTTTCCATTCCTGTTCGAAACGTTCGATGAAAGCAGGACTGTCGGTCCAGCCGCCCGGCAGGCCGGAAACGGAATAGGGCGCGGTGACCGTCACGACCGTGACCTTGGCCCCAACGGCTTTGGCCAGCTGAAATGCATGCACGAGACCGCGCTCTGCAAATTCCGATCCATCGGTCGTGGCGACTATATTCTTGTACATGAGCCCTCGCTTTTGAAAATTCTGCTTTAAGCTAGTGCCTAAAATGACCATATCCAAGCCTTGGCCGTATTGTTTGCGGATGGAAATGCAAAATCAAAAGCGGAATGCCTATGCCTCTCGACATATCGCCGTCCACGCACTCTCATTGTGATGCGTTTCAGGCAAGCTGGATCGCGACGGTTCTCAATCTCGACTGGCCGTCGCGGGCATCATCGAAAATCGAGAATGATGAAGAACGAATCCGCCGGCAAAAGCAGGAACTGGTGAAGCTGTTCGACGAAGCGTCGGAACACGGAATCAATGCCGTGGTGTTTCAGGTGTCCCCAGCGGCGGATGCATTTTATGCGTCATCCTATTTGCCGTGGTCGTCCTATCTCACAGGGACACTCGGCAAGGATCCGGGCTTTGACCCGTTGCAGTTTGCCATCGAGCAGGCGCACAAGCGCGGTATCGAACTTCATGCGTGGCTCAACCCTTATCGGGTTTCGATGGACGTCAAGGCATCGACGCGTAAGGAGCTGAAGAAATCATCCAAGGATTCGCCATCGAGTGTCTACAAGACCCATCCATCATGGGTGGGTGTGTCGGCGGATCGCTATGTTCTTGATCCGGGCATTCCAGCCGTGCGTCAGTGGGTAACAAATATTACCGCCGAGGTCGTCCAGAAATACAATGTCGATGGGATTCAGTTCGACGATTATTTCTATTACGAAACCGCGTCCTCGCCTCTTGATGACGACAAGACCTACGCCCGTTTTGGCACACGCTTTGCCAGCAAATATGACTGGCGACGCTACAATACCTATACGCTGGTTCAGGAAATTTCCGACAAGATCAAGTCGATCAAGCCGAAAGTGCGTTTTGGCATCAGCCCCGGCGGTGTCTGGCGTAACAAGGCTGATGATCCGTTGGGTTCGGCCACGCGGGCAGGAAAGACGAACTACGACGGCGACTTTGCCGATACGAGGCGCTGGGTCAAGGACGGCCTGATCGATTATATCGCGCCGCAGGTCTACTGGTCGTTCGACCGAAAGGCTGTGCCATACGACACGATTGTCAAATGGTGGGCGGATACGGTTCGCGGTACGAAGACCGATCTCTATATCGGCATGGCGCTTTATCGCGCAGGAACGGCCACCGCATCGGAACCGGGCTGGCAGGCAGGTGGCGGCTTAAGTGAGATCAAGCGTCAGCTGGAACTCAACCAGTCATTGCCAGAAGTGAAGGGCAGCATCCTGTTCCGGCAGGGGTTTCTGTCAGAACCGAAGCTCAAGAATGTGTCCAGTTATTTGAAGAAGAGCTGGGGTAAGTGCAGTCAGAAATGATGCATTCCTGCGGTCAACTTTGATCCTAATCAAAGTGCGGCTCGTGCAAAGTTGCTAATGCTCCAGCCGTTGCCGGTTTCCACCAGAATCGGCGACCCGGGATGCCCAGGCCCTAAAAGGCATCCCGGCATTCATCCATCTGTCGAGCGCATATCAGCGCGATCTTCCGTACCGCCGTCTTCGGCAGCCAGCGGGTGCTGTCGGCGTTGCCCCTCTATTTCACCAAATCGGCACCCGCGCTTCTCATTCGCTCTGAATTCAGTAGAAATTCCCAAAGAAGTTGCGAGTATTTCAGCACTTGTTGATTCAGGTCAAAGCAATAGAAAATCGGGGCCTGTATGCAGGACCGCGACGGCATTTTCTTTATCACGCGTTAATTAGCATTTGCTGGTTGCCAACTTGCGCAGTTGTTCCATATCCTCAACCGAGTGGTTCTCCGGTTATTATCGAGCGGGGCGGTGGGAATGCGAACAGCCTAACAGGTGAGAACCATCTGCCAATGCTTTGAATTAATTCGAGAATAATGCCTGCGTTTTAGAGATTGCAAAGAGGGTGTTTCGCATGAGTTCCAACCGCAAGCAATGGATTGTGGCTGCAGTGGTGGCGGCGCTGGCCGTTGGTGGTTACTATGCCTGGAAAGCCATGAACGGCAGCGGGTTGCCCGACGGAATTGCCTCGGGCAATGGCCGTATCGAAGCGACCGAAATCGATATTTCGACCAAAAGCGCCGGGCGAATCCGCGAAATACTTGCGAATGAAGGTTCTTTCGTCAAACAGGGCGAGATCCTTGCGCGTATGGATACTGACCAGCTTGAAAGCCAGCGTGCGCAGGCGGAGGCACAATTGCGCCGGGCGCAGATCGGCATCGAGACGGCGCAAGCCCTTGTCACGCAACGCGAAGCGGAATTGGCGGCCAATCAGGCGACGGTTGCCCAGCGCAATGCACAGCTGGATGCCGCTCAGCGGCGCTTGGCCCGTTCGCAGGCGCTGACCCAGTCTCGAACCGTCTCCGAACAGGTTCTCGATGATGATCGCGCCAGCGCGCAGGGTGCGCAGGCAGCGGTCGAGGCTGCGAAGGCGCAGCTTGCGGCCAGCGAGGCAGCCATCAGTGCGGCCAAGGCGCAGGTTGTCGATGCGGAGGCATCGGTGGAAGCCGCCAAGGCAGCAATTGCCAGCATCGTCGCGGATATCAACGACGCCACCTTGGTTGCGCCAACCGCGGGGCGTGTGCAGTATCGCGTTGCTCAGCCCGGTGAAGTGCTTTCGGCAGGCGGTCGCGTGCTCAACCTCGTCGATCTGGGCGATGTCTATATGACGTTCTTCCTGCCGACCGCGCAGGCTGGCCGCGTCGCAATCGGTGCCGAGGCCCGCATCGTGCTGGATGCCGCACCGCAATACGTCATTCCGGCCACGATTTCCTTCGTTGCCGATGTCGCCCAGTTCACGCCGAAGACGGTTGAAACCGAAGAGGAACGTCAGAAGCTGATGTTCCGCGTCAAGGCAAAGATTCCGCCGGAGTTGCTTCAGAAATATATCCAGCAAGTGAAAACCGGGCTGCCAGGCATGGCCTATGTAAAGCTCGATTCCGCTGCTGAATGGCCGAAGAACCTCGCGGAAACCGTAAAATGAGTGAAGCTTCGGTCCAGTCTGGGGCGGGAGACGATGGCTTTGTCGTTCGCGCGAAGGGCGTAAAGTTGTCCTATGGTGTGGCACAGGCGCTACGCGACGTGAATCTCGATATTCCCGCAGGGCGTATGATCGGCCTGATCGGTCCCGATGGCGTCGGCAAATCGAGCCTGCTTTCGCTCGTTTCGGGTGCGCGCAGCATGCAGGAAGGGCACATTGAGGTGCTGGGCGGCGATATCGCCGACCGGAAGCATCGCGAATCCGCCTATCCGCGCATCGCCTATATGCCGCAAGGACTAGGCAAGAATCTGTATCCGACGCTTTCGGTTTTCGAGAATATCGACTTTTTCGGACGGCTGTTCGGTCATGACCGGCAGGAGCGGGAACGGCGCATTGCCGATCTTCTTGCGCGCACGGGCATGTCGCCCTTTGCGGATCGCCCGGCAGGCAAGCTCTCCGGCGGCATGAAGCAGAAGACAAGCCTCTGCTGTTCTCTCATTCACGATCCGGACCTTCTGATCCTCGACGAACCGACCACCGGTGTTGATCCCTTGTCGCGTCGCCAGTTCTGGGAACTGATCGACGATATCCGCAAGGACCGGCCGGGGATGAGTGTCATCGTTGCGACGGCGTATATGGAGGAAGCGGAGCGCTTCGACTGGCTTGTCGCGATGAATGACGGGCAGATATTAGCGACAGGTACGCCGAAGGAACTTCTGGAACGCACGGGCACCCCCAATCTGGATGCTGCCTTCATTGCCTTGCTGCCAGAGGAATTGCGGCAGGGGCACAAGGAAATCGTCATTCCACCACGTGGGCCGGGTGCCGATGCGGAGATCGCCATTGAAGCCGAACATGTCACGGTTCGGTTCGGCAATTTCACGGCGGTTGATAATGTGAGCTTCCGCATTCCACGCGGCGAAATCTTCGGGTTTCTGGGCTCCAACGGCTGCGGCAAATCCACGACCATGAAGGTGCTGACCGGACTGCTGCCAGCAAGCGATGGCATTGCGCGCTTGTTCGGGCGCGAGGTCGATCCGAAGGATATCGATATCAGGCGTCGCGTCGGCTACATGTCGCAGGCCTTTTCGCTTTATTCAGAGTTGACCGTTCTTCAAAATCTGGAGCTTCACGCCAAGCTGTTCGGCATGGAGCCGGAACTGACGGCGCGACGTATCAAGGAACTTTCCGAGCGTTTCGATCTGGCCGGTGTGATGGATGAACTGCCGGATTCCATGCCACTCGGTATCCGCCAGCGCCTGTCTCTGGCAGTGGCGCTGATCCACTCACCGGATATCCTCATTCTCGATGAGCCGACTTCCGGCGTGGATCCGGTGGCGCGTGATGCTTTCTGGGAAATTCTTGCCGATCTGTCGCGCAAGGACAATGTGACGATCTTCGTCTCGACCCACTTTATGAATGAAGCGGAGCTGTGCGACCGCATTTCATTGATGCATGCGGGCAAGGTGCTGATCAGCGACACGCCAAAGGCGATCACGGCAAGCCGCAATTCGGCGACGCTTGAAGAAGCCTTTATCGCCTACCTGACTGAAGCCATCGGTGAGACGGCCCAACCGGCTTTACCCGTTGCAGAAGAGACGCCAGCGCCGGTTCAGGCCGCGACGGGCCACGCCAATCCTTCTTCAAGCTGGCTTCCCAATCCGCGCCGCATGCTCGCTTATACGCGGCGCGAGGCGCTGGAGCTGAAACGCGACCCGATCCGCGCGACGCTTGCCATTCTGGGCACGGTGATTTTGATGTTCGTGATTGGTTACGGCATCAATCTCAACGTTGAAAACCTGACATTCGCCGTGCTTGACCGCGACGATACAACGGTCAGTCGCGATTACACACAGCAGATTGCCGGTTCGCGTTATTTTACCGAAATGCCTCCGATCACCGACTATGACGATCTCGACCGGCGGATGCGCAACGGTGAAATCAGTCTCGCCATCGAGATACCGCCGCGCTTTGGCGCAGATATTGCGCATGGGCGGCCTGTCGAGGTGGCGGCGTGGATTGACGGCGCCATGCCAACCCGCGCCGAAACGGTGCGCGGTTATGTGCAGGGCATGCATGCCAACTGGCTGACGCAAAAAGCGCGCGAGCTTTATGGCAATGCGGCGACGGTGGGCAATTTCAATCTGGAAATTCGCTATCGCTACAATCCCGACGTTCAGAGTCTGGTGGCGATGGTTCCAGCCGTCATTCCTATGCTGCTTTTGATGATCCCGGCCATGCTCGCGGTTTTGAGCGTGGTGCGCGAAAAGGAACTTGGCTCCATCATCAATTTCTATGTGACGCCGGTGACCAAGTTCGAGTTCCTGTTCGGCAAGCAATTGCCCTATATCGCGCTGGCGTTCCTGAATTTCCTGATGCTGACGGCCTTTGCGGTCTTCATCTTCCAGGTGCCGTTTACGGGCAGTTTTCTCACCTATGCGGCGGCAGCGCTGCTCTATGTCATCATCGCGACGGGCATGGGGCTGGTGCTTTCCACCTTCATGAGCAGCCAGATTGCGGCCATCTTCGGTACCGCCTTGCTGACGCTCATTCCCGCGGTGCAATATTCCGGCATCATCGATCCGGTTTCGTCATTGCAGGGTGCGGGCGCGTTCATCGGCAAGATTTATCCGACGACCTATTTCGTGACCATCTCGCGCGGGGTGTTCTCCAAGGCGTTGGATTTCGGAGATCTTGCCGGGTCGTTCATCCCGTTGCTGATCGCCATTCCGGTGCTGATGGTGCTGGCTATTCTCCTTCTCAAGAAACAGGCGGGCTGAGATGCGGATAGCCAACATACTTCAGCTCGGCATCAAGGAACTGCGCGGTCTCGCCCGCGATCCGATGCTTCTGCTCCTGATCGTCTATGCGTTCACGCTGGCGGTCTATACGTCCGCCCGAGCGCAGCCTGAAAACCTCAGCAATGCGGCCATCGCCATTGTCGATGAGGATCAGTCGCCGGTCTCCAGCCGTATCACTGCCGCTTTCTACCCGCCTTATTTCGTGCCGCCCAAGCTCATTTCGTCCTACGAGATGGACAGTCGCATGGATGAGGGGCTCGATACGTTTGCGCTGAATATTCCGCCGAATTTCCAGCGCGATCTGCTGGCTGGGCGGTCGCCGACGATTCAGCTCAATGTGGACGCAACCCGCATGAGCCAGGCTTTCACGGGCGGCGGCTATGTCCAGTCTATCGTTTCCGGTGAGGTCAACGAGTTTCTGAACCGCTATCGTGGCACGGCGGATACGAAGGTCGATCTCAATTTGCGATCTCGCTTCAATCAGGATCTGAACAAGAGCTGGTTCGGCGCGATCAACAATGTCATTTCGTCGGTCACCATGCTGTCGATCATCCTGACCGGCGCGGCGCTCATCCGCGAGCGCGAACACGGAACCATAGAGCATCTGCTCGTCATGCCGGTGACGCCTGTTGAAATCATGGTCAGCAAGGTCTGGTCCATGGGGCTGGTCGTGCTGGTGGCTTCGGCTTTTGCGCTGGTCTTTGTGGTGCAAGGCCTGCTGGCCGTGCCGGTTTACGGGTCTGTCCTCCTGTTCCTTGCCGGTGCCGCATTGCAGCTTTTCGCAACGACAAGCCTCGGCATTTTCCTGGCGACGGTTGCAGGCTCGATGCCGCAGTTCGGCATGTTGCTGATGCTGGTTCTGATGCCTTTGCAGGTGCTTTCAGGCGGCATGACCCCGCGGGAAAGCATGCCGGATATCATCCAGAACATAATGCTGGTAGCGCCCAATACGCATTTCGTCATCTTGGCGCAGGCAATCCTGTTCCGGGGGGCGGGGATCGGCGTGGTCTGGCCGCAGTTTCTGGCCCTGATCGTGATCGGCTCGGTGCTGTTTTACTTCGCCCTGCAACGTTTCCGGGCGTTCTTGCGCTAGAGCGGTCGGAACCGCTTTAGCCATTTGTTTTCACGCATTATCCTACGCAAAACCGCTGCGCACTTTTGCTGGAAATGCTCGAACCAAAGCCTTTTGAAAACAACGCCCTGAATCGCTTCGTTGAGAATGCGATTCAGGGCGAAGCCTTTTTGGCGCATTGCCAATCCGGGTCAGCCTTGCTAACGCTCAAAACAGGAAACGGTTTCGCTGTAAAAGGCGGATGAAAAGGGAACGCGGTGAGGCCATCTGGCCAATTCTGCGACTGCCCCCGCAACTGTAACCGGAGAGCTATCTTCCATAATCGCTGAGGCGATTAAGCCACTGAGTGCAGACGCATTCGGGAAGGCGGAAGAACAGCGGCGACCCGGAAGTCAGGAGACCTGCCGTATCCGGTCACCTAGTTTCGACACGGGGCGTGTCGGGGCGCGGCTTTCCGTAGCGGTGACATTGAACAAATGTTGCCGCCGGAACGAGAGACGGGTTTTCCCTCATTTCTTCGACCTGCGGTCAGGCGACGCTGCCTTGCAGGAGAAGACCTAGGTGCACATTTCAAGATTATCGATTTTACTGGCTGCGGCTTTTGCGGCTGTAAATCCGCTCGACGCTTCGGCCCAAACCGCCAGCGCCACGGATGATGCCAGCGCAGGCGTGGTTCTCGACACGATTGTCGTCACGCCGCTTCGCCGTGCGACGTCGTTGCAGCGATCCACATCTTCTGTCACGGTCATCGATACGGCTGAAATCGAGCGCTCGGCAGCACCCGACCTGCAATCTTTGCTGAAAACCTATAGCGGCGTTTCGATCAGGGCAAATGGCGGGCAGGGGTCCAAGTCGGACATTTATCTGCGCGGTATGTCGTCCACGCAAACGGTCGTGCTGGTCAACGGCGTGCGTTCTGCCTCGGCAACAGACGGCACAACGGCGCTGGCCAATATTCCACTGACCTCCATCGAGCGCATCGAGATCGCCAAGGGCGGTCATTCGGCCCAATATGGCGCTGATGCGATGGGCGGTGTCATCAACATCATTACCAAACAGGGTGGAGCCTGCGGCGAGCGCTCATGGTGCGGCAGCCTGACCACGGGCGTCACTCATCCCTGGGGCGGATATGCATCCGGCTCGATACAGGGACAAAGCGCTGCTGGTGTCGATTATGCCTTTGGCGCGGCGATAACCGGCACGCAGGGCTATGATTTCACCAGCCCTGATGCGTTTGGGCATGAGCCGGATCGAGACGGCTTTCTGCAAGGCTCGTTCAACTTCTCGCTTGGAAAAGACTTCGACTGGGGCAGGCTCTATGCGGACGGGCTTTTGAGCCGGGGCCGCAATCAGTATGACGCCACTGCTCCATACGCGAATGAGGCTTACAGCACTGCGTTCACGGGAAAAGTCGGTACGCGGATCGATCATACGGATGACTGGTCTTCGACGCTTGAGTTCAGCAGCGGCATCGACAGTAGCCGCAATTTCCGCAAGGGCGTGTCCGGCTCCGACCGGTATGAAACCAAGCGCTATGGTGTCTTCGCTTCCACGGAGAAAAGTTTCGAAACGGGTAAGGCGAAACACGTTGTCACCGGCGGTGTAGAAGCCTATCGCGAGACCATCGATTCCACTGTCGACTATGACGAGACGGGGCGCAATCTGGCGGCGGTGTTCGGCCAATATTCTCTGGAATATGAAGCACTGCGCGTGGATGGCGGCGTGCGTTACGACCACAACCAGCAGTTCGGCGACGTCACGACTTATAATATCGGCGCGAGCTATGAGATTATTCCCGATCTCGTCGTACGGTCCTCTTATGCGACCGGCTTTCGTGCGCCGACATTCAACGAGCTTTATTATCCGGGCTTCGCCAATCCCGACCTGGAACCCGAAAAGTCGCGCTCCTATGAAGTGGGGCTGAACTGGCAGATTTCGGCAGCGACCAGCCTCGATCTTGCGTTCTATCGCAACGAACTGCGCGATGCGATCATGAGCACAGCGCCTTCCTATCTGCCCTATAATGTGGCCCGCGCGCAGATTACGGGCTTCGAGGCGACACTGGGCCATCGCTTCAATGACCAGTGGGGTGTGAAGGGTGTGCTGGACTTCAAGCGTCCCATTGATGAAGAAAACGACACCGATCTTGCCTATCGCGAACGTTTCAAGGCGACCGCCGAGGTGAACTATACGCCGTTTGAGGGGCTCGACCTGACGGGCCGTGTCTTTTACGGCGGTTCGCGCTATGCCGATGCGGCAAATACGCAGAAGCTCGGCAGCTATGTGACCGCTGATTTCGTGGCGCTCTATGCCATCGACAAGCAGTCACAGCTGAAGTTTTCGGTCGAAAACATCTTTGACAAGGACTACCAGACGACCTCCGGCTATATTGCGCCGGGCCGCACCTTTAACATCGGCCTGACGCGTAATTTCTGAGGTTTTTTCGACAGATGACGAGAGCGACGATCCTTGGCAGAAACTGGCTTCTGGCGCTGGCAGCCACGGTTTCGGTCGCTCTTTCATCTGCCGAGGCAGCACCACCGCAGCGCGTGGTGTCGATTAATGTCTGCACCGATCAACTGGCTATGCTGCTCGCTGCGCCGGGGCAGGTGCACTCCGTTTCCTATCTTTCACGCGATCCCCAGCTTTCGGTATTGGCCGCGCAGGCGGCGAAACTGCCGATCAATCATGCGCAGGCGGAAGAGGTCTTCCTCATGAAGCCCGATCTGGTGCTGGCGGGCACGTTTTCATCGCAGGTGACGGTCGATCTTCTGCGCAGGCTTGGCCTGCGCGTGGAACAGTTCGCGCCAGCGCGCTCCTTTGACGATATCGAAACACATCTGCAGCGCATGGGCGCATTGCTGGGGCGCGAAGAGCAGGCGGAAGCACAGGTCGCTTCCATGCGGGCAGGGCTTGCGGCAATTGAAAAGCCGCAGCACCACAAGACCGTCGCACTCTACTTTGCCAATAGTTACACCTCCGGACGCGGCACGCTGATTGACGAGGCGGTCAAGCTTGCCGGGCTGGACAATATCGCCGACCGGGCAGGCGTTAACGGTCCTGCGACGCTGCCTCTGGAAATGCTGGTGATGGAAAAGCCGGATATGCTGATCCTCAGTGCGAATGAACGTGCACCGGCGCTGGCTTTCCAGAATTTCCAACACCCGGCCTTGCGGGCGATAGAACGCGAGGCAAAAGCAATGACGCTACCCGATAATCTGACCGTTTGCGGTGGGCCGTTCAGCGTTGAAGCGGTGGCAAAACTTAGCGAGGCGGCGCGTGACTGAAAACGCTCGTTTCGTTCTTTTGCTTGTCGGCCTTGCCTTGCTCGTCGCGGTCCTCTTCGCATGGTCGCTGCTGACTGGGCCAGCCAATATCGGCGTGAGCGACAGTCTTCGTGCGCTGTTCAGCGGCGAGGGCGACGCCATCGTGCTGGTCATGCGCGAGATCCGTCTGCCGCGCGCCTTGCTGGCACTGCTGATTGGCGCGTCTCTGGGCCTGTCAGGGGCGGCACTTCAGGGCTATCTGCGAAACCCGCTGGCAGAACCGGGATTGCTCGGGGTCAGCGCTTCGGCTTCGTTTGGCGCAGTCATCGCCATTTATACGGGGTTGTCTTTGCTGTTTCCCTTGGCCTTACCGCTGCTTGCGCTGGCCGGTGCATTCGCGTCCGTGTTTCTCGTCAAGCTTCTGGCTGGGCGCAATGCTGGAACGCTGGCTGTCATTCTGGCTGGTGTCGCTGTGACCAGTCTTGCCGGAGCACTGACCGCTCTGGCGCTGAACCTGTCGCCCAATCCCTTCGCAGCCATGGAAATCGTTTTCTGGATGCTCGGCTCATTGGCGGACCGGTCGATGACCCATGTGATACTGGTGGTGCCGTTCATCCTCGTTGGCTGGATCATGCTGCTGTCGCTTGGGCGGGCGCTCGATAGCCTGACGCTGGGAGCCGATGCCGCAGCAAGCATGGGCGTCAGTCTCGCGCGTGTGCAGCTTCTGGCCGTATTGGGCACGGCACTTTGTGTCGGCGCTTCGACCGCGGTGGCCGGCGCTATCGGGTTCGTCGGCCTTGTCGTGCCACATCTGCTGCGGCCGCTGGTTGGCGCGCGTCCATCGCGGCTGCTTGTCGCGAGTAGCTTGGGCGGCGCTGCCTTGCTGCTTGCTGCCGATGTTCTGGTGCGGGTCGCCATGCCGGGGCGGGAACTGAAGCTTGGTGTCGTGACGGCTTTGATCGGCGCGCCATTCTTCCTGTGGCTGGTGTTCAAATATCGCAGGCAACTCGTATGACGGCGCTCTCGGTACAAAATATCAGCGTGTCGCTGGGCGGGAAAACCGTTCTGGATCGGGTCGGCTTCGATGCGGGGGCGGGCGAGTTCATCGGCCTGATCGGTCCCAATGGCGCGGGCAAAACCACGCTTTTGAAAGCAATGCTCGGCCTTGTCCGGGCGGATGGCACAGTTTCGCTGGATGGTCAGGTGATAGGTAATCTCAATGCGCGCGACAAAGCCCGCGCGGTAGCCTATCTGCCGCAGGAGCGCGATGTAGCGTGGTCTGTTTCCTCCCATATGCTGGTTTCATTGGGACGTTCTGCGCTGAAACCAAGCTTTGCTTCACTGGATGCTGGTGACGAGGCGCTGATCCGCTCGGCAATGCGGCGCATGGATGTTGAAGCTTTCGGCGAGCGTCCAGCCAATGCACTTTCCGGCGGTGAACTGGCGCGGGTGCTGATAGCGCGTGTTCTGGCGCAGGATACGCCGCTCATTCTCGCCGATGAGCCTGTGGCCGGGCTCGACCCGTCGCATCAACTGGCGTTGATGGAAAATTTTGCAGTCCTTGCGCAAGAAGGTCGGACGGTGATTGCGTCGCTGCATGAGCTGAGTCTGGCAGCGCAATATTGCACGCGGCTGATTATTCTCGATAACGGGCGTCTTGCGGCGGATGGCCCGCCGCAGGATGTGCTGACCCCGGAGCAACTACGGCAGATCTATGGGATTGAGGCGCATATCCTGCATCTCGACGGCCAGTTCATCGTGCAGCCGAAGTCGCGCGCTTAAACTCTGTGCCACTGCCTTTCACGCGCTGAGGCGTAGATCGTTTCCAGCGTCTTTTGCACTTCATAGCCTTCGCGGAAATCGGCATGGCCGGTTTTATGGCCCGCAATGGCCAGCAGGAAATCGCGCACTTCAATGGTCTTGAGATCGTTAAAGCCGATCTGGTGCCCAGCCGCTACACAGAACGAACCATAGGGTTCGTGGTCAGGACCAGCGAAAATCTTGCGGAAGCCCTGCTGGCCCTTTTTGTCGGCATAGAGAAACAGGTCCAGCTCGTTGAAACGCTCCTGCGAGAAGAAGATCGCGCCCTTGGAACCGGAGATTTCAAAGTCGTGCTGCATTTTGCGCCCGCTGGCTATCCAGCTCGCTTCCAGTGTCCCGGTTGCTCCATTGGCAAAGCTGACTATGGCGTGACAGACATCGTCCACTTCAACCGGCTTGTTCTGTGATGGATTGGCACTGTCCGGGCGCTCGCGGATGGCGGTGACGGTTTTGCCCATGACTTCGGCAATCGGCCCGACCAGATAGCGCGCAGCGGCGATGATGTGGCTGCCAATATCGGCAAGAGCGCCGCCACCGCCAGCCGGGTCCAGCCGCCACGTCCATGGGATGCGCGCATCGGCCATGAAATCTTCCGCGTGGATGCCGCGAAAGTTCCGGACCTCTCCAATTTCACCGCTGTCTATAATGTCTTTCGCCAGCCGGATCATCGGGTTCTTGAGATAATTGAATCCAACGGCTGTCTGAATGCCTTTCTTCTCCGCTGCCAGCGTCATCTCCAGACAATCGGCTGCGCTGGGGGCGAGAGGCTTTTCGCAATAAACATGCTTGCCTGCATCGATCGCTGCCAGAGCCATTTCCTTGTGAAAGCGATTGGGTGTAGTGATATCAATGAGATTGATTACCGGATCGGCTATCAGGTCGCGCCAGTTTCCGGTCGCGCGGGCAAAGCCCAGCTGTTTTGCCGCCTTCTGCGCCGTTGTTTCATCAATGTCGGCCAGTGTGTGCAACTCGACCTGCACGGGCAGATCGAAGATGCGATTGACGTTGGCAAGTGCCAGCGCATGGGTCTTGCCCATAAAGCCGGACCCGATCAGACCTGTAACGACTGCCATGCCTTCCTCCCAAGTGCTGACATTGTACATGCTGGCAAAGCCGCACCCGCAACACACATAATCCAGCCGGAAAATATGCCGTTCGGGGAGAGCTTATGCGATTGACATGAGCTAGCAGAAATGGAATTATAATTCCACGAGAATTTTCTAATGATTGTTTCATTCTATTGAGTAGCCGAAGTCGGTTTGCATTGCGGGTCATGGCTTGGAGGAAGTCACCGTGAGAATACCGGCGAGGCTGAAAATCGAGAAAACCGGCGGGGAGCGTCGGGCAATGGGAGGAGTGAACATGAAATCTCTTTTGAAATCGGCAGTTGCTGGCGTGGCCCTCATGGCAGCATCATTCGCTGCGCATGCGGCTGACATCAACATTGTTGTCGTCAGCCACGGTCAGGCATCGGATCCGTTCTGGTCCGTCGTGAAGAATGGTGTGGCGGAAGCTGCCAAGGATACGGGCGCCAAGGTTGACTATCGTGCGCCGGAAACCTTCGACATGGTGCAAATGGCGCAGCTTATCGATGCGGCCATCAACCAGAAGCCGCAGGGCATTGTTGTATCGATCCCGGATGCTGACGCGCTCGGGCCGTCGATCCAGCGCGCCGTCGCGGCGGGTATTCCGGTCATTTCTATGAACTCCGGCTCCGACGCTTCCAAGCGGCTCGGCGCGCTGCTGCATGTCGGCCAGGATGAGGCGGATGCCGGTAAAGCTGCCGGTGAAGCCTTGAAAAAGGCTGGCGGCAAGAAGGGTATCTGCGTCAATCAGGAAGTGGGCAATGTCTCTCTCGATCAACGTTGCGCCGGTTTCAAGGAAGGCTTCGGTGACGTAACCGTTCTGCCGACCTCGACCGATCCGGCTGAAAACGAAGCCAAGGTGCGTGCAGCACTTGCGTCGGATACGGCGATTGATACGATCCTGACACTCAATGCCACGCTTGCCGGTGAGCCTGCTGTGAAGGCGGCAGCCGAAAGCGGACGCAGCGGCATTCATGTCGCAACCTTCGATATGTCTCCGGGTTTCCTTGAGGCAGTCGAGAACGGCAAGGCAGACTTTGCCATCGACCAGCAGCAGTTCCTGCAAGGCTATCTGCCGGTCTCGTTCCTTGCCCTCAATGCCAAATACGGCCTGATGCCCGGCGGCAATGTGCCTTCCGGTCCGAACCTGATTACCAAGGACAAGGCCAAGCAGGTTGTGGAGTTGTCCGCCAAGGGCATCCGCTAGAACCGGCAATATTTCGGCTCTGGCGGCCTGCAAATGGCACTGTTTTGCGCTTCCGGTGCTGATGTACCCAAAAGTACACTGCGCTCCGGTTCTCAAACCGCACCATTTTCGGCTCGCCAGACCCAAAATCTCCTCCGGTTCTAAATAGCTTATTGCAGCACCCGCCCATTGCGATGGGCGGGAATGGGTGGTTGCACCCGAAGCTCGACGGCTGCGCATGGAGCAGCTGCGAGACGGCTTCAGGAGAAAATCATGAGTGAACCAATGTCCGAACCGAAGCCCGCGACGATTGCGGAGCAACGAGACGAACGGCTGAAAACGGCAAGTCCGATCCAGCGGCTCTTGAGCCGACCTGAACTTGGCGCCGTTTCCGGGCTTATTCTCATCACGGCTTTCTTCCTGACCACGGCCAATCCGGCAATGTTCACGGCTGCGGGTATCATGAATTTCATGGCGCCTGCGTCGCAGCTGGGCATTCTCGCGGTTGCCGCCGCGCTTTTGATGATCGGCGGCGAGTTTGATCTTTCCATCGGCTCGATGGTGGCTTTTGCGGGCCTGATTTTTGCCGCAGCACTTGTCGTCTGGCAGGTGCCCCTGATCGTGGCGATTATTCTTACACTTGTCTTTGCGGCGCTGGTCGGCGTGATCAATGCCCAGATCGTCATTAGGACGGGGTTGCCGTCCTTCATCGTGACGCTGGCTTTTCTGTTTATCCTGCGCGGCCTGTCGCTGGTTGGTCTCAAATGGGCAACCGGCGGTGCAACGCAGCTTCGCGGTGTCAAGGAAGCTGTCGGCAACAGCATGATTGCCGGTTTGTTTTCCGGTGATGCGTTCCAAGGATTGTTCGCCTGGATGGCTGAGCATGACCTGATCGCCAAATTTCCGAATGGCGAACCAACCGTAAAAGGCGTTCCGGTCGAGGTATTATGGTTCGCCGGTGTGGCGCTGATCGCTACCTATGTTCTGGTGCGCACCCGCTTCGGTAACTGGATTTTTGCGGCGGGTGGCGATGCTCTGGCAGCGCGCAATTCCGGCGTTCCAGTGCGTCGCGTCAAGACCACACTTTTCATGTGCACGGCCATGGCCGCAGCGCTGGTCGCTATTCTCACCGTGCTTGATGCCGGATCGACCGATGCGCGACGCGGCTTCCAGAAAGAGTTCGAAGCCATCATCGCAGCTGTCATCGGCGGGTGCCTGCTGACGGGCGGTTACGGCTCGGCCATCGGTGCATTCTTTGGGGCCATCATTTTCGGCATGGTGCTGATCGGCCTGACTTATACGCAGATTGATCAGGACTGGTATCTCGTCTTCCTCGGCGGCATGCTGCTGATCGCCGTTCTCTTCAATAATTTCATTCGCAAGCGCGCCACGGGCGAACGCTGAGCCGGGAGGTTGCCATGACAATGACAACGATGACGCCGACGATTGAAATCCGTAATCTTATCAAACATTTCGGGCCGGTGATTGCGCTCAATGGCGTCTCGCTGAGTGTTGAGCCCGGACAGGTTCATTGCCTGCTGGGCGATAATGGCGCGGGTAAATCGACGCTCATCAAGACCTTGTCCGGTGTGCATAAACCGACGAGCGGTGACTTCTTTGTCGAGGGCAAACAGGTCGTGTTCAACAGCCCGCGCGATGCGCTCGACCACGGAATCGCGACGGTCTATCAGGATCTGGCGATGATCCCGCTCATGTCGGTGATGCGGAACTTTTTTCTGGGTCGCGAACCGACCAAGGGGATAGGGCCGCTGCGCTGGTTCGACACGCAGTTTGCCGAAGACGTAACCCGTGAGGAAATGCGCCGGATCGGCATTGATGTGCGCGATCCGCAGCAGGCCGTTGGCACACTGTCCGGTGGCGAGCGGCAATGCGTGGCCATTGCCCGCGCGGTCTATTTCGGGGCGAAGATATTGATCCTTGATGAACCGACGTCTGCGCTTGGTGTCCGCCAGACCGCGATGGTGCTCAAATACATCAATCTGGTGCGCGCACGGGGTCTGGGCGTGATTTTCATTACCCACAATGTCCGCCATGCCCATGCGGTGGGCGACAAGTTCACCGTGCTCAATCGCGGTGTGACGCTGGGCACCCGCACCAAGAGCGAAGTCGATATGGATGAATTGCAGAGCCTGATGGCTGGCGGTCAGGAATTGTCTGACCTGTCAGCCGAACTGGGCGGCAGAGTTTGATCAGATCTCGGAGTTTGCGATGAGCGAGCAGTTGAAAGGCAAGGTTGCTGTCATCACCGGCAGCACGCAAGGATTGGGTGCGGCCACGGCAAAGCTGTTTGCCGAGCGAGGTGCAGCCGGTCTGGTGATTTGCGGACGGTCCGCGGAAAAGGGGCGGGCGCAGGTTGATCTGCTTGAGAAAATCGGCACGCGCGCGGTTTTTGTTCAGGCCGATCTGGAGAAAGTCGAGGATTGCAGAAAGATCGTCGCTGAAGCCGACCGTGCTTTCGGGCGTCTCGATATTCTGGTCAATGCGGCCGGGCTGACCGACCGCGGGACCATTCTGGATACCTCGCCAGAGCTTTTCGACCGGTTGTTTGCGGTGAATACCAGAGCGCCTTTCTTTCTCATTCAGGAAGCCATCAAGCTTTTCCGGCGTGACGCCGTAGAGGGGGCTATCGTCAACATATCCTCCATGTCATCGATGGGCGGTCAGCCTTTCATCGCGGCTTATTGTGCGTCCAAGGGTGCCGTTGATACATTGACGCGTAATGTTGCCTATTCGGTCCTGCGCAATCGCATCCGCGTCAACTGCCTGAATATCGGCTGGATGGCGTCGGACGGAGAAGACCGTATCCAGCGCGAATTTCATGGCGCGCCCGCCAACTGGCTCGATGAGGCCGCCAAGGCTCAGCCGTTCGGGCGCTTGATCGATCCTGCGGAAGTTGCGCGCGCAATTGCTTTTCTTGCATCGGAAGAATCGGGACTGATGACCGGGGCTATCGTCAATTTCGATCAGTCGATCTGGGGGGCTTACGATGGTTCACCGCACCCGCAAGCCCCGCTTTGATGTGAGTTACTGTGGCGTTTCTAGCGCGATCTACTAAAAAACTACGCATTTTATTGGGGGTATGCCGAAAAATCAGGCAACAGTCGCCGTTCCTGCTTGCGCGCACAATTACAGGTAGTTAGACGATGCTCTAAACCGTTGTTTTAGCCGTGTTTCTGCAAACCACGACTTTTCGTTTGGTTGTACGATCCCAAGGTGATGACGGCTGACACAACTACCGTTTCAATTGCGCTGAAAGGACGAATATCGTGGAGCAGGCAAAGAACGGGACCGGCAAGGGTGGACGCAAGGCGCTTTGGGCAGCCGTTGCGGTCATCGCGATAGCTGCCGCTGGTCTGACCGGATACAAGATCACGCTTCAGAACACCATCACGTCACAACTGGAAAAGCGCGGCGGCAAGGCCGGTTCAGTAGAGGCCGATTTCTTCGGGCGCATTCATCTGCGCGATGTGACGATGCCGCTCAAGAACGGCTCTGAAGTGCGCATCGGCTCGATTGAAGGTCGTCCGAAGTTCCTGTTTCTGACAGGTATGCTTGATGCGTCCGACATCAACACGCAAGTCGCCAACTACAAGATCTCCATTCCCCATGTGAAGATCGACGATGCGAATTTCGATATTTCAACATTGCGCGAGACCTTTGGCAACAGTCAGCTGACCGTGCCTGAGCGCGTTGGCCGTTTCTCGGCCAAGAGCGTCGTTGCACCGGAAATCAATCTGGTTCAGACCATTGCGGGTAACGAGCAGAAAGTCTCCTACAAGGACGTGAAGCTCGAGGACATTAAGCAGGGTCAGGTAGCCCGCTTTTCCGCTGCAGGCACGACGTTTGAATTTGCGTTTGAAGTGCCCAAGGAAGAGGGCGAACCAGTCCGCGACCAGATGCAGGGCTCGATGGGCCTGACTGAAGGCAAAGACATCGACGCCGTTTATCTGGCTCGTCTCTATATGGATAAAGCGGGGCCGGACGACAAGGACGCCAAGCCGGTTTATGGTCCGTTTTCGGCCAAGAATATCGTCATGAAGAGCCGTGAAGTGAACTTCAGCTATGACGAGATTCGCAGCAATGGTTTCAGCATGCGCATGCCTGCCGAGCCGCTGCTGGACATGGTTCAGCAGATTGAGGCGGTCAAGAACCCGGAAGATCTGACGCCAGCTGAACAGCGTGAATTCTTCCTGCGCTTGCTGTCGATTGTCGATACGATCGGCAAGGGCGACATGGAGTTGCTCGGCCTCAAGATCGAACCTTCCGACACCACCAAGGGCAAGGGCGATATTGCGCAGATTTCGATTGCTTTCGATAACAGCAAGATTGACGCTACCGTCAAAGGCATCAACATCGGCGATGGCACGGATCACGTGAAGGTCGATGAAGCTTCGATGCAGGGCTTCTCTTGGGCCCCGACCGCCGAAGCGTTGAAGAAGCTCGCTGCGCTTAGCGATGAAGAAGCGGTGAATTTCCCCTTCACAACGCTGCTGCCTGAATTTGGCACCATGCGTATTGCGGGAGTTGACGCCGATCTGCCTTACGAGCCGGAAGTCGTTAATGAAGTGACCGGCAACGACGAAACCACAGATGATGCGGGCGATCAGGAAGCCGTCGATGCAGCGGGCGATGATGCCGCAGTCGCTACGGATGATCAGGGCGTCGATATTGCGGGTGCCCCGCAGGATTCGACCGAAGAACCAGCGACCGAAGGTGAAGATGCTCAGCCGGAAGCGACTGAAGAGGCACAGTCGGAACCCGCTGAAGAAGCCAAGGCTCCGACGGTTCCAGAGCGCATCAAGTTCTCTCTGAAGAACTACGAAGTCGCGCTCAACAAGCCGCAGAACGGTATCCCGACCGATATTCGCGTTACCTATGAGGACATGACGCTTCCGGTGCCGCAATCCGGCAACGACGAGATTTACGACCAACTGCGCAAGCTTGGCTATGACAAGGTGACGATCTCGTCCAACATGGCCATGAACTGGGATGAACCGAACCAGAACCTCGTCATTTCGGATATTTCCGTCAGCGGCAAGGATATGGGCAGTGTCTCGGTCAACGGCCTGATGGGCGGTTTCACCAAGGAGTTCTTCTCGGGCGACAAGGTGATGACGCAGGTTGCCGCTCTTGGCCTCAAGGCCCGCGAAGTGAAGGTAAAGGTTGAGGAAAAGGGCCTGATCGCCAAGGCGCTCAAGCTCTATGCGGAAGAAAACGACATGACGGAAGACGAGGTGCGCAGCACCTTCTCCATGATCGCCGCCGCATTCCTGCAGGAACTGGCAACGGATCAGCCAAAGCTTCAGGACGCGGTAACCGCATTCTCTACCTTCCTCGCCAAGCCGAATATCTTCGAGCTGACGGTCACGTCGAAGGCAGAGAAGGGCATTGGTGCACTGGAGATGATCTCTGCGTCTCAGGACCCTCTGTCGCTGCTCGACAAGGTGAATATCGAAGCCAAGGCCGAGTAAGCCCTCTGTCGATCATGATTGAAACAAACGCCGGCTGCATCGCAGCCGGCGTTTGCATATGGGCAGCCGTTTGAATAGATTTTCGCACCGAAGATGCCTCAAATCTGGAATCAGACACTATGCTGAAAAACATCAACCCTTTGCTGACCGGCTCGCTCCTCTCCATCCTCGCAGATATGGGGCATGGCGACGATCTCGTGATCGTGGACGCAAACTATCCGGCGCAAGCCTCGGGCGTGCCAGTGCTGGATTTTCCGGGCATCAGTGCGACTGCCATGGCCGAAGCGGTCTTGTCGGTTCTGCCGCTCGATGATTTTGTCGACAAGCCCGCCGCTGTAATGAAGGCGCCGAACGATACACCAGCCATTTACGGCGAGTTCGAAGCGGTGATTGAAGTGGCCGAGGGGCGCAAGATTGCCGTCGATCCTTTGGAGCGCTTTGCGTTCTACGATCGTGCCACGGAAGCATTCGCCGTGATCCGCACGGGCGAGCGTCGGCTTTACGGCAATATCATTTTCAAGAAGGGCGTGATCCGCTCCTGATCGCTCAAAGCGAACCATTAAAAAAGCCCGGGCCATTGCGCCCGGGCTTTTTTGTTTCAGGTATTATTCCTGAGGCTTTTCTTTTTGGTCCTTCATGGGACCCTTATGGTCGCCACCCTTGTGGTGCTGCCCCATGCCGTGACGGCCATGGTGTGGGCCCATGCCGTGACGACCCATATGGGCGGCACGCATTTCCTTGCGGTCGATGACGCCGTCATCGTTCCGGTCCAGCGCGGCGAATTCCTTCTTGCGCTGATTTTCGATGTTCGACAGGGTGATCTTGCCGTCACCCTTGACGTCGAGACGACGTTCGAGGCGGTCGGCCTCACGCTTCACGATACGCTTGAGCGCCAGAGCTTCAATTTCGTCGCGGGACAGTATGCCGTCACCATTGGTGTCAGCAGCTTTAAGCTCTTCCATGCGGGAGAACTTTTCCAGATCGATTGGCCCGCGCCTAGTCTTGACGTCCTTATCCTGTGTAGCAGCCGCTTCCGTTGCCGGCTTTGTTGTATTCGCATTGCTGTTGTCCTGTGCCAATACAGGCCCGACAAGCATTGTAGATGCGATTACAGCGAGAATTGCGGTTCTATATTTCATGGTTGTTCAACTCCATTACTCTTTACAGGGGCGCCGTCAATTGGCGTGCCAGTAATGTGTTTCTTTTTAGATGAACCGCATATGAATATGCCAATTAATTATATGTAATGAATTTGTAATGTGCCCGCAGGTTTGGCGTGGCTGAGCCCGGCGATCTGCCGGTGGCAGGGCAATTCCAGCGATATGAGAATCGTGAAAGTCTGGCGCTACGACGCGCGCTTTCAAGCGTGCAGACTGTAGGCAAGGACATGCTCGGACGGGAGAGGAAATGGAAGTTTTCAGTGCGATCTTGCGATCGCTTCGGCCCCGTTCTTTACGGGGTCAATCAGCGGAAGCGTTTGTTTTCAGAAGAGAAAATGGTGGGTGATGTAGGGATCGAACCTACGACCCGCTGATTAAGAGTCAGCTGCTCTACCAACTGAGCTAATCACCCACTCGCTTTGCCGAGGCAGCGGCCCCGGTGAAGTGAGCGGGTGTATACCGGTCGATTTTCCAGCTGTCTACCCTCCAATCGAAATTTTTCGAAAAAAACTTACATCTTTGTTCAAAACCCCGGAAACGCTGGGTTTTGAGAAATCCGGCTTTGCATCTTTGTCGGGAATTTCGTTCCTGTGTTCGCAAAAGTTGTGATTGTATCGGCGAATCCCGAAGAATCGAATGCAAAAGATTCTTGATTTGATTCATTTTTTGCGCTTCCAGCGTTGTAAGCGCGCATGGCCGACTCCATATTCGCGAAATACTGGATTCGTGCTTGCGGACATGTCCGTGTGGGAGGCGAAGCAGGTTACGGCTTCGGGGCGTAGGTTCACGCTTCAAATGTCGCAGCCATGTCATCATTTTTTGATGCTTGTCTGAGAAGTTAGAGCATATAAATGTCTTGATCACCGGGTAATCACATCTTGATCACAAACCCGTGCTGATCGAACAGCATTATAATCCGAGCAAGGCGCGTCATGCACCGGATAGCCTTTGCAGAGAAAACCGAGGCGGGTAAATCGCTTCAAGATCCGGTTCGCGGCATTTGAGGAAAGCATGGAAAGCATTATCAGCAATCTCGGGCATTTCATTTCCGATCATCGGGTATGGGCCGGGCCTATTGTTGGTGTCATTGCCTTCGGCGAATCTCTCGCGATCATCGGAATGTTCATTCCCGCCACCCCGATCATGATTGCCATTGGCGGCCTTGTCGGCGCCGGCATCATTGAGCCGCTGCCCGTCATCATCGGTGCCATCATCGGCGCGGTGATTGGCGATATCATCTCTTATTTCCTCGGCTGGTGGCTGGGCCGCAACATCATTCACAAATGGCCGCTGAACAAGCATCGCAGCGGCGTGGCGCGTGCGCGCCTGCTGTTCCGCCGCTATGGCTTTTCCGCCGTCTTCCTTGGTCGCTTTTTCGGGCCTGTGCGCTGCACGGTGCCGATGGTCGCCGGTATGATGTCGATGGACCAGACACGCTTCCAGACCGCAAACGTACTGTCTGCCCTTGTTTGGGCCCCGCTGATGTTCCTTCCTGGCTGGCTCGCCGGGCGTGGCGCAGGCATCTTCGCCAAGATGGACAGCGATCACATGTTCTGGTTCGCTATCGGCATCACGGTGCTGACACTGATCTTCACGGTCATCGGAGTTCGTTTCTTCAAGGCGCGTCCGCCGCGTCGTGAGCGCAAATCGCGGCGCGTACAGGTTTCGCCCGCTGAATAAGGAATAAGGCGGACGCTCTTGCCTGATCGGTGATCGTCTGCATAATAAGGCAATGCTGGCAGCTGGTCGTATGATTGTGCATGTCAGCCTGCTGAATATATTGCGAACAACAATCGTATGTTTCGTATAGCAATTGGTGCCCGATGTCGGCGATAACGCCGATACAGCGCCCTACAAAAGGTTCATCGCGCTTAATGCCCGACGACAGTTCTGACGATTCGTCTTACCGAAGTACCGGTTCCCTCGCGGGAACCTGTCGCTTCATAGGCTTAATGCCTGTCTCCGCCGCCTGTGGATTTTTTCGGCTGGTTCGCAATTTCGCGTTCCGGCCTGAAAGCGTTTGCGGTGGTTTCTTTGAATTCCGTTCTTTCTGACCCGCTTGGGGTGCTGTCATTGTGATTCAAGACGGCGCTCTAAGCATCTGTTTATTCTCACATCTTTCCCGGAAATAGTCTTCCGGGATGTGCTTTAAAGGAGCCGACATATCATGGACTGGTCCATGGACTGGATTGCCGACCCCAATGCCTGGATAGGTTTGGTGACATTGGTGGTGCTTGAGATCGTTCTCGGCATCGACAATCTCGTCTTTATCGCCATTCTGGCCGATAAGCTGCCGCCGCATCAGCGTAACCGCGCACGCGTCATCGGTCTTGCCCTTGCGCTTCTCATGCGCCTTGTCCTGCTTGCCTCGATCTCGTGGATCGTGACGCTGCGCGAACCTTTGATCGAAGTGATGGATATGTCGTTCTCCGGACGCGATATCATCATGCTGATCGGCGGTCTGTTCCTGTTGGCCAAGGGCACGATGGAACTGCATGAACGCCTGGAAGGCGCGCATGGCGCTAAAAGCTCTCGCGTGGTCCATGCAGTGTTCTGGCAGGTTATTGTCCAGATTGTCGTGCTCGACGCGGTTTTCTCGCTTGATAGCGTGATTACGGCTGTCGGTATGGTGCAGCATCTGCCCGTGATGATGATCGCCGTCATTATCGCAATCGGCGTCATGATGCTGGCTTCCAAGCCGCTGATGGACTTCGTTAACAAGCATCCGACGGTGGTTATCCTCTGCCTTGGCTTCCTGATGATGATCGGTTTCAGCCTCGTGGTGGAAGGCTTTGGCTTCCATATTCCGAAGGGCTATCTCTACGCTGCTATCGGCTTCTCGGTGCTTATCGAAGCGGCCAATCAGATGTCGCGCCGCAATCGTGAAAAGCTGGTCACGACCAACGATCTGCGCGAGCGGACGGCAGGCGCGGTTCTGCGCCTGCTCGGCGGCGGGCGTGGCGAGAACCCGCTTTCGGACACTGTCGACGTGATTGCGCAGCAGACCGCCGCCAATGACGTTTTCCTCCCGGAAGAAAAGGAAATGATCCGCGGTGTGCTGGATCTGGCGGATCGCCCGGTGCGTTCGATCATGTCGCCTCGCAATGAGGTCGAATGGCTCGATATCGATGAAAGTGAAGATGAATTGCACGAAGCGATTCGCAAGCTCTCGCATTCGCGTGTCGTGGTTGCTCGCCGTCAGGTCGACGAATTCGTCGGCGTGGCTTCGGTCCGCGATCTGCTGCTTGACATGACCGACAAAAAGTCCATCAACTGGGATCAGGTCGTCAAGCAGCCGCTTGTTGTGCATGAAAGCGCCAATGTGCTGCGTGTGATGGAACAGCTACGTGTTTCGCCGGTGCAGCTTGCCGTGGTGGTCGATGAACACGGATCATTCGAAGGCGTTGTCACGCCGACGGACGTTCTTGAGGCCATCGCTGGCGAGTTTCCCGATGAGGACGAAGAGGCATCAGTCGCCGAATTGGACGGGCAGGGCGGTTATATCGTCGATGGCTTCGTCGATATTCGTCGCCTGAGCGGTCTGTTGGAACGTGATCTGGTGGATGATAGCGACCGCTATACGACGCTGGCCGGTTATGTGCTCTGGCATCTTGGCCATTTGCCGCTGGGAGGCGAAAGCTTCGTCAAAGACGGCTTCGAGTTCAGGATCGACGCCATGAAGGGGCGCAATGTGGACAAGGTCCATATCAAGCCCGTCAACGACTACGAAGTGTAAAGCGGTATGATTTTGCGGGCGGCGGCCTGTCGCTCGCAAAATATTTCACACTGTTAACTCCGATAAAATGAGTAGGTTATTGACTTCTGCGTAGAAGCCTTCAAAATTAACACATCGTTCATTGTTGCGGCGAAAGCGTGTCTGGAAACAGGGCGGGCCTAGCAGGCGACAATGCTGAGATGGGGACGCGATAACGCGGACAGGAGGCCTGGTTTGATGCGGAACGTGCAGGTGCTGACCACCGGACTGAAAAACGCCTTCTTGGGCATTCCCGCGTTTCTGGCGCAGCCGTGGCGGGAAATGAAGCTGAGCGCTGAGGAAATCGCAGCGCGTCGACGCAGCAGGCTTGAGCGCAGTGAGCATAATTTTCTGTGGTGCTGGCAGCATCGCGGTTTCTGGTAAGGTTTTACGCAGAAAAAAATCGGGGCCGGAGACGAAAGTCTCCGGCCTTTTTGTTTTCTCATTTCTGATTACGGATGTTTTGAGGAATATTTTTCTACCTCGTAGATGTCGCTTGGGTACATGTTCCAAGGAGTTGCGAGAAAGTAGTTTATTGATTTAAATCAATGATTTAAGTTGATTTTGAACCATCATTCGATAGGTTTTCTTTCCAAGTTCAATCGTCTGTATGAACGCTTTGCAGGTGCAGGGCGGTGGGGATGTGTCTAATGCGGAAAATTTTTCTCTATGCGGCTGTGGCGCTCGGACTGGGTGCAGCACCGGTCAAGGCTGAAGAGCCGAAGGAAATCCTGAACGTTTCCTATGATATTGCTCGCGAACTCTACGAGCAGGTCAACAAGGCATTCATCGCGGATTGGAAGGCGAAGACCGGCGAAGAGCTGACCGTCAACCAGTCGCATGCCGGTTCTTCCAAACAGGCCCGCTCTATTCTTGAAGGTCTTGAAGCCGATGTGGTGACCTTCAATCAGGTGACCGACGTGCAGGTTCTGCACGACAAGGGCAATCTGATCCCGGCTGACTGGCAGAAGCGTTTGCCGAACAATTCGTCGCCCTATTATTCCTTCCCGGCATTTCTGGTTCGCGCGGGCAACCCGAAGAACATCAAGAACTGGGACGATCTCGCCCGCGACGATGTGAAGGTTGTCTTCCCGAATCCGAAGACCTCGGGCAATGCGCGCTATACCTATCTGGCGGCAACCGCCTATGCGAAGGAAGCCTTCAACAACGACGACGCCAAGGTGCGTGAATTCGTAGGCAAGATCTTCAAGAATGTGCCGGTCTTCGATACCGGCGGTCGTGGCGCAACGACTACCTTTGCTGAACGCGGTATCGGCGATGTGCTCGTCACCTTCGAGGCCGAAACCCGTGGCACGCAGAAGCAGCTGGGCGCAGACAAATATGACGTCGTCGTTCCGCAGGTCAGCCTATTGGCCGAATTCCCGGTCACGGTCGTCGACAAGGTCGTGGACAAGCGCGGCTCGCGCAAGATCGCCGAAGCCTATCTGAACTATCTCTATGCGCCGGAAGGTCAGGAGATCCTCGCTCAGAACTTCAACCGCGTGCATGACAAGGCGGTCATTGAAAAGCACAAGGATATCTATCCGGATGTGCGTCTTGTGACGGTCGAAGATGTGTTCGGCGGCTGGGACAAGTTGCAGAAAGAGCATTTTGCCGAAGGCGGCGTGCTTGATCAGCTCTTCACCAAGAAGTAAGCGATCATTTAGCCAGTCCGAAGGAGCGTGCGGCAACGTGCGCTCCTGCCGTTATATGGAATAATTCAGTGTCGCTTCTCAGCATGAAACGCAATTCGGTACTGCCGGGGTTCGGTCTGACCCTCGGCTGCACCTTGTTTTATCTGACGGTCATCGTGGCTTTGCCATTGCTCGCCATGATCATGAAAACCGCAAGCCTTGGCTGGAGCGACTTCTGGTCCATCGTCACCTCTGACCGCGCACTGGCCACCTATCGCGTTACGCTCAGCACGGCAGCGCTTGCGACTGTGTTCAACGGTCTGTTCGGCCTGCTGCTGGCCTGGGTGCTGGCGCGATATGAGTTTCCCGGCAAGCGCCTGATGGATGCCGCCGTGGATCTGCCCTTCGCGTTGCCGACGGCAATCGCCGGTCTCGCACTGGTGACTGTCTTTGCGCAGAACGGCTGGTTTGGCCAGTTTCTTGAACCGCTTGGCATCAAGGTCGCCTATGCGCCGCTCGGTATTTCCGTCGCCATGGCATTCACCAGCATTCCCTTCGTCATCCGCACGGTGCAGCCGGTGCTGGAAGATATGAATGCCGATGTGGAAGAAGCCGCGCGCAGCCTCGGCGCGAAGCCCTGGCAGATTTTCGCCTATATCGTCTGGCCGACGATCTTTCCGGCCTTTCTCGCGGGCGCGTCGCTGTCCTTTGCGCGGAGCCTCGGCGAGTTCGGCTCCATTGTTTTCATTTCCGGCAATCTGCCGTTTGAGACAGAAGTGACATCGCTTTTGATCTTCATCCGGCTTGACGAATATGATTATCCGGCCGCCGCAGCGCTGGCCTTCGTCATGCTGGTTGCAGCATTTCTGATGCTGCTCATCACCAATCTTATTCAGGCAAGGCAGCTTCGCTATGCAGAGCGCTAATGTGGCACGCAATGCGCCGGGGCCGGTTCGCAGCCTGTTGATCTGGCTTGCCGCCGTCCTGTCGGCCTTGTGCATCGGAGTGCCGCTGGCGATCATCTTCACCTACGCATTCAGCAAGGGCGTGGGCGCGTTCTTTGGCGAAATCCTGAAACCCGATACGCTGCATGCGATCTGGCTGACCGTGTTGGTTGCAATCGTGGTCGTGCCGATCAATATGGCGTTCGGTGTGTGCGTTGCGTGGCTGGTGACAAAATTCCGTTTTCCGGGGCGCAGGCTGCTGATTACCTTTGTCGAGATTCCCTTCTCGATCTCGCCGATTGTAGCGGGCGTAACCTATCTCTTCCTCTATGGCTCGCAAGGGCTGCTCGGGCCGCTGCTCGAAAGCTATGATCTCAAGATCATGTTCACGGTTCCCGCCATCTTTCTGGTCAGCCTTTTCGTCACGTCGCCTTTTGTGGCGCGTGAATTGATCCCGCTGATGGAAGTGCAGGGCAGCGATGAAGAAGAAGCGGCGATGACGCTCGGCGCCAATGGCTGGCAGACCTTCTTCTAT
>Ga0153948_1000225_pt1 | contig 30591 bp, 25 predicted proteins | sample TSNJ032MetaG_FD_104696 | JGI IMG/M metagenome (GOLD analysis project Ga0153948, IMG submission 104696) | Attine ant fungus gardens microbial communities from New Jersey, USA - TSNJ032 MetaG | ecosystem: Host-associated > Fungi > Mycelium > Unclassified | place: USA: New Jersey, Wharton State... | reverse complement strand
CGTCTCGCAATGCGTGCAATATGCGCGACTGGTGCGCGGCTCGGTGCTGTCGCTGCGCGAGCGTGAGTTCATCCTGTCCGCCCGCGCCATCGGTGTGAAGGATTGGCGCATCATCTGCCAGCATCTGCTGCCGAACCTGCTCGGTCCGGTGATCGTGCTGATGACGCTCAATGTGGCCAACAATATTCTGCTGGAATCGAGCCTGACCTTCCTCGGCCTCGGTGTTGATCCGACCATTCCAAGCTGGGGCGGCATGCCGGCCGACGGGCGCACCTATCTCCAGACCGCATGGTGGGTGAGCATTTTCCCGGGCCTCGCCATTCTCTTCACCGTGCTTGGTCTCAATCTTCTTGGCGACTGGCTGCGCGACAGCCTCGACCCAACTGGCAGGACTTCCCGATGAGCGTGCTTTTTGAGAAAACCTATCCGCGCACCGTTCATGCGCTTGTCGAGCACTTTCTGAAACCGGAAATGCGCGGCGCGCAGGTGGACGCATGGCTGTTCGATGATCAGCCGAGCCGCTTTGCCGCCGAAACGAAGCTGCGTGAAGCAGGCGTCGAGGCACGGCTGCATTCGGCTTACAAGCCACTTCTGCATTTCTTTCTGGAGGAAGTGGATGGCGCGGCGCTGAAGTCTGCTGCAATCCGCTATCCGCGCCATGACGCCTGCGTACAGAACCGTTTCCTGCTCGAAACCTATCCCTTGTCTGCGTTGCTGCCGAAGGTGGAGGTGACTTTCGCAGCTTCGGGCAAAGACGACTTTCATTATGAAGTCGATCTGGTCTTTGCCAATGGCCATAGCGAGAGCCATCGCGTTTTCGCGCCCAACCGCGTGCATGTGGATTTCATCGGCGAAACGCTGGTGTCGCCAACCGGCTGGCTGATCGTCACACAGGACGGCACGACCGAAAACGCGCGCTATGAGACATCCTATGAAAAGCTCTTTCATGACACCGTCTCGACCATCGCGACCCATGACTGGAAGCGCGGCGAACCCTATTTCGATGAGCTGAACATCGCGGTCAGCTTGCCAATCACCGACCGCCGCCTGCCTTACGATGAGGAGACGCTGAGCCTCACCGAAGCCATGCACGAGGATATCTATTTCTCGCTGCTCGAGGTTTTCCAGAAAAAGTCCGGTCGCCCGGTCGGTGACCGTGGCTTGCAACCGGGCCAGATCGTGCCGGAAATCCGCTTCCGCGATGCCGAACCATCCGTCAAAGTGGAAACGCGACCACTTTCCACCGATGATGCATTGACGGCAGAACAGGTTCTGGAAACAGCGCAAGCGCCGCTTTCCGCCGATCAGATCCGCCGTGAAATCGCCAGACTGGGCGGTGAGCCATTTGAAGCGAAAACCCGTTCTGGCAGAACGGTACGCGCGACTTATCGCAACGGCAGCGATGCCGCGATGATGATCAGCGCCGGTCAGCATGCCAATGAGACGACGGGTGTTGTTGGCGCGTTGCGCGCGGCCAACCGGCTTGCGACGCGTGAAGGCGCGCATTTCACGATCTCTCCGCAGGAAAATCCGGACGGATACGAGATACACAAACGGCTTTGCGCACTTCAGCCGCACCACATGCATCATGCGGCGCGCTATACGGCGCTCGGTGACGATCTGGAATATCGCAGCGGCGAAGGGCTTTACGAAAAGGCCATTCGCGTCGAGGCGGAGAAGCGGACGGACGCGAAACTACACGTCAATCTGCACGGCTATCCGTCGCATGAATGGACGCGCCCGCTCTCCGGCTATGTGCCGCGTTCCTTCGCCATGTGGACGCTGCCGAAGGGCTTTTTCCTGATCATCCGCCACCATGTCTCCTGGGAAAAGGAAGCAGAAGAACTGATCGACCGCGTGACAAAACATCTGGCCGCCATTGACGGCTTGGTTGCCTATAATAACGCCCAGATCAGGCTTTTCGAGCAGCATGCAGGCGAAACGGGCTTCCGCATCATCAACGGTTTCCCTTGCCTTGTCGGTGTCGATGATCGCCACACGGTGCCACTGACGCTCATCACCGAATATCCGGATGAGACGATCTATGGCAGCGCGTTCGTCAAAGGCCACACCGCGCAAATGGAAACGGTGCTGGCATGCTACGATGCGTTGCAGGCCCTGTTGCCATCCACGCCGGTTGCTTGATTTTCCGGTTCAAAGAGCAAGTTTTATAAAGAAAAAGCGCCGTTTAGCGGCGCTTTTTCATTTTTCACATTTGCTCGTCAAGATCAGCCGCTGATAAGCTTCACTTCCATGAAGTCTTCAAGACCCCACTTGCCGCCTTCGCGACCATTGCCCGACTGCTTGTATCCGCCGAACGGGCTGCCCGGAGCGCGGGACGTGCCGTTGATCTGGATCATGCCGGCGCGAAGCTTGCGCGCAACGCGCTTGGCGCGTTCTGGGCTGCCGGTCTGGATATAGGCGGCAAGACCGTAAGGCGTGTCATTGGCGATGGCGATGGCTTCTTCTTCCGTTTCAAACGGGATCATGGCCAGCACCGGTCCGAAGATTTCTTCGCGCGCGATGGTCATGTCGTTGTTTACGTCGGCGAAGACAGTCGGCTTGACGAAGTCGCCTTCCGTGAAGCCGTCCGGACGGCCCGTGCCGCCAGCAACGAGGCGTGCGCCTTCGTCGATGCCCTTCTGGATGAGCTTCTGGACCTTGTCGAACTGGATCGACGAGGAAAGCGGCCCGATATGGTCGCCTTCTTCTGCAGGATCGCCGACCTTGGTGCCTTCGGTTACCTTCTTCGCGAATTCGACGGCCTTGTCATAGACCGAGCGCTCAACCAGCATGCGCGTCGGCGCATTGCAGGACTGACCGGTATTCTCGAAACAATGGGCAAGGCTGCGCTCGATGGTCTTTTCCAGATCGCTATCGGCAAAGACGATGTTCGGCGATTTGCCGCCGAGTTCGAGCGAAACACGCTTGACCGTCGCTGCGGCAGCGCGGGAAACCGCCGTGCCTGCGCGCGTCGAGCCGGTGAAGGACATCATGTCCACATCCGGGTGCTGCGACAGGGCTTCGCCAACCACCGGGCCTTCACCATTGACGAGGTTGAACACGCCCTTTGGCAGACCGGCTGCATCAACGAACTCGGCGAACAGCATGGCGGACATCGGCGCGATTTCGGACGGCTTGAGCACGACCGTGCAGCCAACCGCAATCGCGGGAATGACCTTCAGCGCGATCTGGTTCATCGGCCAGTTCCACGGGGTGATCAGCCCGCAAACGCCGATTGGCTCATGCACGATGGTCTGGTTTGGAAATTTCGGAGAAAGAATTTCTTCGAAATCGAAATTCTCGAAGGCAGCGACAAAAGCCTTGATGTGCGACACGCCGACAGCAGCCTGCGATTCACGCGCAAGCGTAATCGGCGCACCCATTTCGTGCGAAATGGCCTTGGCCATTTCATCCATGCGGGAATCGTAGATTTCAGCGATACGGCGGATATAGGCGATGCGCTCTTTCGCAGGCGTTTCGGCCCATGCCGGGAATGCCTTGCGGGCAGCCGCCACGGCGAGATCGATATCGGCAGCGGAGCCGCCCGAGATCACCGCATAGGGCTTTTCATTGGCCGGATTGACGACTTCGATGCTCTTGGCCTCGATTGGAGCCCGCCAGGCGCCGTCGATGTAAAAATCCGTTTTCTGAACCAGGTTCTTCTGAAGCATGGCGCTTTCCTCCGTCGTTTTTTGAATTCCCATATGTTGTTCTGCAAGCCGATCCAAATCGAACCGGCATGCATTTGCGGGCAACCTTAATGCCCGGATATGGCAGCGTCAAAACAGAAGGACGGATGGGATCATCAATTTTTCTTATTCATTATCGTAAGCTTCGACATCGATGCCGAGCGATACAAGGCCTTCCTCGATATAATCGCCCAGAAGGGGCGTTCCGATCAGGTATTTTGCCTCGCGCCCGTTATGACGGTCGCTTGCCGTGGACAGGGCCTCGTCCCATTCCTCGGGCGAAAAATCGCCGCGTCCAACCCACATCAAGGCAAGCAATTCGATGCGTTGGTCTTCATTCAGGGAGCGTATGGCGGCAAAAAGCTCTTTCCGGGTCGGATTGTCGAGCGAAGCATCGAGAATATCGACGTCTCTGTCGTCACCGGGATTGGAGCCGGAGTCTTCGTCCACTGCGGGCACCTGCACGTCATATTCGCGCGCCTTCGCAATAATGAATTCCAGATTGTCCAGATTGTTCGTCAGCTCGACCATCGAATACCTCCGTTACCGGTTTTCTCAGCGTCTTTCTGATTATAGGGCGTCCGCTTCGCGCAGGCGATAGCCAACGCCGGTTTCAGTGAGAATATATTGCGGCTGGTCGGGCAGGGCTTCGATCTTTTGGCGAAGCTGACGCACATAAATGCGCAGATACTGCACATCTGCCGCCGGGCCCCAGACCTGATTGAGAATATATTGGTGGGTCAGGACCTTGCCCGCATGCTGCACCAGAAGGCGGAGAATGTCATATTCCTTGGGCGACAGCTTGATGTCGTTGCCATCGACCTTGACGATGCGCCGCACCAGATCGACCGAAAGACCGCCGCTCTGGAAAATCGGCTTTTCGCCTTGCTGTTGCAGCTTGTGACGGAGCGCAACGCGGATGCGAGCCGCAAGTTCGCGCATGCCGAAGGGCTTGGTCACATAATCATCAGCGCCGAGTTCCAGCGCCTTGACGATGCCCACCTCGTCGGTGCGGCTTGAAAGAATGAGGATGGGCAGGCTGCGCCCTTCCTGCCGCCATTGCAGCAAAAGCCGGTGGCCGTCCATGTCCGGCAGACCAAGGTCGAGCAGCACAAGGTCAGGGCTTTCAGCCTCGATCTTCTCCATCGCCTCAGTGGCATTGGCGGCTTCGACGGTCGTGTAACCTTCGGTGGTCAGCCCGACCCGCAGGAGCTTGCGGATCGGCGGTTCGTCATCGACAATCAGCACTTTGACGCTTTGCGTATTCATTGCGTTGTTTCCGTTTCAGCGTCGCCGGATGGTAGCGGCAGTGAGATGACGAAGACCGCGCCAGACCGATTATGGTCGTGGTCGCTACGATTGCGAGCGGCGATAGTGCCGCCCATTGCTTCGACAAAACCGCGCGCGATGGACAGGCCAAGGCCCGTGCCTGCTTGTACGTGATCACCCTTGCGAACGCGATAGAAGCTGTCGAAGATCCGTTCCCGGTCATCGGCAGGAATGCCCGGCCCCTGATCGGCGATCTCCAGAACGAGCCGCGTGCCGCTGATATGCGCTTCTATAGCAATTTCAGAGGCTTCCGGCGCGTATTTCGCGGCATTGTCGAGGAGATTGAACAGAACCTGCTCGAACAAGACCGCATCCAGTCGCAGCATCGGCAGATCAGCGGGCACCGAGACGCGCACCGCATGGCGCGCGAGAATTTTTGCGGCACGGTGCAAGGCGGCACCGACGATATCACCGATATAATGCGGAGAGAGGTTCGGCTCCATTGCACCCGCTTCAATGCGGGTCATGTCGAGAAGATTGGCGATGAAGCGATTGAGGCGCTCAGACTGGTCCACGATGGTTTGATAGAGATCGGCCTGATCTTCAGCGGGCAAGGAACCATGATATTCGCGCAATGTGGTCGCGGCGCCCATGATGGCCGCTAGCGGGGTTTTCAGGTCGTGCGAGATCGAGGTCAGAAGTGCGGAGCGCAACTTGTCGGTTTCTGCGGCAAGCCTTGCGCGCTCGACGTCTTCCACCAGCTGCACACGCTCGATGGCGATGGCGGCCTGATCGGCCAGCGCTTCGAACAGTCTTTGCTGTTCGGGCGTGAGTATCGGTCCCTGACGATCATTGTCGAGACCGATAACGCCGACCGAAGTTCGCGCCGTGCGCAGTGGAAGGTAAAGGCGACGCGCACCGGGCAGCGTATCCGCGCCGCGCCCTGCGGGCAGATTGTGCTCCCAAGCCCAATGGGCAGCGGCGATATCGGCATCGTCGAGTGTATCGTCTGGCGGGTATCCAGCGCGCACCGCGATGCTCTCGCGCTCCGGCAGCAGGATAACCGCACGCACTTTCAGCATGGATGCGATCTGGAATGCCGTTGCCCAAAGCACATCGTCCAGCGAGCCGGTGCCCGCGAGCTTCTTGCTGAAAAGATAGAGATCTTCGGTCATATGCGCGCGCTGGCGTGCCGATGCCGCCTGACGCTGCACGCGGCTTGCCAGATTGCTGGCTACAAAGCTGACGAGGAGGAAGAAGACGAGGGCCACCACACTTTCCGGGTCCGCAATGGACAGTGTGTAAAGCGGCGGCAGGAAGAAGAAATTATAGGCGAAGGCGCTGATGATGGAAACGAACAGCGCAGGCCACAGACCAAGCGTAACAGCAACGCCGAGAACGCCGACGACGAAGACCAGCGCTATGCTGCGAACATCGAGAAACTGATCGAGCAGCAGCCCGACGCCATTCGCGGCTGCGACGACTGCCGTGCCGATTGCATAGGGCAGAATTTGCAGACTTGCCGATGGGGCAGCGGTCTTGACCTTGCGGGCGTTGCTGGCCGCCTCCTGGTCGATACCCGCCGTGATGTGCACATCGATGGCGCCTGCACGGCGGATCAGTTCGTGCCCGACCGAGCCTTCGACAATTTCGCGCCAGCGCGGCTTGGCGGATTTTCCGGCGACCACCTGCGTGAAATTATGCGTGCTGGCATAGCGGATAATGTCTTCCGCCACCGACTGGCCGGGAATGATGATCGGCTCGCCGCCCAATTGTTCGGCAAGGCGCATGGTCGCTGACAGCCGGTCTTTTTCATCCTCCGACATATTGGCCGAGCGCGGCGTTTCGATGTGAATGACCGCCCAAGGCGCGCGCAACCGGTCGGCCAGACGACGCGCATAGCGCACGAGAGATGCGCTGCGTGGCCGTTCATCAACGGCAACGAGAATACGGTCGCCCGCTGCCCACGGACCTTCGATGGCGTGGGCGCGCATATGGGTGAGAAGCTGTTCGTCCACCCGCTGCGCAGTGCGCCGCAGCGCCAGTTCGCGGAGCGCCGTTAGATTGCCGGGCGAGAAATAGTTGCTGATGGCACGCTTGGCCGTCTTGGGAAGATAGACCTTGCCGTCATTGAGCCGCTTGATGAGATCGCCTGGCGTGAGGTCGATCAGCTCGATATCGTCGGCGCGGTCAATGATACTGTCTGGCACCGTCTCGCGAACGCGAATGCGCGTGATCTGCGCCACCACATCATTCAGGCTTTCGACATGCTGGATATTCAACGTGGTGTAGACGTCTATCCCCTGCGCGAGGATTTCCTCGACATCCTGATAGCGCTTGGGGTGACGGCTGCCCGGCGCATTGCTATGGGCAAGTTCATCCACCAGAACCAGCTGCGGACGGCGCGCCAGCGCGGCGTCAATGTCCATCTCTTCCAGTTCATGGCCGTGATAGGCAACGCTGGCGCGAGGGATGATTTCCAGCCCGTCCACCAAGGCCTCGGTGTCGCGGCGGCCATGGGTTTCGACAACGCCGATCACCATATCGACGCCATCTGCCTTGCGCGCTCTGCCGGACATCAGCATTTCATAGGTCTTGCCGACACCGGGCGCCGCGCCCAGAAATATCTTGAGGCGGCCACGCGTTTCGCGCTCCGCCTGTTCGAGCAGGGCATCGGGAGAGGGCCGTGTGTTGTCAGCGCGAATGTCGTCCGACATCAATGATAATGCTCCTGCGAAGCGGGCGGCATCGTTTGTGCCGCCCGTATTTTACGTCATTTAGCTGTGGTTCTGTCCAGAACAAGATTGAGTTTCAGGACGTTGACCACAGGTTCACCGAGAAAGCCAAGCTCGCGGTCTTCCACCTGCTGCTCGACAATGCCACGTAGAGCGGCTTCGCTGATGCCTCGCGCCTTGGCGACACGGGGTATCTGATAAAGGGCGGCGTCCGGCGAAATATGCGGGTCGAGGCCGCTGGCCGAGGTGGTCACGAGGTCGATAGGGATCGCTGTGTCAGGCGTCGCCTGTTTCAAGGTTTCGGCCTCGGTCTTGATCCGCTCGATCAAAGTGGGATTGGTGGGGCCGAGATTGGAGCCGCCGGAGCTGGAAGCATCGTAGCCATCCTTGCCTGCGGCGGATGGGCGACCGTGGAAATAACGGTCGCCTGTAAAATTTTGGCCGATCAGTTCAGAGCCGATGACCGTTCCGTCCTTCTCGATCAGGCTGCCATTGGCCTGTTGCGGAAAGATTGCCTGAGCGATGCCGGTCATGCCGAGTGGATAGATGAACCCGGTGATCACGGTCAGCGCGACGATCATGACCAATGCGGGACGAAGTTGCTTCAACATGGGTGAAAATCCTTATGCGAGACCAAGGGCAACGATGGCCATATCGATGGCCTTGATGCCGATGAACGGGACGATGACGCCGCCGAGGCCGTAGATGAGCAGGTTGCGCGAGAGCAGGGCGCCTGCGCCGACAGCCTTGTATTTCACCCCCTTCAGCGAAAGCGGGATCAACGCCACGATGATGAGTGCGTTGAAGATAATGGCCGAGAGAATGGCGCTTTGCGGCGTGGCGAGGTTCATGATGTTGAGCGCGCCGAGCTGCGGATAGAACGCCAGAAACATGGCCGGAATGATCGCGAAATATTTCGCGATATCGTTGGCGATGGAGAAGGTCGTCAGCGCGCCGCGTGTCATCAGGAGCTGCTTGCCGATTTCAACGATCTCGATGAGCTTTGTCGGATCGCTGTCCAGATCGACCATATTGCCTGCCTCGCGGGCCGCCACGGTGCCGGTATTCATGGCGACACCCACATCGGCCTGTGCGAGGGCAGGCGCGTCATTGGTGCCGTCGCCGCACATGGCGACGAGTTTGCCCTTGGCCTGTTCTTCGCGGATTAGCGCCAGCTTATTCTCCGGCGTTGCCTGCGCCAGAAAATCATCCACGCCAGCTTCTGCGGCAATTGCCGCTGCCGTCATAGGGTTGTCGCCGGTGATCATCACCGTGCGGATGCCCATGCGCCGCAGTTCGGAAAAGCGCTCGCGAATGCCGCCCTTCACGATATCCTTGAGATGGATGACGCCAAGCAGTCTGCCATCCTTGACCACGGCCAGCGGCGTGCCGCCGGATTTTGCAATCGTATCAGCGATGGCTTGCAGTTCGTGGGTGACCTGTTCTTCGGTCGCACGGTTCTGGCCCACATGTTTCAGCACGGCATCCACAGCGCCCTTGCGGATGGACGAACCGTCGATATCGACACCGCTCATGCGGCTCTGCGCTGTAAATGGCACGAAAGTCGCATGCAGGCTTTGCATGTCGCGACCGCGAATGGCATATTTTTCCTTGGCCAGAACCACGATGGAACGACCTTCCGGTGTTTCATCGGCAAGCGAGGCCAGTTGTGCTGCGTCGGCCAGTTCCTGTTCGCTGATGCCGGTTACCGGTATGAAGGCGGTTGCCTGACGATTGCCGAGCGTGATCGTGCCGGTCTTGTCGAGAAGCAAAGTGTCGACATCGCCTGCCGCTTCGACCGCGCGGCCCGACATGGCCAGCACATTGAAGCGCACAAGACGGTCCATGCCCGCAATGCCGATAGCCGATAGCAGAGCGCCGATGGTGGTCGGGATCAGCGTTACGAACAAGGCAACCAGAACGATGACCGGGATATAGCCGCCTGCATAGGTCGCGAAGCTTGGAATCGTCACCACGGCCAGAACGAAGATCAGTGTCATCCCCGCAAGCAGGATGTTGAGCGCGATCTCGTTCGGGGTTTTCTGGCGCTCGGCGCCTTCCACAAGGCTGATCATCTTGTCGATGAAGGTCGAGCCCTGAGCCGCCGTGATACGCACCCTGATCCAGTCCGACAGGACCTGCGTGCCGCCGGTGACGGCGGAACGGTCGCCACCGGATTCGCGGATGACAGGTGCGGATTCGCCGGTGATGGCGGCTTCATTGACCGAAGCCACACCCTCGATCACTTCGCCATCGGACGGGATGATGTCTCCCGCTTCGACGAGAACGATATCGCTGACCTTGAGGCTGGTTCCAGCGACGGTTTTGTAATCGGTTTTGCTGTCACCGCTCAGAAGCTTGGCCTGCGTTTCGGTGCGCGTGCGGCGCAGCGATTCCGCCTGCGCCTTGCCGCGCCCTTCGGCAACCGCTTCGGCAAAATTGGCAAAAAGCACTGTGAACCAGAGCCACAGCACGATCTGCGATGAAAAGCCGACATTGGCTCCGCCTGTGGCGATATCTTTTGCAAGCAGCACCGTGGTGAGGGCGGAAACGACGGCCAGGACGAACATGACCGGGTTTCGGGCAAGGCTTTTCGGATTCAGTTTGCGGAAGGCATCGCCAACCGCCGGAATAAGGATGCGGGCATCGAGAATGCTCGCGGATTTGGACTGGCTCATAACGAGGCTCCAGTAGATGTTTTGCGAAGCGGACGCTCAGATCAGCCGGATGGCGAGAAACAGGATGAGCATCACGGCAAGGATCGACAGAATGCAACTCGATGGTTTCAGCATCAGAAGGTCTTTCCTTGGATCAAAGCGAGGTGTTCGGCGATCGGTCCCAGCGCCAGCGCGGGGAAGAAGATCAGTCCGCCGACAACCAGAATGACGCCGATCAGCAAGCCTACGAACAACGGACCATGGGTCGGGAAGGTGCCTGCTGACTGCGGTGCGATTTTCTTGGCGACCAGCGATCCGGCAATAGCCATGGCGGGAACGATGACGAGGAAGCGCCCCATCAGCATGGCAAGGCCGATGGTGATATTGTACCAGGGCGTGTTGCCGGAGAGCCCGCCGAATGCGGAGCCGTTATTGGCGGTGCCCGACGTATAGGCATAGAGGATTTCCGAAAAACCGTGCGGTCCCGGATTGGCAATGGAACTCAAACCTGCCGGAATGACGGAGGCGATTGCCGTAAAGCCGAGGATCGACAGCGGCAGGCACAGCACGGCCAGCATCGCCATCTTGACTTCCTTGGCCTCGATCTTCTTGCCCAGATATTCAGGCGTGCGGCCGACCATCAGACCAGCCACGAAAATCGCCACGATGACGAACAGGATGATGCCGTAAAAACCTGCGCCGACACCGCCGATAATGATTTCACCGAGCATCATGTTGATCATCGGGATCATGCCGCCAAGCGCCATCATGCTGTCATGCATGGCAATGACCGCGCCGCAGGATGCGGCAGTCGTGACCACGGCAAAAAGGGCGGACATGGTGATGCCGAAGCGGGCTTCCTTGCCTTCCATATTCGCACCGTCGATGCCGAGCGCGTGGATCAGCGGGTTACCCGCAGCTTCTGCCCAATAGCAGATGGCCACGCCTGCAACGAACAGCACGCCCATGGCCGCAAAAATAGCCCAGCCTTGCTTTTCATTGCCGACCATGCGGCCAAAAACATTGGTCAGCGATGCGCCTATGGCGAAGATCGCAACCATCTGGATCATGTTGGAGATGGCGTCCGGATTTTCAAAAGGATGTGCGGAATTGGCGTTGAAGAAGCCGCCGCCATTGGTGCCGAGCATCTTGATTGCCAGCTGCGATGCAACCGGTCCAAGTGCAATGACCTGCCGCGCGCCTTCCAGCGTCGTGGCCTGCGCATAAGCGCCGAGCGTTTGCGGCACACCGAGTGCGACGAAGGCAAGCGTCATCACGATGCAGATCGGCAGCAGGATATAGAGCGTGCAGCGCGTCAGGTCGACCCAAAAATTACCGAGCGTTTTCATCGATTTGCGCAAGAAAGCTCGGATAAGCGCCATCGCGATTGCCACGCCTGTTGCAGCCGAGACGAAGTTCTGCACCGTCAGTCCGGCCATCTGGGTCAGATAGGACATGGTGCTTTCGCCGCCGTAATTTTGCCAGTTGGTGTTGGTCACGAAACTGGTGGCGGTGTTGAAGGCGAGATCGGCGGCCACATTGCTCATGCCCATGGGGTTGAAGGGCAATACGCCCTGAAACCGCTGCATGGCATAAAGCAGAAGGAACCCGGCCAGATTGAACAGCAGCATGGCGGCGGTGTAGCTCGTCCAGTGCTGTTCCTCGCGCTCGCCTGTGCCCGCAAGACGGTATAGCCCGCGTTCAACAGGTACGAAAACCGGCGAAAGGAACGTCCGGTCTCCGTTGAAGACACGCGTTATATAACCGCCAAGCGGCTTTACGAGCAGAATGATGATCCCGCAAAAGACGAGGATCTGTATCCATCCATTGATTGTCATGGTTTTTCCCAAGCCCCTACAGGGCCGCTATTCGTGGGGCCGGTCAGAACCGCTCCGGTCGAATGAGCGCATAAAGAAGATAGATCGCGATGAAGATGGCGACCAAAGCGCCAGCGATGTATTCGATCAGCATGTTACGCCCTCAAAGCTTTTCGCAGACGCGCAGATAGCCGAAGAGCAGAGCGAAGAAGCCGATGCCGATTGCCAGGACGGCGATGTCCATAATTTCGTCCCCTTGCGGGGCTCCCTGTTGTGAAGGCTTTTTGCCATACAGGGATTATGTGACCTTACGGCATAGGGTTTCGAGACAGGGAAACCGGCCGGGATATAAAAATCTCATATAGAAAACGGCATAACGCGTATTGGTCTTCGTTGAAGACGATACGGCTGAAAATTACATTAAATCAGTTGGTTGGCGGCCCTTTTGGAAGCTACCTCACGATTCAGATCGAAGCGACTGCCCGGCCTGCCGCCCGCCCGGAAAATATACAGCCGCCAAGAAATGTGCCTTCCAGCGCATTATAGCCGTGATAGCCGCCGCCACCGAAACCGGCAGCTTCGCCCGCCGCATAAAGGCCGGGGATCGGCTCGCCATCCTCGCCCAGAACTGCCGACTGGAGATTGGTATGCAGGCCGCCCAGCGTCTTGCGCGTCAGGATATGCAGCTTGACGGCGATCAGTGGGCCGTTGGCCGGATCGAGCAGCGCATGCAACGGTACGGCGCGCGTCAGCCTGTCACCGATATAGGCACGCGCATTATGGATCGCCATGATCTGCGCGTCCTTTGTGTAGCGGTTCACTACTTCATGGTCCCGCGCTTCGATCTGGTCGCGAATGCGTCGCACATCGAGCAGTTTTTCGCCGCTCAAGGTGTTCATGCCCGCGACCAGCTCTTCTATCGTCTTGGCGGTTATGAAATCCGCACCGTTGTCGATAAAGGCTTTGACGGGCGGCGGCGGAGCTTTACCGAGACGGCTTTTCAGCAGCAATTTCCAGCTTTTGCCGGTCAGGTCCGGGTTTTGCTCGGAACCGGACAGCGAAAACTCCTTGCGGATGATCTTTTCGGTCAAAATGAACCAGGAATAATCATAGCCGGTGGAGAGAATGTGCTTGAGTGTGCCGAGCGTATCGAAGCCGGGAAGATAGGGAGCTGGCAGTCGGTTGCCGCGTGCGTCGAACCACATCGACGATGGTCCGGGCAGGATGCGGATGCCATGATTGGGCCAGATCGGGTTCCAGTTGCGCAAACCCTCGGTGTAGTGCCACATGCGATCGGCATTGATGACATGCCCGCCTGCCTCTACCGCCATATCGATGCCGCGCCCGTCCACATAGGCTGGAACGCCCAGCACCATCTCCTTCGGCGGATTGCCGAGCCTTTCGCGCGGCCATGCCCGGCGCACGCGCTCCGGATCGCCGCCAATGCCGCCGGACGTTACGATAACGTTGTCAGCGCCAAAGGCGAATTCGCCTATCACCTCTCGGGAGGATGGCTGACCGCGCTCAACCGCGGAAGGGGCCAGCACTTCGCCGAAAACGCCGGTGATGCGTCCGTTCGCGCTGGTGATCTGACTGACGCGGTGGCGGCATTTCAGCGTGACAAGGCCTTTCGCCATTGCGTCTCGCAGCCGTTGTTCAAACGGGGCCACGACACCCGGGCCCGTGCCCCATGTGACGTGGAAACGCGGCACCGAATTGCCGTGCCCGTGGGCGAGTGCGCCGCCGCGTTCGGCCCAGCCGACAACGGGAAACCAGCGCATGCCAAGACTGCGCAGCCATGGGCGCATCTCACCAGTTGCGAATTGCAGATAGGCTTCGGCCCATTTCCGGGGCCAAAGATCTTCGGGTCGGTCAAACTGCGCCGAGCCGAACCAGTCTTGCGCGGCTAAATCGAAACTGTCCTTGATGCCAAGACGGCGCTGCTCCGGGGTATCGATCATGAACAGGCCGCCCAGGGACCAGAAGGCTTGACCGCCGATGGAGTTCTCGCCCTCCTGTTCCAGAAGGATGACGGTTTTGCCCGCGCTGGTCAGTTCGTTCGCTGCGGCCAAACCGGCCAGCCCCGCGCCGATGATGATCGCATCCGCGTCTGCCACTCGCACATCCTCCCCTTACTTTCGCGCGCATGGTGGCGGAAGCGAAGGCATCTGGCAAGAACTGCGAAAGCGTCTCAACCAAAGAAATACGGCATGACCCAATCGGCTATAAGTTTGATGGAAAGCCCGAACAGCGTCAGTTGCACGAGCAGGAAGAAGGGCCCGTCCGGCAGAAGCCGCGTCAGCTTGGCACCCGCGAAAGTGCCGATCACTGCGGAAGGGATCAGCCAGAGGCCCATCGACAGGTCGAGATTGGAAAACTGCTGCAACTGCCAGTATGGAACGAGTTTCACGGCGTTGACGATGGCAAAGAGAATGGTCGACGTGCCCGCGAAGACGAGCTTTTCCAGATGCTGCGGCAGGACATACATCTGAAACGGCGGCGCACCGGAATGCGACACGAAACTGGTGAGGCCGGTGAGAATGCCCCAGAAGGCACCGCCCGGAATATCGGCCTTGCGGGCCTTCCTGCGATCGCGGGCGCCGATCCAGGCATTGAGGCAAAACAGGATGCCCACCAGCCCGACCAGAAAGCCGATGAAAGTGCTGGATAGATGCGAGCTGAACAGCCAGCCGATGCCGACGCCGACAATGGCTGCAGGCGTGAGGATGGCGAGATTGCGCGCTGAAAAATGATGCCGATAAAGGTAGAGCCCGAACATGTCGCTGATAACATAGATCGGCAGCAACAAGGCTGCGGCAGTGACGGGCGAGATGACCAGCGCCATCAGCGGAACGGCGAGCGTGCCGACCGAGGGGAGGCCGCCTTTCGACATGCCAACCAGAAACGCCGCAGTAATAGCGACTGCCAGATACAGGGGTGTATGTTCGATCATGCGTCTGCCGCGGTCAGGGAAGGCTCCGGGCCAGAACGACCCGGAGTATTATGGAAGTGGAATATCGTGGCAGGAAATCAGGCGTGCGCCCATTCCCAATAGAGGCTGCGCGCGCGCTTGGTTATGGCTCCATATTCAAACTTGCGATCATCAAAGCCGATGATCGGCACAACCTTGCTCATATTGCCGGTCGAGAAGATCTCGTCTGCCTCACGGAAATCCTCTATTCTGAGCGTCGCCTCATGCACGGTTACGCCTGCCGCGCGCAACAGCCCGATGACGCGCTGGCGCGTGATGCCGTTGAGGAAGGTGCCGTTTGGAACCGGCGTAAAGACTTCGCCGCCGCGAACCATGAAAATGTTGGAGGTCGCCGTTTCCGCGACATTGCCCAGCACATCGGTCACGATTGCATTGTGAAAGCCCTTGGCCTTGGCTTCGAGCAGCATGCGCCCATTGTTGGGATAGAGGCAGGCCGCCTTGGCGTTGACCGGCATCACTTCCAGATAGGGACGACGGAACGAGGTCGTTGTGATGGTGAAGCCCTTTGGCTCGACCATCGGAATGGCTTCGAGGCATAAGGCGAAATCGGTCGAGGACGCAAGCGGTGCAACCGTGCTGCTGTCGCCTTCTTCGGCCCAATACATGGGACGAATATAAACATCGGTGCCGGGGGCGAACTTCTTCAAGCCTTCCAGCGCCAATGCTTCAATATCATTGGCCGAAAGCGTCGGCGCCAGACCGAGCGCACGGGCGGAATCATTGGCGCGGGCCGAATGACGGTCGAGGTCCGGCGTGACGCCTTCGAACAGGCGCGCACCGTCGAACACCGCTGAACCGAGCCAGGTCGCGTGCGAAGCCGCGCCCAGAATCCGCACGTCACCTTCGCGCCACTCGCCCTTGTAGTAGGTCCACATTGCCTTCGAGGCATGCTTGTCGGTCATTTTTCACGTCCTTAATTCGTGTGTCTTTCGACTGTAACCCATGGCACCGGCGAGCGTGGATACGCTGTGACTGCTGCTGATCTGTCGGGGAAGGGCGCAGTGGGCCGGTGAATTATGATATCGTAGGATCGCTTTTTGAAGGAAACAAGCCAGAAGCGGACGACAAGAACAGTTTTTGTCGGGGGAATGCCGTGAAAATGAAAAAGCCAGCCTGTATGGCTGGCTTCCGATGCTGTTCCGACCAAAAGGTTTAGAACATCGTGTTTTTATTCCTGGCTGTTTCCGGAACAGCCTGAATGACATCCCAATGCTCGACGATCTTGCCGTTATCAACGCGGAAGATATCCACGATGGCGCGGCCTCGGTCCGCTTCATTCATCTTCGACTGGAGATGCAGAAAGACGAGATCGCCATCCGTAGCGCTGCGCACGATGCGCGCGGTGGCCTGGGGATTATCCTTGAAGCGCTGGGTGAAAAAATTCACGAAAGGCGCTTTCCCATCCGGCACGCCAGGATTGTGCTGGATATAATCTTCGGCGAGCACTTCGGAGTATTTTTCCACCTCATGTTTGTTGAAGACGCCATCGTAAAATTCGAGCACGATTTTACGGTTGGCTTCCTCTTTGGCAATGTCGCGCGTTTGCTGCGCAAAGGCGGGCGCGGAAACGGCAACTGCGCCGAGGACGGAGGCAAGGCAAGCGGCAATAATGGAGGTTTTCATTGGGGGGAGGCCTCGTTTTTGGGGCTTGTTGGGGAGCTTTACTCTAGGGTGGGCTGGCGATTGGGGAAGACATTACTCCGCACTTCGCCACATGCGGAGAAAGCTTGCAATAGACGTGTCGATCAGCCTTTGATTGACCTCTTCGTCCGGCGTGACCGTACCGAGTAGCAAGCGGGGAAAGAGAAAGCCGCTGATGCTGCCCAGAAAAAGCATGGCCTGAGTTTCCGCGTCGGCTACGTGGAACTCTCCGGCTTCAGTTTTGGCTTGCAAATATTCGGTCAGCTTCTGGAGAACTTGTCCTGTTCGATCCGATCTGAGGCTGGTGCCGATTTCCGGAATATCTTCCACGGCCTGAATCATCGCGCGCAATAGTTTGGCCATTGCGAGATCGAGAAAACTATCCGCCACAATGCGCGCGATCACCGGCAGGAGAACTTCTGGTGTGGAGTTCCATGGCGCATCATCGAGACGGGTATGAATCTGCTGGCGCAAATCATCGAATGCGGCACGTAAAAGAGTTTGCTTGCTGCCGAAGCGATTGTAGAGTGTCTGGCGCGTAAGACCGGCCTCTGCCGCGACCAGCTCGAGGCTGACTGCAGAGCCATGCTGCGACAGCATTTTACGTGTAGCATCGAGAACCATTTCGGTGCTCACGTTTGTTTTTCTATCCATGCTTTATTGACCCCTCCCATTCCCTCCTCTGCACGCCAAGACTCTGACATTACAGAAGATTAGTTTTACTTTACAGTAAAGTAAAATATTATGAAAGCTAATATTTAACATTGCCCCGTGTGGCCCGGCTGGGTGGTCCGGGACGCAAACGCACGGCCCGGCCCATCGGAAAGGCTAGCATATGAAACTTGGGAAACGAGGTATACTAGTTCTTGTATTGGGACTGGCGTTGATCGCAGCTTTTTTTGGATGGCGGGGTGCGCAAGAAACATCCGCTGAGACGACCACGGCGTCCATTGCTCCCGCACAGCCAAAAGCCACGGTGGTTGAAGCAGCTGCGGTGCAAACCCGCGATCTGGACAGCATTATCTCGGCTGTTGGGAGCCTGCGGGCGAAAGAATCGGTCACATTGGCCTCGGAAATCGGCGGACGTGTGGATCAGATTCTGTTCCAGGAAGGCCAGCGCGTTGAGGCAGGCAACGTTCTGTTTCAGCTCGATACCTCCATTCTGAACGCTTCCGTACAGTCGGCCCGTGCGGCAAATGTTCTTGCCCAGTCAACTTTCGAACGCACCGAAGCCTTGTCCAAACGCGGAATCAGCGCAACGCAGGCTTTGGAAGAGGCACAGGCTAACCTGCACAATACGGAGGCCGCGCTGGCATTGGCCGAGGCCCAACTGGCGCAGACTTCGATCAAGGCGCCGTTCGACGGCGTGGTTGGGCTGCGTTCCGTCAGTGTTGGCGCTTATGTAACGGCGGGTACGACCAATCTTGCCAGGCTCGATCAGATCGATCCATTGGTGGCGGAGTTTTCCCTGCCCGAAGTGGCGCTGGCGAGTATCTCACCCGAGCAGCGGGTTTCGGTCGTGGCCGACGCATTACCAGATCAGCCCTTTCAGGGGCAGGTCTATGCCATTGAACCTTCCGTCGATGAAACTGGCCGTTCCATCCGTATGCGCGCCTTGATCGCCAATCCCGATTTGAAGTTGAGGCCGGGGCTTTTCGCGCGCGTCAATGTCACGACGGGCACCAAGGCGGGCGCAATGCTGGTGCCGGAAAGCGCCATTGTGCCGAGCGGTGAAAACCAGACTGTCTATCGTATCAATCCTGACGATACGGTCGAAGTGGTTACGGTCACGCTGGGGCAACGGCTTGAAGGGATGGTCGAGATTGTCACGGGTCTCGATAAGGATGCGCGCGTGGTGACTGCCGGTCAGCAGAAGTTGCAAACAGGAGCCAAAGTTCGCGTTCAGGAAGCAACTGCGGAGGAGGCGGTCTGATGTCCATATGGGAAATGTGCGTCCGCCGACCGGTCTTCGCTACGGTCCTTAGTCTGGTGCTCGTTCTGCTCGGCATCGTGTCCTATGAGCGGCTGAGCACCCGCGAATATCCTGATGTCGAAGAACCGACAGTTTCTGTTTCCACCACCTATTCCGGCGCCAATGCCGAGATTGTGGAAAGTCAGGTGACGCAGGTTCTGGAAACTCAGCTCTCCGGTATTGCCGGTATCGATGTGGTGTCATCGACAAGTCGCGCTGAAACCAGCGCCATCACGGTGCGCTTTACGCTTGGCACCGATCCAGAGGTGGCTGCCGCCGAGGTGCGGGACCGTGTGTCTCGGGCAAGGCGCAATCTTCCCGACGAGATAGACGAGCCGATTGTCGCCAAGGTGGAAGCGGATGCGCAGCCCATCATGTATGTGGCTTTTACAAGCGACCGTCATTCCGGCCTTGAAATCACCGACGTTCTCAATCGTACGATTGTTGACCGCATTCAGAATCTGCCGGGCGTTTCGGAAGCCGTATTCTTGGCGCGCGCGAATATGCAATGCGTGTCTGGATCGATGCCCGCAAGCTGGCAGGTTACGGACTGACGGTTCAGGATGTCGAAACGGCGCTTGAAAACCAGAATGTCGAAGTGCCCGCCGGGCGTATTGAAAGCAAGGATCGGGAGTTTACACTTCTTGCCAATACAGCACTGAGAACGCCTGAAGAATTTGCGGATATCATTATCAATGTCGTGAATGGTTATCCGGTGCGCCTGCGTGATGTCGGAAGGACTGAACTGGGCGCTGCCGATGAACGTCGCGCAACCACCAAGCAGGGGCAAACGGCGATATCTATTGGCGTTGTCAAACAGGCAACAGCGAACCCCCTCGATGTTGCGAACAATCTGCGCGCCGTCCTCCCGGCCATTCAGGCAAGTTTGCCGGACGGGATGCAAGCTGAAGTCACCTACGACACGTCGATCTTTATCGATCGTTCGATTGCGGCGGTGTTCAGCACGATCGGCGAGGCGATCATCCTCGTGATCCTGGTGATCTTTTTCTTCCTGCGTTCGGTGCGCGCGAGCCTTATTCCCATCGTGACGATACCGGTTTCACTCATCACGACGCTGGCAATCATGTTTGCCTTCGGCTTCAGTATCAACACACTGACGCTGCTCGCCATGGTGTTGGCCATCGGTCTGGTGGTGGACGATGCTATCGTTGTTCTGGAAAACGTGCACAGACGCATCGAAGAAGGGGAAACCCCAGTACAGGCGGCCATTGCCGGAACCGGAGAAATTGCTTTTGCCGTCATTGCGATGACGCTTACACTGGCCGCCGTTTATGTGCCGATTGCGTTCACCGAGGGCCGGACCGGGCAATTGTTCATCGAGTTCGCGCTTACGCTTGCCGGTGCGGTTTTGGTTTCCGGCTTCGTGGCGTTGACGCTGACGCCCATGATGTGCGGCAAGCTTTTGCGTCACAATGAAAATCAGGGTCGGATTTCGCGCACACTGGAAGGGTTTCTCGACAGTCTCAACGAGAACTATCGGCGCGCGCTGGGGCTTGCCATGCGCCATAAGCTGATTGTGCTGGCTGGCGCGGCGGCAACCGCGGTTCTGGCCGGCTTCCTTTATGTCAATCTGCCGAGCGAACTCGCCCCAGTTGAAGACCGTGGTGTCATCCGTATGGCAGGCACGGCCCCAGAAGGCTCGACGCTGCAATTCACGCAGCGCTATGGTCAGGTCAGCGAGGACATTCTTTCCAGCATACCTGAGGTCAGTACATACTTTGTCATTTACGGTTTTCCGCAGGTGACCAATTTCAGCGCCTTTGGGCTGTTGAAGGACTGGGACGAGCGCGACCGCAGTCAGCAGGAAATCATTCGGTCCATCGGGCCGCAAATGGCGGAGATCCCAGGCGTTCGCGGCTTCGCCTTTAACATGCCATCGCTCTCGACCGCGCGCGGCAGCGGGGCAGGAGCCAACAATCCGGTTCAGTTCGTGATCCAGTCGTCTTCGAGTTATGACGATCTGAACCGGCTGGCGACGGAGTTCGTGGAGCGGATCAAAGAGAATCCGGGCTTGATCAATGTGGAATCGAACCTCGATCTCAACAAGCCGCGCATGGAGATCAACATGAACCGCGAGAAGATCCGTGAAGCCGGTCTGCAGGTCTCCGATGTAGGCCGTACACTGGAAACCATGTTTGGCAGCCGTCAGGTTACGCGCATCGACCGGGACGGCGAACAATCGGATGTTCTTGTTCAGCTTGACGCCAGCGACCGCGCCACGCCGGATTCCATCAACATCGTGAATATGCGCGGCTCGTCAGGCCAGCTCATTCCGCTGTCCAATCTGGTGACAGTTACGGAGAGTGTGGAACCGGCCAATCTCTATCGTTTCAACCGGTTGCGGTCGGCGACGATCAGCGCTGGTTTGTCTCCCGATTATTCGCTGGGTGAGGCACTGACTTATCTGCAAAGCACGGCCAATGAGATGTTCCCGACCTATGCCCAGTACGACCTGGAAGGGGAGTCTCGCGATTTCACCAGCTCCAATTCGAGCATTCTGTTCGTGTTCGGTCTGGCCATTCTGTTCATCTATCTGGTTCTGGCGGCCCAGTTTGAAAGCTTTGTCAGCCCGTTCATCATTCTGCTCACGGTTCCGCTCTCGATAGCCGGGGCCTTGCTCGCGCTCTGGTTCGCGGGTGCGAGCATGAATGTCTACAGTCAGATCGGTCTGGTCACGCTGGTGGGACTTATCACCAAGCATGGCATTCTGATTGTCGAATTCGCCAATCATATGCGTGACCAAGGGCGCGACATTGCCGATGCGGTCACGGAAGCGGCTGTGATGCGTCTGCGTCCGATCCTCATGACAACAGGCGCAATGGTGCTCGGTGCTATTCCGCTGGCCATTGCAACCGGTGCTGGTGCGCAAAGCCGTCAGGCCATCGGCTGGGTGATTGTCGGCGGCATGTCCTTCGGCACTCTGTTGACGCTCTTTGTGGTGCCGGTGGTCTACAGTCTTGTGGCACGCAAGGCTGTAGCTCCGCAGGAGGATCATAAGGCCGCTCCTGCAAAGCCGGTGCAATCCTAAGCTGGAACGTCAGGCAATGTAGACCGCTGCGCCGCCCATCATACCGGCGCCCGCAGCGGTCAGCAAAAGGGTCTCGCCATCTGCAAAAGGTCGTGTCTGATTGGCGACCGAGAGCGACAGCGGAATGGTCGCAGCGGAGGAGTTGCCATAGGAGGCGATTGTCCGGACCGTTTTAGCCGGATCGATGTCGAGATTATGCGCAACAGCATCGAACATGCGCGCATTGGCCTGATGCGGTACAAAACGGTCAATGCGAGCGGCTTCGATACCAGCTGCTTTCAGCACATTTCTGGAGGTGGCGGTCATCAGATCGACTGCACGGGAAAACACCTCGCGACCGTTCTGCATCGACATTAGAAATTGCCCGGGTGCCATGTCGGGCGAGAATGGCCGGTTGCTGCCGCCGGATGGAATCGAAATCAAATCATAACCGCTTCCGTCGGAAGACAGGTCAGCGGATAAGAAGCCACGTCGCGGGTCTTGATCCGGTACAAGCACGACCGCTCCTGCCGCATCGGCAAAGAGGACGGCGCTTGCGCGTTCAACAGGGTTTATGCGACGGCTCAGAATATTGGCGGCGACCACAAGCACCGGACGGTTGTACGCACGGACAAAGCTGTCGGCGAGGGTGAGGGCGTAGAGAAAACCTGCACATCCGCCTGCCAGATCATTGGCACCCGACCGCACAAGGCCGAGCTTGTGCGCCAGCAAAGGGGCTGACGGCGGCAGCAGATGGTCCGGTGTTGAAGTGGCAAGCAAAGTTAGCGCAATATCTGCGCGGGCAATGGCGGCACGATTGAGCGCCATGTCTCCAGCCTTGGACGCAAGCCCGCTTAATGTCTCGCTATCTTCAGCCCAATAGCGCGAGCGGATGCCCGTGCGGCCTTCGATCCAGCCGGGTTCGAGACCGAGCCGTTGTTCGATCTCACCGTTCTCGACGCGGCGTTCAGGCACCGCATGACCGAAACCTGCCATGCGGGAGGAACGGCAAAGGCTCATTGCGGTTGCCCCGTCACGATGGATGCCACTTCGTCCACCGCGTCGTAAATATGGGCTAGTTCCGCACTGGTCACGCAATAGGGCGGCATCAGATAGAGCACATTGCCGAGCGGCCGGATCAGCAAGTTGCGTTCACGGAACAATTTGCGCATGTGCTGGCCGATCTCCGCGAGATAGCCGCCAGCGGGTGCGACGATATCGAGCGCCGCAATCGTTCCCGCCTGTCGGATATTCGCAAAGCGCGGGTCTCCAGCAAATCGCGTCAGATTGTGTTCATGAAACTCTTCGATAGAGCGGATGCGGCTTAGCACCGGTTCCTGTCGCCAGACTTCCAGATTGGCGACAGCCGCTGCGCAGGCAATGGGGTTGGCCGTGTAGGAGCTTGAGTGAAAGAAGGTTTTACGTCGGTCGGTCGAAAGATGCGCGTCGAAGATCGCCGATGTGCAGAGCGTTGCGGCCAGCGGCAGCGCGCCGCCGGTCAGTCCCTTGGACACGCACATAATATCCGGTGTGATGCGTGCCTGCTCGCAGGCAAATAGCGTTCCGGTTCGTCCCCAGCCGGTCATCACCTCATCGGCGATCAGCAGACAGCCGAAACGTTCGGCGATTTCTTTCAGCGCCGTCAGCAGGGCAGGGCGATAGGTTTTCATGCCGCCAGCACCGAGAATAAGCGGTTCTATCAGCAATGCCGCTACGCGGCCTGACCTGCAATGGTGCTCAAACATGTCGAGCGTGCGCTGCTCGTTGCCTTTTTCCGGAAAGGGCAGCCGGTCGACGCCAAATAGCAAAGGTTCGTAGGCGGCGTTGAACACACCGCGTTCGCCGGTGGACATGGTGCCGATGGTGTCACCATGATAGCCGTGTTCCATCACAACGATACGGTCGCGCGCCTGACCTGTATTGTGAAAATAGCCGAGCGCCATTTTCAGCGCGACTTCCACCGCTGTCGAACCGCTGTCCGAATAAAAGACATGGTGCAGTCCGGGCGGCGCGATTTCAATCAGTCCTTCCGCCAGTTGTTCGGCTGGTGCGTGGGAGTATTCGGCAAAGATGATCTGGTCGAAATTTTCCGTCGCGCTGCGGATAACCTGCATGATTTCCGGGTGCCGATGGCCATGGGTGATGACCCACCAGGAGGAAATCGCATCGAGAATACGCTGGCCGCTCTCGTTGATCAGATAAGCGCCCTCCGTCGATACGATGCGTTGCATCTCAGGTTCCAGCGCGTGTTGGGTAAAGGGGTGCCAGACAGCCTGCCGCTTCATGCCCACACCTCCGCGAAGCTGCTTAGATCAAAGCTGTCCTCAAAGGCGTGTCGCAGCGCGCTTCCTTCCGGTTCTGACAGAATGGGCAGGCGACCAAGAATGCGCACGCCACTCATTTTTGCGATGATGCGCTGGGTTTCAATATTCTCATCACCGATGAAGGCGACGCCACATATGGGTATGCGACGATGCTTCAGTGCTTCTATGGACAGCAGCGTGTGATTGATCGTGCCGAGATTGGTGCGGGCGCAAAGGATGACCGGGATTTTCCATCCGGCGAATATGTCGGCAAAAACCAGATCGTCCGAGAGCGGCACCAGCAAGCCGCCTGCGCCTTCTATGACCAACGGGCCGTCCGTCGCGGGCACGGTGAATGCATCGGCGGAAATCGCCGTGCCGTCGAGCGCCGCCGATTGATGCGGCGAAAGCGGTGCCGAGAGCCGGTAAGCTTCCGGCAGAATGCGGCTTTGGGGCAGGCCGGTGAGCTTTGCTACCGCTTCACTGTCGGTCTCCGCATCAAGGCCGGATTGCACCGGCTTCCAGTAATAGCCGTCGAGGGCGGCGGTGAGGGCGGCTGAAAAGACCGTCTTGCCGATGCCGGTGTCTGTGCCGGAGACGACGAAGCGCGTTGTCATGATCTGTCTTTCCCCATTGCGATAGAAAGCCGGTCGAACATCTGGTGGATCTGGCTTTCACTGACATTAAGCGTGATGGATAGTCTAAGCCGTGCGGTTCCTTCCGGCACAGTCGGAGGGCGGATCGCCCGGATATCGAACCCTTCGGCACGCATCGCTTCGGCAATGCGCATGGCGTGCAAATTGTCACCGATCAGGATCGGCATGATTTGCGAGCCGCTTGGCTTGAGGCCCAAACGCGAAACCACGAGCGATCCGGCAAGGTTTGTCAGACCCTGCAGTTGCTGGCGACGTTCTGGCTCGTCGGCAATTATGCGCAATGCCTCACGCACACCCGCCGCCATCAAGGGTGACGGTGCAGTCGAATAGATGAAGTTGCGGGCGCGGTTGACCAGATAGTCGCCCAGTGTGGCGGGCAATTGCAGCAGTGCGCCGGACAGACCCATTGCCTTGCCGCATGTGTGCAGCACCAGCACATTGTCGCGATTTTCAATATTCGCCACCAGTCCACGTCCTTGCGGGCCAAAAATGCCGGTCGCATGGGCTTCGTCGATTACCAGAAACCCGTCGTGACGATCTGCCAGTTCGCCCAGTTCTGCGATGGGGGCGCTATCTCCGTCCATGGAATAAAGACTTTCGACTGCAATCCACGGATGTCCTTTGCCGCCTTTGCGTCGCCAGTCGCTGATTGCCGCGTCGAAAGCACTGACATCGTTATGCGCTGCAAAGACAGTGTCCGCCTTGCTCAATGCTATGCCTTCATGGACGCTGGCATGGATCAGTGCGTCGCAGACGATCAGGTCGCCGCGTTGCGGCAAGGTGGCGAAAAGCGCCGTATTGGCCGCAAAACCCGTGCCGAAATACAGCACCTTCTCAGCGTCGAAAAAGGCTGCGGCTTCCGCTTCCAGTGCCTCATGCTCGATATGGTTGCCGCGCAGCAGCCGCGATCCGCCTGCGCCAACTGGAACGCCCCGGTCGAGCGCGGCAGTGATAGCGGCTTTAAGGCGCGGTGAGTTGGCGAGGCCCAGATAGTCGTTCGAGGTGAAATCAATGCCCGTGTGCGCGGAGAGGGCGCGCAGGCGCGATTTTCGCTCAAAACTATCCAGCTTCGCCTGATAATGGGACAATGCCGTATTGCTCAACGGAGTTGCTCCATAGTCATCGGCTTGAGGCCAAGTCGGCGGAAGAGCGCGCTATCGTGATCTTCGCCGGGATTATCGGCAGTCAGCAGCGTATCGCCGACAAAGATCGAATTGGCTCCGGCAAAGAAGCAAAGCGCCTGCATTTCATCGCTCATGTCGGTGCGACCCGCGGAGAGCCGCACATAGGATGTGGGCATGAGAATGCGGGCCAGTGCAATGGTGCGTATGAAATCAAACGGGTCGATTGGCTGGGCATTGGCCAGGCGCGATCCGGGAATAGGGATCAACATATTGATGGGCACGCTTTCGGGCGGTGTCGGCAGATTGGCCAGCGTGACCAGCATTGAAATTCGGTCGTCTACGGTCTCGCCCATGCCGAGAATGCCGCCTGCGCAGACCTTGATTCCTGCATCGCGGACATTCGCCAGTGTTTCCAGCCGGTCTGCAAAAGTGCGGGTGGTGATGATCTCGGGATAAAACCGCTCCGACGTGTCGATGTTGTGGTTGTAATAATCAAGCCCGGCGTCGGAAAGGCGTGCCGATTGTTCGGGCGACAGCATGCCAAGCGTCATGCAGGTTTCCATGCCCATTGCCTTGACGCCCTCAACCATCGCGACCAGCATATCCATGTCGCGGTCCTTGGGACTGCGCCAAGCCGCGCCCATGCAATAGCGCGTTGCGCCGCCTTCCTGCGCTTTGCGGGCTTCCGACAGTACGCGCTCGACTTCCATCAGCTTGGAAGCCTTCAATCCGGTTGGATAATGCGCCGACTGGCTGCAATAGCCGCAATCCTCCGCACAGCCGCCCGTCTTGATTGAAAGCAGCCTGCTCATCTGAATGGCGTCTGGATCGAAATGCTGTCGGTGTATTTCCTGCGCGCGGAAGACGAGCTCTATGAATGGCAAATTATAGATAATTCTAGCAAGATTGAGCGACTTGGTTTGTTGCTCGCTTGAATCAGGGGTCAGTTTTTCGCTGATTATCTCATTAATCTCAATCATCTAGCTGCTCATCCCAATTTTAATAGATATGATTCTTAAATTATCTATATTTTATGCGGGCGGGATCGCGCAAGTCGCTAATGATTGTATGCTGTGAGCAGGTGCACCGTTTGGGGTGGGGCAAGTGGTTGGCCGGACGCCGCCAGCCGCAGAACAAGAGGCTTATGCGGTGGATGCGGCCAACGACTTCGATAAAGGCGGCAGAGGATTATGAGGCCGGTTCGTGATCCCGCCGAAAACAGGCTGAAACTCGAGAATCCCCGCGCTTGAAAGCGCGGGGACCAAATGCGTGTTACTTCACCCAGATAACACGACGCGTCTGCGGCTCTACGAGCGCTGGTCGCTGATCGATATAGACATAGGAATATTTCGGCTGATCAGGGACGGCCATAAGCGGCACATCTTCCGGGATCACCATGCCCTCGGCCACATCACCATCAATGGCAATGGGTTGCGTCGGGTTGTTCTCCACGAAGGTCACCACATCGTCCGGTACGACGGGTACGGGCGGCCCTGCATTGGGCGCTTCGTCATAATAGACCACCTGACGGTTCTGCATCGAAACGATGACCGGTTCACCGTTCACATAAATATAGCCGAAGTCGGGATTATCGGGGATGGGGCGCACGACAACAGCTTCCGGCACGACATAACCTTCACCGACATCGTCTTGAATGACGACCGGATCGACGGGATGGGCGATGACATAGTCGCGTGCAGACTGGGGCACTTCGATAATGACGGCATCTTGCGCGACGGCCAGACCGGTGGTCGCAAGAAACGCTGCCGTTGTAAGAATAAGAGCCTTTTTCATGTCGTAGTCTCACCTTCTAGCTTGCCCCGCAGCGGTGAGTTAACCGGCCTGCACAGGGTCGGTTCCTTATTTCGCGTGCACATCATGCGACAGGCTGCAACATTCGCTCCGTGCCTGACCGGACAGGCGATACAAAAGGCGAGCTATTCGAGAGAGATAAGCGCGTAAGGCTTCCTCAACTGAAAAAGTGAGCGAAATCGCGCTTCTTCGCGGTCGCGTGCGAAAAATAATGGGCTTTGCTGTGGTAATCGATCACAGTTCGGATTACTCACACTCATTCCCCTCAAGACAGACAGTCGCCCGTTTCGGGTGGCTTCGAGTATGGCGCATGACCCCCAAGAGCCAAGGCTACTTCTTCACGATCCTCGCGGTTACCATTTTCGCGGTGCAGGATGGCATTTCGAAATATCTTGGCACGCATTACTCGCCGATCTTCATCACGATGATCCGTTATTGGGTTTTTGCCGCATTTGTCATTCTGCTGGCCATTCGCTCTGGCGGTATCGCCAAGGCGGCATCCACGAAGCGCCCCTTTTTGCAGATCACTCGCGGCGTGATCCTGGCTGCGGAAATCGTCACCTTCATCTTCGGTCTCAGCCGCGCCGGAATGGCCATGGCGCAGTCTGTCTTTCAAGGCGCGCCTTTGCTGGTGACCATGCTTTCAGTGCCCTTTCTCGGCGAAAAAGTTGGTTGGCGTCGCTGGACGGCGATCATTGTTGGCCTGTGCGGCGTGCTTTTGATCATCAATCCGGTCAAGGCGCATTTCGATGCCAATATTCTGTTTTCCGTCGCTGCAACCTTCATGTTCGCGATCTATGCGGTCGCGACGCGCGCGGTCAGCCGCGACGACGACGCCATGACTAGCTTCTTCTATACGGGGATCGGCGGCGTCGTGGTGCTTACGGCGGTGGGTGTCTTTTATCTCGTGCCCATCGCGCCGCATGACTGGTTCTGGATGGCGGCGCTCTGCGTTTGCGGCATTTCCAGCCATTATTGCCTCATCCGTGCTTATGACATTCTGGAAGCAGGCGAGGTGCAGCCGCTGACCTATCTCCAGCTGGTGATCGGCGCCTGTATCGCGACGCTGGTTTTCCACGAAACGCTGACATGGAACGTCATCGCTGGCGCCTTCATTGTTGTCAGCGCGGGTCTCTTCTCCATGTTCCGGGAGCGGAGCCTGTCGCTCAAACGCACCACGAGCTCGACAACGCCCTGAGCCGTAAACGAATTCAAATTCCTCCGCTTGAGACTGCGAAAAATAACGGGTTTCGTTGTATCACCTGTTACGGGCGGTTTTGAGTATTGCGTATGAGCCCCAAAAGCCAAGGCTACCTATTCAAGCTTGTCTCGGTGTCCATTTTTGGGGTGCAGAACGGTATATCGAAGTATCTTGGTACGCATTACTCGCCGATCTTCGTCGCTATGATCCGTTATTGGGTTTTCGCTGCGTTCGTCATATTGCTGGCCATGCGATCCGGGGGGATTATCAAGGCAGCTTCCTCGAAGCGTCCCTTTCTTCAGCTCGCCCGCAGCGTCATGCTGGCGGTCGGCGTGGTCTTTGCCATTTTTGGCTTGAGCCGGGCCGGGTTGGCCACCGCTCAATCGATTTTCCAGGGCGTGCCTTTGCTGGTCACCGTGCTTTCCGTACCAATTCTCGGCGAAAGGATTGATTGGCGTCGCTGGGTGGCGATCATCATAGGCCTGTGCGGTGTGCTTCTGATCATTAATCCGGTCAATGCACATTTTGACGCCAACATTCTGTTCGCCGTGGCTGCGGCCTTCACATTGGCGATCTATGCCGTGGCAACACGAGCGGTCAGCAAGGACGACGGCGCGGTGACCAGTGTCTTCTTCACAGGCATCGTTGGTTTCGTGGTGCTGACGGTCATCGGCGTCTTCTATATGGAGCCAATCGCGTGGCAGGATTTGCCGTGGATGGCGCTGTTGTGCATTTGCGGCGTTTCGGCCCACAGTTGCCTGATCTGCGCTTATCATATTGTTGAAGCGGGCGAACTGCAGCCGCTGACCTACTTCCAGCTGGTCATCGGCGCTATCGTTGCGACGCTGGTTTTCCACGAAACCTTCACGTGGAATATTGTTGCCGGCTCTTTCATCGTTGTCGGTGCTGGCTTGTTCTGCATGTTCCGGGAGCGGAGCCTGTCGCTCAAACGCACCACAAGCTCGACAACGCCCTGATCCATAATTGAAGCCCAAGTCAAATTCTCTTGAGCGGCTTTGTTTTGCCGTTATCTGTGATATATGCCGTCAACGGTCAGCACGATTGTTTATTGCTCGCAGTTTCTTTTGAGCCGACCGTCGTTTGCGGCATGGATATCTCCAAAAGGCGCGCATCACCTTTCCCGGATAGATAAGCCAGGTTCGTGAAATCTCCGCCATCAGCATGTGATGGCGGTCGCCCGTTTATTGCCTGCTGAGCTGGAATAGCCATGAGTATCAGCCTCGAGAGCCAGAGTTCAACCGCCGAAGCCGCAGCTTCGGAGGGCAAGAGCAATTTTCGCATCATTGCGCTGATTGTTGCCAGTGCGATGCTGATGGAACAGCTCGACGCAACCATTCTGGCCACGGCGCTCCCGACAATGGCGCGTGATTTCGGTGTCGGTGCACCTTCAATGAGTGTTGCGCTGACCTCCTATCTGCTCAGTCTCGCGATTTTCATCCCGGCAAGCGGCAAGATCGCCGACCGCTTCGGCACGCGCACGGTTTTCCGCTTCGCAATTGCAATCTTCATTCTGGGTTCCGTGCTCTGCGCGCAAGCGCCAAACCTGCCATGTCTGGTCGCAGCCCGACTATTGCAGGGCGCAGGCGGCGCGATGATGCTGCCGGTTGGCCGTCTGGTGTTGATCCGTTCGGTGGAACGCAAGGACCTCATCGCCGCCATGTCGTGGATGCT
>Ga0153948_1000224_pt1 | contig 30708 bp, 29 predicted proteins | sample TSNJ032MetaG_FD_104696 | JGI IMG/M metagenome (GOLD analysis project Ga0153948, IMG submission 104696) | Attine ant fungus gardens microbial communities from New Jersey, USA - TSNJ032 MetaG | ecosystem: Host-associated > Fungi > Mycelium > Unclassified | place: USA: New Jersey, Wharton State... | reverse complement strand
TAACATGATGCAGAATTTTCAAGTAAACCCTATTGGAAAAATCAATATCAATGAGAAAGGAATGTTCATTGAGCTTGAATCAAAGTATATTCCAGCTTTGCAGGCGTTGGACGGTTTTAGCCATATCAATATCATTTGGTGGTTTAGTGATTTTGACAATGACGAAGCGCGAAATGTCCTTGAGGCACCACAGCCTTATAAAAACGCGCCCGCTGTCATGGGGGTATTTGCTACCAGATCGCCGGTCAGACCCAACCCTATTGCATTAACAGCGGCAGAGGTTATTCAGATTGACCACGAAAAGGGAATTATCCAGATTGCCTGGATTGACGCAAATGACCAAACTCCAGTCCTGGATATAAAGCCGTATACGCCAAGCCTTGACAAAATAGACGCTCCTGACATGCCGAAATGGTGCAGCCATTGGCCTAAAAGCTTAGAGCAATCAGAAGACTTTGATTGGGAAAATGAATTTAATTTTTAACAACCCCCTATTCCCATTTAAAAAACCGAAGTGAAATCCCGATACATACAATGGCAATAGCAATTAATACAATAATTGGTATCAAAACACTGTCAACAGGCAATCCCAGAGACGCCGCCTTAAGCAGCTTTATTCCCCATGTCAAGGGCAGTACATCAGCAACTTTCCTAAGCGCTTGGGGCATTACTTCATATGGCAGCGTGGCTCCCGAAAAAATCAACATCGGGAAATACAATATACTGGCTATGATGCCCGCAATTTTTGTATTTGGGGCGATCCCACCGACCATCATTCCAATGCTGAATATTGAAAGCATGACGAATAAATAGCCGCCGATAAAATACACTATATTTCCCTGAAGCCGCAATCCGAACATGAATCTGGCGACCACAAAAACCAGCAACAGCGATACGAGGGAGTAAGTGGTATAGATCGCCACCTGCACCGATAATATCATTACCGGGCTAACAGGGGTCACCCTAAAGCGTTTAAGGATTTTCTTATTACGGTAATCAGACACCACCAGCGGAAGCCCCATAACGCCACCGGCACAAATAGCAATTGATGCAATCCCACCAAAAGATTGCTCTAAAAAGGAATACTCTGCACCGTGGGCGGCCGCCTTGTTCCCATAAATCACACCAAGAATAATCAGCACTACGAGGGGCATGCAAATCGCAAAAATAAACATGTCCATTCCCTTTAGGGAAAGCTTAAGCTCCGTTTTAAGCATCGTTCTAAATGTTTTCATCATCATCCGCCCCCTCGTCACTGTACCAAAGATACGCATCTTCAAATGTGTCATGGGGACTTTTAGAAATGGCTTCCGGCACTGTTCCATAAAAAACAGTTTGCCCCTTTTTAAGTATGCAGATCGTATCACATAAAGCCTCCACCTCATCCATAAAGTGGGAGGTTAAGAGGATAGTCAATCCCTTTGCCTTTAAGTTAGAAAGGATTTTCCAAACCTCGTGCCTTGCTTTTGTGTCAAGACCTGTCGTTAATTCGTCTAAAAAAACCACTTCCGGATCAGGGAGGAGAGCCAAAACAATGAATAATCGTTGTCGCTCTCCTCCTGATAACTCACTGACAGTATTCTTTTCTTTACTTAAAATACCAAATCGTCCTAATAAGTTGCGATAATCAACCGCTTTTTTATAAAGTGACTCCGTAACCTCACATAACTCGCCAACCGTTATTTTGTCCTGATAGTTGGCTTCTTGAAACTGAACGCCGACATTTTCAAACAGCAGCTTCCGCTTAGCCTGCGGATCCATTCCCAAGATGGAAACCATCCCACTATCATATTTCTTTGTGCCTAAAATGCATTCAATTGCCGAGCTTTTACCTGCACCGTTCGCACCAAGCAGTCCGAAAACCGTTCCGTGCTTTACCGACAGGCTTAAGTCCTTAACTGCCGCTAAATCCTTATACGACTTAGAAAGCTGCCGTACCTTGATGACGTCCTCCATTTGAAATTCCTCCTTCTAAGATTGTATTGACATCAAGAATCATAACATCTGTAAAAAGATTGGTGTTAAAATGGAGGGTTACAAAAACTTAACTTTCATTTCACATAGCATATTAATTACTTTTTCAGCATTTTTTCCTGCTGTGTCTAAGGAAATGATTAACTTATCACATACTGAAATAATGTCCGTGTTCTCTTTTGGAGTATTAAGCACCTTCTTAAGGCTAACATCTGGGTCTGCCGATAGTTCACCCTGCATGCGCAATATCGCTTCTAACGAATAGTTAGCGCACCGTAATGACCGGATAATTTTTAGACGCCTAATATCCTCGTCTGTATAAACCCGATAGCCGTTATTTTTTCTTTTAACTTTAAGTAATCCGTTTAACTCCCAGTTTCTTAGGGTATCTATGGAGATTCCTAAAAGCTCGGAGGTCTCTTTTCTTTTAAGAAATATGGCTTCTTCAGCAGCCGCTCCTGATAAAAGGCAACGCACCGAGTCAATCGCTTCTAAAGCATTCGCTTGCTCTTGATGGATTTGTTGCAGGTACTCATTCGCAAGTATAAGCGCTTGGTCAAAATCTTTATTAGCAGCGGTCTTTACTGTTTCAATCATCTTTTTTCGCAATCCATTTTGAAGCACTTCGACTTGAAATGCAGTGCGTGCAAGCTGCAACTGCATAATGTGAAATTCAGTAAAAATACGATAGCCGTTCGATTGGCGCTCTGCTTTTGGTATTAATTCCAGCGCCTCATACATTCGCACTGTGTTCGGGTGTATGCCGATCATTCTTGCGACCTCTGTTGTCTTGTACGTATTCAATGCAATCACCTCCTTCTTATTTTAAAATTTAGGTACCATGGTACCCGACCCATGGTACCTACGGATTGCTACGCACTTCGTGCTCCCGCAATCCTGAAAACATTCGAAATCCGCCCTGTCGGGCTACTTTCTCATGTTTTGCAGGTCTTAAAGTCATGCTTTTTCATGCAAGCATGAAACGCACGCCCTTTCGACCCTGGTACCATGTATTATAACACTTTTTTAAAGTCTGGTGTTATAGTGGAGGCTCATCCTTTTATTGCTTTATCTCACCGCTAATTAGTGATTGGAACTGGTGGGATGTTCAGGAACATCCAGAAATATCCAGAATGAAATGTATTGACAAATCGGCTTAACGGTGATAATATTTAATCAATAATCAATGAATCGCAAAATAATCTAATTTATTTTTTTTGGAATCTCTGATATTATTAGACATATTATTTTAAACAATATTAGGACAGTGAAGAAACGACATGAAATGTAAAAGATTCATGTCTTTTTTATAAAATCAGGAGAGGATGAAACACAAATGAACGGAAAAGAGCGAGTGATTGCAGCAATTAATAAGGAGCCTGTGGATTGTATTCCATCAGGATTTTCCTTACATTTTCCAAAAGGATGTGAGTCCGGAGAGAAAGGAGTAGGGGCACATCTAGAGTTTTTTAAAGAGACGGATATGGATATCTGCAAAATTATGAATGAGAATTTATTGCCAAATATTCCAAATATCAAAACAGCTGATGACTGGAAAAAGGTTCCGTTATTTTCAATTAAGAATGATTTTATGATTCGTCAGATTGACATGACAAAAAGAATTTTAGACCAATGTGATTCTCAGAAATTCATGATGGGGACATTACATGGAATTGTCGCTTCCTGCATTCACCCCATTGAGAAAGAGTATGGATATGAAGGCGCACGTAAAATCATGTGCCTGCATCTTAGAGAAAACAAACAGGTTATGCTGGACGTATTTAGAAAAATGGCAGAGGGTATGTGTGAATTGGCTGAAAAATATATTGAAATCGGGTTGGATTCGGTATATTACGCAGGATTGGGGGGAGAGACCTATTACTATACAGATGAAGAATTCTCCAACTATATCGCTCCTTTTGATAAAATGATTCTTCAGACTATCAATCAAACAAAAGGTTACTGTTTCCTACATATGTGCAAGGATCAATTGAACTTGAAGCGTTATGAAAGCTATAACAAATATGCAGATGTTGTCAACTGGGGCGTGCATGAAGTTCCATTTTCATTGGCGGAAGGGAGGAAATTATTCCCTGAAACAACAATCATGGGCGGCTTGGCAAACAGAAGTGGTGCATTGGTAACAGGAAGTACACAAGATTTGAGGCTCAGTGTAAAAGAGATTATCAATGACTTTGGCAGAACAGGATTTATTTTGGGGGCAGATTGTACGCTACCTACAGAAGTTGATTATAAACGGGTTAGTGTTGCTGTAGAGGCGGCACGGGAGCAATAACAGGAGGAAGAAAAATGTCATACCGGTTAGCGGCAGATGTTGGTGGAACATTTACAGATATTGTATTGATTAATGATGAAACAGGACTTTATGAAACGAACAAAGTATTAACTACACCGCAAGCATTGGAGCTTGGAATGCTAAAAGGATTTGACGAATTGGTACAGGGAGATTACTCAGAAATAACCAGTATTGTCCATGGCACAACTTCTGGTTTAAATTCTGTGATTGAAAGAAAGGGGGCTCATTGCGCACTAGTGACAACTAAGGGGTTTCGAGATGTTTACGAAATAGCCAGAGCTAACCGTCCGGAGATTTATAATAATCATTACAAGAAACCAGAGCCATTGATACCGAGAAAAGATGTCTTTGAGCTTGATGAAAGAATTACATTTGAAGGCGTTGTAGAAAAAGAAGTAACAGAAAAAATGATTTCAGAGCTTTGTAAAAATATGAAGAGCCAGTATGAGTCTATTGCAGTATGCCTGATTAATAGCTATATCAATGTAGCAAATGAAAAGCAAGTATGTGAGATACTAAAGAAAAAACTTGGTGAAGAAGTCATTATTACATCTTCCCACGAGATCGCACGTGAATCAAGAGAATATGAAAGAACCAGTACTGCGGTATTAAATGCTTATGTGGCTCCGAGCACACGTCATCATGTTCATGCACTTACCAGCCAATTGAAAAAGAGAGGTTTTAAAGGAACGCTGTATATGATGCAGTCAAGCGGTGGTGTAATCAGGGCGGAGATGGCAGCAACAAAAGCAGTGCAGACATTAATGTCGGGACCGGTTGGAGGTGCAATTGGTGCAACCGTAGTCAATAGAGACAATATAATCGGATTTGATATCGGTGGCACGAGTTTTGATGTCAGTATCGTAATCAATGGACAAATCGAGACAACAGTAGAATCAGAAATTGAAGGTTTTCCTGTATTGGCGCCAACTGTCAATATATTTAGTATTGGTGCCGGAGGTGGAAGTCTTGCATGGGAAGAGGCCGGCGGAATGAGAGTGGGACCACAAAGTGCGGGCGCACTTCCCGGACCTGTGTGCTATGACAAAGGCGGTCTGATTCCGGCTATTACTGATGCAAACCTAGTATTGGGGCACTTATCTGCAAAATATTTCCTTGGAGGACGAATGGCTATTAATGTGGAAAAAGCACTTCAAGCTATTGAGGAATATGGGAAGTTATTTGGTATGGGCATAATTACTGTTGCAGAAGGTATTTGTACGATAGCAAATCATAAAATGGCTGATGCGATCAGAGAACTGACAGTAAAGAGAGGGATCGACCCGAGAGACTTCTCGATTTTAGCATTTGGTGGAGCAGGACCTATGCATGCTACGTCAATTGCTGAAGAGCTGGATATTCACGAAGTGATTGTTCCGGCGAATCCGGGAGTTTTCTCTGCCTGGGGTATGCTACAGGCAAATATTCGCCATGACTGCAGCCTAACTAGTATATGCTTGCTGAACGAGCTGACAGAATCCGTATTCCTTAAAAACTTTCAAGCATTGAAAGAAGACCTGCAGCAGATATTGGTAAAAGAAGGAATCAGTCAGAAAGAAAAATCCTACATCCGCACGCTGGATATGAGGTATTTTGGTCAGGAATATACTATTTCCATAGATATGCAAGGTGGTAAGGAATACTGCAAGACATACATAGAAGAACGATTCAACGCTATTTATGAACGATTATATGGACATCATTCACCGGATGATATAATTGAAGTCGTAAACTATCGCATGACAGTAACTGTGCCGGTAAATCAAGTTCCCGTAAAGGGGCGCTCAGGAACCGGTGAAGTGATGATTCTGGAAAAACTTCCGGGTTATTTTGATGGAAAAGAATATGAGGTAAATGTATACGACAGAATGCAGCTAGTCTCAGGAGCCAGCATCATTGGACCGGCAATTATTATAGAATTAACATCTACGACAGTCGTGCCGCCGCTGTGGAAATTAACGGTTGATAGCAAAGATAATTTAATTATTACCAAAGCGCTTGAGGGGGAATCGATATGCAAACAACAATAAGCCCGATTGTAGTTGAAATTATACGTAATGCAGTGAATTCTGCAGCAAGAGAAATGAACAGTTGTCTGATTAAGAGTGCTTTTGGCCCGGGAATATATGAAATGAAAGACTGCAGTGTTGGAATCTTTAATCGTGATGCAAAGTTATTAGGGCAATCCTCCGGCCTGCCGATATTTCTTGGAAATTTAGAAGTCTGTATCAACATCGTAACGGAAAGAATCGGAATTAATGGCTATAAACAAGGAGATATTTTTGTTATGAACGATCCTTACCTTCAAGGCACCCATGCTGCAGATATTACTGTATTTGCACCAATTTTCTATAAAGGGAAGTTGGAGGGATTCTCAGCGGTTAGAGCAGCAATGCAGGATATGGGCGGAAAAAATCCAATCGGTTCTGCCGATTCTACAGATGTTTATCAAGAAGGCCTTAGAATCCCCCCAGTAAAGTTATGTAGCGAGGGAGAACTATGTGATGATGTTATTGCATTGCTGTCTATCAATAGTCGGTATCATACGATGATGCGCGGTGATTTAAATGCCTGTATGGCGGCATGTTACACTGGAGAAGCCAGAATGACGGAATTATTTGTAAAATATGGTATTGATGTTATGGCTCAGGCGGCCAACGAGATCTTTGATCAATCAGAAGAGATGGATAAGCAAGCCGTTAGAAATATTCCTGATGGAGAATACTTTGCAGAAGGATATTTGGATAATGACGGTCTGACAAAAGAACCCAGAATATTAAAAGTAAAAATCACCATAAAAGATTGTCAGATGACGATTGACTTGAGCGGAAGCGCAAAAATGGGAATAGGTCCAATCAACTGTGGAGAAGCGCAAACAATTGCCGCATGCAGAGTTGGATATAAAGAATTAATTAATCCGGAAAGTCAGGTTTCTGGGGGCACATTTAGAAATCTGAATGTCATTGTTGAGAAAGGAACATTTCTTGCGGCAGAAGAACCGGTTCCTTGTGGCTGGTATTTTACTGGGCTAGGTTTGCTGATTGACCTAATTATCAAAGCCTTGGCACCGGTCATGCCAAGGGAGTGCGCAGCAGCACATTATGGAGACTCCAATGTTATTTTATTCAGCGGTTATGATTCCATCAGAAAAAAACAATTTGGTATTTGTGAAGCAACAGCAGGCGGCTGGGGTGCTTTCTATGGTGAAGACGGTCAGAATTGTATGATTAATGTGGTAAATGGGGATCTGAAAAACTGGGGAGTAGAATTCATTGAAGATAAATTTCCGCTTCGATTGTTATCTTATAGTGTACGACCTGATTCAGAAGGTGCCGGTAAATGGCGGGGCGGACTTGGAGTGATCCGTACTTACAGGGTGGAAACGGCAGGAAGCTGTAACCTGATGTTGTGGATAGAAAGATCTAAAACAACAGCATGGGGGCTTTTCGGCGGAGAAGATGCAAAAGCCCCGACAGCAATTGTCAATCCAGGTACAGAGAAAGAAAAGCGATATTTAAAAACGAACATGCTTCCTTTGGAATCAGGAGATATCGTTTCGATATGCACAGGCGGAGGAGGAGGTTACGGCAACCCTCTCGAACGTGACAAAGAAGCGGTCAGGAAGGATATTGAAAATGGCTACATCACTTTAGAACGTGCAAGAACGGTCTATGGGTATGATTATTAACCAAACTAAAGAAGTCGGGAGGAAAAATTATGAAGAGGAAGTTAGTAAACAGATTTTTAGCAACAGGTCTGGCCATATTACTGGCATTATCTTTGGCAGCATGCGGCGGTCAAGGCAGCCAAACAGAAGGCAGCCAGACAAGTGATAGCGCAGAAGTAAGTGACTCCGGAGAGGAAATAACTTTTATGGCGGCATTGGGTGTTATGCCATCTAGCATTGATCCAACCAATCTGGCAGGAGCAGGCGATATGAATTTCTCTAGAACCTGCTATGAACCATTGGTGGAGGAGGTCAGAGGCACGACTGAATTAGAGCCATGGCTAGCCGAGAGTTGGGAGAATCCAGATCCCAAAACGTATATTTTCAAAATCCGTGAAGGTGTCAAGTTTTATGATGGAACAGATTTAAATGCAGAAGCAGTAGTGTATTCCTTCGAAAGAGCACAGGCTTTTGTGAGCTCGGTTTCTTCCTGTGTAGAAGAGATTGAGAGTATTGAAGCGACTGATGAAATGACTGTCAAGATGCTACTGAAAGCGGATAATTCTGGTTTCCTATATAACGTAGCTAAAATCGGTATTATTTCGCCTGCATGGTGTGAAGAACACGAAGAAAATGAAGATTGGGCACAAGCATATTGTATGAAAAATTCATGTGGCACAGGCGCTTACCAGGTTACTGATTATGTAGATGACCAATATGTTACAATGGGTCGATTTGACGATTATTGGCAAGGCTTTAAAGACAATCAGATTAATGAAATACAGACACTGGTTGTAAAAGATAATGCAACCCAAATTCAGATGCTAAATTCAGGAGAAGTTGATAAGTTACAGATTCCTATTACCGAAAACTTAGATATTCTGGAAGCAAATCCTGATATTGATGTGATGACACAAGGTTCTTTACAGACAAATATTTTTACATTCAATATGCAAAAAATACCCTTTGATAATCAGTTGGTTCGTGAAGCCGTGACTTTAGCTTTTGACTATGAAGGTGTCAAAGAAAATGTCTATAACGGAAATGCAACAATACCAAGCGGATTCATGCCCGTAGGATTTGAAGAGCATAATACAGATATTCCCCAGCAAGCGCAAAACATGGAAAGAGCAAAAGAACTGATGGAAGAATCTGGCGTAGGAGAATGTGAAATTACGGTTCACTTATGCGAAGGCAGTGATGACCAGACTCAAATGGCACAGGTTCTGCAATCCAATTTGGCAGAATTAGGAATTAGCGTTAAAATCGAAATCGTACCATGGACTTCCATGGTAGAAGAACATACTTCATCAGAAACAGCACCGGAGATGGCAGCACTTAATATGGGAGCATTTACCGGAGACGCAGTTTTTTATCTGAAACAAAACTTCCATAGTATCAATAGCGGCGGTTCTTATAACTGGAGCTTTTATGAAAATGCAGATTTTGATAAACTACTAGATGATGCAGCGGCAACTGTAGATGTAGTTGACAGAACACAATTATTGTATGATGCACAGCAGATGCTGGTAGATGATTATGTAGCATTATTTGCTGCATCACCTGATTCGGTAGAAGCAATTAACAACAGGTTTGAAGGATACACAATACATCCGCTTGATTATTTCTATTCTATCAGATTCTATCAATTAAAGCTAAAAAAATAGATTTATTTGGGTAATCCCGAAAACTTTCGGGATTACCCTCTCTAAAAATGGAGGAGAGAATTTATGGCTAAGTTTTTTGTGAAAAGAATCGCATCCCTTATTTTAGTCATTATTGGTATCACTATGATTGTTTTCATAGCAACTAATTACCTGCCTGCAGATCCTGCAAGAGCAGCAGCCGGACCTTCAGCAACCAATGAACAAGTCGAAAGAAAGAGAGAAGAACTGGGACTTGATAAGCCGATCTATGCCCAATATCTGGAGTATGTCAAAAATCTTCTGAAACTTGATATGGGTACTTCTTTTAAAAGTAAACAGCCCATTTCATCTGAAATATTTACCAGACTATCTGCAACTCTGGAATTAACGGTTGTGTCTCTAATCGTCTTTTTTGTTTTAGCTTTGATTTTAGGAACTATAGCAGCACTAAAAAGAAATGGTTTTATAGATAATGTCATCCGGCTGTTTTCTGTCGCTGGCATGTCTATTCCTCCATATTGGTTGGCATTATTATTTCAATATTTTTTTTATTACAAGTGGAGCTTGTTTCCCGCAGGATACCGCCTACCGGTTGGTATGGCGGCACCGGATACGATCACAAGTTTTTACTTGATTGATAGCTTAGTGGCAGGTGAGTGGAATATTTTTATAATGGCTGCAAAGCATTTATTTTTACCGGTGTTATGCTTGGTTTTGGGATATTGCGGCATTACGACCAGAATGATGCGTACGCAGCTCTTACAGGAATTGAGACAAGATTATATCAGAACGGCAAGGTCAAAAGGAATTCCTGAAAAACTCGTAGTCATGCGGCATGCCATGAAGAATTCTATTTCTCCCATTTTAACAATGCTCGGTATGCAGGCAGGAGGGATGATTGGCGGAACGGTTCTGATTGAAAAAATATTCAGCTGGCCGGGACTAGGCACATATGCATTGGATTCCATCGCTGCTCTGAATCTTCCGGCTGTCGCAGGTGTAACGCTTGTAATGGCAGTTATATTTGTACTGATTAATTTAGTAGTGGATATATCCTATGCCCTAATTGATCCGAGAGTGAGGTTGTCATAATGCAAGTAATTAAAAAGTATTTCTTTAGAGACCTTCCATCTGCGGTAGGCACTATTATATCACTGAGTATTATTTTGTTCATGGTAATTGGTCCCTTTATGACGGACTATGACCCAATGATTGTGGATATGAGCGCTAAATTAGTAAAGCCGGGAAGTGCCTATTGGTTTGGTACAGATGAGATGGGGCGGGATATTTTCACAAGATTGGCGTATGGTTCGTGGTATTCTATGGGAACTGCTTTGGCAGTTGTGCTGAGTGCGGCATTCGTGGGAATTGTATTAGGTGGAATTGCCGGTTATGCAGGCGGTTGGTTTGATAATCTGCTTATGAGAATCTGCGATATATTTCTGGCATTTCCTCAGGTATTTCTCGCAATGATTATAGCGACGGCGACAGGCGCTGGAATCGGTCCGACAATATTTGCACTGGCAGTGTCATGGTGGCCAAATTATGCAAGAATGGTGCGGGGAATGGTAATAACAATCAAGGAAAAGCTATACGTGGAGTCTGCGTACTCAATTGGTACACATCCGTTGAAAATTGTATTTTCTATTATTATACCCCAAACGATGACAATGATAATACCTCAAATCACAATGGGAATTGGAAATGCATTGATTGCTGCCTCGGGATTATCATTCATTGGATTAGGGGCGCAGATGCCGACGCCGGAATGGGGGGCAATGATTTCAGCAGGAAGCAGATACATATTTAACGCACCATGGTATTCAGTTATTCCCGGTATATTTATTTTTCTGTCTGTGTTAGGCGTTAGTTTGCTGGGAGATTCGCTACAGGAGGCAACAAATCCTGAATTGCGTAATCATAATTAGGAGTAGAAGAAACATGAAAAATATAAAAAAGCGATTTGAAAAAGCCCGAAATATAATGGAAGAAGCGCATATAGATTGCTTAGTCATCTCACCCTCTAGTGATTTGTATTATTTGACAGGATACAACGGCATTTTTATGGAACGTCCTGTTTTCCTGTTATTGACCAAGGTGGACGCATTTTTTATACTGCCTGAGTTTGAATTATCCAGTCTGGATCACGAGATTGCAGAATGTACGACATGTATCGCATGGAAGGACACGGAAAATCCCTATGAAAAAGCCGCCGCTTGTTTCGGAGAGTCAATAGAAACTGCGGCAATCAGCAATTTAACACCAAGTGTGATATTTTACAAATTGCAAGAAATTTTCCCAAGAAGCCGCTGGGTGTTAGGCGAACGGGTGATGGCCATCTTAAGAGCAAAAAAAGATAAAAAAGAGTTGGCTCTTATGAGAGAAGCACATGTTTTGGCAGGCAACGCATTTTTGAAATTAATGGAAAAAGGTCTGAAGGGCCGTACCGAATTAGATGCCGCAAAGATGTTAAAGAATCTCATCATCGATGAAGGACTTACATGTCAGGGTTTGCCGCTGGTGGCTACTGGTGCATTTGGGGCAATGCCTCATCATCATGCAGAAAATGTGTTGATTAGCAAAGGAGATGCGGTCGTTATTGATTTTGGCGGAGGATACGAAGGCTATTTTTCAGATATCACACGTACTGTGATTGTCGAAAGAGAACCGGAAGAATTTTCAGAGGTATATAATGTTGTTAGAAAAGCAAATGAAACTGTATGCAGATATGCGGTACCGGGGCGGACTTGTGAGGCGTTGGACCAGATGGCACGTAAGATCATAACAAAAGCGGGATATGGGGATTATTTTACACATCGTTTAGGACACGGCATCGGTCTGGATATACATGAGGAACCTTATATCGTGAGCGGAAATCAAAAATTAATTGAGCTTGGTAACACCTTTTCAAATGAGCCCGGAATTTATTTACCTGATCAATTTGGTGTCAGAATCGAGGATGTTTTATATATCGGAGAAAAAGGCGCTGTTTGTTTGACTGAATTGACTCATGATATGATGACTGTCGATTAAGGAGGTACTTGTGGAAGAAAATTTATTATGTGTTGAGAATCTAGTGACAGGATTTTTCAGTGAAACAGGTCTTGTACAGGTAGTAGACAAAGTATCTTTCAATGTAAAAAAGGGTGAGATCTTAGGGATCGTTGGTGAATCCGGCTGTGGGAAAAGCGTGACGTCAATGTCAATCATGAGATTGATTCCAGAGACGCAGGGAAAGATATCGAGTGGAAGTATTTTGTTTGAGGGAAACAATCTTTTGAAAATGAATAAAAAAGATTTCTCTCGAATAGCCGGAAAGGATATTTCAATGATTTTTCAGGAGCCTCTCTCTTCTTTGAATCCTTTATTAACCTGTGGGTTTCAGATAGTAGAGTCGCTGCGGTATCATGAAAAACTAAATAAAAAGGAGGCATGGGCCAAGGCTATAGAACTACTTAGAATAGTAGGCATTCCCTTGCCGGAGAAACGTGCCAAAGAGTATCCCCATCAGTTATCCGGAGGAATGCGTCAAAGAGTTATGATCGCAATGGCGATCGCATGTAATCCTAAACTGTTAATTGCAGACGAACCTACGACTGCACTAGATGTTACGATACAAGCTCAGATTATCGATCTTATCAAAAGATTGAAAAGGGAATTGAAAATGTCTGTCATATTTATTACGCATGATATGGGGATAATTGCAGATGTCGCAGATAGAGTTCTTGTCATGTATGCGGGGAATGTAATTGAGCAGGCTTTAGTTGAAAACTTTTTTTCTAATCCACTGCATCCTTATACAAGAGGCTTGCTAAAAGCAATTCCAAGGGCAGATCAGAAGAAAGAAAAACTATATATGATTGAGGGAACTGTACCTGATCCAAAAACCCCGATACAAGGGTGTAAATTCCGTGACCGCTGCAGCTGTGCGATGGACATTTGTAAGGTACAGAAGCCACCGATGATAGAATATGAACAAAATAGACAAGTATTATGCTGGCTGTATAAAGAGTAGGGCTTAGGTGATAAAAATGAAACCGGTATTAGAAATAAATCACGTATCAAAATATTATTCTGCAAAATCAGGTGCTTTTTCATTAGATAAACGAATGGTAAAAGCGGTTGATGATATTAGTTTTAAGGTATATCCGGGTGAAACCATAGGGATCGTCGGCGAATCCGGGTGCGGTAAAACAACCCTTGGCAAACTAATTCTGCATTTGTTTGAACCGACCGGAGGAGAAGTTCTCTTCGATGGACGAAACATCCTGGATTTAAAAGGAAAAGAATTGAGAAATATCCGCAAATATGTTCAGATTGTTTATCAGGATCCCTATGCCTCCTTAAATCCAAGGCATACCATCGGTAAAATTATCGGAGAGCCATTAAGAGTACAAAAGATGGCAGATAAAAAAAGCGTGCAGGAGCAGGTGTTTAATATGCTGGAAGTGGTAGGACTATCGAAAGATTTCTATCATCGTTATCCATACGAATGTTCTGGTGGACAACGCCAAAGAGTTGGGATTGCGAGAGCTTTGATATTAAATCCAAAAATCATCGTATGCGATGAGGCTGTTTCTGCATTAGATATGTCTACCCAATCACAGATTATTAATCTGTTAGATGAAATACAAAAGGAGTTTTCATTGACATATCTATTTATATCACATGATTTATCTGTAGTGAGACATATCTGTAACCGTATCATTGTAATGTATTTAGGAAAAATCATAGAAATAGCAGGTTGTGATGAATTGTATGATCATCCGATACACCCTTATACACAGGCGCTTTTTTCAGCTATACCGCTGCCGGACCCACAGATTAAGAGGTCTCAAATACTATTGGAAGGTGATGTTCCGAATCCTTTAAATGTACCAAGCGGATGTTCATTTCATACACGATGCCAATATGTGACAGAAGGTTGCATTGTCGAAAAGCCAGAGTTGATAGAGATTGAGAATGGGCATAGTGTAGCCTGCCACTTAAGAAAGGCTTAAAAAGAAAAGGGAGTTTTGTTTTGAATAGAGAAGATAGCATATATCAAACATATTTACAGATTCTAAAAGAGGAGCTAGTGCCTGCTATGGGCTGTACTGAGCCAATTGCAATTGCATATGGTGCGGCAAAAGCGCGGGAAGTGTTAGGTAATATTCCTGATGAAATTGATATTAAAGTAAGTGGAAATATATTAAAAAATGTGAAAAGTGTCATCATCCCAAATACAGACGGAATGAGAGGCATAGAATCTGCTGTTGCTGCTGGAATTGTTGCTGGTGCCGCCAAAAAAAAATTAGAAGTCATAACCGGGGTGACGGATGAAGCAAAAGAAGACATTAGAAAATATGCCGGAGCCCATAACATAAATGTGGGAACAACAGACGGAGATGGGATCTTTGCTATCAACATTACATTATATAAAGAACGTGAATATGTAAAATTAAAAATCGAAAATTCACACACCAATATTACATATATAGAAAAGAATGGCGATGTCTTATTTAAAAATAATGATGGGAATGGACATTTACTGGAATCCGCTGACAGAGACTCACTTAATGTTGAGGGCATTGTTGATTTTGCAGATACTGTTTCCATCGAAGATATTGAAGCTATTATCGAGCCACAGATTAACTATAATTATGCAATTGCAGAAGAAGGAATCAAAGGTCTCTATGGGGCGCAGATTGGTCCTGTTATTCTGCATATCTATGGAGACGATGTAAAAAGCAAAGCCAAAGCTATGGCTGCGGCAGGCTCAGATGCAAGAATGGGCGGCTGCGAATTACCGGTTATCATTGTCGCCGGCAGTGGAAATCAAGGAATTGCAGCGTCTGTGCCCGTGATTGTATATGCCAAAGAACTAAACAGCAGTCATGAGGAACTGCTTAGGGCACTGACAGTATCAAATCTGATGACAATACATCAGAGGTCTAAAATTGGAAAGTTGTCGGCATATTGTGGGGCTGTCAGTGCTGGCTGTGCAAGCGGAACAGGGATTGCTTATCTGGAAGGCGGCAGGTTTCCCGAAATCGCACATACAATCGTAAATTCGCTGGCAATCATTTCAGGGATGATCTGTGATGGTGCAAAACCTTCCTGTGCCGGAAAAATAGCATTCTCAGTAGAAGCAGGGATCTTGGGATATTATATGTATAAAGACGGACAGCAGTTCTATGGCGGAGATGGAATTGTTGCAAAAGATGTGGAAAGTACGATTTACAATGTGGGATACTTGGGCAGGAAAGGTATGAAGGAAACGGATAAAGAAATTTTAAGAATCATGTTGAGTCATAATAGCTCAGAGTAAAGCTCAAACTTTTAGGTAAATATATGAAATTAAGTAAAAATCTGTTATAATGTATAAATATTTTAAATGAGGGAAAACGGTCAGGGAGGAAGATTATGTCTAAAAGCATAAAATTGAAAGATCAAGTTTATCAAAAAATCTTTAATGAGATAATAGAGGGGCATTACGCACAGAACCAGATTATTACAGAGCGTGAGCTGATTGAAAAGTATGGCGTAAGCAAATCACCCGTCAGGGAAGCCTTAATTGAGTTGTGTAATGAAAAAGTGTTGGAAAGCCGCCCAAGATTGGGATATCAGATATGTCCGATTTCAATCATGGATATCTCAGATACTTTAGAATTGCGTATCATTTTAGAAACTGCTGCATTGGAGCAAACATTTTCGCATTTGGAGGATTCATACATAGAGCAGCTAAAAGCAAATATTTCGGAGAGTTCTAAGATGCACCACGAAAAAAATATTGCCAAACATTGGTCTGGAAATATTAGCTTCCACTTATTATTATGTAGCTTTTGCGGCAATAAAAGTATTTATCAAGAATTGGAGCGCGCATTGAAATTTTGTTCGAGAGGTGCAAGTCAGTATTTCTTGAGTTCATGGAAGAAGCGGCGTGAAACAACTGCGCAAAGGCATATTTTGTTGATTGAAGCAATGGAGAAAAGAGAACTCGAATCGGCGAAAAAGATATTACGGGAAGACATTTTGGATTTAAAAAGAGAGATCGTAGAAGATCTCGTCGATTAATTTTGCTTGAGAACTCCGAATGTACCGACATGAGCATCTACGAGGCAGATGGATAGCCAGATCGTCAGATCTGGCTATCCATCAGTCGTAAATCTGAATAAAAGGATAGATTCATACCAAAGTCTCACATAAACAAAAAATGAGTTATTACCACTGAAGCCACCACCCCAGCAATCGTCGCCACCAAAGCCCCTTGCACAGTATATCTGGTTTTCGTAATTTTAACAGACAAAAAGTACACCGAAATCGTATAAAATACAGTTTCTGTACTACTTAAAATAATGGACGCCATCATTCCGGCCGAGGAATCTGTTCCGTAATTTTTATAAATATCTGTAAGTATTCCCGTTGATGCCGACGAGGAAAACATCTTAACAATCGCCAAAGTAAACACTTCGACAATCATGCCCAAGCGGTCAAGCACAGGTTCTAAAAATTGCCCTAGCAAATCAAAGGCCGACGACGCCCGCAGAATGCCAACAGCAAACAGTAGTCCAACTAATGTCGGCATGATATTAAAGACAATTTTAATCCCATCTTTGGCGCCATCAATAAAAATGTCATATATATTCAATTTGGACAGCAATCCATATCCGACAATGTATAGTATAACACAGGGCAGTATAAATGCAGATGCGAAGGTTAATATATTAATCATGATGCATGGCCTCCTATACTTTACTTTCTTTCAACCAGTCGCCTTTCCATTACTTTTGCATAAATAACCCCTGCCAGTGTTGATACGATCGTTGCCAAGATAGCCGGAACAATAATAGCCGTCGGCGCCACAGACCCATATTCACTGCGGTATGCAATAATATTCATAGGAATCAGCTGCAGCGATGATATATTAATAATCAGAAATGTACACATTTCAACAGTCGCCAGCTCTTTATTCTTATTTAATGTCTGCAGCTCCTTCATTGCCTTTAACCCCGCAGGAGTTGCAGCCCAGCCTAAGCCTAGTATATTGGCCACAAAGTTGGTCGATATATATTCTCTGGCAGGATGTTCTTTTGGTATATGAGGAAACAGAAAGTTGATGACGGGTCCCATGAGCCTGGACATCGCCGCCATCAAGCCTCCGACTTCCGCAATCTTAAGCACTCCTGTCCACATGGACACAATCCCAAGCATCGTAATACATAGGCTAACGGCTTCCTTAGATGAGTCAATAATGGCTGCCGACACGGCTTCCATATTGCCGGTGAGGGCTCCGACTGCAATGCCGATAATAATCATAATGCCCCACATATAATTCAGCATATCTGTCCACCACCTTTTTAATATCTATATTCAAGGCAGTATCAAAAAATGCTTATTGAAGATTCTGTTGATGACAGGACTGTTATTGTGCCTTCACCTTCGTCCAAAGCTCTGCAAATAATTCTTTAATTTCTTGCTCCTGATACCGGAATATCTCATTGTTAGGATTTGTTGTATCCGGAACATACGCACTGATTCCTGCAAAAGTAGTCGTTTTCATTTTTTCAAAAGCAGATGCCACTGGAGATGTGTAGCCCACTGCCTCTGTGTTAGCCAATGCCACGTCTTCTCTTAGCATGAAATCCATAAACTTATGAGCCAGGTCAATATTTTTGCAATCATTGGTTATGACCATACCATCATACCATACATTAGTTCCCTCTTCCGGCGCTAAGTAATCTAAATCTTCATTTTCTGTCATAATGTAAGCCGCATCACCTGAATAAACCACCGCAATGGATTTATTTCCCGATATCATATTATCGATGACGTCATCACCTGCATAGATGGGGCTCATCACTGATTTTTGATTCACAAGCCAGTCAAAGGCTTCTTGAATCTCGTCCTTATTATCGGTATTCATGGAATATCCTAACGACTTTAACGCCACCATAAATGAATCTCTCTCCGAATCATACATATACAAATCGCCTGCATATTTTTCATTCATCAACAGGTTCCAGCCATCAGCCAAATCGGCCTCAGCCACCACCGTCGTATCATATAGAATTCCCACCGTGCCCCAGAAGTATGGAACCGAATAAGTATTCCCAGGATCAAACTCTAAATCCATCACCTCCGGCATAAGGCCCTCTTTATTGGTAATCAAGGACCAGTCAACGGGCATTACTAAATCTTCCTTAATCAGCCGCTCAATCATATAATCCGAAGGAATAATAATATCATAGCTTTCACCACTGCTGATTTTCGTATACATAACCTCATTGGACTCAAATGTATCATAAATGATTTTACAGTTATATTCTTCCTCAAACTGCCTAAGCACGTCCGTATCTACATATTCTCCAGCATTATATACCTTGAGGGTTTCAGTTTTAGAGCCATCTGAAACAGACTTACTTTCTCCGTCACCATCTCCTCCGGTGCAAGCCGTCAGCATCAATGACATCACGACTGTCAATAAAATTACAATTCTTTTCTTCATCCTTCATATTTCCTTTCTTTACTTTTTCTCAAAATAGGTACTATATTTACAATCAATAAAATGAATATGATCACAACAATAACAATTGTAGACAGGGCATTAATTGTCGGGTTGGTACGTTTTGTCATATTATACACGATAATCGAAATATTCTTGACGCCATTTCCTGTGACAAAGTAGGATATGACAAAATCATCAAATGACATAGTGAACGCCAGCAGTGCACCTGCAAATATGCCCGGTCGCAAAAGTGGTAATATCACCTTAAACAGTGCCTGCACAGGAGTGGCTCCTAAATCCATTGCGGCATTGGCCAAATTAGGATCTAAACTTCTCACCTTTGGATAAACACTTGTGATGACATACGGTGTACAAAAGCAAATGTGCGCCAGAAGCATCGTCAAATAGCCCTTGTCAATACTGATTGAGGAAAACAAAATCATCAGACCGATTGCTGTAACGATTTCTGGATTCAATATAGGTACATTGTTTACATTTAACAGATACTCTTTTAAAAACTTCCTGGATTTAGAAAGTCCTATGGCTGTTATCGTTCCAAGTATTGTCGAGATGATTGTCGCTAAAATTGCGATCGTGACAGAAACAGAAACTGCCGATACAATCTCTTTGTTATTAATAAGTTCCTGATACCACCGCAGCGAAAAGCCGGTAAAATGAGTCAATGACTTCGAGGAGTTAAACGAAAATATCATTGTGATCAAAATCGGCAGGTAAAAAAATATAAAACAAAACACAATATATAATTTTTTCATTGCCCCTCCTATTCATCCTGCGGATCGATCTTTTTCATCAGCCGCATTGAAATTAATATAATGATTGCTAGCAATAAAGAAATTGCACTTCCAAAGTTCCAATCCCCAACAGAAATGAACTGCGATTCAATCAGGTTCCCAATGAGCAGATACTGTCCGCCGCCTAACAGCTTTGGTATGACAAATGTTGATATGGACATCAGAAATACCATGATGATACCATTAAGAACACCCGGCATTGACAGCTTTAACACAATTCTTCTAAAGGTTTGAATCCGGTTGGCGCCCAAATCATAAGCCGCTTCGATTAATGAGTTGTCCATTTTACGAAGGGATGTATGAATAGGTATAATCATCAAAGGAAGAAAATTACATACCATCCCCAGCGTTACGGAAAAATCAGTGTACATCATTGTTATCGGGCTAATCCCAAATATTGACAGCAGATTATTAATGATTCCATTATCTGCCAGCAGATTCAACCAGGCATACGTCCTTAGCAGCAGATTGATCCACATCGGTATCGTCACTCCTAAAATCAGCAGATCCTGGGCTTTATCATTGAATTTGCTGATGAAATATGCCAAGGGATAGCCCATGATCAGGCAAATACTTGTAGTCGTCAGGCCCAGCTTAATAGATTTTAAAAACACACTGATATACGTTGGCTCTAGAAATTTAACAAAATTTCTCAACGTAAAGTCCAGTATTTTCACTGAGTTCCCACCTGTGGTAAAGGCATAAAGGGCAATCAGCAACAGCGGGATGACAACAAATACAAAGGACCAGACAATATATGGTTTCGTTAAATGCTTAAAATGCTTCATTAGTAGCTCCCCATTGGATACATGACATGAATATCTTCAGGACCAAAAGATAACCCTACCTTAAGGCCAACTTCAGAATAATCTGTTGTATGCACCATATAAACACGTGTATTCGTCTCAACAAGTATCTCATAGTGAACGCCTTTAAAAGTCACTGACTTGACCTCTCCGGTAATGGCCGCCTTCTTAGGCGATATGATGTCTAAATCCTCCGGTCTTAAGACCACTTCAATCTCTTCATTATCTTCAAAACCTTTATCCACACATTCAAACCGAATACCGTCGAATTCCACAAGGAAATCCTCTATCATAATGCCCTCGATAATATTAGATTCTCCAATAAATTCAGCGACAAAACGATTCTCCGGTTCATTATAAATATCGGTCGGTGAGCCAATCTGCTGGATATCGCCGTCATTCATAACCACCACCGTATCCGACATAGTCAATGCCTCTTCTTGATCATGGGTTACATAAATAAACGTAATGCCGACCTCTTGTTGGATATTCTTAAGCTCCGCCTGCATCTCCTTGCGCATCTTAGCATCTAAAGCGCCAAGTGGTTCATCTAGCAGCAATACCTTCGGCTCATTGACCAACGCTCTGGCGATAGCCACCCGCTGCTGCTGCCCTCCCGATAACAAGGTCACGTCACGATTCCCAAAGCCGGTAAGACCTACCAGCTTCAACATCCTGTCCACCTTTTGTTTAACAACCGATTTCTCCGTCTTCTTGACGGCCAGTCCAAAAGCCACATTGTCAAACACATTCATATGGGGAAACAAGGCATATTTCTGAAACACTGTGTTAACCTCTCTTTTATAAGGTGGCAGCTTAGAAATCTCAATGCCATCAAATAAAACTTCGCCATCACTGGGCTCTTCAAACCCGGCAATAATCCTTAAAGTCGTTGTCTTCCCACAGCCGCTGGGACCTAATAATGTTAAAAATTCATTCTCATGAATCTCTAAATTAATGCCTTTAAGCACCTGTTGGTCATCAAAATTCTTTGTTAAGTTTCTAATTTCAATTAATTTGTTCATATATTTATATACTGGGCTCCCTTCTGCCTGCTCCGGCGCTATCATTCAATGCGGTTAAAACGAGGGCGGCGTGGAAACCCAGATAACCCTTGCATCTGCTTCCCACTCGTTGCTGATAAAATGACTTTTATCACACTTAATATAGAAGGTCTGACCTTTCTTCACAACATACTTATCTTCTCCATAATGAAGTGTAATCCTGCCTTGGATAACATATCCGAATTCTTCTGCTTCATAAGGTCCAAAGGTTTCTGATCTGCCATTCTTTTTTAAATGCAGTAAAATAGGCTCCATGCTGTTTTTCTGAGCATTGGGCACAACATAATAAATGTTATAGTTCTCCTTTATGTTCTCAAAATAGTCATTACTAGTAAAAACGATCTTCTCTTTCTTCTCTTCTGTAAAAAAATCTCCCAACGTCGTTCCTAACGCCTCTAAAATATCTTCCAGAGTGGCAATTGACGGAGATGTCAAATTCCTCTCAACCTGGGATAAGAACCCTTTCGTTAATTCACTGCGGTTGGCCAGTTCTTCTAAAGTGAGCCGGTTCTTTATTCGCAGCTCCTTAATCTTCTCACCGATTAGCACATCATACCTCCGTATCCTCCTTGATACATCAAAAAAATCGATATTATAAACAAATAGTATACTTTTACTAAACACTTATTATACATATTTTTGGAGAAAAGTCAATTGTTTTGGAGAAAAGTTTTATCATTATCAAGCACGTACACAAGGCGCTCCACAGATATTCTCTGCAAAACGCCTTATATGAATACTCCTTATTCGCCTCATTACCTACTGCTTCAATACAACATACCAATAACCAAATTCGCATGTATCACTTGGATTCACTCTGACCGATTTAAAGGATTGAAACCCAAACATATGAGCCATAAAGCTATCCCTGTTATGATTAATTCCCGGAACGCCAAGAATATACTCGCCACTTTGCCTTTTAGCAAGAATCAAATGTCTATAGCTATAATATCCATGCAATAAAAAGCTGTTGTTACCGTATACCCAACACTGCATCGGCAGCATACCGATGTCCTGCGGCTCAAGGCGCACGCATTCATCAATATCATTGTCCTCAAAAGGATACATTCTAAGTCCGTTCTCAATCGCCTTTTCCATCGTTCTCTGCCATGAATTAACCGGTCTTGCCGCCGTTCTTCCGGCGACGCTTTTTCTTCTGTAAGCCTTGAAATCCGGCACCGGTGAAGGCTCAGACTTACAAACCGCCTCTGGTTCTGGTTCTTCTTCTGCTTCGACGGCAAACATATTTTCAGGTTCAGTCTCAAACTCCTGCTCAACTGTATCCATCGCTTCAGACTCAAAATCTTCCGGTAATTCTTCCGGCAGCTCTTCCGGCAATTCCTCCGGTAATTCCTCCGGAGTCCAAATTTCTTCCTGAAGAATGCTCTTCGACTCGACCAGACCACTTATGGACTTTTCTTCCGGTTCATCATCCATTGACGCCTCATACTCTTCCAAGGGCATGAACTGATTGATCAACAAATCATCATCATCCCATCTAGTTCCATAGCTTTTGTGATTATCCCCTACAATAATGAGACCCGAGATATCATCTAAGCAAAACCCTGAATTTTCAATATTTGTTACGCTAGTCATGCCATTGAATTCACCATTACTATTATTTGTGTTTATATCGCCAATATAAATCCCTAAAAGGTGGGAGTTTTTTCGAACAAACATATATGCTTTAAATATTACGTTATGATCATGATACATATTTTTCATTGAAATATTTATTCTACATTGGCCATTCCGGCTTTCAACTTTGGCAAATCCAGCATTCAGAGTCTTTTCTCCATTTTCATACAAATATATGTAGGATACAAATCTGTTATAATCAGCCATAATGAATCCTCCTTTAGAGTATCATATGCCGGATATAATCATAATATGCCTACTAACACGCCCTAATCTCTTTGAGAAAAAATTCACTGCCGCTAATTATCTCAAACTCTGTTCCATTACAATAGGGGCATTGTCGGGAATGCTCTTCCAATGCAAAAACCTTCCCACAGCTTTTACATATTCCGTTCGCCCTCAATACTTCTACTTCAAGCACAGTATTTTCAAGCAAGGTTCCGTCTACTGCCGCAGGAAAGCAGGCATGAAGATATCTGGGAATCACGGAAGACAACTCGCCTACCTGAAGGACAATCGCTTCTACGTCAGTAAGCTCATTATCTTCCACGATCTTGATCACTCGTTCAACGACATGGTACATAATTCCCAGCTCATGCATAACTTACTTTTTCCCTCCAAACACTTTCTTAGCTGTTATTTTGACTTTGCGTTTTATGACATGGGGCGTAATGGCTTTCTTTATATTAAGGAATTCCACACCTTCCCCATTATATACGCGCTCCAGCTTTATGGCATCAAACTTACATTTTGTGGCACACATGCCGCAGCCCACGCACATGTATTCATCTACCAATGTTGCGCCACAGCCTAAGCAGCGTTCTGTTTCTTTAAGAACCTGCTCCTTTGTAAGGGCATTGCGCAAATCCCTAAAAGTTTCCTTTGCCTTCTGGCCATCAATCGCTTCCGATCGTTGTCTTTTCGTCGTATCATAGCTATCTAGCACCACCGCTGATTTATCCAATTCTTTAAATTCACGGCGGCTTCTTCCAATTTGCAAGTCCTGCCCAGGATGAACAAATCTATGAATAGAAATAGCTCCCTGCTTACCATCTGCAATGGCGTCAATCGCAAATTTGGGACCTGTCCTTGCATCTCCTCCGGCAAATATATCGGGGTGTGCGCTTTGATAGGTTACATGATCTACTTGGATGGTGTTGTTCCTATTTAATACAGCCTTACTTCCATCAAGGATACCGCACCAATCAATTGACTGACCGATTGACAGGATAACATAATCTGCGGCAACAGTTATTGTGTCATTTTCATCGTACTGTGGGCAAAAATGCTTTTCCTTATCAAAAACACTTGTGCAGCGTTTAAATTCCACTCCTGTGACCTCGCTATTTTTTGAAATGATCCGCTTTGGCCCCCAGGTGTTGTTAATGAAGATATCCTCCTTTTCGGCGACATCAATTTCTTCTTCTAAGGCCGGCATTTCTTCCCGCTTTTCCAGGCAATACATACTGACCTTCTCGCCGCCGGCACGTACGGCAACACGTGCCACGTCTATGGCCACATTTCCGCCGCCGATAACAACTACATTACCGGATAGGATTTTCTTTTCATTCTGGTTGACCCGTGATAAGAATTCAATTCCCGAGATGACCCCTTTTGAAGCTTCACCTTCAACCCCTATCCCACGGCCTTTCCCAGCGCCAGGCGCAAGATAAAAGGCCTTATAGCCCTGACTTCTTAGCTGATCCAAGGTAATGTCCTTGCCCACTTCAACACCTGTTTTAAACTTTACGCCCAACTCTCTTAATATATCTATCTCTGCCGCCACTACATCTTTTTCAAGCACAAAAGAGGGAATGCCAAGAGTCAGCATACCGCCAACCACCTTTTCCTTTTCAAACACAGTCACACTATATCCCTCAACGGCCAAATAATAAGCGCAGGATAATCCTGCCGGGCCGGAGCCAACAATCGCGATCTTCTTATCCCCATAATCATGACGTTTTTTCGGGATAAACCGGATCTCTTTATTTAAGTCCTGTTCTGCCACAAACCGCTTAATCGCATCAATCGCTATCGGCTCATCGACATCACCTCTTGTGCAGGCATCCTCGCAGCGCCTATTACAGACATAGCCACAAACTGCCGGGAAAGGATTTTCCATCTTGATAAGCTCCAGCGCTTCTGTATATTTTCCTTGGGCTGCTAGCTTAATATAGCCCTGCACCGCAATATGGGCCGGGCAGTTTGTTTTACATGGCGCCGTTCCTGAAGCTGTAACTTCCTGGCGATTGGTCCGATATTCCGGATTCCAATTAGCCTCGCCCCATTGATTGTTCCTTGGGGTGTATGTCGTCGTAATACTTTCAGTTATTTCATTGTTTGAGCACAGCTTTTGCCCTAGCTGCATCGCATTCATCGGACAATTTTCCACGCATTGGCCACAAGCCACACATTTTTCCTTATCCACTCTTGATACATAATTTGAGCGAACCATATCGACATTTTTATACATGGTTCCGGTACGCAGTGACAGACAAGAACAGCCACAGCAATTACATATTGCATGGGTTTTTCCTGAACCATCGATGTTGGGAATCTGATGCATCAAGCCGTTTTCCTCTGCCCTTTTAATGATTTCAAAAGCTTCCTCCCTTGTAATCTCTTTGCCTCGCCCGGTTCGAATATAGTACTCTGCCGCATGGCCCAGCTGGATACACATGTCCTCTTTTAAATGCCCACAGCCTTCACCCATCGCTTCACGATCCGTCCTGCAAGAGCAGGGCGAACATGAAAAAATCGTATTATCATTAAGATATTTAGAAACTTCCTCATAGCTAACCCTTTGGCTGTTTCCGTCAATTGCCGTTTCAATCGGGATGACGCGCATTAAGCCAATGCCTGGTGGGAACATCCCAGAACTTAATGGGCCACGCACCCTTCCATAAGCTTCCATTGCATAAGCGACTACCGGATACTTTTTCACATTATCCAGATTGTTGACAATCATTTCCATAACACCCGGAATCCAGCTTTCCGCATGCCAGAAGGTGTCCACACCATCGATGACATTGACAAAGCATGTGCCATATTCCGCAAGCTTCATCATCTGCTCATAACAGTATTTTTCGGATTTTCCCATGATTGAAGCCACCCTCGCTGCTGTCTGTTTGGTAAAATAGCCCATCGCCAGTCCGACCTCAGCCATATCATCGTCGACACCGGCCTCCAAAATTACATACTCCGGGTCATCCCACTGATAACTATCCTTTTTAGGGTCTTTCCTGCCAATTAGATTGGCAAGCTGCATAACCTTTTCATTATATTTACACTCATAGCCTTCCGGAAAATACATTTTAGTTAGTTGATTCATCCTTATTAGCCTCCTTAACCTCACGATATAGCCAGTCGTACCATGCTAGCATACCTTCACCTGTTTTGGCTGAGACAGGGAAAATAGCGATATTCGGATTCAGTTTCTTAACCCTTTGGATACATAATTCCAAATCAAAATCAAATACCTTAAGGGTATCTATTTTGTTAATTAAAAGCACGTCTGATATTTGAAACATCAAAGGGTATTTAAGAGGTTTGTCATCGCCTTCCGGAACACTTAATATCATCGCATTTTTGGTTGCGCCCGTGTCGAATTCTGCGGGGCATACTAAGTTCCCTACATTCTCAAGGATCACCAAATCCTTTTCCCGGGCATCAAGTCCTTTAAGGCCCTGCCTTGTCATATCAGCATCCAGATGGCACATGCCGCCGGTATGAAGCTGGATGACCTTCACTCCGGTTTTTAAGATTGTCCTGGCATCCACATCGGAGTCAATATCCGCCTCCATGACAGCAATATCAAGATCTTCCTTAAGACGGTTGATTGTATTGACTAACACTGTGGTCTTCCCAGCGCCTGGAGAGCTCATAAGATTCAGCAAAAATGTATTTTCACTTTTAAGCTGTTTTCGCAAAAGCATTGCATCTTTATTATTATCTTCAAATATACTTTCCTTAATTTCTAAAACCCTAAATTCCCTCATAAATGTACCACTTCCTATTCTACTAATGCTCTGATTTTCTGATAAGACTTCAAATCTACATAAAGCTCACCTGTATATGGGTTGCGTTTGGTCCTTTTCCACTTGTAGATCATATAAATCAGCGCCGCTACATTAGCGGCCAATGCTAAAAAGCTTACCACAAAATAAATAGTTGAATTGTAGGTCGAATCCACACGCCATTTTCCATAATCCTGAAATCGCGGAAAAGTCTGTGCGAACATACACCAAAATACCAATGTCTGCGCACGATGCTGAAGCCAAGCGCCTTTTCCTACTGTAAAGGAACATAGGGTAGGTACAAGCAATAGTGCAAATCCACAATACCACGCATGGTGTGGAAGACAGTTATAGGTATAAGCAAAGTTCCATAAATCATAAGCTATAATATAGAACCATAGCATATCTGGCCAAATCATATCTTGGCTTCCGTCATTTTTCGTCTTTTTACGAATGCCAATTCCAAACCAACCGGTAATAATTAAGATGTTCAATATCCCGGCAACTACGTTCATGTAGTTCCATGGACCACCCATCAACATGGCTGGCGCATCTGCCGTACCGTCCTGCGCCATTACAGTATATGTCTTCCCAACTTCAAAATCACGAATAATGGCTTCCGCAATATTAACAGCCAGAATAATCGCCGGAAAACAAAGAGCCGCCTTATTGTTGACCAGCGCCCATTCTTTTCCTGTCTTTTTATTTTTTCCTCGCACATGGCGAATGCACCAAAAAATAATGCAGCCTGCGGTTGCTGAGTATACTTTGGCTAAATGGAACCAGTCGGTGTATGTTGATTCACGAAGCACCGTAAACCACAGCACTGACATGCCAATCGGCAGTACCATAAAACATAAAATACCCATTATCTTAAATCTTCTAACAATTTCATTCAATATAAATAATGCCAGGAATACTGCAATCCACACTAACCAAACACTGATTGCTCCTGCCCCCTCTTCATAATTAAACCTAAACATACTATCCCCTCTCATAACTACGTGTAAATATAATCTGCCAGACGCGCAAACTGCTCCAGCGTCAAGGCCTCCCCTCTAACTGTTGGCGAAAGTCCCATTGCTTCAATGGCCTTAACAATATCCGCCTTACTGCTATGAATGCTACCTGAATTACTTAGGGCATTGACAAGAGTCTTCCGCCTCTGATTAAATGCCGCCCTGATCGTCTTAAATAACAAACCTTCATCTTTAACCTGAATTGGCAATACTTTATACTTTGTCAGTCGTATCACCGTAGAATCCACGTTTGGCCTTGGCATAAAGCACTGTCTGGGAACATTGGCAATCACCTCCGGCTTGGCATAATATTGAACCGCCAGAGAAAGAGCTCCATAATCCTTCGTCCCCGGCTCCGCTTTTAGCCTCGCCGCCACTTCTTTTTGTACCATAATCGTTATATTATCCGCAGGCACACCACTTTCAAATATCTTCATAATAATTGGCGTCGTTATATAATAAGGCAGATTAGCCACCACCTTAATTGGTTTGCCTGCATTTTCTTCATTAACCAACTTGACAATATCCATCTTTAATATATCTGAATGAATAACTTTAACATTATCATACCCGTCCAATGTATCCTTCAATATCGGAATCAGATGCTCATCTATCTCAACAGCTATGACTTTTCTTGCTGCGTTGGCTAAATACTGGGTCATTGTTCCAATTCCCGGACCAATCTCTAAAACCATGTCCTGCTTAGTCACCATGGCGCCCGCAATGATTTTATTTAGAATACCGGCATCGATCAGAAAATTTTGACCAAATTTCTTTCGAAAATGAAAACCGTATTGATTGATAATCTCCTTTGTCCTTAATGGCGTCACCAGCTTTTCCATGCCGCACCTCTTTTTCTACTTGACATCAGGTATAATCTCCAGCCAATAGCCATCGGGGTCGACAATAAAATAAATGCCCATTCCTTCATTTTCAAAACAGACGCAATTCATCTCTTTATGCTTCTTTAGCGCACCTGTATAATCATCAACCTTAAAGGCCAGATGAAACTCATTATCACCAAGGTTATAGCTGTCCTTCTCCCAATTCTTAAGCCAGGTAAGCTCCAAACAATAATCCGTTATTCCGTCACCTAAATATACCAATATAAAACTGCCGTCTAAAGCCTCTTTTCTTCTGACCTCTTTTAAACCTAACGCCTCTTTGTAAAACTTTAGAGACCTCTCTAAATCAACCACATTAAAATTATTATGCACAAATTGAAATTTCATCTGAAATCACTCTCCTTTCACTACCTTTGCTGCTGAAACAATAAAGTCAGTCACTCGGTAATAGAGCACCTCTTGGCGGATTTCTTCCTCAATATAGTCCTCCTGATAAGCCTCTACCGAGTCATAACCATTATTCTTCGCACACCGCATCATTTCTTCATCTGATATTTCTTCGCCGGACAATCCTTCTTCATTTGCAATTGCCGTGACGACGAGCATAAGGCCGGTCACCTCCTTCGCATATTCCCTCGCTTCTTCTTCGCCTAAAGCTTCATAGTCAGCGACGATCTCTTCAAGCTGGTTTTCAGGATAACTAATAATTTGAGCATTGTCCATAACCTGGCTCCAAACGGCATCTATTTTATCAACTTCCGCCTTACTTTCGGCCGCCTTTGTCAGCATATCAAAAAGCTCTTGCCTAAATGCTTCCACTGTCTCACTATCTGAAATGCTTCTGACAAACTCATCTGTTAATTCCGGAATTTCATCCACCTGAATAGAATTAACTGTAACCTTATAAACCGCAGTTTTACCTACTAGAGAGGCATCCGGATACCCTTGCGGAAACGTCACGTTGATTTCCCTTGTCTCACCGGGCAAGGCGCCAATTAGCTGTGATTCTGCGCCATCAAAAAAAACACCTGAGCCTATTAATACATTATAATCGGCAATACTGCTCTCTGAAATGACTTCACCATCTAAATAGCCCTCATAATCAATATTAACCAGATCCCCTTCTGCAACCGCTTTTTCGGTAATCCCTACAAGTGCCTGACTATCATTAAGGATTCTTGCAATTTCTGCATCCACATCCTCGTCCGTAATTGTTTCAGGCTCTGCTGCATTAACTTCTATTCCTTTATATTGGCCTAAAACCACAGCATCTTTGTCCTTGCCTGTGCATGCAGAAACCACTAATAAAATGAGCACTAGAAAGTATGTGGCGACTAACTTTCTCTTCATGTCAATCTCCTCTCGGCTTAAATACGATACATGGTCTTCGCATTCTCACATGTTATGTCAACTACCT
>Ga0153948_1000223_pt1 | contig 30739 bp, 44 predicted proteins | sample TSNJ032MetaG_FD_104696 | JGI IMG/M metagenome (GOLD analysis project Ga0153948, IMG submission 104696) | Attine ant fungus gardens microbial communities from New Jersey, USA - TSNJ032 MetaG | ecosystem: Host-associated > Fungi > Mycelium > Unclassified | place: USA: New Jersey, Wharton State... | reverse complement strand
TCTTCACTCACCTCCAGACCTTTGTTACTAGTGTTGAATCCTATATTCATGGTATAACTGATGTCACGGCCGCAGATCGTGAATACCTTCGCCAGAAGTGGGAATCTAACGATATTTATGGCGAGACTGTGAATATGAACGGCATGGCAGTGCAGCTTGTCCAGGTCTGAGATCAGTTATCTTCTTGAATCATCAGCTATTGAATGCAGGACTTTAGCAATTTGCTAATCTCGTCGATGATTGTGTAGAGAACATTAAAGTACATTTCAAGGATGGCCTGGAAGAAAAATGTCGTGTTGGAGCAACAAATGTAGGATTTTATTCAAATTGATTGCTTTGTTGTTTTACTGGGTTACACAGGCCACGGATGCTGCTGTCCAGACAATTGACGAATTCAGCTCCAGCATGCATTGGGCCACATACCGTGCAAGTTCGTAGCTTGTTTTGTCTCAATAGTTTTGTCTCTCACGCATACATCATAGCCCTTCGTCGTCACGGAGACTGGAGGCGCAGTCTCAACGAGGAATTGACGCTGCCATTCACCCGGAACATCGCCAGTTCCTGGGCTAAAGTTTTTGAAACCGACTTGATGGGACCATTTGGAATCGCTATCAAATCGACTGTAAATAAACTTCTCATCGATATCGAAAATACTGCGGCTCCCGGCCTCAAGGATCGCATCAAGATCCAAGCTGAAATAAGTCTCGCACAGGCCTCCGAAACATTACGCGCAACCATTGATTTGGTCCGAAACATACTTACCACCCAGCAAAAAGAAGTTTCGCGATGCATGTCACCCCATGTTCAGAGTCAGTTGATTGACGGTTATGACCAGGCCATGGAGGAACGAGGAATTGGGAGTGTGGCCCGACAGAAGGTTCGGAAGTTCACCGCGATGGCTGAAAGATATCGTACTGAGTAGATTACTAGGCCATCTTCCGCTCTTACGTTGCTGAACGCAAAGGTGACATTTTCGAAAGTGGAGCAGATGTCATCTTGCAGCAATTGGACAACATCGCAAATGTCGTCGGAGGACAGCTCGAGAATGCACTTGAGGGGCTCTCGAAACAGGTTGGGACCACGGACCTTGTTCATCGTCCTCCCGCTGAATAGTTTCACAGGTCGAAATCAATGTATCAGTTCTTTGGGAGGATGTTCAAGATAGTCCCGATCAAATCGTGGCTCGTCAAGATGTGCTGGAGTCTGCTTCCATGATCTTGCGTCAGATTGAACTCTGGACAACGGCCCGTGGATTAGCCATGTTCCGTTGAAGACGTTAACACAGATGATGGGTATCATTTAGCTAACTAATCACACTTGATGTGTAATGAATTTTCTCGATAGTTAGACCTATATCTTGACATCTAAGTGTCTCCCATGGGATGTGATAGTTAAAGTGAGTTCATTCATACTCTTACATGGTTTGTACGCGGCTTGTGAGTCAAGTCAGGACGAAGTTCCTTGAGTGAAATCCAATAGATCAGAAATGGTAGACTGATTACCATGCCAGTCGACTTAATATCTAGATCGACGCGAATAACCCATAAAACCCCAGAATGACCGATCAGAATTGTGATCGTATTTAGTTCTGGGCGTGAAGCCAAAGAAATACCTCAACCTCTTGCCAAGAGAACGGGAGCGATATCTACTCCCATCATGATGACTGTGATGACTACCGTAAATGGGTTGCTGTTTGTCCAGTCAGTTGAAAAGGCAAATGCACAATTATGAGAAAGAAACACACCATAACTATGGGGGCGGTCGGCACAGTGACAGCAGCAGGGAAGTCATGATATCTGTAACTACCACCATGCGAGGGCACATATGTAATTGGTTGTTGAACGTGGTAATCGTCGCCGAAGGAATGATGCCTATGCCTGTGGCTATGGCTATAATCATGATGTGAGCTTGGATACTCATAGACAGGCTGCTCGTGTCTATACGACCCTTGGGATGGATAGTAGCTCATCATCCAAGCCACTGGATGTGAGAGAGGGTTTCGAAACTCTATAATTAGTCGAGCGCTATCTCGTGCACACGATGTAAATAACAATGCAAATAACTCTCAATTGACTGAAGCTCCTCATGATCGTGCTTCTATCCGAAAAGAAAATGGTACGGCACGAATAAAGTATGGTAAAGGCACAAAGAAAAATGCAACAGACAGATAATTATCTAGTGGAGACAACAGAAACGCTCGGTCACTCTAGATCTTGAAAATCTCCTTCATCTAAGTCATGAGGCTGTGTGAGGAGTCAGATCGTCAGTCCGATAAAAACGAAATTCGTTGCAGCGCAGCAACATTCACAGAAAAAAAACTCACCTCCTTCGGTTCTTCATCTTCACCATATTGCATAGTATAGTCAATGTGACTGATAACAGTCTCGAGAGAATCTGGATTGGTGAGGTCTAGAGGTAAGAAGGATACGAGGGGATGGTCCTCGATCTATTTCATGCGAATGAGGTCGATATATATGTATCACCTGTCAGGCAGGAACTTACAAGTTGTACAATGGCCTTATTGAGTGAATGGAATTTTGGATTTGTGACGTTGCCCTCTCGCCCAGGTTCATTCACCAAGAGAAGAGGATCAGGTTCAAGAAACCTGAGAAGGGGTGGAAAAGCAATTCAGTTCATGTCCCAACCAGAGTTAACCCCTGCAAGCTTGAGCCCGGGGGGGTTTGGGATGGGCCAATGGAAGGCATACCTGGTGTAATTCTTTCGTTTTCGCAAACCAATTCTCGCTCCGGAAAGCTCACCATCCGGATTTGAAGTTATTAGATCCATCTTCGACATGATGTTAATCCACGGTATCTCCAAATTAACCATGGCTGACATCGCCGACAACACACCACTTAGATCAATAAAATAAGATAAAAAATGTCAACAGTCTCGTCGAACACCAAAACTAGGTGATCCTAACCTGAAAAATTTATATTTATCTTCCATAAACTGAGCATCCAACAGATACACTGCAGATGTCCTGATACCCAACCGCTGGAGATTCCTCACCAAAGTTGGAAGAAAAGGATGATGCGTATACAGCTCGATCTGTCCTGTCTCGAAAAAGGAAAGAAAAGCAGACATCAGGAACACAGTGTCGCTCTTCATTCCACACAATAAGATGATACCTGGACAATCAATAATGAGATAGTCATCGTCATACGATCCAAGTTCTTCTTCTAGCCAATCCATATTCTCCAAAAGATATCTATCAGGCGCACATGAGCAAGATAGCACTCACGCTTCACATTTCACATTTTGAAAAAAAAAACTGCTTCTTTTTGGGCAGTGCACTCACTCACTCAAAACAGTAGACAAGACCACCGTTCGGACCATATTGGAGTTCACTCATCACGTCCTCCAAGCTGATCAGGTTTCTGATATCGATGACAGGCTCATATTCAAAGCTTGTTGGTGCAGCAGCAGGGTCGAGATTCACAAGATGGCTTGTTCGTTTCGAATTTTGGAGATGCGTCATGAAAGACCCAGCGAATGTGGACTTGCCTGCACCAGCAGGCCCCGTCACTAAAACAGCGTAGCGCATAATTGGCCTTGACAAAGAGGTCTGAGAGATCAAAGAGCAAGTCAAGACGAAACCCTCAAGCCTCAATGCCGTCCGGATCAAATGATATATTTTTATCCGTTCGTATGGTGATCAGACATAAGTATACTGTCAATAAATACAAATTTGAAAAATGTTCGTTCTTGCTGACTTCTAGAGGATTGCTCCTTCCTTGCAAAAAAGTTAAAGATAAAAATACACCGAAAACTACAACGCCTGAAAGAACCCTGCAAGAGAAAATGATAAAGACGAAGAAAACTGAATCACGAAAATTAAACCCTGATGTGCGCGGCGAGATAGGACTGCACAGCTCTCGCTGTCTTGTAGGAGTAAAAAAATTCTCCAGGAAGATCAATATCAAATTCGCCCTTGAGTGCACCAAGTGCCTCAATTGATGTTAGCGAATCTAGACCCAAGTCCTCAAAATCGGCGTCGTCTGTGATATCCTTGACACTAATATCTAAAACGCTTGCAAGGAGTTGCTTCACATCAGGACCATTGACATTAAGGCGAGGGGGTTCGGGAAGTTCGACAGCGACAAGTGTACGGGGGGATGAGGAATCACTGGATTCGGATGGAGGAGTAGAAGAGATAGAAATATGTTTCACGATGTCAGAGATGCTATGGCAGTGTGAAAGAACGGTAGCATCCAGAGCGACATTAGGGAAAGATTCCTCAAGCTTGCCAAATATCTCGATAGACATCAAGGAATCGACGCCAAGGGAATTCAAGTCAGTATCGAGGCCGATTGCAGACAGACTAATGTCGCACGTATCCGAGACGATTCGACTTACGAGGGCGGCTACATCAACAGTGGAGGAGGAAGAGGAAGCGGTGGTAGAAGCGGCTGGAGTAATGGTGGTGGAGGGGACAGAGGTGGAAGAAGATTGAGCAGCGGGAAGATCTTTGAGCAACTTGGAAACCTCGCTTATGATGCCGCTCACGTTTTCGCAATGGGAAAGTGCGTGGGCATCAAGTTCAACATTGGAGAAGGAGGCTTGAAGTTTGCCAAAGATCTCGATTGACATCAAAGAATCGACTCCCAGAGAACTCAAATCTGTGTTGACATCAACAGAGGCTGCACTGATATCGCAAGTCTCGGCAACAATATTAATGATCTCGCCAGAGACATTGACAGAAGGAACTTTGGGTATAACGGTGACAGGCATAGGTGCAGCAGGAACCCTAGAAGCAGCTGCAGGTATTGCGCGAGGCTGAGCATTCTGAGTCGTCTTCCCAGCCGCATGAGCTAAACTCTTCTTCAACGAATTCAAACGTAGGAGACGGAAGTGCATGCCCTTCAGATGAGCAACAATGCGACGAGGGTTGGAATCAAGAACGGCATAGGCCTCAGCAATGGTAACACCCTCGCTCTCAACCCAGGAATTGTTGATGTAAACAGTGTAAGACGCATTGTTGTCTATGAGTTCGGGAATGACCTTGACGGTTCCAACTTCGCTGCAAATGTACGCATCGTTGATACCACCTTGCATGTTAGCGACGAACCCAGCCACGTGAAGGAGAGTATCCATGAAGACTGGATGGGCGACATAAGATCCCTTGTCGTGATCAACAGGCAACTTGACGCTAGCAACACCTTCCATACCGCTGGGGTCAACAGTTAGCGACTGCATGGTATGGTATTCCTTGGAATAGTCAACAACTCGGGGGAAGATAACTTCGTAAGCAGTCCTAGTCGAGAAGACCTCGGGAAGCTCTCCACTCCTAGGTTCTTGGACTGCATTCATTTGACGGGAGATGACAGGGAAGACCCTATTAAATTTATTCGCAGTTTCTGATACGGTCTGGAAACGGTACTCTCCGTGCACATGAACCAATTCCTCGGAATTACCAACACGAGAACTAACACTGAAGACTCCACGGTCGTCTTTCAACGACACACTGGTAGTCACAATGCGAGCGACCGACGCGTCATAAACAAGGGGCTTGGAAAACTCGATCTTGCGAAGGACAGGATGCTGTCCATCGAGCCTGAAGCCAAGATGGTGCTTAGCAAGCTCAACACCAGCAAGCACCTGCTCAACGTAGACAGAAGCGGGACAAAGGGGAATTCCACCAACAGCATGTCCACGGATGGAGTCAGCTAAATCACTGATAGGGGTTTCGAAAATGGCAACATTTCCATTGGCTTTGGAAGGGTATTGAGCCCAGGAGTTGAGCATCTTGAACTCGTGGATGAGGTTCGTAGGGGTAGGAGCAGTTTGGACGGCAGGAACAGGTGCAACAACCTCAGGTTCTTTGAAAGCGACCCAGAATTTGTTTCGAGCGAAGGGATAGGAGGGAAGATCAATGCAAGTCACATCAACATGACTGAAGGCCTGACGCCATTGAATAGGGATACCAGTGAGGTAAAGCTGAGCAGCACTTGAGACGAGCATGGACCAAGCAGACTGCTGCTTCTTGAGAGAACCCAAGAGGAGGGTGTCCTTGGCCAAGGAGGCATTGGCCTTCAACATGGGGAGGGTAGTGGTATGGGGACCAATCTCGAGCCAAGCATCAACTTTGCTAAATTCGGCTCTAGAGACCAAGCAACGGATGCCCTTATCAAACTGAACAGGCTCAGCACAATGCCTTGCAAAGTATGCAGCGTTGAAGACGGTATCATCACCCGGAATGACAACATCACCGAAGACGTTGGAGATGATGGGGATAATCGGGGCCTTGATGGTAATTTTACTCGCGACAGCAGTTAAATCTTGCAAGAGAGGCTCCATAGCAGAGCTGTGATAGCCGAATGGCACTGAGAGGAGTACATTCTTGCAGTGGACTTCGGCATCGAGGTGGACCTTGAATGCCTTGATCTGAGGAATAGGCCCGGAAATGACGCAGTCGGTAGCACTGTTGTAACAAGCGATGGACAAGCCAGAGAAGTCGGGAGATGAATTGATGGCCTCAATCACAACTTCCTCAGAGGCATTGACAGCAATCATTCCGGTGGACTCAACAACACACTTCGAAATCATGAAGCGAACCCTGTTGGCGATAATCGTCAAAGCACCCTGTACAGAGATAACACCTGCGATGACCAGGGCTGCGTACTCGCCAAGGCTATGGAAGAAGGTTATTAGACCAATCAAGAATATAGGTAGTAAAAAATGCATACCTGTGGCCCACGACAGCAGCAGGCGTCAAACCCCAGGACATCCATAACTTGGCAAGCGCATACTCCAACGAGAAGATCGCAGCCTGGTAAACCTCAAATTCTTCAAGCTTCGTCAGACCACTACCTCCCTCCCCAGCCAATAGAATTTGAGTGACTCCAGGGAAACCCCAACTGACTAAAAAGCGGTGGCACTCATCGATATAATTCCTAAACACGCTGGAGGTCTCGTAGAGGACTTTGCCCATGCCGAGGTACTGGCTGCCCTGGCCAGAGAAAACAAAAACGACTTTGCCAGATGTGCCTTGAACATGAACAGGAGAAGCCTTGCTGAGCTTCTCAAGAAGCTCCTCCTTGGTGCAGGCCTGGACTGCAATACGGTATTCATACACCGAACGACGAGCAGTCATGGTATAAGCGATGTCAGCCAGATTGGAGGTAGACTCGGGGCCCTTCAACCAATCAATATAGCGTTTTCGAAGTTCATCCAATGAAGAATCTGTCTTTGCAGAAAGACCAAAGACATAAGCAAGGCCAGCATGAGGCTTGCGACGCTCAGCGGCACAGAATTCCTCAAGAAGCAGGGCAGTATTGGAGCCGGCAGCACCGAAATTGTTAAGCATTGCCATACGGACTTGACCCTCAAACGACTTCCATTCTGTCTGAATGGTGTCAATGATGGTATTGTCGGATGCAAGAGGAGCAATGAGCGGGTTGAGGTTTTTGAGAGACACGACACGGGGAATAGTACGATTCTTGAGCATAAGAAGAAGCTTGGCAAGTCCAGCAGAGCCTGATGCTGCCTCTAAATGACCTATATTGGCCTTGACCGAGGTAATATGCAAAGGGTTCTCTGATTCACGCTTGACAGCGAAGATGCTACGGATACTCTCGAGTTCGTTGGGATCACCAGCCTGTGTGCCTGTCCCATGAGCTTCAATAACACTAACGCGGTTGGCCTCGATGCCAGTATTCTTCAGAAGAGAGCGGAAAAGGGTAGCCTGAGTAGGAGCATGTGGATGGGTGATGGAGTGTGCGAGACCGCTCTGATTGACCTCAATGCCACGGATAACTCCAAGGACGTTGTCATTCTCCGCAACAGCATCAGAAAGCCTTTTCAACACAAAGACACCGCAACCTTCGCTGCGAGAATAGCCATCTGCCGATGCATCAAAGGCCTTACATTGACCAGTAGAGCTCAAAAAGTGAGCGCGGTCAAGTCCAAGCATCATCTAAAATTGGTACATTACTGCTTCGCATCAAAGAAGTGAGAGATATACTCACGTCGGGGCTAGAAATAACATTGACGCCACCGACAATAGCTGCGGAGCAATCACCATTCATGATCGCTCGGCAGCCTTGATAGATTGCAACCGCAGAGGAAGAACAAGCAGTATCAACAACGACTGATGGACCACTCAATTGCATAGCATATGAGATTCTACCGCTGAGAAAAGCTTTCAGGGTGCCTGATGAGGATGCAGATCAGTGACTTGACATGAGAATGTTTGTATGAGAAAGGGAGAAAATCCCTGACCTGTGCTATAATAGACATCAATCTCATCGCGAAGGTTTTGAAGATAATCATGAGTTGCAACCCCGATATAGCATCCAACTGTCTCGCTTTGCCAAGTAGGGGTGGAATCAGGAACATAGCCAGCATTCTCCAAGGCTTCATAAGCCACTTGAAGAAGGATTCTCTGTTGGGGATCCATGCTTCTAGCCTCACGAGGACTGATCTTGAAAAATTTATTGTCGAATTCATCAGCACCATCGATGAAATTTCCCGTGTGTGCCTTCATCTGACGTTTCGTCTTTGAATCCCTTGGGTTGTTGTAATCAGACACTCTGAAACGGTGCTCAGGAACCTGATACTTTTGTCAGGAAGAACAGGAATTTGATGGATAACAGCATAAGCGCACTTCGGAGATTGTGTTGATGCCTTGTTCCAAAACGCGCCACAAATCTTGGGTACTTCGAGCTCCTGGCATATGGACACCCATCCCAACAATCGCGATAGGGTCTTGCTTTGGCTTGGCCTTCTTTCCAAGGTTGCCCATACTGAGATCAATGTAAGAAGTACGATTACGAGGGAAGGCACGCTCGAGGTTCCGAGTCAGACCAGTGCCAGGACCAAGATTGAGGAGGCGGACATTCTTATCAGAAGGGACGGCCTTAATGACCTTGTCGGTGACCAAGTCCCAGTTGACAGGTTGGGTTAGGATCATGTCAACGACAGCTTCGACCAAAGAGCCGACATCATTCTTGGTCAAGATAGAACCAGTGTATGTCGAACGGATGGGTACCTTGACGTCGGCATATTCAGGGAAGGCGATGGCACGGGCAGTGACATCAGAGAGAACTTGAGCTCGCAAAGTATGCGTGTGGAGAGAAGAATGATAGAGGGTGTCAACCGAGGTCTTGTGAATTGTGACAGAAGCTGGAAGAGAACGACTAAAGGCGTCGAGAACATCAGGACGACCAGAAATAGTGACGGACTTGTCGTCCAAGACCGCGGTAACGGCCAAAGGTATATGCTATCGCAGAGATATGTATGTTAGGTTATAGTTGAAGAATGTAAAGACAAAAATATGCGCACTGAGTTGAAGGCAGTAATAGCCTCTTCCGCGGACTTGTTGTTCAAGCCCAAGAACACAAGGCTCCATGGAGCAGGAGAATCGTCAAGGATCGCGTGGTGCCTGTATTGCTGGGTCCGAGTACCGATCCAGATGGCAAGACGGTAAGCCTCTACGGAGCGGCTGATGTAGGAAACCGTGTTGAAGGAGGTTGCCGCCACAACAGCAGGAAGAATACCGGAAGAGAAACCCAGGATTCCGAGGTGGTGCTCGAGGTTGCCCTTAAGAATATCGCTGAAGGGTGTGAGAGATTCCTGAGCAGCAGCGGAAGACTGGACATAGGCCAGATATCTGAGGGACTGGAGGAGGAAGAGGGTGGGACCGGTGATGATGGGATTGTTGAGATATCGGTCAGCTGGAAGGTCCAACAAGGAGGACTTGTCCTTGAAGTCGTTGAGATCTATCCGAGAGACGAGGAATTGTTGGTGAGAGAGAGAAGAAAGCTCTGTGTGGAAAGCCTCAAAGCAAGCGGTGAGGAGAAGGGAGCCTGCAGAGGAAGTAGCGTCGGCGAGAGCCTGGGCACGGGAGGCAGGGGAGGTTGCAGCAGCAGAGCCTTGACCAGCAAAAATGGGGATGTTGACTAGAGAAAGAGACATGGGAATCGATGACCAGCCAGAACATGACTCCCATTTTAAATAAAGTGCAGAGCAGAGAGGGACAAATTTACGTAATACGGAAGAATTTAGTCCGAAACAAATGTTGTGACGCCACGCTACTCTATGTCTGCTATGTCGCGTCCTCCCATCAACCCCGAGAAATCCAATGCGGGTATCATCACAGATCCACATACTCTCCAGCGCGTCATCCCAGAATCCAAGCGCCCCGATGGATCGTACGTCCGTCATCTCTTGTTCTTCCCCAATCTCATCTTTCTAGTACCCGCAAACAGCACAAAGTCCGTCCGGGCTATGTTCCTCAAGAAGATGCCAAGCTCTTCAGGGGCACCAGGCAGTCTCAGATGGACGCTAATGCCCTTCCAAAGGGCCATATCATTGGATGGGTTCCGCCCTCTTCTCCACCCAAACTCCTGAGTAAGAGCGCAAAAAAGAACGCAAAACGCAAGGAGAAGAGGGAGGGAAAAAAGGCCAATTCTGCCACCGACCCTATCGTCAGGGATAGTTGGGAAGATGACGACGAGGAAGAGCAACCTGTCGTCCCTCAGACCCTAGATACCGATCTCACAAACAAAGGGCCCTCCTCCGAACTTGTCGCTGATAAGCCCGATGACATCAGCTCCAATCCAATTCACCGACTTGCCACCGACATCCATAAGCTCAATTTGAAATAAGCGCCGGCATATCGATCTACCTCAGTCTGTCTGAAGCATCGTTATAGTGTATTTACGATAGTGGCCGTATGATACAACCGCCGATATAACTATGCTAGATTGGGCGGCGTAGCCAAGGGTACACGTTACTCAGCGCCATGACACTCAGTCTGTTCTAGGAGGAGGAAAGAGACTCATCCTGATCGCGGTGAGGTGGCGGAGACGGATTGGCCTTTGATCTCGGCCGTATTTCCATGCCGATCACAATGACAATCACAAATCCTGCCAGAGTCACTGTGAAAGGATCAGCTCACGGCTATCAAGTAGCCAAGATTCCCGCTCACAAACTGCTCGCCGCATATTCTCCCATTTATTCTCTTCAACAACTGTGCGCAAATCACTAATGTCTACAATCGACTTATTCAAAAGCTCCTGCAGAGCAGTTCGTCAGTCCGGGTGCTCATCAATAATATGCATTTCACACCTCAATAACAATGTCCTGTTGTTTCAAATCTGCCTTGGCTTCGTTCTTTCTACTATCTAACTCCATCTGTATCCTGGATATCATATTCATTACTCAATCAAGTACGAAGAAAACCAGTATGCATACTCATGTTTGAGACTAGTTATATCCTCTTTCATCTTAACATCTAACCGTTCAACATCTCGACGAAGAGCAACAGTGGCTGAATTGATAGCAGCAGACTCATTCTTGATATTCATAGACAATTCAGCTCGAAGCTCTGATAACGCAGCACGAAAGAGATATGCTTGCTATAATAATGACAATGTAAAAGAGAGAGAAAAGACATTTCAGTTGTGTCAAAAAACGACACACTTCTTGAGAACGTGCAACTGACATTGTCCAAATCCTTCATATTCAATGCCTCGTTCTTCACTTTTCCAATTCGATCAACAACCAAAGCTCGAGTAGCACGCATCAAGCTCTTAGCTGTAGGTGTCGGAAAAGTCCTCTCTAAAACCTTAAAGAAACCATATGTATCAAAAGGAGGGTTGGTATAAGCAGGTCTTGACGACTTCGGATACACGTAAGGAGTGGGTACACCAGAACTGCTGAGTGTCTCAGCAGCTGTGTTGTTATGTTGAGAATCGGACGAAGCTGTCGTTTTAGATGTCGAGTTTGGATAAGGTCCAATGGTTGAACCTAAAGGCGTAGAGTTTGAGGGATCTAAGGGATGAGACAAAGATATGGTCTGTGAGCCCTGCCCTGGTCCAGAAGGGAAGGGATCACGGATATTTCTTGATACGTGAACCTGACGACGAGGGATAAAAACTTGGAATGAAGGCGTAGAAAAGCGAAGGACACTAGAGAAAGCCGAGCTCCGGGAGAGCATGAAATGCAGGTAGTACAACGAGGAGATTATTGGCAGATTTTTGGTGTTAGTGGATCAGTGCTTGGCCTTGTTGAATTGAGAGGCTTAACAGATCGAGATCGAAAACCTTTGCAATTCCACTCATGAACCCCGAAATCATCTAGCGACATCAGGAATCTTCCACTGAGCAATTGCAATCCTTCGTCATCCCACACAAACCCACCGTGACGCGTACATTCAATCCCAGGCGTCAAGAGTTGATGATTTGATAACCTCTTGCATGGGCATGGGCATATTATGCCAAAGTCCCTGGTGTATTTTTTTTTAAGTCCGCAATGCGCGGTACTGACTCATTTAAAATATCGAAGATATCCAAATCGACGGTACTACATCCCCTCTGACAGGGCCAACAGTAGTTTTTAGAATCAGAACCATGAATCTAGAATCCATTTCATTTGAAGTTGTGTGGGACCATCATTTTGACTCCGCTTCACTCGGTTATACCGGGATCGGCCCGCAACGTTTACTTGATGATACGCGAGAGAAAGACTGTTCCTTTGCACCTTACGAAAGTGTAAAGTTGAATAAAGGCTCAACCTTCCCGACCGTCAGATCAACTGCTGATTTCACGTTGTCAATGGGACAAAAGTATTGACTCGTCAACACGAAGCGGTGCAGACAAGGACTCGATGAAAAGCAAACTGACAGGTGGTCGAGTTTCGCGCTAGTTTTCGACAGGTGATATGATTACCGGGGATCATGTTTCAATTAGTATGTGGGCTAGAAGGGGCAGTGGTCCCGATAGCAGGACCTCTGCATAAACATGACAAGAGCAACCCAGAGAGGAGTCTGGCTGTCAAACTTGACAAGCTCTCCGATTTGATTGCTCACATATCAACACTGCTCGGGTGTTTTATCAACGTTAATTTCCTCATTTCCTACTTTTACATACAACGTGTCGATGGAAGTAGTAGCAGACCTCTTTGTATTTTACTCATAGATTACCATGGACTGCCTTCGAGCCGACGTTAATAAATTTGGGATCATTGCTTCCTGCAGTCTTGGCTCAAGAAACAGCAATAGTCTCTCCGTCGAAGAAAGTAACGGCTGAAAATGAAAGCCCATGGGACAACTGCGGCTCGTCCTCCCAAAGTCAGCTGCATAGTTGGTGTTTTACTGTCCTTGTTCCTGAAACTTGAAACCCCAGAGAACTCCCACTTGTATATGATGGAAGACCCTGCCTTGAACTACACCCCGAAATCTCCAGCAACTGATTCATTCCCCATCTTCCTTTCATCGACTCGCAATCAAACATGCCCAGGTCAGCTAATTACGACTTCCCAGCTATCTAGCAAAGAAGTGGGTCATGCAGGGAAGGAACCTTGGTCGCTGCTAGTTCACCTCCCTCATTCGTCAATTGGGAGAGGTACGACAGGGATAAAGTAGTGCAGATGCTCCAGGGGTCGTCAAGAGTGCCTGGGGAGTATCACGGAAGGCTTCAGCAAACTGAAATGGGGATGGAAACCAACGTCGCCATATCTCAGATTTGAGACTACTTTATTCCAAGGTAAGACTCGGCTACGATGCCGACTTGTGCGAGGTGTTAAGTAAGACAAGGGATGGCGAGCCATGATGCCTAATCCCAATCCAAGTTCAAGAAACGCCCGGTGTATCGGAGGCTGCGAGAATAAGGAAAAACGAGGTTGACTGGCTGTTAGATGGGCACAAACTAGGTTGAGCTTGCAGGCGGATTGCTTTGCATAAGGACTGGCGTATTCCATAACATAAGATATTGATCGTTCAGCAGAAGTGCACATTGGTATATACTTCAGAAAGTAGACCCTTGCAACCAGTCAGCCATGAACCAGAAACCTCCAGCCACTGACAGATACTAGTGTGAAGATGCAGGCGTTGCAGGAGGCGGGGAAGTAATATCTCTTTTGTCGCTGGGAGTATACTGGAACTGAGATCCAACGATATTGCCACGAAAACGTTTCCTCATGTCCAGCTAACCAAAGTAGCCAGTCAATCATGGGCCTGGTGAATTGCTGCAATGCGTACCATCCCCCGTTTGCACTCAAATGTAGCTTTGCGCAATGATTTACACTCGTCCGGTAGGTCGTCGTAATGCATTTTCAGACATTCGGACGGGAGGTGTCCATGTTTGACAACACAATCGGAATGCATCAGGCAATCCTTGAGCGCTGCTATGAGACCTTGGCATGACGACGCCATAGCTGTGGTGGGGCTCGGCCGACGCTGCGTATCGCTGTCGGAATGAGACTGGGAGAGTACAAATATTTGCTTTCCGGCCCGCGCGCTCAACATTCTACCTTACATCTTAGAATTTATGGCTCTCAGATTTCTGGCAGACATACTACAGAAGACACCCACCGTCGTGCAGTTGACTCATCGTGGCATACTCTCGGTTTCAGGCTCCCAGGCGCCCGAGTTTCTCAATGGTCTTTTGTCAGCTTCAGTATCAAAGGGACCTCTTTACTCGGCTTTCCTCCACGCGCAGGCATGCTCTGACGTTTTTGTGACTATTGTCGACTCAACTATTGTGCTAGGGTAGGGTATTGTATGATGTCTTTCTTTACACTACTACAACTCCCGCTGGTCAGCCGGGATATCTCCTGGAGTATGACTCGCGGTTGTCAGAAGCACCACCCTTATTGCCAATGCTACGACGCCATGTTCTACGATCGAAAGTAAAAGTGCGCGATGTGTCTGAAGAGTACGATGTATGGGCGGCATGGGGCTCCGAGTCCTTACCCGAGATCCCCAGATCGTGGAGACGGTCAAGAAGCGGAGCCGTAGAGCCTACATGGGAGGGTATTGGATGGCCTTGGGGGACGCAGAACGAGAGTCTTATAGATTGGAGAGCTCCTGGTATGGGCAAACGGCTACTGGTGCGAAAAGGGGACAGACGTTAGTTGTTTGACTGAAAGGTTTTGATATTCGACCTTTTGAGATCATTCTACTTAGCGGCTGAGGCAACCTCGCATGATATCGGCAGTGTGGACCATTATCTGCTGCACAGGATAGCGCTTGGAGTACCAGAGGGAAGCACGGATATAATTCCAACGAATGCTTTCCCGATGGAATCTAATATTGATATCATGGGTGGATGTACGTTATTCTGTCTGATTTTTTACCGTCGTCATTTAACGGTGAATAGTGGACTTTAGAAAAGGTTGCTATGTTGGTCAAGAATTGACAGTTCGAACGTATCATACTGGTGTAATTCGCAAGCGTATACTTCCTGTATTCCTGCATCCACCCGGCGACACGTACGAGAAATTGATTACTGGAGGTCATCTCTAACAATTTCTTACATAGGTCTGGAAATCCTGAATCCATACCCGATTTCCCTCTCCATTGCGATATTCGACCGATAAGAATCAGCCAGTCTTCTGAAGAACATCTCCCCCGGCCCCGCGGTATGGGAAAGCTTCTCAGCACTCATAGTCGATTCGGTTTGGCACTCTTGCGCTTGGAGCAGGTGCAAAGTGCTTTGGATGGCGAGTTTTCCTTCGAAATTGAGGACCAGGGAGAAGTGAAAACATGGCAAGCTTCTCCGTGGTGGCCGACATGGTGGCCGGAATCTTTAGTCGAAGTAGATTAGCAGAGCTGGTTCGCAAGATGACGTTTTCAGACAAACTACATTAGCAATCTTGGCCCCACCCAGTGGATCGGTCATCTAGTGTTCTGATTGTCCGTGTATTACCCTTTTAGAAGTCAGAAGGAAAAAAACTGGAGAGTGTTATGGAGCCTACGTTCGACTATAACGTATGCCATCGTATAATCCCCATCGTGGCTAACAGACACATGTATGGAACCAAAGTTCCTGCCCGAATCTTGACTTGAAGAACCATAGCTCAGTGTCGGCTTCTTACCGTTAGAGGATAGCCCAAGATAGGTAAGTTCTTTCCATGTAGGTTTGATATCAGGATATAGTGCCTTGTATGCAGCTTCCTTCACAGCCCATCTGACAAAACCTCAGTGGTTAGATAGTTGAATAGACGTAAATAACATGCCTGACAGCTAAGAACTGGATTTGTCTTCGTTCAGAAGTGTCTCGAAGACAATTCCATTGCTCCAGTTCTCTCTCACTAAGGATGCGACTCGCAAACTTGTGTCCGCTGTACTTCTTGAAGATTGCAGCGATGCGTGGCAGATGAACAACGTCAACGCCAATGCCAAGGAGCATGTCTATGGTAAGTCCGGTCTTCTAAGCACACTTTGAGAATGCCAATGTTTGAGAAGGAAGACTGAACACAACAGCTCGGTGATTAGATCAATATTATGACCTCGGTAACAACTTATTACCTTCTCCGTCAAAAACAAAAATTGAGGAAATGGCAGCGTCTACTGTCTTTATTGCAGCATCAACAAATAGATTCTCTCACGCTGCAAGTGCCTCACTGAACTCATTGGTTGCTCTGGGGACTGGTAATCTGGTCGCGCTTTGGGATGTGGCGAGTTATTTCAAATCACAACGAAGAGGGTATATTTACTTGCAAAATTTAGGCGTCTAATATCTCGGAATGTCTACCTGGTCACAGTGCAATTATCACTTGCGTTCGGTTTATGTCCAATGAGCGGCTAATGACCGGAGACGAGCAAGGAATGTTATTCTTGTGGAGAATGGAGAGGACAAAGGTTTGTGCCCTACATCATTTATTTGATCTATTGACACACAAGTTAAACACACAGTGGACACTTGCCTCCATAGTTCAAGCTCATGGGAAAGCTTTGACCTCACTTTCTACCCTTGGCGATATAGTTGTCTCTGGATCTTCAGATTCTGTCGTCAAAGTCTGGGAAGTGACTATCTCTGGTTAGTTAAAAATCATATTCAAAGACCGGGATGCCATGACCCGCATATTGATTAGATGAATTGAACGAGAAGCAAACCATTTCCACGGGCAAACGATACCCACTCAGTCTTGCGCTTGCCTATCTTCCTGGAACTCAGGGTAATCGATTTTAATACGCTTCCTTTTCGACGTCTAAGGCCTAGTCCTTCAGTTCTCTTGCTTGCGGTATCAGGAACAGATCCAAACGTACAACTCTTCCTACGAAACGAAGATCAGGCATGTCAACCCCAATAACCCTCACTAAATAGATCTCATTCAGCCAAACTAGTTTATCACCTCTGCGCACCTTGCAGGCCATGAAGATTGGGTGCGTGCATTGTCTTTCCGGCCACCACCGATGCACGAAGAACCGTTGATACTTGCTTCTGGCTCCCAAGACGCGACCATACGCTTATGGAACATAGAGCCTGTGAAGATCGCTGCACCTGTTACAGAAAGTGAATTGAACGACGAGCTGCTGGATTCATTCGAGATGTCTCTCGGAGAGGTCGCTGAAGGAGAAGGCGGAAGGCAAATCTCTCTCAAACGTCATATTTTGACCGCCAGTTTACCCGATGGCAGGTAGGTAGGCTGTTCATTTATCAGTGACAGTATATTTATAAGGTTCTCGCTAGCTCTCGCCGGTTCTCTGTTACTTTCGACGCCTTGCTCGTCGGACACGAGTTTGGCATCACATCTTTGTCCTGGCGGCCTGACCTAGGACCAGGTTCCATCCCGACCATTCTTTCTTCCTCAACAGACTCTTCTCTGATTCTGTGGTCTCCATCTACAATCCTTGGAGCTGCTCAGGATAGGTCGACCTCTATTTGGATTAATCGCCAACGCTTTGGTGATGTGGGTGGGCAAAGACTAGGAGGATTTGTTGGTTCTTTGTGGGCTCGGGGCGGCCAAGAAGCATTGGCATGGGGCTGGGCAGGTGGCTGGCGGCGTTGGGCTTGTCGAAATATGGGAGAAACTGCTGCAGAAGAGGATTGGCAGGAACTTGGCGCAATCTCTGGACATAGAGGACCCGTGAAGGGCCTAGCATGGAGTCCAAATGGCGAGTATTTGATTTCTGCTGGGTGCGTTTTCTCTCCCTCTCTCTCTTTTACGCACACTTTAACTCGGCTTGGCTCTAGAGTAGATCGAACAACGCGGATATTCGGTGAATTGTATCACTCAGACGAATCACAGCATGAATGGCATGAGATCGCGCGGCCGCAGGTACACGGTTACGACATGACTGATGCCGTTTTTCTGGACTCCCTGAAGTTTGTGAGCATCGCTGATGAGAAGGTGGTGCGAGTATTCGAAGCCCCGCGGAACTTTGTGCAGTTAGTAAAGACGCTCGATGTGGCTTATTTTGCCGAAAGTGAGGTGAGGTCATCAGCATGTTCCGGGAAGTCTCTTGGATTCTTAGTGAGGTTCTTCATGTTGAAACGAGGTTGACCGTCCTGTTGGGGCTAGTGTTCCTCCACTTGGATTATCGAACAAGGCTGTCGGAGACGGTGCGAGTCCAGTCAGTTGTACATGCCTTCTTTTTGAGATTGACCCAAGGAATGTAGGTTCTTTTGTTGCGCCCGTTCTGGCGCCCGTGACAAGACGACCTTTCGAAGGTGAGCTAGCTGGAGCTACGCTGTGGCCAGAAATTGAAAAAGTATTTGGTCATGGTTATGAGGTTAGAGTCATTTATCTGACACCTAAATACTAACATCATTAATGTGAAGAATGCATACACATTTAATACTAGTCTATATCCCTCGCTGTATCCCCCAGCCATAGGTTCATTGCCACAGCATGCAAAGCAACGTCACCTGATCACGCAGTCATTCGAATCTACGAAACGGGCACCTTCAAACCTTTCGGTCGACCACTCGCTGGACATACATTGACGGTAACGAGGATTGCCTTCAGCCCTGACGACAAGTATGTGTTGTCTGTGTCAAGAGACAGGACGTGGCGGTTGTTTGAGCTAAAGGATGACCAAGGTATAGCTCAAAATATTTACAATTAGATCAAGATCATATTTATTCTCTTAGGATACGTGCCTGTTGGTGCAGAGAAATGTCATGCTCGAATAATCTGGGATTGCGCCTGGTCTGCAGAAGGTGATATTTTCGCTACAGCTTCCCGTGATAAAATGGTATGTTGATCTTCCTTCTATGTCCTCAGTAGCGTTGGTCCATTTATGCCATACGATTCTCTTTTTTCTTTAATCAGGTAAAGATTTGGCAACAATGTGATGAGGAATGGATAACGAGGGCGATGATCAAAACACCATCATCAGCAACTGCTATTGATTTTTCACCTGCTGATTCTGAAGGACGGTATGTTTTTCTTCCCTGCTTGCTATCTCTTGGACAATTGAGTCCTACATGTATACAAACCCCAGGCGCAAAGTGGCAGTTGGCTTTGAAAACGGAACTATCCATATTTTGAGCAATGTGCTTTCTGATGTCACTTTATGGAGACTTGACACTATGATTGACAAAGGGTGAATTTCCCCTCTTTGTCTCTTTCTTTCCTGAAACCCATCTTTTTCTTTTCTTTTCTAGTATTGCTCATGACAATCAAATACATCGACTCAGTTGGCGACCGGCAGTCACAAAACAGGACGGAAATGGAAAAGGCATAGGAGAACAACTTGCTAGTTGTAGCGAAGATGGTACATTGAAGGTACTGATCATACATACGGAGAACGGTCCAATGAATCATTAGGGGATCATTTTCCAAACAAGAAAAAAAAGTAAATGGCGCAAAAAAAAGATGACTGATTTTTTTTTGTTTTGTTGTTGCTGTTGAAAGGAAACGAAGAGTGAAGAAAACCTGTTATACAGTAGCGGTCAAGAAGGTCGATGGTGAGGCCAGAAACAACGTAAAAGAGAAGAGAAAAAAATTGTATACACGACAGGGTCAATAAGTAGCAGTTAGACAAATTTAATCAGGGGTATCTCATCAGAAATCGAGAGAGAGAGAAGATGGTTACACAAAATCACGAAAAGCATACATACACAAAAACAAGATGAAGAGGGTAATCGAAGCGACACGAAAGGGCGCTTGGGAATTAGGGATACAACACAAGAGAATCATCATCATCAGTACAAGTCAGTTCAAATCAGGTTAAGAAGATATCACGAGGACTCAAAGGAACTTCGGGCTGAAAATCCACGATTTAAGCTCTTCAAGAAGCTTTGATGAGAAACTAGTTTCTAGACTCACGCATTTTATCCTTAAAGAGGTACGAGATGTCAGCCAAAACATTGACGGCAATATCGGGGGAGAAAAATCTTACTTGTAGTGGCATTCTATAGATCGTAACATCTCAACATCACCGCCAGTAGCTGTCACAAAGTTGATAACGACTCCAGCACGACCATAGCTAGGAGCCATTGCGGGAACAACACTAGATCACCATGATCAGCAAGAGCCCCTCATAAGTATTCAAGAGAAAAGGGATCCACACCGGTGAGCATACTCTTCCACAACTTTTGGAAGATCTAATAACACGTCATCAAGTCAGCTGTTTGCTCCTTTTTTTTCTTTGATGACACGAACCATAGTTGATGACCAGAGGAACATGTGGCACCTCTGTAGACTTAATCTGAACATCATACACAATCAACACCCTCGTAGTTGCCAGCCGCATCAACGCCGCCGCCGGGGCCCTAAATTTATTGATCGCAGCCAGTTTGGTTCCATTATTCATGTCGGCATGCTAACGATAATCAATTAGTGAATTCGAGTTCAAATTCACCACGCTCATTTCGGAAGATCGCACAACTCACCAGAGGAATAGTATCAAATCCCCGATTTGCCATTTTGTAAACGACAGCATCCAAATTTGCCATTCCTCCAACATGGATAATGACTTGTCCAACATCAACTTCATCACATAAATCAGCCAACGCGTCCAGTTTCCATTCACGTGCCTGTGCGGTTTCCGCACTCGTTGCACCATTTCGTCCAGAGCCAATGATACCAAGACCTCTTCCGTTCGTAGTAGAGGTAGCCGCAGGGTCACCACGACTCCCAGCGGTAAATGCTAAGTATAGGTAGAACTGACGGAGACCCCTAGACCCTGGTGTCGTTTCCGGATTAGCATTGTTGCCATCCCTGCGCACAAGGACCCGGACAGGTTCCTTAAGGTGAATGGCTGATGCAAGATTGAGAACGTCCTGGGGAACCGTATTGGAGAAAAGGGCAGTTTGGCGTTCAACTGGACCTGAAATATCGGTTTGGTTGGAAGTGAGGGGAATCGTGGAAAGCCGGCGGCCTGAACTCGTAATTCCCCCATCGAGAAAACTCGATGGTAGTCCATTCCCTCCATTGGCGGCGATGGGACCAGATCGAGGGGGTGGGAGTAATTTCACAATGTTGAACACAAAATCGTGTAGATTCCGTGCAATCAATTGATCAACCTCGTCTAAGACGAGGAATCGAACCTCGGAACCAGCAAGTCCTCCAGGCGTCGTGAACAAGGCATGTAATTTCTGTGGCGTTCCACAGATGATGTGAGGTATGTTCTGTTGAAGAAGTCTTATCTCCTGAGCGAGATCACTGGCGATAATAGTCGATCCGACACCAAGCGCAGATCTAATGCCAACAGGACCACCAAGATCCCGTATCATGCGCTGAGCTTGGGTGGCTTGATCAACAGTAGTAGACACCATGATAACAATAGGTCCTCGTTGGGGAGTTCTCACGTTCATGTTCGTAACAGCAATTTGAATGGCGGGAATAACATAGGCTGCGATTCTTTCCTGAGTCGGTGGCGCCTGTGCAATTATATCGGCTCCCTTGAGGAGAAAAGGCAAAGCGCGCTGTTGGATCTTATTCGGAGGGCCCACTCTATGCGTTGTTCAGTAACTTAGAAGCAAGGATACGCTCCAAGATTACACACCCGAACTTATTCAAGGATCGCAACAGTTCTGGCACAAGTTGCAGCTGATCCCATTTAGTCATTATGGGACCATTTTCACGGATTCCATAATCCCCCTGAGTATCAAGAACCTGATAAAAAGTCCACAAAAACTTTGTCAGTCATTGGGTTAAGTATAAATCACGCTCACTCCTGAAGAATCCCGACGAAGTAATCCGGAGACTGAGCGGCGCGATTTGTCGCGGAGGATTGGCTCTTGTCTGCTCACTGCAGGCTCAGAGCTACGATTGGGCATATCAAGCGTGCCAGAGGACCAAGTCCGTAAGGGCATGCTTGGGTGACGAGTTGTATGCCTTTGGTCTGGGCGGTTGGATAGGGTTTGACTCATTAGATTTGGAAGCGATAGCGACGAAGACATCATTGACTGGTTCTGTGCCATATCTTGCGGCGGGCCAAGGCCGATGATAGAGTTTCTATTTTCGTGAGGAATATTCGTTTGTTGCATCTGCTGAGTCTGCAATGCCAGTAACTGGCCAACCGAGGTTGTGAGAGCATTAAGTCGTTGAGTTATCGTATGCATGTCTTCAATGGGCGGAGCCTGTTGGTTGGGAGCAACATTACCGACAGATGGACGAGGTTGCCAGATAGATGATTGCCCCGATATGTTTCCATTGATGGCGAAAGGGTCCTTGAATTCGGGTTGGACTGGCTGCTGAGGGTTTGTGGTCAGCGCACGTTCCACCAGAATATTGACCTTGCGTTGGATATCAGCGAGTTCACGCTGAATTTCCCTTGCGCTATCTTCGCAACGAACAATTCGATCCATGAGACCGTGCATGAACGATGACACCTTGAGCTGGGCATCTAGTCCGGTTGCTGCAGTACCATCATTGCTACTGGCAACTTGACTGGCGGACCCCAGAGATGATGCAGGTGAGGAGGACTTGGGTTGGGAAGTTCCGAATGAAAAGTTGGACAAGGCAACAGTGACGGGTTGAACATCTGGAGGGATACGCTCCGTCTGTTGTTGCTGCCGAATGGGTGACATGAAAGAGCTAGGGGTTCGGATACCAGAACCGGGTTCGTAACCTGCAGTGGAGGCACCATTCTCCTGAGTGTCGTCCGCTTCTGGAAGAGGCTCGAGGGTGCCGAGCATGTTGTTTTCCTTGATCATCCGAGGTTCGATATTAGGATAAGACCTCGCAGCATCTGGCTGCACTCCAGCAGGCGAGTCGTCAAGTGGACCTGGGGATGAAATATAGGGCACAGCATTATTCCTGCTGAGGGAGGAAGGGCTGGGAGAGGACTTTGTAGAGGAAGGAGAAATGGAAACTGAAGAGAAATTATGATGACATTCCATGGCTACGTTGACAGTGCGATCCGTGTCACTGCCTCTTGGGACACCAGGGAAGAAAGGCAGAGAAGCAGGATTGAGAATGGCACTGGTAGCCATGGTACAGGTGACGACCAGTGCTCAACAATCAAAAACGGCAAAGCAACTAAGTAACTAATTTGGATGTTCGTTAGTCGGTGGGTGCTGGGGTCAACGAACTCAGAGGAACAGACCTCTAAGAGTCCTGTGGACGATGTCCATGCAGAGGACAGGAAAGTAGGACGATGGGTCTGATCTGATGCACATGTGCTACACCTAAAATACCCTTTGCAGCTTCCGAGAGTTCAATAATTGCATTATCAAAAGTTTACCATTACGCTACATAATACACTTGGCAAACGATAATCCGAGAAATCTGAACCGATCCTCTGCAACTGGGGCTGTATCTGGGGGCTTTAAAGTTGGCTCGAGTTCCAAGGTATTCATGGTCATGGCGAGGGGTATCGGTGAGCTGATGGGCAAAGAAGGATGAGAAGAGGTATAGAATAGGAAAATCAAGAATAGCAGTTACCGATGAGTGGGGCTAACTTGAGGCCGACGGCTGTATGGGCTGTGGGATAAGCGGGGAGTTTGGGCGGGGGTACTTGGAGGTCTGTTCCGCTCCTTTGCCTCAGGGAGGTCAAGAGGGGAAGTGCAAACCTGGACATTGCTGAGAGGTTGGGGGAGTAAGAGAGATGCAAGAGCATACCACCATTTCTATATCATCGAGCAGGTGGCCGTTGAGTCGGAGGGCGCAAAGATAAGCCTTTGAATCTCTGAACTCAATGGTGGCATATCGCATATCGCGAGGACCAAAAGGCAAGCCCTTCTTGGTAACTTGGCCACTGCTGCATCTAATGACGATCTTCAGGATGGGCCCACAGGGAGAAAACCTGGCTCGCAGCTGGTCTTCGGTGACGGTGGGCTTGAGCTGTGAAAGGAGTTGAGTGAATGCACGAACTTGGAGGTGATTGAGGCGCACGTTTCCAACGAAGACAAAGGACCATGCACGCTTGGGGACCTTTTCAGGCCGGGGTCTGGCATCGGCACGAAGGAGTTCCTTCTTTGCTGCCAAGATTGCGGAATCAGCCCGCTTTGTCTTTCCAGGAATAGACTCTCTTCTACGAAGGGAGCTTTGAGATCTGCGTGAAGGCTTTGTTGAGGGTTTTGGAGTGGCAGTTGACTAGAGATAAGTTAGGGAGAAAGGTCGACTAGGAGAGCTGAAGAGAGTACCGTTGAGGATAGAAGAAACGAGCAAGAGGCAAAGGAGCTTGCAGACGAGGTGTCAGGACAGCGGATGCGCATGGCAGTGAATAGTGAATATAGGTCATATAGGGAGGTGGAGGGGGAAGTGTGATCGTTGATCAAATGACCGCGTCGCCTCGTGATCAGAATCACGAGGTGAAAGCACCATCAACATGAGTCACGGGGACAAGATCACAGGACCACGCCAACAAGAGTCACGGGATCTCTTGATGCATAGCCGTGTCTACCGTGGCCTGCTGAGAGAATTGCGCAGGGTATGTCTGGTCGTTGCTGCACAGAATTTCCAGTCACTGTCTTCCTTTAGGCACCTAGTGGAAAGTGCAATTCAGCAATTGCAACCTGCTTCCGCTCCTGGCTGGAAAAATCAGACGACATCGCCTTGCAGGACGCACACAATGCACTCCAGCTGCTCACCTCACAAAGAGAGCACCAGGTATGGGCTTTCTGCTTTCTTGCTTGGTTTCGACTCACATTTTTCAAGGCCTTGGTGCAGAGATACAACCCATTGACCTCACTCACTGAACAGGAGCGCATCCGCAAGACGGCCAACCGTGTCGGTCTTGAAGTAATGTAGATAGATAGTACAAACAAAGACACACATCATCATGTTTCGTACGCTCCTTCTCAGGTGTGATTCTGCTGCAATATCTTTTTCTTCCACAAACCACGACCTTCCTCTGATAGCCTGCCAAAAAACTTCAGCTGCCCTCGCGAGCGCTGCTCGTCTCCTCAACCAGCTTCATCTCGTCGCCTTCCCAACAGAGACTGTCTATGGCCTCGGCGCACTCGCTCTCAACCCACAGGCCCTTGCAGCTATCTTTTCCACCAAGGGCAGACCTGCCGATAATCCCCTCATTGTTCATGTCTCTTCCCTCCCCATGCTCCACTCTCTCCTCCCAAAGGCCTACAGTCTATCCCCCGCATACCAGGCCCTGGTCAAACACTTCTGGCCGGGCCCTCTCACTCTTTTGTTTCCTCGTGATCCGAACATCATCCCAACCATTGTCACCGCTGGCCAACCATCTGTTGCAGTTCGGTTCCCTTCCCATCCGGTCGCACGTGCCCTCATCGCAGTAGCAAACTGCCCCCTCGCTGCCCCCAGTGCCAATTCCTCCGGAAAACCGAGCCCCACAAAGGCTGAGCATGTACTCCATGATCTCAACACTAAGGTACCCCTCATATTGGATGGAGGTTCATGTGACGTCGGCTTAGAAAGTACCGTCGTCGATGGATTACATGCCGACGGCAATATCCGCGTCTTGCGGCCTGGAGGGATCACCGTCGAGGACATCGAACGTGTCCTCACCCTCGAACTCGCTCCTGACAATTCTTGTCGAGTTCTCGTTCATAAGAGAGATTATAAAGATCAGGCTATTGAGCATGCACCAACCACACCTGGCATGAAATATCGACATTATTCGCCCTCAGTCCCTGTCACTCTACTGCATACTTTAACACCACCGCCTCCTGGACTGCACATCTTCTCTGCTTCCTCTTTCATCTCCACCCTTCGTAATCCAAACGGTATAAAATCCAAAGTTGGTGTTCTCGCACCCGTCGACTCCCGTCTTTGGGAGAGCATCAATTTAGAAGAAAAGGTTCAATGGCACAAGTATCCTCTTGGATCAATCGCTCAGCCATCTGTGACAGCCCAGCGTCTTTTCGATGGATTGCTAACTCTTGAACAAGAAGGCGTCGATCTCATCATCATTGAAGAAATATCGGAGGAACGAGAAGGCCTCGCGGTAATGAATCGAGTGCGCAAGGCTGCAGGGGAATCCAAGTGGATAGCCTTCCAATAGATGCATCTCTTCTGCAAAACTCAATTATAATTAAAACCTTGCTCTAACCCTCCTCCATTCCAATGATGTTCTTTACCAGTGCCTCCAACTTCTTGTCTAGACTTTCCGTTGGCTTCCTCAGTTCTCCTCCTTCGTCGTTTGGAATCACCATCACAGAAGATGGAAGTTGATACATGACCATTGTACCCTTCCCATCAGCTTTCTCCTGAATCAGCAGCCGAAGTGGAATATGAAGTCCAGCACGGAGGTCATGCCTCAGTATTGTCTGTGCTATTAGCGGGTTGCCAATTATATATAGAACTGTGGGAGGCGTGGTTTCCGTGCGGAAATAGGTGTTGAGCCACGGATGATGTTGTATGTTGAGGAAATATCTGATTCGCGAGGTACGGGTGTGTGAAAATGGGGAAAATAGAGACGACTTACAAAAAATCATTCTCTAGTTTGGTGATTGTGTTCACAATGTTGTCAATTTCTTCTCGGGTCTGTGCCTCTCTGAGTTTCGTCAGAATTCCGGTTGAACCTTGTTTGTTCACTGCCCTGTCCAATCTGGAAATGACATTGGTATAAGGTAGAGAAGTGGTAAACGTGATGAGCTGAACATTCATGTTTGTCACCGCCATTGAAGCGGCCATAGGTGAGGGTGGGGAAGACATTGAGAGACAGGCAAGCCAACTTTGCAATCATTTCTTTTTTAAGTGACATCCGAGTTTGTGGTGTCATCAAACTTGTAGGTGTGTGTGTGACAAATAAGCTTTTCATGTCGAGTCATTGATTAAGTGAGGCCATCTGCTGGGATACTGGATGCTTTGATTAGAAGGAGAGACATGAATGACCATGATATGATATCTGTTTATTTTGAAAGGGATATCATATAATCATGACCGTTTCTGGTTCTTGGTCCTACAAATTGGCAAATACAGATTTCATTTTTCAAGCTGCTATTATAAATAGAGTAAGGATGAAGGTTGAGTTGTGTGTTTCTATGAATGTATGAATGTGTTATGAATGTGTGTTTGCATGCCAAACTCACAACTCAGATTTACGTGTCAAGTGTTAGAAATCCTCAAAATAAAGCAACTGTTGGGCCCAATTTTCTGGTTCCTGCTCTGTGCACTGATCCCTGCTACATCTCCTTCGACAGTAGTATTGAACAAAGCTCCAGTACAGGTACAGGAGCAAAGAATGTTGCCAACCGATCGTAATTTATCTAATTGATTAAGTAATTGTCCAATGATATACTGTAGGGAGTCCTTGGAAATCCGTGTGATGGATCCCTACACATGTCCTCCTCCTTCAGTTCGATCAACATCTCGCAGGTTCTCATTTCTGTTCTTCATAGAATGTCCATAAAAGCTCCTACACCGGTGCAGGCAGCATGCATACCACCATTGCTTGCAGGTTCCCATCCCAAATCAATGAATTAATTCAAGGCTCCTCTGACTCTGTATCTAGGTCGAGACTGTGTCGGTAATGCTAAAACTGGTTCTGGAAAAACAATTGCATTTGCTCTCCCTATCCTTCAAAAATTATCTGTAGACCCATATGGAATCTATGCTCTCGTACTAACACCAACCAGGTGTGCATCTCTTTTCTGCTCTTTTATTCCTTGCAGAGTCTCCATGTTCTTAAAATCTAGGGAACTTGCTATCCAGATTGCGGAACAGTTTGCTGTGCTAGGCACGGCGTTGAATATTCATACTGCGGTGGTGATTGGAGGAATGGACATGATGACCCAAGCACTAGAACTCGAACGACGACCTCATGTCGTCATTGCTACCCCTGGCCGAATCGTAGATCATTTAAAAACCACAAGTGGAGAATGGAGTCTCTCTCGAGTAAAGTTCCTGGTATGTTGTGCCGGTTTGTCAGAGTTGTAGATCAGATTCAACGAGGAAATCTGTCAGGTACTGGATGAAGCGGACAGATTGCTCACACCGACATTTGTGCCTGAGCTAACCTATCTATTCAATGTACTTCCGAAAGACCGACAAACCTGTTTATTCACCGCTACTTGGACACCTTCCATCGATTCGATAGTGGACGCTCCTCCAAAACCTGGAAAACAGAAGCCTTTCATTTACCGAATGATTGAGACGTATGTCTGTTCGAGTTTTACACCTCAAAACGGTGCTTATTGCCCTGTGTCAGTGTGGAGACAGTCTCGACATTGAAACAATACTTCATCCTAGCGGCTTCACACGTCAGAGAGATCTACCTTTTTCATCTGCTCTGCAATCCCCCGGAATCTACATTACATTTGAGACGAGCGCCTCCTGAACCAGTCAAACACGTGAGGAAAGCGCAGAACAAGTCCCGAGCTAAACAGAAGGATTCTGGAGAAGAATTGGGACAGCCACCACCGATCATCATTTTCTGTGCAAAAACCCGAACGGCGGCGTATCTGACTCACCTACTCAAGACCTTATCGATACGAAGTACAACACTTCATTCTCGATTGACGCAACGAGAACGTTTATCGTCATTATCTTTGTTCAGAGCATATGTTGTACCTGTGCTGGTATCCACAGACGTCGGCGCGCGTGGTTTAGACATTGAAGACGTTGCAATGGTCATCAACTGGGACTTACCGCTGGAGCCGGAAGAATATACCCATCGAGTTGGTCGTACAGCACGTGCCGGTAAAGGAGGTGTCGCTGTGAGCTTTGTTACAGAGAAGGACGAAGAACGTATCCTAAAAATTGAGAATCGGATCAGTAAGTGAGCATCGTAAAAACTTAAACAAGCACAACTCACGAAAGCTTAGATACAAGGCTTGAGGAGATGGTCTTGCCAGAATCCGAGGTCCTCGAAAAGCTGAACATAGTGTCTACTGCTAAAAGGCTGGCTAATATGGTGGGCATTGTATGATATGTGACGACCGATGACCATGACCATGCTCACGGTTTATAGGAACTACATGACGCCAAGTTTGGAAAACGTGAGGAGATCCATAGGATTAAAACTCTCACATCCCTCGGGGACGGCAGATAATTTTGTTTTTATATATGTATGCACTATCAGTAATCCGGGCGGTAATGTGTCGTGGCAGATGGAAGGTGGCTTCGGTGGAAAATAGGAAAGCATAGTTTGTTGGGCAGAAAGATTAGATTACGAGATGGTTTCTGTTACCGATCAATATTCACTTGTGTATCTAGCCCCAAAACTCTATCTTTCTTCTTCCCCCATCTTTCCTTGTTCCCCTCCTCCCCTTCTAGCTCCACTGTCTGCTACGATGGAGACTCCTACATCCACAGACTGGGACTCTGTCCTCCAGTTTGTCGCACATCCTCTTGACTTAGAGCCTAAGACGACGGAGACCGCCGTGCTCCAGACAGGTAACAATCTCCAGGTCCCGACGCCTCCGGTACACTTGATCCTTTCGATTGTTTCTCGTTGCTCATGAATGTGAAAGCTATCCAATGACGGTACTCCTGCCACAGAGGAGCCTGTCGAGGCTACTACACTCGTTTCCATCTCCACAACATTTTATCCAGGAGCACAAATTCACGAAGCCACGCCGGATATTGTTCTCCTCACATTAGACAGTGTATTTTTCTATGTGCATGCTTCGGCTCTTCTCGGCTCTTCTGGAAATCAATTCAACGGCCTCCTTCCCTCAAATCTAGGATCGTGCGAGAGCCAGGATGCAGTACTCTCAATCCCAGAACACTCGACTGTTCTTAACGTTCTCCTGCATATAATTTACGATATGTCCTGCATCCATTATTCACCACCCTTCCCAACCCTTGTTGCTGCCGTCAATTGCCTCTCAACTTATGGTATCTCTCCAAAACTTGTCATTGTACCCTCAACTCCAACATACACTTTGCTCCTTTCCTACGCTCCGTTGTTCCCCTTGGAACTTTATGCGCTTGCAGCTTCGTTTGACTTGTATGATCTTGCAGTAGCCACGTCGTCACACCTTCTCTCTTTCCCTCTTGCCTCTATCACAGATGAGATGGCAGAATGCATCGGACCAGTATACCTGAAGCGGCTCTTCTTTTTACATTTTGGACGCTCTGATGCCTTGAAGCGTGTACTGTTACCTCCGCCTCATCCACATGCACCTACCCCTTGGTGTGATTTCAATGAACAGAAAAAATTGACCCGTGCCTGGGCATTGGCATCAGCATATCTGGCATGGGATGCCAGACCTGGTGTGTTCATTTGCGTTTCTTCGGTTCAGAGATCTGAATCCCATTTACAGATCTTTCTACAAATTCAATAGAATCAGCGCTGCGGCCTCTCACAGAGCATCTGACTTGCGATCAGTGTCAGTCGGCGTTGAAGGATAGAATCAAGGATTTAGTAGTTCAATGGTCGAGTGTGAAGGTGGGTTTCCATTATTGGTAGTGTCTCCACGCCTTGATGTTCTTCTAGCACACGATTTAATCCATGGCATTGCTATAATCATCTCAACAACTCTCTCACGTCACTCCTCAGCGCATACCTCTCCAACTTCTGAGTGCTTGCACCAGCTTTGTATGGCCGGTTCTCCTCGTTTAAGTCTCACGAAGAGTCCAAAAATAAACACTCGTTCGCACTGGAAAATTTGGCCTTGATTCCTTCTTCCTTTCCTCTTTTTTGTTCGTTCCTTTCGTTGCATGCACAGGGGATACAATACCCCTAAGTCAT
>Ga0153948_1000222_pt1 | contig 30839 bp, 32 predicted proteins | sample TSNJ032MetaG_FD_104696 | JGI IMG/M metagenome (GOLD analysis project Ga0153948, IMG submission 104696) | Attine ant fungus gardens microbial communities from New Jersey, USA - TSNJ032 MetaG | ecosystem: Host-associated > Fungi > Mycelium > Unclassified | place: USA: New Jersey, Wharton State... | reverse complement strand
TGTCATCTCCCACTCTTTTTGAGTGTTAAGAAACCAGTTATAGTATCTTTCCCTTGTATAATTAGTTTCAAACTCATTGGTTAAGGGAATATCCCCTTCTGGGTAAGTGTCATAGGATGATGATGAAAGAGAATTCATAACAGACTTTGCAGTTAAACCCTGCAAGGCAGATGATGTCAGTTAATATGTGGTGATTGAGGAATGGGAAGAACTGGGCAATGTTGACTTGAGATTGATTAATAGTGTAACTTGAGTGATAAGAAAATTAAATTGTCAAGTTAAGTGAGCTGGTGAGTACAAATCCCAAAGAGTAGCAAATATCAACTCACACAGTAAACACCATTGAGGATTAGTAGAGGTTATAGGAATGATTACTTGATTATTGGCATAGTATTTATTGGTTTTTATCTATTTATTTATTTTAAATCAATGATTTATTACACGGAGCTCGTAGGCAGGCCGTGGCATTATTTATTGGTTTAAGGTCTAATACAAGTTCCTATACAAAAATGTTAATGAAAAATGTATCCGACCTGCCTGGTTCGAACAGGCGACATTCAGATGAGTAAGTTTCCTATTACAGTCTGACGCTCTTCCAACTGAGCTAAGGTCGGGCCCCGGGATGTAACTCCATTCGTGCAATTCTTGCGCCACTTCTCGCTCTGTCTCCTCATCCCGCCTCTCAGATCTTCCTTGCAGTTGCGACACAATTTCTCATGCTTTCATAGTACTGGTAGCTGAGAATTAGCGACTTGCCGAATGCCGGATTGTGTAGACACCCAACGTCATAGGGTATAAGCACCTTGGAGCAATATCTTCTCATGGATACGAACACTGTTTCATTTGATTGTGTCATACTTGCCGCACAGGAGACGATGAATCAACTATCACCGTTCTCATCTGAGATTCCTCACGGCATTTCTATTGTAGAACTCCGGATGGTGGGAAATATTAAACGATTTTCGACGCAAATAGCAAGAGACTATTATCTTATTAGTACTATGATGTGTGACAATCAAATTCTCGAAGCTGCGTAGGCTCCAGGTTCACGAGGTTGTGGCTACCTCAATGATGTGCTCCAACGATTCTGCGGAGACGAATAATTTAGCAGCCACTATGTTTAAAAGGCCTTTCTATCCTCCCACCTGGAGCAGTGGCGTGTTTAGGAAACCACTCTAACCAGGAAACCGCTCTTGACTGCTCTCTCGCCAGTGACTTCGACTCTTATAATGACTGAAACGTCTCCTGCCAAAACCTATTACCTTCTGAACATAGGGACAAGCCAAAATGTTGGCTGTGCACCTGTTGCGGACCATACCCCTAGGCCAAAGCCAGTCTTCACCCTCCCTCCACGATCAACTGTCAATAGCCAATGGAATTACGAACCTCTTTCAGGAAATCTCTATAAACTGAATATCACGGGTGCCACCAGTGGAGTTACAAGCCCCCGTCCTGGGATGGGAAAGGATTTTATAGCGGCTGTCATTCAGGATGGCGCCGGTGGGAAAGCCAGGCCCTGGGCTTTAGAACAGTGGAAGGAAGGAAACATCGGACCTGCTTATACGTATGTATCGTGTCATTGATGCTCCTCGTGCGGGATTTTGAAAGGTTGAATTGTTCTTTTTACGCATGGATAGTATTCGTGACCCAGAGAATGCGTCGAAAGTCTGGACAGTCTCGGATGAGGTAGAAAGATCGCTTGGAGAAGAATATGTAAGTGGATAAGTTCTAATTGATGAGAAATTCTCTTGAATGATTTTACATCCTCCTCCTTTAGAAACCTCTCGTTCTTCAAGACTATCAAGTCGGAAATCTGAAGCAGGTTTTCGCTTTTATGACCGTCCCTGCCGGTACTCATCAGTGATGATGAGGTTTTGTAATTAAAATGTCTGAAGTGTAGATAAGATCCGGAAAAATGCTTGTCAGATACCTGGTGCCTAAACGCTCGTCGCAGGAGTTTCAGAACGCCACATTGATTATACAGGATTAAACCTGGGAACTTTGGAGGTACTGGAGCGTCATTCTGACAGACTTTGACAATCAGGGAGTACGCCAGTGCTTGGTCGTCATAGTCTTGCATCAGAGTATATGACAATCTCTCGAAGTACAGAAGGAAGTCTTACAATAGAAGAGCTCCTCATCATGAGTAGGTACTCCAGCGACAATGCCTTTTCAAAATAAGCGGGCGCCGAACTCCATTCCAGAACTCAGTCGCCTTCCAAAGGTAGCCTTTCGTACCCACCTGGAGGTCCGAGCGGGAAGACTGTAATCTCTTCCCTGCAGAATGTGACGTAACTGTCCAGACAGGCAAGTCTTCTCACTTCCTATCTGCGTGGTAAATACACCCCCGTCCTAATTTGCAGTATCATATCACTTTATTGTTACCATTTTACATTGAGCTTGTAAAGAAGCAAGAGACAATGATAAACTGAGATACCTGAATTGTCGAACAATTGCTGCTGTGCAGCCCAACAGAATAAATGGGACCGGCGACAAATCACCATCACTTTGAACATCAAAGGCTATGACAAAGACATGCTCCGAAGAGACCTCAGGTCATCAATGTTGAGCCAAAATGTTGAATAGAATACTGACTTGATTGTACCAATAAAAAATTGATTTCCAAGTGTCAATCAAATATAGCTGTTAAAATAGACAAATGTAAGTTGCACTACAAAAGAAAACAGACATGAGAAGATTGTTGTCGTGACAAGACATCTTTTGTTCTTGATATCGTAGATATAAATACGACGTACAAGACAAGGTCGTTACATCGGCCTGACACAATTGTGCGTCAATTGTGCGTCGCGAACTGGATTGATCAGAGCCCATCACAAGTTGTCACAAGTTGATGTGTGCGAATGATGTCATGCCCATTAATTCTGCTAATTTTTGAAGCAGCCCTGTTTCGGCTGAAGTTCATGGGTTTAATACTCCTAGTGATAGATATGAAAGACTGAAATTTTTTGAGAGCCCTCGGAATAGAACAATCGAAATTGCAAAGCTAAACACGTTGGCTATGTCTGGCCATGTCGGAGTTGAAGCAGCCTCGAGTCCAGCCACGAGGGGGCTTCGATCCTTTGAAACGTAACGACAAGCCTTGATCCAATACGCCGTGCCTTGCACCCGTATACATTTGTCTCTCAATAAAGTAAGAACCAGTGACTCGATTACTTCAACGTCAGCGACGTATCCCTGATCCACCCCTGCCATCGCAGAGAAGTGTGATCCCAAAGTCTATGGACGTTCGGGTCCGCATGGAAAGAGCCCGCTTCGGATATTAATTATTCAAAGGAACTCCGAAGTCGTGATCACGAAAGGTTGGATGTGTCGCATTCAAATAGGATTCTAGGGTTCAAAATGCTGCATGGGACGACGGGTGTATTAATGGCAATGGTCAGGTAAAAAGTTTGTTATTTTTGATCGGTGCTGACTAAGAACACAAAGCCATATATATGAGAGAATTGGATACGGATTTCCCCGCATCCAGCTTCATGCAGTTGTTCCTTGTCAACAACGACCCCCTCGATACCCTCCTCGTCTCACAAGATGGCGAACCGCGATATAAAATTTACTCCTGCGTTGACTCTCACATAAAATTCCCTCTTTCTTCGTCGCCTGACTGCTCTTCTCCTTCCGGTTCTTCGTCAATGGACTCTCGTCCACATTCATTTTTCTCGACCTTAAACCTTACATCTAGCTCCGAGTCTTTAGTATCGCCAGCAGCGGCCGTGATAATCGAGTCAGAACCTTCACCATACATGGGCCACCGCCAGCGTCCAAAGGGCATTCATACAGCAATCCCAATTTCACGCACACATTCAAATCCTCACCCAGATGTACACAGAAATTGCCAAGATCCTTCGTCGCCACATCCTTCACCCATCCTGCCGCCATCTACAAGTCCATCAACACTGGTCACATATATCAAACGGCTCGACCGCCGTAGCTTTAATCAAGGCAAAACTGAGACCTATGTTGGCCGTGTAGAATACTCGGGCGATGATGTTGAGACAAGAGTGCAGCTCTGTCATTTGGGGGTAGAGCTTCATGGGCCTCCTGTGTGCAGCCAGAAAAACAGTTCCGAAGATAATTCTACGCCTGTACACACAATTCTCACATCAAAGAGAAACGACGCTGAGACTGCACTCAACGCCTTTCGGGACTTTTGTACGGAGGGACAGAAATCACCGATGAATTCCAACAGAGAAGCTTTTCCGGAACCGTATGTACTGTATCTCCCTACTGATTCCTCTATCCTCACACATCCCAGAATATGGTCATTCAAGGGTCCTGACAATCGCCCATACAAGTGGATATCTCTTGCATCCAATCCAATCCTTGTTAATGACACAACGCCACCCACTCCACTCGCCCGCTATCGGCCAGCCAAAGTCGGCATTTCATCACGGGGTCGCCGTGGATTCCTCGAGATTCAGCCTGAAGGTCTCGAAAAAGAGGATTGGATTGTGGCAACCTTTGCTGCCTATTTTCGGATGAAGCTGGGCAACCATCAACCATCTTCAGAGACACAAATCCCCGATTCTGCAACAGTGGGATTGCCTATCAGTATGAGTATGCCAATCACTGGTTTCGCCAAGACGGCGATGTCTGCGCATAGCACATTATCACCCCCGCCACCGACGCAAGTGCCGGGTCGTTTACCTCCTAAACTGTCCAGTTCGCCTGCAGCTCTGGCCACTCTTCAAGCGCTGAGGAGGATAAATAAAAACTATGGATGTGGTTCTTTCTCAAGACCGTGATGGAATTTCCCGTCAAACTCGGCTCGATTGGAATTCTAGTCTGTCATACGTTACCTTAGACGTCATGCCGCATAACTCGCGAGATGAGCGCTCGTTAAGATTATGCCTATTCCGTTTCAGCGTTGATGTTATTGGATCAATCTTTTTACCCCTCACATACTCCAATGGTCTATTATAGGCTTTAGTTCTCGGACTCTGTTACTTAGACATTTCCTGCTTGCCCTCCATGCATCTTTTTCGCACTGTAAATGCTTCGCATCCCAACCCAGCGTGACGGATATGAAGCAACAGGTACTCTTCGTTCAATCATTATGGTGGATATGAAACATTGTGTTCGGCGTCCATCCATTTCTCAGCTTCAATTACCTGTTACCTCCTTGTTCCCTTTTTCGCCATCTGCTTCTCGTGATTTGTCGCTCTGCTTTACTGTTGGATTCGTACATCATTCATGTCAGTTTCCACGTACCTATGATCAAATGCATAGCCTAGGTCACTTGTACTAATGTGTATCAGTAGCCGAATGATATCTTGTTTCACTCTTCCCTGATATGTTGCAGATATGTGATGGGTAATCTTATGTGACTGCGCCAAGTATGAAGAGGTTGAACCCCGCAGACTTCAATGACATTCTTTTCTTTTGAGTGTTTATTTGTAAAGAAATTGCGTATGTGTGTGTTTTTTTGCTCTTGTTGAGTAACTTGATTGTAATCTCTGTGAGATTCACACGGTGGTTTGATGATGCTCTCTTTCAGATACTCGGGGCGATATCTTTTTTGTTATTTTATCCATTTGTCTGTATTTTATAGAATAGGGAGCCAGAACGATTCTCTTGGGTTCTTTTGCTTGGTATTATTGGGGACCTACCTTTTATGCATCGACGATGACGTTCATATAGTTGAAAAAAAATTTCCTCTTTCATTTTCATGTCCAACCTATGCTCTAAACGACGCTGCCACAACTACGTTACACGCGGGCATTCTCATTTTACAGGAGTTAAAGTGACCCTTTTCGGAAAAAGAACTAACGGAGAACTACCGGTGGGCTCCGGTATCCAAGTGCGACGATGGGTAATAACCAAGAGAGTGTGATATTCGGTGCAATTTTTGTTCCACAGTCCCAACTACATCAGGGATTACAACAAATATGAGATGCACTTAGATCCCATGATATCTATCTCGCGGTATCGTGCATATTTTATAAAAAAAACTTTCAAAATACACTCTTGACGACCGCTTTCCAGATTGCGACTGGGTTATTAACTCTGTAACAGAAGATTAACGTCGATCACATGTCATGGAAATCATCAATTTACATTTCTGCGGTTAGTGGTAAGTTGACGTCGGCTGGACGATCTTGCCACTCTAAAGGAACCGTTAGTGATAAACTCAAATCATACTCTCCGGCAAACAACCAACCTTCAGGCTGTGTGGGATCATTAATGCCAAAAGCAAGTCTCCATGCAATTCCTTGTACGCCATTAACGAGACTACCGGTCAGTTAGCCAACGGAAAAAAGGGTTGAATATATATATATATTCACAGGTCAGGTGGTGCAAGGGGATCGTTCTTGAGCTGTGTCGTCTTGAAAAGGTAGACATGAACAAATTTCGAACCTGTGGCTTGAACTCATGAGTCTTACCTTGATCTCTGTGTCGATGGTTGAAAAGTCTGTGGACTGGCCGCCGACTGTACCGCAGTACTGTTGCTGTACCCCCTTCCTACCTCCATATACAACGGTCTTGACGCCTTCCTCCTTTGCCATCGTTACCTAAATGTACTCATCCAGAAAAGTCGCGCGGGCAGGAAAATATGATATACGCACACTAAATAACGAGCACGAGCTCGCACACCTTCCATTGCCGATGATGACAACCTTCTCAGGGTCGAACAATGCCTCATTTGGAGTAGGTGAGGTGAAGCCTTCAGGTTGACATTCCTCGCCTAGCCTACAAGGACATTAAGCGCTCGGGTCGACCCAAATATGATGGAGACTCACTGTTGACTGAAAGCATCCAGATGACCATTGATTTTCTTTTGGACCGGTGGAAGCAACCAGTTATCATCTGCAGGGAAGAACGTGTCGTTCTTATCTCTCCATTCTTGGGGGTTGTAGAGTAATTGAAGGTCGGGGTCGAGATCTGGATGACCGACAAGCTGTTGCACAATCTTTCGAGCGAGGGTTCCATCACGAGTTGTGGTGTTTAAACCAGCCTGAGGAACAGTGGTAGACTTTGGCCCTATAATCTAACTTTATTGTGAACAGCTTGGTGGTTGGAGAAACCAACAAAACACACGATACGGTGCAAATACTGTTGTGTTTCTGTCAACCTCACAGAGGGATCGAGTAGGGAACGAATACTCACATGAGCGGCACAGACAAAACCACCCCCGTTGTTCGACTAGTGCGACCCGTAATTCATCATTTGAACTCCAAAGGCACGGGGGAAGACATACCACATCCACCACAAGTTGATTTGCACCCAAAGACTTCAGGTTAATCAAACCAGTCAGTAAACTATCCAGTAATAAGTCAAAATCTGGATCTTCGAAACTACCCAATGCCAAAACCCCTGTCTTATTGTCATCCAACAGGAAAAACTGTGCAACATTTCTACTGCCATTGACTGGAGACGTAGGTGTTAATTGTGGAGGAAGGACAACATCACTTAAGGGTGAAGTATCGAGCATGACATTGATTCGTTCCTTGGGCGTATCTGGAGAAAAGAAAGCCGGTTTCTGTTGGAATCGAGCTACCGGTTTTTCCTGAAGTGAGACTTCCTGGGAATCCGGAGCATTGAGATCAACTCCGTTTGTACCCTGTTGAGCGAGGCAGTGGCTGTCAAAGAAAGTCGTGACATCGTTGAAGTTCCCAGACCCAGAGATTCGAGACCTGTATGGCAGCTTTCCATATCATGAGTTATGTGTTTTGCTATCATGACATTGAATTTTACAATGATTGTATCCGTTCGAGAGCTTCCGACTAGTTGAACCTCGAGAGTAACCTGATCACTGAGCGGCAGTGCCTGCTGGGCGAAGTTCCCCAAAAGGTAAGTCCACGTAGATCCTGAGGCCATGTAGCTGGCGAAAAACCTGGAATATTCTTTAATTCACCATATAGATCATCCGTTGCATTACGCACGAATTTTGGCGGGTACCAATTCCCTGGAAGCTGCCAGTAATGAGAGCATTGGCATCAATCGCAACGTTAGGATTTTTCCCATTAATCGTGAGAACTTTTGCACCAGAGAGCTTGTGGCAAGGTCGAACGGGGACAAGTCAAACAAAAAAAATCACACACAGATTCAAGCTGGCCTTTCAAATCCCCTGGTAAAGCATCTTGCCAGAAATAAATCTGATCAGGGAACTCGGCCGAGGCGACTGCGAATGCTTCAGGTGCAATGTGAACTGCTTGGTTTCCAGAAGAGTCGGACAATAGAACCAAGGGCGTAGGAAGATAATTGATGAAGAAACCTGATTTATTTCAGAGTCAATCTCAAAGTCAGATAGGGTAGTAGACATACTATCCTATAGTTCAAGATAACAAGTAAGTAATCTCCGAAAAGTGGTTGAGTTGGCACTCACATAGCAACTGTTGATCCAGACGCAATGCCCATCGTCAAGTCTCTTGAGAGTTCGGGAAAGATCAATGTGCAGGTCATAATCACTAGCATAATTCGTCGCCCTGATCCTATCCAAATCCTTGAAAAGATCCTCGTGGACGTCGTTGTTAAATGGTGGAGGCGCTTGAATTTGATAATTCACAGAAGTATGGAAATTCAACGTTCTGCTGACGACGTCGAGAATCTACCGGCCAAAGTGTCACTGAAAGCAGGAGAAAACTGATGAAAATCACTAACATTACTTTTTAGAGTCTCATTGACCTTTATCGCACTGTAACAGTCTCTGACAGCTCCAGGAGCAACCCACTTCTGTCCGCCTATGGCAGCACAGGGATCGCTGGCTCGAGGCAGAACCGATCCATTAACAATCGCACATAAGACAACAAGGACTCTCGATAACATCGCAAATCTCTCAGTGAATCCTGCCATGCCTTGTACTTCAGAATTACTGGAGTCGTCGATTTCGAACAGTCCGAAGTCCAAGTATTTGGGTCAGACAGATCGAAAGACATTGATATTCTCGTGCTCAAATACTCCATTAATCTTGTGGCTGTGTCTGACAACCTCATGTCTGTTCTCCCACCTGACAAATAACTGGATGCTAAAGGTATGAAACAACTCACCTAGCATCATTTCAGATCCCAGGAGTGTGGGCTTCAAGAGATTGCATGGGAACCAACCAAGCAGGAAGTTGCTCTGGATGCCATAGAGCTGGATACAAGGTTGCATCGACATTCAGCGAGGAATAGCCGGACTCAATCCATCGTACTTGTCTCCCGCAGATTTCCAATGGCAATTTGAAGAGGGCAGCAGGAGTTCACGTACCACCCTCAAGGCTCACACCTAAAATAGAAGAACTTGCTAGAGAACAGCATGTTTTTGGCATAGTTTCAGCACATGGTAATGAGAACATCAATAGAAATTCGACTGTTACATAATATCACATGATGTGACAATCAGCTCGTTATGATCTGAGGACGCGTACTAGAGTACTACAATTCGATGCCAAGGTACGTACAGAGGGGTCCATACTCAGACAATGAGTAAACAGTCATCCTTAGCAACTACACGAAAGAGGAGAGCGAGTTGTTGTGTGATTATATTGGGGAGGTTCGACCAAGTGAAGCTGGTCGCATGGGGAACGCCATCTATCAAACTTTGGTTCAGAACGTATGCTTATTCATTCATGCCCATTTTGTCAATCCTGAACTTCTATGCTCAAAGGTGGACAAATGGCCGTGGGCTCAGACTCATACATGGTCAGGATGGCGCGAGCACTATAAGGTGCACAAGGAAGAATTCGATCACCGGATCAGAAAGATGCAAAAGGAAAGAGGGATCCAGCAAGATCCACCGCCAAGGTGAGTCTGCATACCGTTGTGGTTTGTGTTGCTCACGAGCTCGTGATTTAACAGCAGAAACTTATTTACTGACAATGAACATGAGCTTCTTGTTGAATACCTTGCAACATATAATCCGCAATCAGGGCGGGATGAGAAAGCAACTTACATACGATTAGCGGAAAATGTACGTCCCAAAAGATATATTCTTTCAACTCGATGTTCATTTTTCTCCAGAAAGATGGGAAGTGGAACTGGAGTAAAGCACATCCCTGGCAGTTCTGGGGTCAGCTCTACCTCTCTCGTAGAGACTATTTTGATCTCAAAATTGCCAAATACATCGAGCTGCACAATGTCCCTATTTCCTCGAGTTCTCGCGCAATGCCCCCTGATCACGATACTGGGCGTCCTGTGAAACGCCAAAAGACAGTGGATGACCTAGATTCACAAGAGGAAAAGCTGATTCGTCTTGTTACTTCTACACCTTCACTACGGGAAAGAATAGATGGCCTAGATATACAAAAGGAACAGCTGATGCACCATGTTGCTTCTACGCCGGAAAAGAATACAAGGGTCAAGGAGGAACCTATCGTACCGACAGAATCTTTAGCAAACATGCCCCAGATCAATGAGACACAATCAACACATCTCCCAGAAACTGTGGAGATAGTAGATGACGAAACCATTGGCGCAAACGAAGATGACGGTGAAGCTGACATTCTGCTCGGGTCGGAAGACTATGCTGGCGAGATCTTTGAAGACATTGAAGAGAATAAGAGAGAAAACGGTGCAGGATCTCAATCTGGGAGTGCCACTGGCGATGAAGGGAAAATTCAGAACGCCAAGCCCACCTTCACTATTCATCCGAGTACTAGTTCCCAGCCTCCTGTAGAAATATCAATGGAAAAAGGACTGGATGACTCTGTTCAAGTCATGTATGTTCAGACTCTTTTCATTGAGCAATCCTTTCTAATTGCTCGTTTTTATCTCTTAGTGAAAAGGATGGAGCGTCCCAATCGTTTTCGAGATCCCTTCCATACAGGCCACTCTCTCAACCTTACATGCACCGCAATCACTTCCTAGTCGCCTCAGAATCTCAGGATAGTAACCCCTTCCTGGATTCTCCACCACCTGTAGCGAAAAAGGAACACACATCTTTCCCCACCAGGAAATCTCCACTGATCCTCAAAGAGGGTCCCTTTGGTACCTATTTGAGTCGCAAACGACCCAGAGAAACTGATGAAAACTCGAGTGATGTTGTTATCCATGATGCTCAGCCGACATGGCCGCCCCGACGCAACAAAACGAAGGTTTCATCGCAGATGCTGTTCGAGAATGAAGTCGAAGAAGAACGTCACAGACACCATGATGCAGAAGAGCGTCCTAGGGTCAAAGGAAAGGCGAAAGCAGTTGCAGCAGTTGCAGAAGGTATTGATACAGAAGTAGGCCACCAGAAAAACTCTACCGAAACCTCGAAATTAATTTTAGCTGATGAGGCACTTGATTCAATCAAACCTCGTACTTCTCGCCATTCACAATGTATTGCAACTGAACATAGTCGGCTCGCGTCATGTACGTCAGGTCTCAGCTTGTGATGTAACCTCAATCCCTGACATCTTGCTATAGTGAAACGAAGAAGAACAGATACCTTCCATCCTTCACCCCGTCTAGCCTCAATCTCGACCACGAAACGTCATTCATCCGGTGGTGAAGCGACTCACCTCACAAATGTCAGCAACGATACAAGTCTACTACCTGCAAGTCGATCCAGTACCCGTACTCTCGACCTTCGCCGAAACATGATTAAAAGGGATCTCAATTCACGGACACAACGCCCTTCACCTCGAGTTTCCAATGCATCTTATATGTCTAACATGTCAGAAGAAGATAGCTTACTTCTCCAAGGACTTGCGATACAAAGATTTTCACAAGAATTTGGCTTTACAGAGGATGTTGTTCAGGATTTATGGAATAATCTGAAAAGCTTACAACTCCTGAAATCTGCTTTGACGGATATGAAAGAGAATGCGGACCGGAGTAGGAATAAATGGTTGGAAGGTGTCGAAGATGCTGCTGGGATTGAGGTTCAAGATGAGGATGACGAAATGCTTGATGTACAGGACCAGCAGGATGCCACGGACGAGGCACAGAGTGGAATTCTCTCAGGCATCTTCATGAATGTGAACTCCCCGAGCGAACGGCGCCCAAGCAACCATGACCGACAGATGCAGAAAATATACAGTGCAGAACGAGAGATCGACAGCAGGCCCCATCCGCCTCAAAGCCATGGACATGATCATGAGCAACTTCTTGAAAACGATCAGGAGCAAAAGTCAAGACATAGAAGCAAAGTCGGAATATCTGCTCCCAAGCGGAGCGATGCCGAGAGGTGGAAAGAGGTAGAGCACCTCTTCCTTGCTGCAAATCACCAAACGGTTGAAGATTTGAGAAAAATTGAGAAAGACTTTGATCCTCTGATGATGATGCGGTGGGTTGCAAATCGGGCCACGATGATATGACGGGTTGCGGTGGATGGTTGTTATCAATTCTGTATCACACTTGGTATTGGAGATAGTGTATAGTGTACCGCGGACTGCGTTCAAGCACCGTGTAACAAATTGATGATCCATATAATATTGTATGATATAGGACTAAGATCGATGGTCTTATTTGAGTGCAGAGACACCCATTTCCTCATATTCCATTCCATACTCTCTCATTGAATTAGCACACATTCTGAGTCAAAGTTTAATAGACAGCATTCCCCAGGCAGCCAGCTTCACTTGGCCGAACCTCCCTGATATAATTACACAACAACTCATCCTCCTTTTTCGTGTATATAATGAGGATGGCTATTTACTCATTGCCTGATTATGAACCCACTGCACGCAACTTGGCATGGAATTATAGTACGGAGTAAATTTGGCACGTGACTCACTCGCGTCCTGAGCAAAATGCAAAAGTCTGTACTATGCCAAGTCACTCTCAACCATATCTATTGTCCCCTTCGGGGTGACATACGAAAAAATTGGAACGATACAGAGAAGATTAGCATGGCCCCTGCACAAGGATGACACGCTTTTCCGGAGTGGTAGACCTACGGGTCTCAATATTTATTTTATTCAAATATCAGTGTTGCTTCATTGTTACCGCTGACTGCTATTGTGCTACTTCAAAGTTTTCTTGCATGACGTTATCCAGCCTCATGGATCATGACGGTCTAAAGCGTCTTATAAATATTTTTCTGTGGGTCTTCACGATTTAGCTTGCCAGCCAAAGATATCATCGCTTCTTGTATTTTAATTTTGGTCATAAATAATGAGTCTTTTCTCGCTGAAGGTAATGAGCTACAGAGCCAGTGGCATACATACAATACATACAGAAAGGGAGCATAATGCATCCTGTAGATGTTTAAGCTGTATGATTGATAGCATGACACACGAACACTCAATAGTGACGCTAACACCGCCATGTCATCTGCTACAGAAATGACTCTTGATTGCAGTGGTAATCGCATTCCACCGAAAGTAGTTAACTAGCAATCCAACCCAACAAAACTAGGATGGGATAGAGAATCAGATACAACCACTGTGCACAGATAGACAGGTAATAGATGAAATATGCGTTGTGAGCTATGAGGACTACATAAGTCGAAGATCATGTTCGACTGCACATAACCGATCATGAAGCTGTGGGCAAGATCTTCTGCAGATCAGCAATCTCTTTCCTAATTTCCGCTTCGCCCTCCATTTTCTTGATTTGAGTGGCCTCGAGACGCTCTCCCCTCTTCGCCTTCTCCTTCAACTCTTCAATAGCTTTCAGCTGGTTCGTGAATGGATTATTCAATGTCGCTAATCAGAAGAAAGAAAAGTTATCATACCTTCTTATTCAGATTCCTGACTCTCTTAACGTTTGCATCAAGACCATCCCCAGCAGGTGTTACAGGGCTGCTAGGCTCAGGTTCAGGAGGCTGAGATGGGGCCACATCCTGCGGGCGTTGCTGGCCCTTCTTACCCTTGGACACCCCATTGACATTACCATTGACAAGTTCGCCTTCCCCAGCCCCACCCTCACTGATATCCTGCCTCTTCGTTCCTTTCTTCTTCTTGTTCCCCTTCCTCTCATTGTCTCCGCCGGCACTCAAACCAGGGGGTGGAGCACCAGGCACATGCCGCTTGCCATACCCTCCATCATTGTTCGCGTAGTGGCCGTATCCGAGGGCACCCGGAGGCAAAGCACCCCTGTTATACCCTCTTACAGGAGTATTTGCACCACTACCCGCAGGACTGCCGTTATTGCTAGGAAAACCACCCTCATCTTCCCGTTTGAAAATTGCAGGAGTTGCTAAACCGCGGGCACCAGGAGGCCTGTAAGCTCCAGTAGATACACCAACTGCTGGCTTCTTCTGCGTCTTCTCCCACTCTTTCACGCTGTTGGTAGCTTCTGGAGGTGCCGGTATCTGGTTGGGGAATGGCGGGGCATTCTCAGGTGGAGTTGGTCGCCAGCTAACCTGGTAAAGCTCCTCGATTAACTTGACATAAACAAGAACGCCTGAGCAATGCCAGATCTTGATCCCATTATCGACGCGAAGTCGAGGCGAAAGCGTTGCTGTAAGGAGGAATCGACCATCTGCCGACCACTCGCAATGAGAAGTGTTGGGTGCGTCGATAGTAGTCACTTTGGTCAGGCTACGGCGGTCAAATATGTCGATTTTTCCCGCAAGATTACCGAAACCTGCGAGAAGGAGAAGGCGTCCCTGTGGGTTGAAGGAAATGAAGTTATGCGGAGAAGAACCAAAGTCGTGTAATTTATGGACTCGTTGATCAAAGATCACCGTTTTGGCAGGCATATCTAAACGAAGGTTCATAGCCCGTTTCTCGAAGAAAGCCAAAGCACGTACATCCATAAACGACTCCAAATTCCTTTGAGTTCGGACTCCAGGCGAAGTCATGGATAGGGCCGTCTTTGTCCAAAGTGACCTTACAATCCCAGTCCCCTGTACAGCTGAGGAGGAATATATTCGTTTCGCCATAGTAACTCTTGTTAGTGTTATCAACCTCTGTCTGGGTTAGAAGCAAAACTTGTGTCCCAAGTGTGTTCCATTTGATCTGGGCACGATCTGCTTTGAAGAAGGTCTTTTGGCTGGTAGGAGCCGCATTGAGTCCGAGGAGATTGTAAATCTTGACGCTCGCTGGCTGACCCTAAGGAAAGAATTCCAGTGGATGTCGACAACAATAGGGACGAGTATACATACCTTTTTCTCAGCAATAAAGACTGCGATAGAAGGATTCAATCCTGGACTCAGAGTAACACTAGTCGCTCCTTCAATTCTCAATTTATCCACGACGCCCTTGTCCCACTCTGCAGGTCGAAAGACCTGAATATCGGACCCGACCAATCTAATGGCATGGGACTCAGAAATTGTATATTGGAGGTCCCAACCTTCCTGAGACTTTTGAGTGAAAGAGATGAGCTCTTGACCAGTCGAGACAGACCAAACACGGAGGTTCTTATGCTGTGATCCATCTTCCAATTTCACTGTTTAGAAATTTAGTTGGTGCTCAACGTGAGGTAGGTAAGGATCATGCCTGGACGTTCCCAAGTAGAAAGATAAGTGCCACGAGGCGAGAATTTCAACTCGACAATATTGGGAAGGGGAAGCTCCTGCAGTAGTTGGGCGCCTTCGGCCTGTAAGATCCGAATCCTGAAACATTGATATCAGCTTCTGTTGCTCGTAGGGTCGAAAGCCGAAGAATGACGGATGGTAGTTGAGCCGATCGGTCCACGAGGGCTGAACGAGGTTGCAGGACACTCACGTCGTGGGAAGAGCGTATGCGTAGAGACGACCGTCCGCACTGTATACATACGTACGTGCTGAAACCTCCGGGGTAGCAAATCCAGAGAGAGGTACATAGTCTGGGCTGCCGCCCACCAGGCCAAGGGCCTTTTGAGCACGAACTAGGGGTCAAGTCAGATATGAGACTTGGAAAAGGAGAAAGAGACTTACATGCATACTGTTGGGACGGCTGTGCGGCCATAATAACGGTCAATGGCGAGGGGGAAGCAAGTTAATGCCTCAAGCAACTGATCAAAGGCTGGATTCAAAATTATTCAAAGAGTTGATATTTTTCTATGTCTAGTGTTTGCCCCTGTATTTACAGCATCGCCACAATCACACTTCCTAACGCCGTAAATGTCACCCAGCCACCACGTTTCGATCGACCTTGGCCTCCATTATCTCTGTTTTGACGTGCAGGCGGATGATGCTTATGTTTATCGAGTATATAAAATAGAGTTTCCTTCTGGGAGAACTCTTGAAAAATTTGGAGGACTACTGAAGGCTGGTATGCGGCCTAATGTGTTTCATATTAGCCGAAAGCCAAGAATCAATCCCACGTCAACATTACCACCGCATGGCCAGCCTCAACTATCATCCTGCATATGATGTCAGACAAATACATCATCTTCAGGGGGAAAACTCACGCAAAGGACAGGCTGTTGACCACCTTGGCTCTTGCGGCAACCCGATTGCCGAGCGTAATGTTCCTGTAATAGGTGCTGTTAAACATCTGGCTACCAAACCACTGGTTCGCAGCGGCAATAGAATCGTGTACTCCAATCCAGTTCTCGCTTTTCTTGGTCAACTCATTGACCTATCTCAACCTGAGGCAATACATACCCGATGTCTAGATCACCTGCCTTCCCTCTCAAAGTGAGTTTTATTCCGTTATAAAGTATCTGAGACGTACCCAAATCAGGATCGGGAATTTTACATTCACTAATTCGGTGAAGTCCGGCAGACTAGATCTCCCAAGGTCCCCAGACAATTCAAATGCTTTTGTAACCCCGTCATTACATTGTTCAAATGCCACAACAGCTCCAATCTTCGCTACCACGTCATTATTTTTGAGGTAATCTAGATAGCTGTTTGATGGATACGGAGGGTCTGTTTGTGACTTCCTGAGATCCGTTATCAAAAGAGTCCCAACTGCTGCTCGGAGAACGGTGGATTCCTACAATGAAAACTTCTTTGTCAGGCCTGCATTTAGATTTGAATCGAGACTGACGCAGGTTGTCCAAGCATCACTACATGTTTTGTTTCCCTCGGGTCGCGTCCTTTCTTTCTCGCATTCCCGCAGCAAGTCTCCACAGCCCCCCGCAGTTTCCATGTATTCCTTCATCTTATTCACGGTTGTCCCATTTTGGATTCTTCCGTACCCTGGAGCGCGAGTCGAGAACTTAATCAAGGAATTCATTTGCGTCATTGGGTCGTGGGCTCCGCTTTTATGAATATTAGATGAATGAATCAGAAAGATAGGTTGCCTCGCAAGACATACTTGTTCACCATGATCGCACTGAAGACAACTTTGTAACCTGTGACCTCATGTCTGTCGATCCTCTCATTTTGATCATTACTATGTCGAACCAGGATTGGACCTAGTCGTGCTCCAAAACCCTCTGTGGCCAAGATCAACCTGGGAAATTCTGTTCTGAGTAGTGCAACCTTTCAAACATTCGAGCGGATTCAATAACCTTCTGTCTCTGAACGCAGCAAACTCCTGGGTACCAGATAACATTTGAAGTGCTGTCCAAAATTGCTCTGCGGTCCCCTGGAATGTATCTTTGTTGTCTTGTCCATAGGAGAATCCTGCTCCAGCTGACATGTCCATGTATAGCACTACAGTTGAGTAATTTCATTATTTTCACATCTATCTGTTGAATGATGCCTCATTGTTTGACACAGTGTTCCAGCTATCAAGTCGTCATTAGCCAAAAAGCCAACGAGAAAATATGACAGCAATGAATCACCTATATGGGTTGACTGTCGTGAAGGAACTACTGGAGTCTACTTGACAAGGCCCATGTTCTATCACCAGACCTGATATAGGTGGTTTTCAATGTACATAAGACTATCGCACCTTGAAATAAACTGGCCATGGAAGAACAGCCAGGTCTTCCATCCACCCAAACAGTCAACGGAGCGGTCTGTGGACTTGACCTTGCAGCAAAGAACCAAAACCACTAAAACAACATAAAAAGGAGCGTCTGAGAAGAAGAAGGCATAAACCGACGAGGTGAGTGTCCTTTGAAATGTTGATATACCCAGAAACCTGGTGCACGCCAGGCGTGGTCTCGCATATCCCTGAATCCTTTACATAGGTTAAATTTCTATCTACCAATGCACCAGGTATAGCCGTCACAGCCGGTTGGGGGCTTGATGTAGGAGCAATTGAAGAACCAAAACTGGGAAGAGGGTCCACTGTGTTGGCTGTCGTGAGAGGAGCACTTGTAATCGAAGAGCTTTCGTTGGTATCATGACCATCATCAGAGACATCATCGTCATAGTTGGAGGTGGAGATGCTTTGAGCAGAATTGTATCTGGGCAGGGCCAGAATAAAGGTGAGAAAGAAGATGTGGAAAAGTAAGATCTGGGATTTCATCGTCGCGCTATGAGACCGCTACGCAGACAAAGGCTACCTCTTAGATGAAAAAAACGTACAGCCCATGTTTTAAATGAAATGCTAGTGCAACAGGAGACACCCTAAACGTCTAGACTAGAAGGTCTGGGATCACATACTGTTTCGTACCCTATAAAGATGCAGCGGCGAGGGGCATTTGAAGATGAATATTTTGGAACAATTTGGCGGTCACTGGATCCACTTATTATCAAGTTAACCAAGATTTTTGGAAACATTGTGTATTGTGATCGAATCATCATCCCTCATCGAAAATTTGCCTCCGTAGTTTTTCTTCCCTCGGCCCTGGCATGATACTTATTATTACATGACGGGGAAGTGGATGTGTCATTAAATAGTTGATGTGTTAAAGACATGTTATCTACCGGTCACGAATGATTGAGTGTTCCAATAACGCTGACATGTAGTGATCAAGCGCTTGCATTAGAATTAACCTGACGACTCAAGACGGTGAATTGATGACAAAAGATAGAGAGGCGAGCTTTCCATGTCTTGCACTACAAGCTATTGAAATGGGATAATCAGTCGTGCTAGACCAGATGATTCTGCTACATTATCTATGTGATGACATAAATAACAGACAAATATTTTGGCACTCAAGGTTACTGATGAGTTTGTGATCAAAACTCAACGTCGTGTATCAGGACGATGTTTGAGATCTGCCGTTGCTTCGATGCAGGTTACTTGTCTATCTTTGTTTGTGTTTCGTTCTAAATTAGGTTGCACTCGACTATTCACCGAGGAAGGGCAAAATGAGGGCCAAGTCCTGAGTCGGCCAATCTCTTCCCATCATTACCGCTTTCAAGTGCAATTATGGGTGATTCTATGTCGTAGGTCTCTTCAAAACAGCTCATGGATCTGTGTGCTAATTTCAACCCTCCGACTATTTGCTTTCTGCCGCTACAAGATTCACACAAGACAAGTCTACAGGTCGGACACTCGCGTGGCAAAGCCAACTACCCAAGCTTCCGATACCCCCGCTTGAAGATACATGTAAACGATACCTCAAAGCCCTCGAGGCTCTGCAAGATAAGAACGAACATGAAGCCACTACAGCAGCTGTTCAGGAATTTCTCCAAGGTGAAGGTCCGAGGATTCAGCAGAAATTGATTGAATGGGCAAAGGACAGAGCGAGGCAATAGTCTTCATCCATTTTATCAGAACATGCAGAGCTCATTTTTGTATGGTATAGCTACATCGAGGAGTTCTGGTACGAATCTTATCTATCCCACAGCGACCCGGTCGTTCTTGCGCTCAATCCCTTCTTTGTTCTGGAGTATGTATGATTGTGTATCTTTTGAGGACTAAGTTCATGATCGAATTAGGAACGATCCCACTCCGGATCGAGGCTCCCAGCTTCCTCGGGCAGCATCGCTCATTGTCTCGTCTCTTGGTTTCATTCATGACCTTCGTACCGGCATTCTCGAGCCAGACACAGCACGAGGCATACCACTCGATATGGACCAGTACACTCGACTTTTTGGTGCGGCCCGAATTCCCACCGATAGAGGTTGCAAAATGAAAGTGTATTCTAATTCAAGGCACATCGTCATCCTCCGTCGAGGTCAATTCTGTGGGTCGCTCGGATTTCTTTTATGCAAATTGAGTACTTACCGTGACTCAGATTGGTTTGATGTCTTAGACGACGATAGCCTCCCGCTCCTTACCGAGCGCGAAGTCTTGCGCAACCTTCAGGCTATCGTTTCCGATGCCGACACTCTCGATCGCTCAGAGGTTGCTCGTAAGGCAATTGGTGTTCTTTCAACAGAGAATCGCAAGATATGGTCCGGACTGAGGAAGATGCTTCAACAAGATCGAAACAACGCCAGTTGTCTCCATATTGTTGACCGTGCCTTGTTTGTGGTGTGTCTTGATGACACAACGCCCGAGAGTCTGGCAGACTTGTGTTCCAACTTCCTTTGCGGGACATACAGCCTTCAAGGGGGAGAACAAATTGGGACCTGCACGAACCGGTGGTACGACAAGGTACAAGCTTAGCCTTTGGCATACTATTTCATGACTCATTACGTTGCAGTTGCAAATCATTGTTTGTGCGGATGGATCCGCTGGAATCAACTTTGAACACACGGGCGTCGATGGACATACGGTTCTGAGGTGCTGTGGAATCATGTTCCATATCTGGCTCACGTAACAGCTGTTCTTAGGTTCGCCGCTGATATTTTTACTGAGGGACTTATGCTCCTCGCCCGTTCGATCAACCCTTCAGCGCCTACTCTCTTCCGTGCCACCCTATCTCCGTACGCCAAATCGCATAAGCCACCTCGTAATTCTCAAAGTGCGCCACAACTCTCCTAGTCATCACATAGTTGTCTGATCGTCTTCTAGAGCCCCCTACGCCGCCCCTCGAGCCCATTGATACTACGCCAAAGAAACTTGAATGGAAACTCTCCCCTGAGCTCCGTGCGGGTGTCCGTTTTGCAGAGACTAGAATTAGTGATCTTATCTGCCAGAATGACTGTCAGGCACTCGAGTTCAAAGGTTATGGAAAGAATTTTATTACAAGCCATCGGTTCAGCCCAGACGCCTTTGTACAAATGGCTTTCCAAGCGGCCTACTTTGGACTGTATGGTGAGTCACCCAAGAAGCTTCATGTGGATATCGGATGCCAATCAAGTAACAGGACGCGTTGAGTGCGCCTATGAACCTGTAATGACGAAAGCTTTCTTGCATGGTCGTACTGAGGCCATCCGTTCAGTCCAACCTGAGAGTGTTGAATTCACCAAGGTCAAATTCAAATCACACCATGTTTGACAGATTGTTCATATTTATCTGCACTAGACCTTTTATTCGGAATCCTCTCCCCAAGAGAAAGTCGATGCGCTCCGAAAGGCTTGTGAGCGTCATGTCAAACTTACGAGGGAATGCGCTCAGGGCTACGGACATGCCAGGCACCTTTATGCACTCTACTGCCTCCTCCAACGCGAAGCAGAAGGTAACTTGAACCCCTCGCCTGACGACCCTGTTTCTCCTCCGACAAATTTGTCTTTGTCTGGAACGTCTCCTCCGCTCTCTGATTCTCTGACAGCCCAATCCCACATGAAGCAGAGGAAGACGGAGCCCAAGCTTCCCAGTCTTTTCACTGATCCGGGCTATGGTCATCTCGGCACATCGATTATCTGCACTTCAAATTGTGGAAACCCTGCTTTGAGATTGTTTGGATTTGGACCTGTTGCTGCTGATGGCTACGGTATTGGGTATATCATCAAAGAAGATGGCATATCCATGTAGGGGTTCTCAATTTCATGTTGCGATGTTTGCTGATGTTTTTGTGGTGTAGCTGTGCTTCCTCGAAGCACCTTCAAACACGGAGGTTCCTTGACACGGTTCAAGGATACCTCTATGAGATCCAGAGAATTCTTGTACAGCTTCATCAAGCTGCGAATGCGCGCCCTGCGCCGTTTGTTGATCATATGGGGATATTGAGGGATTCGAAGACGGGACGACGGATTGTAGGCGTTGTGTATGAAAATGGTGGTGAGGAGAATGTGGCTGAAGGTGCTGAGGAAGAGATACCTATGGGTGAGTGTTTTCTATGCTTGATGAGGGCGAGTTGTCGGGGCCGGATCCATGTATTGTTCCGGTAATGCCGATCGGCTCAAGTTGATATGAGGCTATTGGAATCCATTCTTGCTTCCGCTTCCTCATTCCTAGTCAGCATGCTTATCACCGTTTTGTTATGCAGTTGGTTATTCCTTCTTTGACAGCGGGGAAGTCGAGTTGCTCGGAAGAAGGAGGAAGAAGTCATCTCATGCTACTATCGGTGAGTGGGTGTTGTGAGCCAAAGTCTATCTTATTGACTGAAAATGGGGCAATTCGTCAAAGGCAAAATCATACCGTTGGTGGAATATTGATTATTGCCTTGGTGAATGTTGTTTTGGTCGGATATTTATGGTTGTTTAAGGCGGTGTATGTATCTGTATCTGTCAAAGTTGTTTGATGTCAATCAGTTGTTGTCTCGGGGTAAGCTCGGAGTCCTGTGTTTCCAGAACAACCTCTTTGAACAATCAATATGATACCACAAGACTCGATCTATTGATGATAGCTAGATGGAAGTTTTACAGATTTGAGATCAGGCTATACATACAATAAGATTCAGATGATTGGCTGAACTCGAGTATACTGCGTGTAACGCAACGGCGATAAGTCCAAAAATACCTCTTCAAGGTGGGATGAAAATGAACACCCATGGAGTAGAGCCATCAATGATTCTTAAGAATAGGCACGGAGTAGAATTTTTTTCTTTAGTTCGAATCAACTTTCCCGGCTCCGTGTTCTCATGATGGTTATGTCAATCTTGCTCCCTTTCACATCCTCACTAATTTATTCTCGAGGCCTGCTCTCTCTCTTTTCGCAGACTAGGAAGCTCTCTCTCTTACCTCACAGTCAACATCCTGGAAATCATTCACATCGTCTTTGAACTCATCAGCAGATTCTGCCGATACAGTGTCCTACGACAACCTACAACGGGGAGAGACGACATACCGTTTTCCGTAAGTCCCCACCCACCGGAAAGGCTTGAGTCTGTGGCTGCTTGCCGAACGATTTACAGACGATCATGTCGCTTGAACTAGGGTCTTCAGAAGAGACATGTCACCCAAATTCAAGCCCCATCGACCTCCCTCCGAATGCTCTACTACACGACGTCAACGCTACTCCAAGGGATTCGACGATTGTTCTCCAAAAGGACACGCATGTCTACTTGGATGATGGAAACATCGTTCTTGTGGCTGGTATGACGTGTTTCCGTGTTCATCGATCGCTGCTGGCAAAGTACTCTCCCATTTTCCGCGATATGTTCAGTTTGCCGCAGCCGGAGGATCAGGAAATGTATGATGGGGTGCCCATGGTGGAGTTACAGGATGATCCGGATATTTTGAGAGCGCTGCTGAGGGTTATTTATGAACCGTTGTACGTCCCAACTTGGATCTTATGAATAACTAACTACATTCGAACTGACGTGGGATCACTTAGTTCGAGCCCGTTGAAAATGTGGCTTACTCAACCTACGGTTCAGTCCACTACTGAGATAGTCGGCGCTATGTCGCTAGCTCTCAAGTATGAGGTTGAAAGTCTCCGTAAGGAGATCGTCGATCAATTATCTTCGGCATGGCCACGCACACTGGAAGACTGGGATATTCTCGAGAGAAAACGTGAGATGTTTGGAAGTGACATCGCTCGTCTAGATCCTGCAGCTGCTATCCGTATGGCTCGAATTGCGGATATGCCGGAGGTTCTCCCCTTGGCGTATTACTGTACTATTCAAGTATACCCAAGCCACCCTATGAGCAGCGACAGTGACGACTCGCTTCGTGAAGCTGATTCTGAAGATAAGGTGATGACGCACCTTCTTACTCGAGAAGACCTCGCTTCCCTCACTCTTGGAAGAGAGTCCATGGCAGCTTGGGTAGCGCAACGTGCAAGGGGATGTTTCAGGACATGGAGTTGTCATTCAAACTCGAGCCAACACGGTCTTGTTTGCAGTCAACGCATCCACCTACGATGGGCGGAAGTGCTTGAGGATGTCGCACTGAGGAGAGATGTATTGGAGGTTTTGAGAGAGCATGCGGTTTGGGGAACGGGAACTTTTGGCAGCATTTTATGCTCTCCTTGCCAGAGTGCTTATGTCGATATCATGTGCCAGATGAGGAAGGACTTTTTTAAAGATCTTCCTCAGATATTTAGGTTGGGAGAATAAATATTGCTTGAGTCTGATTTCAATTCGATAGCAGGCACCAGATATCTCAATAGAGCCAACATTGCTATAACATTGTTATATTTATAACCAATGTGACAGTGTGACGCTCTCTTATGTTGGCGTCGCTGCGCTCGACAATATCTCGTTCATTCTGGTTGCGCACTCGCTCGATTTCCTGGCAAGCAACTGAAGGAGCCAATGAAGCAGTAATGTATGATCTATTCGGGCCACAGGACCCGCAGGAAGAAAAACAATTGTCAAAACCAAAACAGATCCCGCTCGACAAAATTGAAGTAGCACCACCGCAAGATCCTCTACTCAACTTTTTCGCCTCGCGGCTTATGAATGATGGCAAGCGAGCACGAGCCGAGAAGAGTGCTTCAGAGATTTTGTTGCACCTCAATGCCTTGACGAGGGGAAATTCCCCAATGCCGATTCTGCGGCAAGCGGTGTTACTTGCTTCCCCTGCTGTGAAGACCATAACGCATAAATCGCATGCCAAGGCCACGTCGAAGCCGTTTGCGTTGAACGAGAGGCAGAGGACGAAGATTGCGATTGATTGGATTTTGGCGGCGAGCGAAAAGAGGGCAGGACATACGCGGGGAGAACGGATTGCACGGGAGTGTATTGGTATACTTCAGAACTCGAGCCAGGTCCTTGATAACAAGGAGAATATGCACAAAGCTGCCATGGTTGCCAGGTGCGTTGGCTTTTATTCTCATTCATCAAGACAAATGAATGATTGTCATCCCTTCAGAGGAAACCTCCCTCGTATGCGATAGCCGCTAAGCATTGTATTTTCCTTTCAAATTTATTATAGCGCGTTGTTTGGACGTATTAGTATTGCGATCAAAAATTAAATTTGTTGCGTGGAGTCATACAGTCTATCCTCCATGTCTCCTGCGGCTGGTAGTGCTAAAGACTCTGGTGCTGCCCGTGTCTTGGGCTCTGGCACCTCTGGTATGAGTCCAATTTTACTGGTCAAGTCCTACTTTCAACTGACTCCACTCGAGGTGTTGCGGAACTTTTGGTTTTCCATCCTGTGGATACTGTCGCGAAACGGCTGATGAGCAACAAAAATAAAGTATGCGCATTGATAGCAAGTTCATTGTAACCGTATCCAACATCTCGGATGTAGGTCTCGGTCCAGACAATTACGCCTATCATCTTCCGCGATGCTGCAAGTAAACCCATATTTTCCAAGCTGCTGTCTTTGTTCCCTGGTCTTGGTTATGCCGCAGGCTACAAGGTTGCTCAGCGGATATACAAGTTTGGTGGTCAGCCGTACTTCAACGACGTCATTTCCAGGCATTACAAGACACAGTTTACCAACACCTTTGGGGAGAGGAAGGGAAAGATGATGATGCAGGCCACAGCTGGAAGGTCTCTACTTTCATCGTGTTTTTCATGCCTGTGTCGTGCTCATTGGTGGCTTGTTTCAATAGCTTGACAGGTATCGGAGAAGTCGTACTTCTCCCTCTTGATGCTCTCAAAATCAAACGTCAAGTCAACCCTGACGCGTTTCGTGGTCGTGGTGTTGTCCGTATTTTCATGGAGGAAGGGACAACATTGTATCGTGGTTGGGGCTGGACGATGGCAAGGAATGCTCCTGGGAGCTTTGCCGTGAGTGTCGTTATCATTCTTCCTCCCTGAGTCAAAGTTTCATTGTGTTCGTAACTCTCAGCTCTTCGGTGCTTCCGCTTGGACGAAAGAATACGTTCTCAATGTACAAGACTACTCGAAAGCAACTTGGACGCAGAATTTCATTGCTTCGATCTCGGGTGCTGTTGCCTCGATCACTGTCGCTGCTCCTCTCGATACCATCAAGACGCGTATACAGAATGCGAACTTTGAACACAAAGTTTCGGGTGTTACTGTCGTCAAGGATATGCTCAAACATGAAGGTCCTATGGCCTTGTTTAAAGGTCTCACACCAAAGGTTCGCTCACTTCCTTTGTACATCTTCTTCCATACCACTAAACCATCTGATTTCTGGGAAATAGATCCTCGTCGTTGGTCCCAAGCTCGTGTTCAGTTATACAATTGCCCAATCATTGATACCCTTCTTCTCGAAATACGTCTGAACTAGACATAGCACGCAAAAAGAATTACGATCATATCCACGACTCTCCCGGATGAACAATCAAAAAAAAGTCATGAAGCTTGGCTCGTTGGTCATAGACATAATGGGGCTCGGTGACTCGCTGGGCGTGTATGTATGTAGGAACTTATCTGTTAGAAAGGTAGAGAGGGTCGGGCTTCCGTGCTGGAAGCTCGTGTTTTTTGATTTTTGATTTTTTTATTTGCTTGGGCTTTTTTTCTGGTGGTAGATCACATTCGCATGCTAATGAACTCAATTTACAAGCTGCTCTGGTGAGGGAGTGATATTGTACATAAGCATTGTTGAAGAACACGGAACTAGTGAAGACACGTACATTGATAGTCATCAATTCTAGCGAGTTCTACGCAACGTGAAACATACTCATAACGATAGTATTCAACTCTAAACTTGACAAGTTTCGCTTCTGCATCCTTCTAGAGAAGTCGGCGGAAATTCCGTTTTTGCTGAGACAGATATTTAATATGACTTGAGGGATGGCTGCTGAAAAGGACAAAAAAATCAAGAATGTATGAAGCAGTGGATTTAGCAACATCAGCTAGGTCTCGAGTTCTGATTTTTAGCATTGGTACATGTGATGTGACACATTATGTTGTTCATTCTGTACAGACTACGAACCAGTTTGAGGGCGATCGAATCAGGTTAGAGCATTCGAAGTCTTGCGAACCTAACTTAGATGAACAGGAGAATGAACGTGACGAGTCTCAAGTTCACCGATGCGGCAGCTGAACGGTTGACACCTTCCATACATTACCTTACCGTATTGCTTGAGGGTATAAAGTCAAAGTTGCTACGAACAGCCCTTCTCGCAGACCATTACCGTCGACCGTATTTCCCCATGCCTGCTTTGCTGAGGATCCAGAATGTTGCATTTTCTGTCTTTGTTGCTCGATCCTACATTGAAGATAAGACATCGACACCGAAGGGAATTTACTCTCTCCCGGGCTTCACTACCCTTTTTCCTGTTGTGACTGTTTGGGACGTCGAGCAGCAAGCAGGGTCACGGTATCATAAGTTGGCCATGCGCGGTGCACCGGTGGCCGCATTGAATGATGCGCCTTATGCGATCTTGCAGCAGAACACCACTGCTAGTTCTTCCTTCAGTTGGCTCATCATATGGACCTCTCATATAAAGGCGGCAGACAGTCCTATTGCAATGTAAGTCCCAGTGAGCCTCTGAACACGTCCAGGATGATGAATCTACATGTTGATTAGAATCCAGTCAGAGGCAGATGGCAGAGTGTGGACGTTGTCCCAAGGTGGCCCATCGTCAGCTCAAGTGAGGAACTCCAAGCCACTCGTATATGGTTAAATGGTGATTCTGAGTTTGACTAGGTCACTCTTGAAACGCGTCGTGTCAATGATGAAAGACAACTCTGGTACTTTCAGCCATATGCCCCAGAGTAGATGGCAGAGAAGCTCACCTTGTAGGAAGATGCTTCGTAGAATACCAGAAATCCGCCTGTAATATGTTAGTTTGATGATTCACCCACGCAGTTAAGAAAGAAGCTTGAAGGAACCTGGTCTTTGCCTTCTCAATCAGCAGAGGATTTAGTCGATAAACAAATTAAGTATTGAAGACCAAGGATGAATGAGTCCGATCCTGTTGAATAAACATGTGGATAATCAGGAAGCAACACGTGAGATTGCGATATGGGTGTCACATGCGTGACAAGCGCGTAAATTAACTTTTCCTCTCCTCAATGAGTCGTCCCAACAACGTCCGTGGCCCAACATCGGCTCTTACAGAATTCTTGAGGGTGATTATTTTTACTCTTAAATTCAGAAAATACCTATCTCTTTTACTATAGGAATCTGGGATCAATGTCGCAACCATCGCCCGACGAGCCCGAACACGAAACCCTCGAAACCAGACACAGGATCAAGAGGAACCCATAGCTGGCTCTTCTCACCAGGATGAACCAGAGAATGCTGATCTCGAACCTCCCACACGAAGGTCGAGTAACAGACGAACTCGTTTCAATCTGCGTGTGGGTTCTGATTCGACTTGGAATTCACTGGAGTGCCACTGACTTATTATAGTCCTCTGGTCATGCTTCTGACAATATTGATGACTCTGAACCGGGAGAAGTGAATACGTTTTCAGCCGCAGAAGTCGAGAGTGAAAGCACCAACCAGCCTAAAGGAAGGAAGCGTAAACGCACCAAAGCAGCTGAGACAAAACCCAAAGCTAAGGGGAAGAAGAAACGAGGTATCAAGGATAGTGATGAAGATGATACGGACGAGGATGACGACACCTATACTGCACCTTCAAGACTGGCGCGGTGTACCGCAGGGTCCAAACCAGCACCAGGCAGCTTCGCCTTTTGTGCCGATTGTGAGGCAAGGTTCACTGTAGTACGTTTTTTTACCACTACTATTCTTCGTGTAAAACCTTTATCACATGCTTACCGTAGACGACCTATACAATGGCGGCTGTCCCTGGTCCTGGTTGGCTGTGTCATGCTTGTGCGAAGGCAGGCGGCAATGACCCCTTCAAGAAACCTCAGGCTTCTAGGAAGAGGTTTCCCAAAGGCAAGAGGGTGATCGCAAGCTCAGAGGAGAGGAAGTTTCCGAGCCTTGTTTCAGTCTGCGTCCAGGTAGGTGTATAGTTATAGTCTCCCAGGAGCGGTGATAGTTGACCACGAGAATCTAGCTGATCACGAAATGCATCAGTGACGTAGAGTCATTAGGTGATATTGGGTCCCTGAACGTTGAAGCTATCTCGAAGGCACTTTCAAAGACCCGTTGTCTGTAAGTTCTGACCGTATCCTGATATTTATGCTGATTGTCTCTTTAAGGACGTCGGAAAATGCCCGGTTATTCTATAGTACAAAAAGCACCACGCTTACACTGTACGACGTGACCAGTATGTTCCAGAGACACCACGCGGCTGGATTTTGGCTTATACGTTTTCTCAGATTTAACCCCAGACGCCTTCCAGACACTTGCATACCTCAACCCCAACCTCACTTCTCTCCACCTCGATTATTGTGGTCAAATCAATGACGATGCATTCAACACCCTGAGCACTTCTCTCCCTGCCCTGACTAGCCTTGAGCTCCTCGGTCCTTTCCTTGTCAAACCCCAGGCCTGGAAAAACTTTTTTGAAACACATCCCAGTTTGGAGAGGTTTATGATCACACAAAGTCCCCGCTTTGACCTTGAGTGTATACAAACATTGATCTCGTCGTGCGGATCCAACTTATCTGCCTTGCGGCTAAAAGAGATTGGAAATCTCAGCGACGAATTTTTGGAAGAGTTATCGACGTTAAGCGAAGGTGGAAATAAGCTCACATACCTCGATCTCTCCGATCCGGGCAAATCCTGTGGAGAGGAGGCGATGATTAATCTCTTATCTGCTATTGGATGTCAGCTCACGCACCTCAATGTTTCGAATCATATTCTCCTCACTGATGATTTCCTCATGGAGGGAATTCAGCCTTACACTAAAGCTCTTGACACTCTCATCCTGAACAATTTGCCTGACCTCACTGACGAAGGTGTGGCCACGTTCTTCAAGGGCTGGGATAATAACCCAGCGCTTGCTCATCTGGATATGTCAAGGAATCATTCATTAGCGGACCTAGCCCTCGGAGCGATTCTTAACCATTCTGGTGAAAAATTGGAGGAATTGAATATCAATGGGTGGAAAGACCTTGAGGAAGAGATACTGGTCACTCTTGCTGTCAAAGCCCCCGAACTTCGGAAAGTTGATGTGGGATGGGTTCGAGAGATGACGGATTTCGTTGTGAAAGCCTGGCTAGATGGAGCGCCACAAGACTTGAGTGAGAACAAGGATGATACTGATGCAATGGTAGGAGAAGTAGTTTCTGTGGTCGGCGGTTGTAGGAAACTTGAAGAAGTGAAGGTGTGGGGGTGTAATCGGATCACGGCGAATTGCCCTAGGAAGGTAAGCATGGCTTCAAGTATCCGATGTTGGTTCTCTCTATTTGACTGCTTCTTTAGAAGGGACTGAGCATTCATGGTATTGAGGACCACACGCTCGTTAAATCGCTGGCTTAGATCCTTCTCAATCGTTCAATTGCATATCCTTAGGCTTGAAATCATGATGAAGATAAATCACTTTCGCAATTGCTACGGGTACATAGATTGTATTCCCCAATTGAAATAATAATATATATCAAAAACTTCTCTAATTTAGCGATCCATGCCCTATAGAGATAACGCATCAGTGTACCTACTGACCACTGTCACAGCAGACTTTTGAACCTATCACCCATCATGATAGCCCATGTAATGCTATTGATTAAAGCCATGTATAGGTTCAATATTCAATACAGCATGTGGACACACCTTCTCTTAGACCACCATCGTCGAAACATGGATGCGTCTAGTACTAGTTTCTCAGATATTGAAGGAGTGGACGACATATGGTTCAGCAACTTTAGGAATAACTCTCCGTCAAAAAACAGCCTTGTCATTGGGAAATGAAGTAGACCTCGAGGACAACTCCACCACTCAACGTACAGCTGTTTCATTTGTCTTGTCCACAAGCAGCTCGAGGGCGTCAAGTGAAGTCTCATCTTCATCGGAGGAAGAGCATGAGAATAGGTCTTGTACTCCTATCGCTGATACTGAATTCACAATCAGAATTCCCTCCCTCAAGGGTGGAGAAATGACACTTTTGGAACTGAGGGGAGCATGCCCCTCATGGATAGGTAACCGGGCAGTCCCGGCTACTGTGAGCATTCCTGGATCATTGGCTATGGATGCTGAAGAAACTCCAAGCAACCAATTCCAAGAGATGAAAATCTCTGGGACAGAGTCTATGCTACCTCACT